>Ga0302324_100030023_pt1 | contig 10281 bp, 8 predicted proteins | sample Palsa_T0_1_FD_201949 | JGI IMG/M metagenome (GOLD analysis project Ga0302324, IMG submission 201949) | Peat permafrost microbial communities from Stordalen Mire near Abisko, Sweden - Palsa_T0_1 | ecosystem: Environmental > Terrestrial > Soil > Palsa > Peat permafrost | place: Sweden: Abisko... | reverse complement strand
CACAAAAACCCCCCCAACGCCCACGGAGCTTGCTCCGTGGGGCCTCCTCTGTAATGCTCCTGTCCGGAAACACCCCATGGCCGTGATGATCAAAACCGTGAGCCTGACCAAGCGCTACGGCTCCCTCGTCGCTCTGGCCAATCTCAATCTCGAGATCAACGAAGGCGATTGCTACGGTTTCATCGGCCCCAACGGCGCCGGCAAAAGCACCACCATCAAAATCCTCGCCACGCTCTTGCAACCCACCTGGGGCGAGGCGCGGGTCTGCGATTATGTGGTGGGCTATCAGTCGCGGCAGATTCGCCCGCTGATCGGCTATGTGCCGGACTATTTCGGGGCGTATGAGGACATGGTGGTGCAGGAATACCTCGAATTCTTCGCCGCCGCCTACAACATCAACGGCCCGGCCCGCACCAAGATTGTCAACGACGTGCTGGAGCTGACCGATCTCGGGTACAAGCGCGACGCCCTGGTGGACGGCCTGTCGCGCGGCATGAAGCAGCGGCTCTCCATCGGCCGGGTGCTGGTGCACGATCCGAAAGTGCTGCTGCTCGATGAGCCCGCCGGAAATCTTGACCCGCGTGCCCGCATCGAAATGCGCGAGCTGCTCAAGGAATTGCAGCGACGGCAGAAGACGATTCTCATCTCCTCGCACATCCTGCCGGAGCTGGCGGATTTGTGTAACACCGTCGGCATCATCGAGCAGGGCGAACTGCTCTACAGCGGCCCACTCGCCGACATCGTCCGCAAAGTTCGCAGCGGCACCGTGCTGCACGTGGGCGTGGCCGACAACCAGGAACAGGCCGCCGCCCTGCTCAGCCAGGACCCCAACATCGCCAGCGTCTCCGCCAACAACGGCGTGATGGAGGTCTCGCTGAAAGAGGGGATTTCCGACTACAGCTTTGTGCCGCAGCGGCTGATCACCGCGGGATATCGCCTGACCCTGCTGAAGGAAGAAGACGTGAACCTGGAGACGGCGTTCATGCGGCTGACCAAGGGCGCGGTACAATAAATACCCGAATTCCGAAACCCGAATCCCCGAATCAAATCCGAATGCTCAAATGACCGAATGAAGATGCGGCATTCCGTCTTCCGCTTGCGGTTTCGCAGCGCGGCCGACCCGACATCCCTCGGGTCATTCCGAATCGCGCCCGTGGCGCGTCCCCATTCGGTCATTTGGTCATTTGGTCATTGATTCGGGGATTCGGGTTTCGTCATTCGGATTTCCGCGACGGCATTCGGGTTTCGGAATTCGGATTTAGAAATTCACCCCCATCGTCACCCCCGCCGTCAGCGGGTCGCCGCTCTCGCCGACATATCCCGAAGCCGAGCCGGGGAACGGGAACGCCAGCGGGATATAGTGCGTGTTGAACGCGTTGTTGACCCATCCCTCGACGCGCCACCACGAACCGCCGTAGCCAACGCGGAAATTGGTCAGAACGTAAGCCCCCTGCCCGGCGATGTTGCTGGCGTCATACGAATATGGCCCGACGCCATACACGTCGGCGCGAGCATAAACACGCATGTCGTGCGGCAGCGGCAGCGTGTATTGCGTGCCGACATTCCACGTCGTTTCCGGCGCATACGGCAATCGATTCCCCTCGGCACTGGCCCCGCTGGGCTGAATCGCCCGCTCAAACCGGGCGTGATCGAAGCCAAGGCCCCCAAAGACCTCGAGGCCGCTGAACAGAAGGTAATCCCCCTCCACCTCGAGCCCCTCGCTGCGGGCGTCGCCGGCGTTGCTGATGTAGAACGCGCTGGGCTCGCCGGGGATCGGCGTATCCAGCTGCAAATGTTTCCAGTCGATGTAAAACAGGTCCGCGTTGAGCGTCAGCCGATTGTCCAGCAGCGACGATTTGGCCCCCACTTCATACGACCAGCTCCGCTCCGGATCGAACGGAATCTGTGACGGCGCTGCAAACGTGGAGTTGAATCCGCCGGCGCGATAGCCCTTGGCGACCGTCGCATACGTCATCAACTGCGGCGTCCAGTGATAATCCACCGCGACGCGCGGGCTGAATTCCGTGAAATCCTTCGTGTCGCTGCCGTTAAACGCCGGGGCGATCGGCGGGGAAAACGTGTTGTTGATGTTCGCATGCTCGTATTCGTAATCGACGCGCCCGCCCAGCGTCAGGTCGAGCTTGTCGAGGAAGCTGAGCGTGCCCTGTCCGTAGACACCGATGCCGACATTATCGAGATTCGCATCCTGAAAGTTCGTGAACGCGACCGGCGAGGCCAGCGCCGTTTCGTGATTGCCCACCCGCGGCTCATCGCCGGTGGCGAAGGCGAGCGCTCCGGCGACCCAGTGCAGATTCAAATCGTTGTTGATGACGATCGGCCGATCGTTGGGCGACATAAACCGGGCCTCTTCGATCAGATTCCGCTGCTGCTCCAGGTTGCTGCGCGTGGCGGCGTTGAACTGCGTTTCGTCCAGATCGGTCAACTCTTTGGAGTTGAAATACTGGATCGCGGTGACGGAAGTAAAATCAACATCCTGCCCGTGATAGATCGCATTGAACGCGAACTGCCCGACGTCGCGGTGCGTTTCGCCCTGGTAGTTATGATCGACCCGACGCGGCGTTTGCCGCAGCGAATCCAGGTCGGCCAGCGGAAAGTCGCCGTCGGCGTCGCGCTCGCCGTTGAGCGTGAGGCGCAAGTCCCAGTCCGGCGTGGGCGTGAAGCGCAATTCCACCCGGCCGAACAGCTCGTTGACGCTGTCGAGATACTGGTCGTCAAAACGGTTGAGCGTGTACCCGTCGCGGGCCTGATATCCCCCGGCCACCGCATAATACGCCTTGCCCGGCTCCAACGGCCCGCGAACGCCGAAACGATAATCCTGCAAGGCGTACGTGCCCCCGGTCACGGTCGCATCGCCGTGAGTCGTATCGGTCGGCTGCTGGGTATAAATGTTGATCACGCCGCCCAGCGTGTTGCGCCCATAGAGCGTTCCCTGCGGCCCGCGGAGAAATTCCATCCGGTCAATGTCCACCAGTTGAATGTTCGACGTGGAGAACGAAAGCTGCGGCACGCCGTCGATGTAAGTCGTCACCGCCGGGCTGCCCTGCCCGGAACCGATGCCGCGAATGAACGGAAAACTCTCGCGCGGGGCGCTGAACTGCTGAATGGTGAGATTCGGCACCAGCGGGGCCGCGTCGTTCACGTTCTGAATCTGCGCGTCCTCGATGGTCTGCCGGCCGATGGCGGTGACGCTGACCGGCACGTCCTCCAGTGGCTCCTCGCGTTTCTGGGCCGTGACAATGATCGGCGGCAGCGTGAACGCCGGCTCCGAGGCCGGCGACGGCTGCGTGGTTGAATCGGCAAAAGCGCCGGCCGACATTGCGAGCACGCCGGCGGCCAACGACAGAGAAACGCGCACAGACGAAACCAGAGATTTCCTCATTCGCCTTCCCAGTTCCCCCCGCAGATGCGATGACTCGACGGCACAACCCGCTGCCGCGCCGTCTGAAAGTTTCGGCAGGATAACGGCCGAAGGCCACAGGGCAAAAATTTCCCGCCCCGCGACACGGCCGCTCGCAGGGCAATCGCATGTTCGATGCCATCGCCGTTTAGCCGTGACTCGGAGGGTATTCCCGCAGAGGAGCGCGTCGGGTACCGCCGAAAATGACGATTCGTCTGCTGCCAGCGCTCCTCTCCGGCATGAGTACATGCCTCCGAGTCGCGGCTAAACAGGGAGACGGCGAACATGCATTCACCCTGCGCCCGCTCGCCCGATCAGAGGAAAATACTCACCCCGCCGGATCGCGTTGCCGCCAGCTTCCGGCTCGCGACTCTTCCGCTTAAAGTGGCCGCATGCAGCTCGCCGAGTTGGTGACCGCTCTCGAGCAGATCGCCCCGCCGCGATTCGCCGAAACCTGGGACAACGTCGGCCTGCTCGTCGGCGACCCCGCGCAATCCGTTTCCAATGTTCTGTTAACCATCGATTACACCGTCGCCGTTGCCCGCGAAGCACGGGACGCCGGGTGCGACGCGATCATTGCCTATCACCCCCCGATCTTCACCCCGCTCAAGCGGATCGACCCGCACGGCGTCATTCACGACGCCATTCGGCGCGGCGTGGCAATCTATTCACCCCACACCGCCCTGGACGTCGCGTCCGGCGGCACCAACGATGTCCTGGCCGACGTGTTGGGCGTCACCGATCGACATCCGCTACGGCTCGCCGAGGCCAAATCGACGCAATACAAGCTCGTCACGTTCGTGCCGCGCGAGAAGTTGGAAATAGTCAGCGCGGCGCTCTTCGCCGCGGGAGCCGGCCACATCGGGAATTATTCATCGTGTAGTTTTCGCAGCGACGGCACCGGCACGTTTTTTGGCGAAGAGGGAGCCCATCCCGCGATCGGAGCCAGCGGCCGGCTCGAGCAGGCCGCCGAGGTGCGACTCGAAACGATCGTGCCGATCCAGCGCGTCGGCCAAGTCATCGCCGCCCTGCGCGCCGCTCACCCCTACGAGGAGCCGGCGTTCGATTTGAATCAACTCGCCGCTGCGCCCGAATCGATCGGCCAAGGTCGCATCGGCACACTTAACCCGCCGGTCCAAAGAGCGGAATTGTTCGACCGCATCAAACGCGGGCTGGGCATTGACCATCTGCTGATCGCCGGGCCGATGGAAGGCCCGGTCGCGCGGGCGGCCGTCTGCGCCGGTTCGTGCGGCGATCTGCTCTCCGACGCCATCGCCGGGGGCGCCGATCTTTACCTCACGGGCGAGATGCGGCACCACGACGCCCTGCGCGCTGCGGCGGCCGGCGTCACCGTCGTCTGCACGCTCCATTCCAACAGCGAGCGGCTCGCCCTCAGCCATTTGCAGCGGCGTCTGGAACAGGCGCTTCCGGCGGCGGTGTTTCTGTTGAGTCGGGCGGATCGGGATCCTTTTGCGGTGCGATGATCACCGGCCGGGTCAGCGGAAACTGGGCGCGAATCCCCGCCGACAATTCCTGCCCGCGCTCCGCCCAGAGCTGGGCAAAATCTTTCAGATGCTTGTCCGAGCGGCGCAGCAGAATCTTGGCCAGATCGAGCACGCCAGCCGCCAGCACCGCATTATGATGCGGCAGCAGCGCTTCCAGCGATGCATACATGGCCCGCTCGCTGAGCACCACATAATCGTGCCAGAGGCCCAGCGATTCCTGCATCTGCTTGAACGTCTTCATCATTTTGCGCGGAAGCTCGTGTCCCTCGATTGCCGCCATCTCCAGCGAATAGCGCAGCGACTTGCCGGCGATTCGCAGTTCGTGAGGGTCTTCCGGCGCCTTGCCATCCGGCGCCGGACCGGTGGCAACGGAAGTTGATCCGAGAACCAAACCATCCGCGCGCTCGGCAAATGCATCGAGTTGCAAGTGCAATCCCTCGGCCAGCAGTGAATCGATCGCGCTCCGCGCCGCCGCGACCTCTTCACGAACGCCCCACCACGTTCCCAGCCGCGCCAGCACCTGGCCAACACGATCCCCCTCGGCCGACTCGCCGCGGGCCGATTCACGGGCCCGCTCGAGGTTTTCGCTGAGCCATTTCACCGCAGGCGCATGCGCCTTCAGACGGGACATTTCCCGCAGATGTCCCATCATCACATCCAGATCGCGCAAGGGCCCCAGCCGGCGGCGCAGCTTGCGCAGGGCCCGGGAAAACGGCTTGCGCTCCTCGCCGCCGAGCACCGGCTTCATCAGGTCAAGGGCCGCCTTGAGCCGCCGCGTCGCCACCCGCGCCTGGTGAATCGCTTCGTGGTCGAACTCCCGCAGCGCCTTGGCCGCATTGTCCCGCAGTTCGTCCACCAGCGCATCGGTCCGCACTAGAAGTGGAAATTCGTCACCGGGAGACTTGACCATCGCACCAGTGTCACCTGATCGCGGCGTAATTCAATAGAAGAACCCCCGCGGAGCGGGGGGCTAATGGATGGTTTTCTTGGGGGCGGGTGACGGGATCGATTATGATCGGCAGCGTGAAGCCGCGGCTACTGGCAACGATGGTGACTACTACGAGCTATGGAACCTGGCTGCCCGGAGATCTTCGTGGGTACGTAGAAAATGGCGAGATTCTTCCGGGCGATCCGATGCGGCTTGCCCATTCGCGCCAGCGCATGGGGGAACGCAATCCGGTTCTGTTTTCCAGTGCACAGCAAATGGTTCTTTTCGACGCCCTCCAATCAGCTTGCGGTGAATTTGAATACCGTCTGACCGACGTCAGCATCGAATCGTGGCATTTGCACTGGATCGTGGAACACGGTTTTGATCCGGTGGCAACGATGGTCGGCCGACTGAAAAACCGTCTACGTCAAGCGCTGAACGTGGGCCGAATCTGGACCGAAGGATACCATGATTCGTTGCTGTTTGAACTCGCGGCAATAGAAGCGCGTCGCCAATACATCGCCCGCCACGCCGGTTGCCGCATGACCAATTGCATCATCCGTTAGCCCCCCGCTCCGCGGGGGGTGTTCCACCGATTTCAAGTCCAACGCCCCCAACGTCCGATAATTGCGTCAGCAGTCTCAGGGAGTGTTGTATGCAGACGATCATCATTGGAGCCGGCGGACATGGCCGCGTGGCACTGGACATTCTCCAGGCCGAGGGGCAGTACAAGCCCGTTGGGTTTCTCGACGCCGATCAATCGCTCTGGGGTCGCCGCGTGGCGGGCCTGCCGGTGCTGGGGCCGGTGAATCTTCTGCCGAAGGTGCGCCAGCAGCGGATCGGGTTTGGCATCGTCGCCATCGGCGACAACCGCGTGCGACGCCAATACGCCGCCCTGCTCCGCGAGCATGATTTCACGCTCATCAACGCCGTTCATCCCCGGGCCGGCATCTCGGCCGCGGCCTCGGTTGGGTTGAATGTGCTGGTAGCCGCCGGGGCGATGATCTGCACCGACTGCCGCATCGCCGACTCGGTCATCATCAACACCGGGGCGATCGTGGATCACGAATGCGAGATCGACGAATCGGCGCACATCTGCACCGGCGCCCGCCTGGCCGGCCGGGTGCGGGTTGGGCGGGGCGCGTTTGTCGGAATTGGCGCCAGCGTCATTCAGTGTTTGTCCATCGGCGAGGAGGCCATTATCGGAGCCGGCGCCGTGGTCATCCGCGACATCCCCGCCCACGCGACGGCCGTAGGGGTCCCCGCGTCGATCATCAAAACCGCCGCCCCTTCCGAGCACCGCCTGGCCGGGGCTTAAGAGAATCAAACCCTTGTAAGAAATAGACCTGCAATCTTAGTTGGCCCTTGACCGTTAATGAGATATAATCGGGCTCTCGGTGGAGGAAGTCATCATGAGTCAGGTGTATAACCCAGAGGCAGACGTCATCGCGGAGATTGAGCGGCTGGAATTGGAATGCCGGGAGATCCGTCGGAGCGTGGAGCATGCCCACACCCCGGCCGACAAGCGCGTGCTCAATCGTCAATTGCAGGAGCTGAGCGACGAGATCGCGTTCCTCAAGACGCGGATTCCGTGAGCGCGGGGGAGCGTCCAAACCAGAATGACGAAACCAGAATCCCCGAATCAAACCCGAATGACGAATGACCGAATGAAGAGTCGGCCCGCGGTGCCGGTTGCGGTTTCGCAGCGCTGACAACCCGATACGCCCCCGTCACCCGAAAGCGCATCTCGCGCATCTCATTCAGTCATTCGTCATTCTGGCTTGATTCGCCATTCTGGTTTCGGAATTCTGGTTTTATCCAGGGGATTCGGATTTCGGATTTCCCCACCCCCCATGCCCCTCGCAATCCTCAGCCTCGCCGGCGTCAGTTTCCTGATCTCGTGGATCGTCACCGGGTTGATGAAACGCCTCGCCCCGCGATGGGGATTCGTTGATCGCCCCGGCGGACGCAAAATCCACTCGAATCCCAAGCCGCTCGGCGGCGGCGTCGCGATTCTGCTCGGCTTCGCCCTGCCCGTCGCCATCGGCCTGATCATCGTCGCCACCCATCCCGCCAGCCCCGCGCCGCCCCACGACCCCGACGCTCGGCGATTGGCCGCATACTGGTCCGGGGCGCGGGAGCGCGCCCCGATGATGGCCGGCGTTCTCGCCGCGGCCCTGCTCATGCACCTGCTGGGGTTGTGGGATGATCGCAAAGCCCTTGGCCCCTATCTCAAGCTCATCTGCCAATTCGCCATCATCGTCGGCATGGTCACGCTCTTCGACGTCCGTGCGGTTCTCGACAAACTCGGCATGGGCCGATCGGCGTCGATCATCCTCAGCATCATCTGGATCGTCGCCATCACCAACGCCTTCAATTTTCTCGACAACATGGACGGCCTCTCCGCCGGCGTCGCCGCCGTCTGCACCGCGGCTTTTCTCGTCGCCAGCATCTCGATCGAGCAATGGTTCGTCGCCGCCGGGTTGTCGCTCCTGTTCGGGGCGCTGGTAGGGTTTCTCTGCTTCAACTTCGCCCCGGCCAGCATTTTCATGGGCGACAGCGGAAGTCTGGTCGTCGGATTTCTTCTTGGCGTCCTGACCGTGCGCGGCACCTATCTGCCGGAGAACGAGCGGTTCGGCGCCGGCTGGTATGCGGTCTTCGCCCCGCTGATCGTCCTGGCGGTGCCGTTGTACGACCTGGTCGTCGTCAGCACCATCCGCATGGTGCGCGGCAGAAGCCCGTTTGTCGGCGACACCAACCATTTCAGCCATCGCCTGGTCGCCCGCGGCATGTCGCGCCGCACGGCGGTGCTCTGCCTCTATCTGATCACCGCCGCCACCGCCGTCGCCGCGATTATTCTCCCCCACCTCCAATCCCCTCTGCTGGCCAAACTCATTTTCCTGCAAACCTGGCTGATCCTCGGCGTCGTCGCCCTGCTCGAGCAACATCCGCTGCCGACGCCGAGCAAGTCATCGGATTCCGCGACCGCCGCCGAGTCCAAGGCGCCGGCGGACCTGGTCTCCACGCCGTAATCCGCCCCGATGGCCAACCAATCCCGTCAACTCCCAACCCAAGATTCCCCGTGGGTCTGGCTCACGCGCGCCGCGTTCGTCCTGGCCGTGGCGCTGGTCATCGCCCGCATGTTGATGCTGGAAATTCTGCGCAACCCCGTCGAGGCAAGTCCCGGCCTCGAGGCCGCGCCGCTGGGCCCCGGCCCAGCGACGGGATTGGTACTCGACCTTCTCTGCGTCCTGCCCGCCCTGCTGGTCCTGGCCCGCCGCGTCATCGATCGCCGGTTCGTGCTGCGCTGGTCATGGGCCGCCTCGTTCATGTTGCTGCTGGGAGTCTGGGCCGTCCTCAGCACACTTTGGGCCGCGGATCGATTCATCGCAATCGTTTCATCGCTTCACTGGCTCAGCGCGATGGTCCTGTTCTGGTCCGCCATGCAACTGGTCGATTCGCCGCTGCGCCTGCGCGTTGTCGGCGGCTCGTGTCTGGGAATGCTGCTGGTGCTGGTCGTCACGGGCTATTACTTCCGCCTGGTTGAATGGAGCGATCTGAAGACCGCGTGGGAGACCAGCAAAGATAAGGCAGACATTCTCAAGGAAAACCAGTGGACCGCCGACAGCTTCGCCGCCCGGCAATTTGCGAAACGCGTCCTCAGCGGCGAACCGATGGGATTCAGCGCATCGCCGAATACGTATGCCGCTCTGTTGGTGCTCCTGGGAACCGCGACCGCCGGGATCGCGATCCAACGGATTCGCGACGGCGACGGCATCGGATGGGCGATCATCCCGGCCGTCGCGATTGCCGCCGGACTACCGGATTTGTTTTGGGCCGGCTCCCGCGGCGCGGCCGCCACCGCGGTCATCGCCGTCGCGCTGCTCTGGGCGACATTCCATTTTCAGCGCACTCTGCACGAGTACCCCCGCAAGATTTATTGGCGCACGCTGGCCGCCCTGCTCCTTCTCGCCGCAGCCGTCGTCGGTCACGGGCTTTATCACCAAACGCTCTTCCACGACAGCCTGACATTCCGCTGGCGCTATTGGGTTGGCGCCGCCCGGCTCATCGCCGCCCACCCGCTGCTGGGCGTCGGCTGGGAAAACTTTGGCCTCCGCTACCTGGCCTATCGCCTCCCCATCGCCAGCGAGGAAATCCGCGATCCGCACAACTTCATCGTTCGCATCTTTGCCGAGCTGGGATCAATCGGCGGGGTGCTTCTGCTGGCCGGCGTTCTCCGCCTTGCCTGGGAACTGACGCAAACGCGTGCCGCCGACGAGGACGCACCGCCCATTGAAATCGAGTTCTCCGCCCGCTCCCAGCGCCGCGCCGCCACCTGGCGCATCCTCGCCCTCGCCAGCCTGGCCATTCTGGTCAACTTCTTCGCCGCGGTCGATTTGAACTCCGCATCGTCATTTATCCTGCTCGAG
>Ga0302324_100030022_pt1 | contig 10281 bp, 9 predicted proteins | sample Palsa_T0_1_FD_201949 | JGI IMG/M metagenome (GOLD analysis project Ga0302324, IMG submission 201949) | Peat permafrost microbial communities from Stordalen Mire near Abisko, Sweden - Palsa_T0_1 | ecosystem: Environmental > Terrestrial > Soil > Palsa > Peat permafrost | place: Sweden: Abisko... | reverse complement strand
ACGAGCAATACATGCTCGAATTGATCAACCGCGCCCGTGCCAATCCCACCGCCGAAGCCAACCGCGATGGAATCAATCTGAACGAAGGCCTCGCCGCCGGCACCATCTCCACCGCCGCCAAACAGCCCCTCGCTTTCAATCCCGATCTCATCGATTCCGCACTCGGCCACAGCCAGTGGATGATCGCCAACCAACTCTTCCAACACGATGGCCCCGGCACCACCGATCCCGGCCAGCGCATGACCGACGCCGGCTACGATTTCACCGGCTCCTACGGCTGGGGCGAGAACATCGCCGAGGAAGGTTCGACTGGCTCCATCAACGCGACTACCACAACCGATGATGAAGAAAACGATCTCTTCATCGACAGTTCCGAACCCGGCCGCGGCCACCGTGTGAACATCGAAGACCCCAGCTATAAAGAGATCGGCGTCGGCATCGCCACCGGTGTCTTTGACGGCTACAACGCGCTCCTCTCCACGCAGGATTTCGCCTTTTCGGGAACAACCAGTTTCCTCACCGGCGTAGCGTTTAACGATTCGGTAACCGCCGACAATTTCTACCAGCCCGGCGAAGGTTTGGGCGGAGTAACCATCACCGCCAAACGTGAAACCGACAACGCGGTCTTCTCCACCCAAACCTGGTCCTCCGGCGGATACACGCTCGCCCTCTCTCCCGGCACTTACCAAATCACCGCCACCGGCCCCGGCTTTACCGGCACCGTCAGCGGCGGGGCGGTTACCATTGATGAGCAAAACGTCGAAGTCGATTTCAATTCCGCCACCGCCCAACCGCCTGCCGGTCCACCCACCGCCACGCTCTCCGCGAAAAACTTGAGCGCCGCCGCATCGAGCTACAGTTTCAACATCATCTACCGCGGATCAGACGCGCTGGACACCGCGACGTTCGATAAGCACAACCTGACCATCACCGGCCCCGATGGCTTCCGCGAATCCGCGACTTTCGTCGCCGCCAAGAGCAGCAACGGCGGGAAAACGCAAACCGTCACCTATCGCCTGGCGCCACCAGTGAAGAAATGGACCTCAGCAAACAACGGCGTGTATCACGTCTATGTGCGGGCGAATCAGGTAAGCGATCAATCCGGCGATTTCGTGCTTGCGGCGCTGTTGGGGTATTTCAAGATTCGCATCGCGTGATAAGCAACTACCGCAGCTTCGCCAGCGATCCATCGGCCTTTGTCACGAGCGCCTGCCCGACGAGCTTGAGAACTGCAAGCCCATCTTGGCGCGTGCTTAGATAGGCGCCGCATTCCTTAATCGACAGATAATACTGACGCGCCATTTGTGCGTTACCCGCATTTGCCGCGTCGCCGCGAGCCAAAATTTCCCGAGCCAGTTCCTTTAGCGCCACGGTTTTATCCGAAAGATCCTTCTGCAGTGCAGGGTCATTTGGATATTTCGCTTCATATTGAGTCTCTGTCAGGCCCAATGTCGGGTCGCCCGCGATGAAGCCGCCGTTTTTCCAGTCGGCGTGGATGAAAGCTTGAACCGCAGCATCCTTCTCGCCCTTCATCCAAAGTGCGATGCCATCTTCGTATTTGGCAGATGCTGCGCTATCGTCACTGACGACAGCTTGCACGCCAGTCTTTGCGCCGGGCTCAAGCGAGCGCGCTGCCGCCTTGGGGCGGGTACTCTGCGATAGCGAGGTTGCCATGCCAAAGGTCGATACACCAACGCTTAAACCGGCGATTGCTGTAACACTCAGCGTGAGAATCGCCACCAATTTAATCTGTGCCCATTTCATGATCGACATCGCTCCCTTTGCAATCGCCGCGCTCGCCCCAACTCCTCCAGTCGATAATGCTCCGGTGACACCCGCCAAGACCGCCGCCGCTGCCGGCGGCGATTGCTGCGCCGCCAGGACAACCATCAATCCCCCCACGCTTGGCACAAGCCCTTGTTTCAAGAAGATCGTTCGCGGTTTTTCGACCGCCCGGCCCACCCGCTTGCGGGCGGCTTCTTCGCTCGATCCCATCGCTTCACCGACCTCCACGAAAGTCCGCCCCTGTAGAAATCGCATCACTACCGCCGTGCGGTCGGCATCGCTGAGCTTCGCCAGGGCATCATCGAGCATCGGCAGCAATTCATCAGCCGTTGGTTCTTCCTTTGGAGCTTGTATTTGGCTGCGCATTTGAGCCGCCCGGGTTTCGTATTGGGTGCGGGTTCGTTTCGATTTAATTGCTGCCCTGGCGGCAAGGCGCGTGGTGTTCACCAGCCAGCCCGGCAGCGTGGCCGGATCGATCCGATTGGCTTTTTTCACGAGAATGATAAAAGCCGCCTGCGTGACATCCTCGGCCAGATGCGCATCCCCAACGAGCCTGCGGGCGGTGGCATACACCAGATCGACATACCGCCGAACCAGAAACCCCATCGCTTCCGCCGACCGCGTCCGCGAATACTCCGCCAGCGACTGCGCATCGGTCATCGATTCGGCCATTCTACTTTTCTATGTCTTGCCAACCGAAAAGCGGACAAATGATCATCGCATTCCCCAGTATGGCGTCACGACATCCCGATAGCCGGAGCCTAACACTACATCGCTACTTCGGCTCAACATTCTAACGGCAGACGGGTACTGACCTTCATCTGACATGGAGGTCACCGATGACAAGCGAGCAGATTCTGATGCTCAGGAAGTCGTTTTCCGACTATCTGCAGGACTTTCGCCGCTGTTTTTCAAACCGATCTACCTTTGAACATTTAAAGGGCTACGGCCGCGGACTGCTTTCTGATCTTCCCCGCAAGAGTGTCGAGCCGATTGCCTTGGCCGGCGGCTGCGCGGTTCGCACACTGCAAGAGTTTCTCACCCACCACAAGTGGGACCAGAACTTGATGCGGGACCAGATCCAACGCCGGGTGGTCCGCGATCACCTGCCGGCGCCTGATGTGCCATGGCGTCTGAGCGACGGGATCGGCGTCGTGGGCCGGGTCGACGAGACCAGCGTCGCCAAGAAGGGAGATAAGACGCCGGGCGTGCAACGGCAGCATTGCGGAGCATCGGGCAAGCACGACAACTGCATCGTCACCGTTCATCTGGACGTGGGATACGGTGCAACGTTCCGCACGCTGCTGGACAGCGAACTCTATCTGCCGGAAAAGACCTGGCATGACAACCGCGACCGCTGTCGCGCCGCCCACATCCCCGATCATGTGGTCTATCGCCCCAAATGGCAGATCGCCCTTGAGCAGGTCAGGCGTGCATTGGGCAATGGCGTGCGATTCGACTGGCTGACGTTCGACGAAGGCTACGGGATGTATCCGCAGTTTCTCTATGAACTGGACGCGCTGGGGCAGATGTATGTCGCGGAGGTTCCCCCCAATTTCCGCTGCTGGCCCAGCTATCCCGCCTACAACTCGCCCCAGGCCCCCTTTGTTGCTAAGGAGGTCCGCAACGCCGTCGTGTGGGGCAAGCCCTTCAAAGGCAAACCCTTCAAACGGTTCACGCTCACCCGCCAGACCACCACCCCGCAGGTATGGGAGGCCAAGGCCGCGCAGGTCTGGCTGCAGAAAGACGGCCGTTACACCGAGCACACCTGCCGGCCTACCGATCGCACCTACTGGCTGATCATCGCTCGCAACGTGCACAGCGGCGAGATCAAATACTTTGTTTCAAATGCCCCGCCCAAGGCCAAGCTAAAGACGCTGTTGAAGGTTGCATTCTGCCGCTGGGGCATTGAGCACGTGTTTCGTGTGGCCAAGAGCGAGATCGGGTTTGACCACTTCGAGGGGCGCAGCTACCTGGGGCTGATGCGACACATGATCCTGTGCCAACTGGTCATGCTGTTTATCGCCGGACAAACCATCGAGCTTCGGGAAAAAAAAAGGATGCCTGGAGTTGACGATGGAACAGACGGCTCGGGCATTGAACCTGATCTGCCATCAATGGCTCGGGAGACGATGTGGCCAAGCACACGTGGAAACGACCGCAGCAACCATCAGGTACCATCAACGAAGAAACGCCGCGGCACGCCGAGCAAGACAGACGTCGGCACCGAAGTTAGAGTAGCGCTGTAGTGCTAACAGGCTCCGGTTCCGGCGGCCGTTGGCCCCCGGCTATTCAGAGGGACTTACCCAGAACATATTCCGTGGCCCGACAACTGTTGCCGCAGCTTGTGTGGAAGGTTTTCGTCCAGCATTCCCATTTCATTCGTCGAGCAGCTTTTGAACCTGCGATTGAAGGTCGGGCGATTGTACCGATACCTCTCCGACCACCCGGCCATCGCGGCCGATGGCCAGTGTCGTTGGAAAACTATGGATGCCATATGCGGCCGTCGTTGCTCCGCGCGCTGTTGCACTGCTGTATTTGATTCGGGTTGGCCCGCCGCCGTCGAGCGCTATCAGGAACGGCAGATCGCGCCCACCCCAACCGGCCCATGGCGCATTGCGCACCGTCTCCAACTTTCGATCCATATCCTCGATTGAATCGGCCGAGTCATCATGCACGGCGATGATCACCAGCCCCTTGTCCTTGAATTTGTCGTGCAGCTTCATCAGTGCGGGCATGCTGGCGACACAGGGACCACACCAGTAGCCCCAGAAATCCAGCAGCACAACCTTGCCGCGCAGATCGGCCAGTTTCACGGGGCTGCCGTGCTCCCAGCCTTTAATGTCGCGCAGCTCCGGCGCGGGATGCCCGGAGAGTCGCATGATCGTCGCGGGCGGCAAATCCAGTTGCAGTTTCAATTCGAGCTGGCCCGCCTCGACGTGGAAGTAGCGGTAAACCATATCGCAATCGGTGCCGTACGCCTCCATCCCGTAATCGCCCTGAGGAAGCCGGATATCAAAGCCCTGATGATTGGAAGTACACACCAGTGTGTAATATCGCAGTTGCCCGGGAGCAAAGACGATGGCGTTTGTCCAGGTCAGGCTTTTGCCCGTCCCCATCAGTCCCACGCCCGAAAGCTGCCCGCGCACATGGCAGGCGGGAAACAATCGCACCTCGCGGGTTTGTTGCCCAGAAAAATCCGCGCGGTTCAAGTTGATCTGCGCCACCAGGTCGCGCTTCTGCTGCACGATGTAAATCGGCACGGTGGGCTGATCCGCGAATTTTGCGTCGAACGCGGCGGCAGCCGCGAGCTTCACTTCCCCCTTTTCGTCACTGATGGCCGGTTGATCCGCATTGAAAAAGCTGGGGTGCGAACCTCGGGGCCGAACATCGCCAAAGTCAACATACGTGCCGACTTCCGCACCGGCAATCGGCTTTCCCTCCGGATCGAGCATTCGCAGCGTCAACCGACCGCCTGCTGGTGCTGGCTCGGTGGTGGCATCGGCTCGTGAAAGCCGCGGAAATCTTCGCTGGTCTTGGCAGGATTTTAAGTCGGCGGGCGATGCGGCGAATTCGAGATGCCCATCGGCGTACCCCACCCAAACCCCGGTCGGATTTTCGTCAAACGATTCAAACAGCACGACGGTCACCGCCCCATCAGACCCCGCGCGCCCCACGGAGCCAAACGCCGCGGCGTCCACGGCCTTGTCCGGCCGAACATAAACCAGTTTGAGCCCGTTTAGAGGTTGTTTCACAACCTCTCCGAGCCGGGCCGTATCGGCCCGGAATGAAAGGTCTCCAGCGGTTCTGAAACCGTCTCTTAGGCTTAGCGCCGCCGGAGGCAGCCTCTCCGGCCACACCCCATCGTTGGCGAAGGATTGTTCCAGCGCGTCGAGCAGCTCCCCGCGAACCATCGCGCCGCGGCGCATGCGCGCCTGCTCATCAGGCAACGGTTGGGCCCCGGGAGCAGATGCGGTGTCTTGTGTTGCTATTGCGGGCGCGGTCGTCAGCGATTGTCCTCTTGCAACCTGAGCGCCAACCACGCCGATGCCCACGCCGCCGATGATCGCTGCGATCAACCCGATGCGGGTGCTTGGCCAAGTCACGATCATCTATGATCCGCCACTGAAAACCCGACCCAAGCGGGGAAATCTCATTCATCGACGACGCAACAACCCGCTCTTCAAGTTCAATTCATCGAGCCCGGAACCGATGTCCCCGGCCAGTCGCCGTATTGGAGGTATTGTGCGTGGCCATCGAGGAAGCCGTAATTGCGGCCAAGCCCAGAGTGCAGGTCGCTGGCCGAAGGCATCGGCGAGTTTTCCCCATGCACCGGTTGATAGCCGCGCGCATTTCTTTGCGGGATAACGCTCTCAGGTGTGATTGGCAACACCAGCTCGTCGCTGATTCCGAAGGGTTTACCGCCATCGCTGACTGTAAAGTTGCGGCCGTCCAGATCAGAGATGAGCCAGACCTTCGTGGAGTCGTTCTCGTAGCCGCCCGGTGCGACCGAGACGGTTGCCTGAAGTGATGTCACCTTTTTCGCCGAACCATCCGCCGACGATCCGCCTTCCCACGATCCGAAAAGCCACGTGGGATAGGTCGAAGCCGTGCTGCCAAAATTATTCACCATGTACCCATAACCGAGGTGATCGAGGTAAAACGGATCCATTCCGCTGTTGGTGGGATAGACCGGATAGGCGGTGTCCCACATTTCCGTGTTCGAGGGGCACTGCCAGATCTTCCAAGACGATACCCCGCCGAGATAGCTCTGCAGCAGCGACATGTTCGACAGTTCAAAGTTGCTATACGGCGGTTCGTTCGGAAACTCATACGTCCACACATCCATCTGCGACCAATCCGGATGAGCTGCATCGAGCGTAACGCCCGGCTGCGCGTTGACCAGCCGAGGGTCGTTAATACACGCAACAGTGGGTCCGGGAAGGTATCCGTGATGCTCGCCGGCATACATGAGGATCGCCGTCAGAATTTGTCGCTCATTTGAAAGGCACGCCGTGCGGTTGCTGCTCGCTCGCGCCCGGGAGAGGGCTGGCAACAGAAGTGACATCAGCACCCCGATGATGCCGATTACAACCAGCAGCTCGATCAGGGTAAAACCGGATCGCTCGCGCACGGTCCTTGGCGATTGAAATGCAGTCACGAAGTCTCCTTCACCCACTTACCCGTTGCACCCGTTTTGCACGGAGCTTGGCCCGCCCGCAGCACCGCGATGACGATCGCGGCCCTCATTCTCGCCAACGGTCTCACCAAATGCCATAGTTTTCTCTCTATTTCAATCCGGTGCTCGGCGGCGGCGGCCACCACTGACCCGGCGTCACGGCACCAATCCGCACTCCGGGCAACGCTCCGGCGTTGCGCGCAAGTCATACCCGCAGATGCGGCAAAGGCTCGAGGCGTAGTGCCCCCGTCGGCCGTGCGATTTGATTAGCATGACCACTGCCGACGCCCGAGGAACATCCCTCAAAAAATCCACGAAGTTTCTCCACGGCGTTCTTCTGCTTCCTTTTGGTCATTGGTCCAAATATCGACGCGCTTTCCCCAAATTGAGTCCGACGATTATCGAAACGAACAGGCAAATCGGTGTAATAACAACGAGCGGTGGAAGCAAAAACGCGCACAAGCCGTTTACCAACTCGAGCGCTACCGCGGCCACCGCTCCGATAAGCAAAGCTCTACCCATTGGCAACCTCCTCACAGCAACGGCCGCGTCGTCGGCCCCGCGATCCCACCCGCCGCTGGCACCCAACTGGCCACATCACGGAACTGGCCGCCCCAAAGACGAAGCGCGGGGTCCGGATTGTTTGGATCACCTTGATAGAAGCCGTACTCCGGCTCGTTGACCCGATAGAAAAGTCCGTCCTTCGAGCTACACCGCGAATAGACCATCGGCCGATCCGAGCCATCCGGCAATCCGCCCTTCACCAGCACGTAACCAATCATCTGATGGCCATCGCCCCATGGATCGATCGACTTGTGCGGCAGATAAGCAGGAACGAACTCATCGATTAAGTTTGGCCAGCGATTGTGATCCAGCAAAAACAGATGGCACGCCATCGACATCGCCGCGAATGTCTGCTCGGCATTGGCTCGGTTGAGCGTTTCGATCACACGTTCCGTCGATGCCCTCGACACGCTTTGTACCCAGGACGCTGCCGGACCCGTTGTCGTGTTGGCATCGTTTTGGATGAGTAGCTTCTTGATGAGCCGGCGCGCGGAATCGGCCTGCAGTTTCTGATGATCAGCCGGATCGTTGGTCAGCGCGACACCCGATGCGATGATCAATATCCGATTTGCCGTGAGCGCCCGAATGCCCGTGCCGACGAGCAGGCGGATAACGCTATTCTCCGTCTTTTGTTCCAGCAGATCGCTCAGGACGAACAAATCGCCGACTATGTCGATCGCCGCCGCATCGTTCCCTTGTAAATGTTGATACAAGGCCGCATCACCAAGATGATTGGCGATGTTGCGTAATAAATTGAGGTAGGAGACGCCGCCGTGTCGGGCATTATCGGCTTTGGGGTCGGGCCAGTCTGCCCACTGAATCGATCGCGCTTCCCGCAGTCGGGCAAGCGCCGGCTGTTCCGCATCCCACGCCGCCTTGGCCATTTGATCCCATTCGGACCTGAACGGCGGATAGCCCGGATACATCAGGTTCGAGCTCGCCGGGCAATCCACCTTCAACATGCCGCCAATGTCGCGATAAAAGTCCGCGGTGGTGCTCGCCGATGAGCTCGTCGCCTGCGCGGGTTGCGGTTGATCGACTGCGGTAACAGGCGGCATTGGCGCCGATTGTCCTCCCGTCAAACCGACGATGGCGATGCCAACTCCCAACCCGCTGGCCAAAATCGCCACCACAAGAATGATTCCCGCGCGCCTGGTCTGTGTGTCGTTCATCGCTTGGGCATCCATTAATATACGGCCAGCCAATCGAGAAGCGGACGCAAAATGGGCGAGCTACGGCAAAGTCGGGGTCGCTCCAACGGCACCGACGTCTAATCGGTAGAAAACATCTACAGCAACAATCTGATAAAAGAGGCTGAAAAGTGTCTCGTTTTGTCTCATTCTGTCTCGTTCGGCACACACCTGCTTGTAACCCTCCTGCATTTGCCATAAACTCCCGCCCCCTTCGAGCGGCTTACGCTCAAGGATTTTGATCGTTTCGTTTGGGAGCCTCGCCATGCCTCGCGTATGCCATTTCACCGGCAAGAAAACGTCCTTCGGTAATCAGATCACCCATCGCGGCAAAGCGAAGTACCTGGGCGGAGTCGGCACCAAGATCACCGGCATCACCGCTCGGAAGTTCAAGCCGAATATTCAGAAGGTCCGCGCCGTCATTGACGGCCAGATCGTGCGCATCAAGGTCAGCACCAAGGCGATCCGCAACGGCATGATTGTCAAACCGGTCCGCCGAAAGTATGTCAAGCCGGCGGCGACCGCGGCGGCATAACCATCAGTCGGAAGTTGAATCATTTGAACGCCACGCGAGGACTCGTGTGGCGTTCTCGTTTGCGCTCGCGCAGGTCGTAGGTCGTGGGTCGTAGGTCGTAGGTCGGAAATACAAGTCATGCGACCCCCGACCCCCGACCCCCGACCCCCGACCCCCGACCCCCGACCCCCGACCCCCGACCCCCGACCCCCGACCCCCGACCCCCGACCCCCGACCCCCGATTACTTCTTCCCCAGCGTCCGCTGCACTCGAAAAAACGCACGCAGCATTTCAGCACATTCTTCGGCGCACACATTTGGCGTGACGGCAACGCAGTGATTCAGCCGCGGATCTTCGCAGATCTTGTAGAGCGTTCGCACGGCTCCGGCCTTGGGATCATCGCAGCCGTAGACCACACGCGGCAATCGGGCGGCGACGATCGCCCCGGCGCACATGGGGCACGGTTCGAGCGTGACGTACATCGTGCAATCGAGCAAGCGCCAACTGCCCAGCCGCGCAGCGGCATCGCGCAGAGCAATGATCTCGGCGTGGGCGGTCGGGTCGTTGTCGATTTCGCGCCGGTTTCGGCCGCGGCCGATTATATTGCCAGTTGGGTCGTGAACGATGATCGCACCGATCGGCACGTCGCCCGCATCAGCGGCGGATTGGGCCTCCACAAGAGCGAGGCGCATGATGTCGGTGGGGGATTGGTTGGACACGTTATCGCATCTGGAAAGTGCGATCGATTCAGACCCGACAGAGCCGGGCCGTCCTCGGCCCGATTCGCGCGAGCGATCTGCAGGTTCTAATTCGGGCAAACGATCCGCGGGTTTCACTTCGCGGAATACCGCGACATCGGGCCGGAACGGTTCGACCGGGATCACCGAAGTCGGCCCGCCTCTGTTGGTTAGGCAGAACCTCACGGCACCGAAACCACCTGCGTAACCTCCGGAACCTTCTCCCGCAGATTCCGCTCGATCCCCATATGCAGCGTCATCGTGCTGCTCGGGCAGCCATGGCAAGCGCCATGGAAGCGAATCTGCACGACG
>Ga0302324_100030021_pt1 | contig 10281 bp, 5 predicted proteins | sample Palsa_T0_1_FD_201949 | JGI IMG/M metagenome (GOLD analysis project Ga0302324, IMG submission 201949) | Peat permafrost microbial communities from Stordalen Mire near Abisko, Sweden - Palsa_T0_1 | ecosystem: Environmental > Terrestrial > Soil > Palsa > Peat permafrost | place: Sweden: Abisko... | reverse complement strand
ATAGAGGCGCGAGGTCAGCTCGCGATCTTCGGGCGCGTTGCCTTCCACGTTCGAGTCGAGCAGCAGCAGGTCGATGCGGCCCACCTTCACACGCCACACCCTGGCGCGAATGGCGCCGCCCCTCGTCTGAATCTCCACCACTACCGGTTCGCCGTTGACGCCGATGGCCGGCTGCATGGGCAGCTGATTCACATCGGTCTGCAGATACTCTTCCTGCTGCCAGCCCTCGCCGTTGAGCCGTTGCAAAAAATATCCTTGCCCATAAAAAAGCCCGACGCCGACCAGCGGAATGTCGAGATCCGACGCGCTCTTGATGTGGTCGCCGGCCAGCACACCCAGGCCGCCCGAGTAGATGGGCAGCGACTCGTGCAGCCCGAACTCGGCGGAGAAATAGGCCACCGGCCGCGGCCGCAGCACTCCCGCATTGGCCGCGCCCCAGGTGCGGTCGCCATTCAGATATTCCTGTTGGCGGCGGTAGCAGTAGTTGATGCGGCTGTGCAGGACCAGCTCCGTGGCGCGGCGCTCGATCTCGCCGAGCGGAATCTCGCTGAGCAGCGAGATGGGATTCTGATTGAGCTGCCGCCAGCGCGTTGGGTTGAGATCGCGGAACAGCGCGACACAATCCTGGTCCCAGCTCCACCAGAGATTGCGCGCCAGAGACCAGAGCCGCTCCTGCGCAGGCCCAATGAAACGATCCAGCGTGCGCGCCTCACTCACTACCGGCGCCACCTGGTTGGCCGCCTCTCCCAGCATGCGGATCTCATCGTCGCGAAAAACGCGCGGTTCCTTGGTCTGCACAATCAGCACACCCTGCAGCACGCCGCGATCCACCAGGGGCACGCCGAGGAACGAGCGATACTCCTCTTCGCCCGACTCCTTGAAGTATTTGAAGCGTGGATGATGTGTGGCGTCCGCAACCGCAACCGGCATTACCCGCTCCGCGACCAGGCCGGCGAGCCCCTCGTTGATGGGCATGCGCAGTGTGCCGATACATCGCGGGTGCAGGCCCAGCGTAGCGGCCAGCACCAGGTTGGAGCGGTCCGGCTCCAGCAGATAGGCCGAGCACACGTCGGTCCTGAAGCGCATCGCGATCAGAGCCACCACGTTCATCAGCGTATCGGCGGGCTTGCCGCCTTCCCTGGTGAGGTTGGTAATCTCATCGATCGTCAGTACATGACGCTCGGCCATCGCTTCGTGAGACTCGGACATTCGCGGGCTCCTCGGCTTTGTTTGTCTTTGTGTGCCAACTGAAAGGCATCGACACGCGCGCCATGCCGCAACAAAGAGATGCAGCGATGCAAGGGGTCAGGAAAACTGATGTTGGAAACAGCGGGTGGCCGGTTGACGCGGTTGCCGCGCTTTCAGGCGTGCGCGTGAATTGAAGATACACCAATCCGGCGCGCGCCGCGAATCGAAAATGTGCAGCCGGGCGCTGCGCACCGGTGCTCCGGACGAAGTCATTTTATTGTGAAATGGATCGATGCTTCTTCGCGGCGGCTCACTTCACGGCGGTGGCGGCGGCCTGCACGGCTTCCGCTGCCGGCGTCCCGCGCGGGCGCTTGCTCTTCTTTGCCCGTTCCAGTTTGGGCGCGGGGCGGCACCCGTCCGGCACGTTCGTCATCTGCCTGGCGAAGACGCGGTAGCTCTCAGTGCGCGGCTGCAGCGTTGACCAGTAGCTCTTGCGCGAGAGCAGCGGGCGGTGCAGCGCAATGAGCTGGTTGTCCATAATCTTCACGCCGCACATGAGATTGTTCTTGGGCTGCAGGATGGTCTTGGAGGGATCCTTCTCGGGAAGTTCCTTGTCCTTGTCCCAGTCGAAGTCGCAGCCGTACCGGTCGGCATCCATATAAGTGAGCTGCAGCAGGCCCTCACTTCGCACCTTGCGCTTGGTCACGGTGTCTTTGACGTTGACCTCGGGCTCGGTGTGGCGCACGTCGGTGGTCGGCACCAGCCCGGCCTCCGCGCCGGAAAGCGCCTGGAACAAATACGCCCAGAAGGCGCGCCGGTCCACCTCGCTCATCTGGTTGAAGCGCGGGCAAAAGGGCTTCACATCGCGCGCTACCTGCGAAGAAAGCATCTCAGGCGGCAGCGCCTCCTCAATGATCTTGTCCCACTCCGGATCCCAGGAGGGTTTGCCCAGCTCTTCCTTCTTTTCGGCGATGGGCGTGGGCGGAGCCGTCTTTACCTCAGGCGGGGCGCCGTTCGATGGCTGCGCGGCGGGCGCCTGCTGGGCGGGCTGAGGCTGCTGCGCTGGCTGTGGTTGTTGCGCGGCCAGGCAGACGAAGGCAGGCACCGCGCAAAGCGCCGCAGCCATCCACAGCCTTGCCGTTTTTGATCCGATCATCGGTACCACCAGTGTGGTGAGATGCGGAATTTTCAGGGGATGGTGCGCGGGATTAAAGATCAACTCGCCTGTCGAGGCTTGGGCGAATGATTTTGAGGTCGACTCCCACGAGTGGCGAACGGCGCAGCGCCGCGAGAATGCTGCCCTTCCTGGTTGGGGTGGCCTTTCCATTGCTTTGGCCAGGGCGTCGGCTGGACTTCTTCGGACTGCTTGCTTTCGATGGCTCGCTCATTGGCGCCTCCTGTTTTCCAGGGCGTCCTCAGAAGACTGCAATTCCCGCATGGCGTGCCTCAGGGGCTGAAGCCCGCGCTGTTTGTTGCCTTTTCGGCACGACTAAAGTCATGCCCTGACACTTCTTGCCTGTTGGGATGAGTCTTTCCGGAGTCTTTGAGGTTCGTGTCCTTCAAAAATCTGCGACTCTTGCCCCTTACGCGGCCTCTTTCGCTGGGTCCAGCGCGTGAAACCCTTCGCTCCTGGCTGCATCCAGCAACTGCGGCGAGGCCGACACGAAGATGATCTCAGTGCCCTGGAACATGTCGCGGGCCACGCAGGCCGCGCCCAGTTGCAGCGTGTCAGGCCAGCGCAACGTCGTGCGGTCCAGCAGCTGACGCGCCGCCTCCAGCACCGCCGGATTCAGCGGCTGCTGCACCATGCGCGCCGCTTCCATGCGCAAGATCTCAAGCGCCGCCGCGGCGTCTTCCGCCGACACCGCTCCCGCGCGCTCTCTGCGCCGGATGGCCCCATAGACCTCCAGCGGCGTTGATGCCGAGATCAGCTTGCGGTTGTCTTCGACAGCTTCCATCAGCTTGATCAGAGCGTCGGTGCCCTGCTCCTGCACAAACAGCTTGGCAAAAGCGGTCGACTCCAGGAAGTAGCAGCTCACAGGCTCCCCCGTTCCTCTTCAATGGCCTCTGCAATGGAGTCGCCGTGGATGGCAACCGGGTGGAAGCGTTGCGCCTCCTCAGGCATGCCGGCCTCGGCGCGGTTGAGCCGGATGGTGGTGGTGGGATAAGCCGGCGTCTTGGGGTTGGCGATCTTGCTGGTCAGCACTACGCCGCGCTGGATAGCCTCGGCCAGCACCGCCTGGCGCGACTCCGGGTGCTGGTTCCAGCGGAACGCCTTGCGCGGCAGGAACGAATCGCGAAACCACTTGAGCGCGATGAAGGCGTGCCCGCCGCGCTCAGCCTCGGCCAGCGCCGCGCACAGCTCCTTCACGCGCGCATCCAGATCGGCCGGGATCACCGCTTCCTGGCTGTCGTCTTCTTCGTCGGCCGGTTCGGCAGCGGCGGCGCGCTGCGTGCCGCGCGCCGGACGCGGACTTGCCTCGCCCTCGCCCACGCGCTCAAAATAAATGCGCACCTCGTCCTCTTCCGGCGACCACGTGTCGGACGAGGCATTGCGCCGCTTGCTGCGGCCGTTTTCGCTGCACAGCTCCACGATGGCCTGGTAACCCGGCGGCGCCAGGAAGCGCAGCGCGCGCGACAGACCCGGATCCGAGGAAAACGCCAGCTCGTTCAGAGCTTCTTCAATAATCTCTTCCGCATCGGGAATACTCAGGTTGTTTACGTCTAGGCTGCCCTGCGCAGCTTTTGTCGATTTCATCTTTCTTCTCCATAATGCCGGTTCCGACAGTTCCTTCGTTCGGCAATCGGTTGCGGCAGCAAACGCCGCACACGACTGCGCGGTCAAAAGAGTGGAACAAGCCCGTGCCCCTAAATCCCGTGACTTCCAAGGATGTTTTCGTCCGGCCGGCAAAAATACCGGTCCATCCACAATACCCGGCTGGGACTGTAGCAGTTTAAGGGCATTTCTCGAGAAAATGTAAGGCGAACCATGCGACTCTGGGCGGCTTATATCCTTTGAGGAATCGGCCCCCACTTCACTTGTCTCCTCTACCCCACACGGCTCAAGAAATACTAGTTACGCCCTCAGTTTTGGCTATACTTCAAACAGTGTAACCCAGTCTAACCCAAATGCAAGGAGTACGTTAAGGGGAATTTTACGCCGAATCCCGGCAGTTCTCCTGTCATTTTGCCCTCGGATCCATCATCGGCAACCCCAAATCCATAAAGAAGTTGCCCCGATCCGCCCTTTTTTGTGGAGGCCGAAGTTCGTACAATAGACCCATGCGCCGTTGTCTGCCGCTGCTATTCTTCGCCTTTCTTGCCTCCGCAAGCCTCCTCCACGCCGATCAGGCGTTTGACCTCGCCGGACCCAAAGTCGATGTGCATGTGAAGCGCGGCGAGGTGACCCTACCCATCGGGGAGGTCCCCAACCTGATGCCCGGAGACCGGCTCTGGATCCATCCCGACCTGCCCGAGAGCCAGTCCATTCATTTCGTGCTGGTGGTGGCTTTTTTGCGCGGCGCCACCAATTCGCCTCCGGCCGATTGGTACACGCGCGTCGAGACGTGGAACCGCAACGTCCGCACCGAGGGCGTCTTCGTCACGGTGCCGGCCGAGGCGCAGCAGGCGGTGCTTTTCCTCGCGCCCGAGACCGGCGGCGATTTCAGCACCCTGCGCAAGGCAGTGCACGACCGCCCCGGCGCCTTTGTCCGCGCCACGCAGGACCTGCAGGCCGCCAGCTGGGACCGCATGAGGCTCGATGCCTACCTTGCCGACGTCAAGGTCACCACGCAGTTCGACCCCGCGCAACTCAAGGAGCGCGCCGAGAAATCCGCGCACAGCCTCGGCATCCGGCTGGACCAGCAGTGCTTTGACAAGCCCAGCGACCAGCAGGCGCCGTGCCTGGTGCAGCACACAGACGGCCTGGTGCTGGACGACGCCAACGCCCAGTCAAAAGTTGAGATGCTGGCCAACGGAGCCTCCGGCGACCTGATGAACCAGCTCAGCTACTCCACCCCTGGCGGCGGCGGCATGTACAGTCCCTACGTCGGCGCCATTCTGGACATGGTGCGCATTCTGTCAGATCTGCACACGGCCCATTTCCAGTACATTCCCGCGCTGGCGCTGCCCACCAAAGATACGCTCAACCTGCGCCTCAACGTGCCGCCGTCGTTCCGCGATCCCCGGTCGGTGGTGGTGGTTGCGCTGCCGCCCATCGGCCCTGCCGTGCCGCCTCCGCTGCACCCGCTGTCCGCGACGGAGAACTTCTGCGCTCCTAAACCCGGCGTGGCGCTGACCGCCGAGGGGGCGCCGCTGGTATACGCCACCCGGCTGGCCTATGACCTGCACCTGCATATTGAAACCCCCAACGGCCCCGTCGATCTGCCCGTCGCCGCCGACTCGTCGAAGGGCGGCCTGACCTTTGAACATCCGCCGGCCGCGCTGCCCGCGGGCGACTGGACCGCCGTGGTGCGCGGCAAGTGGGGATTCGACGACTGGGAGGGTCTGCGCTTTCACGTCCACGTGCCTGAGCCGGGCGGATGGGTTCTGGCGCCTGCCGACTCGTCGGCTCTGATCGTGGGCCGCGAAGACACCCTCCACTTTGCCGGCGCCAGCACGGTGTGCGTCGACCGCGTGGACAAGGTTGCCGCTGCCACCGCACCGCCCGTCAAGCTCACTTGGAAAGCTCCCAAGCCGGAAGTGCTCGAAGTCGCCGTGCCCATGAAGGATGCGGCGCCGGGCCCGGTAACACTGGAAGTTCACCAATTCGGGCTGTCCAAACCCGACACCCTCGCCCTGCAGGCCTATGGCGAAGCCGCATCGCTCGAGGACCTTACCCTCAGCGCCGGCGACTCCAGCGCCCAGCTTGAGGGCACCCGCCTCGATGAGGTGGAAACCGTCAATCTTAACGGCATCACGCTCACCCCGGCCGGGCTGAACCGCGTGGAAGACTCAGATCGGCTGGCCATGACCACGCACGACTCCACGCTGGGACTGACGCCGGGCAAGCGCTACTCCGCCAGCGTGAAGCTGCGCGACGGCCGCCAGCTCAAGGTGCCCGTCATCGTGGAGCCTTCGCGTCCGCAGGTCACGCTGCTCAGCAAGGGCGTTCAGGACGATGCAGCCGTCACGCCCTCGCCCGTGCACCTGGGCAGCCCCGAGGACCTGCCGCTGCAGGGCCGGCTCGTCTTCTTTCTCAAGTCGAAGCTGCCCGCCAGCTTTCCCCGCAATGAGACGGTCGAGGTGGCCGCGGTCGACGGCAGCTTCCACACCGTGCTCTCGCTGGCCGACAGCAGCCTGGTGCTTGAGGACCAGAACACCGCCTTGGGCGTGATGGATCCGCTGGCCCGCTTTGGCTCCTCGGCCTTTGGCCCCCTGCGCGCCCGCGTGCTCTCGGCCGACGGCGCTCCGGGCGACTGGTTTCCGCTCGGCACGCTCGTTCGCCTGCCCTCATTCAAAGACCTGCGCTGCCCGCGAACACCGCTGAAGCCCTGCACGCTGACCGGCAGCAATCTCTTCCTGGCCACGTCGATCGCCTCCACGCCGGACTTCGACAATCCTGCCGATGTGCCGCCGGAGTTTACCGGAACCCAGCTCAGCGTGCCCCACCCGGCCAATGGCGTGCTCTATCTCAAGCTGCGCGACGACCCCGCCACGGTGCAGACCATCACGCTGCCGGTGACGCTGACGCAAGCGTCAGTTCCGCCGACGCAGCCTTCCGCGCAGTCGGCCTCCGCGCAGCCTGCACCGCAGACCGCACCAGCAACACCGCCAGACCAACCGGGGTCCACACAGGCTCCAACATCGCCCGCGGCGCCGTCAAGAGCTCAGGCCCAGCCCACCGCTCCGCAGCGATAGTCTTCGAACCACCACACAGTTTGGAGCTCCGGAAACCGCGACCTAAACCAAGTCCTGGGTGCCCCAGGTCCCGCTTTTGGGACCTGGGAGACCTCGAATTCCGGCAGTCGGAACGGGCGGAAGACCAGAACTCGCACGAACTCACATGCTATCGTGAGCAGTGTTTTCATTTCTCTTTTCCTGAGGAGTCGCCCGTGCCTTCGCGCCTGCTTTGCCTTGCATTGCTGCTTGCCTTCGCCCTGCCCGCCGCCGCGCAGGACCACACTGCCGCCCAGCAGACGGCTTTCACGCGTGCCCAGCACTTGAAGCACGGCATCAACGCCTCGCAATGGTTTGCGCAGTCGGCCAACGACTACTCCGCCGCGCGCACCGGCCGCTACACCGACGCCGACGACATCGCCCTCATGGCCCGGCTAGGCTTTGACAACGTGCGCCTCAGCATCGACGCAACGCCTCTCGAGCAGTATCCTCGCGGCAAAGAGGGCATGAATGCCGACTTCCTCGCTCGCCTCGATCACGCTGTGGATACCATGCTGGCCGACGGCCTCGCGGTGCAGATCGACCTTCACCCCGAGGAGAGCTGGAAGCAACAACTGCGCCAGAGCAACGACCAGGTGGACCAACTCACCATGCTGTGGCGGCGCCTGGCCGCGCACTATGCCACGCGCGACCCGGAGCGCGTCTTCTTTGAGATTCTGAATGAGCCCGAGGTAAACGACCCCTATCGCTGGGCCGGCATCCAGGCCCGCGTGGCCGCCGCCATCCGCGAAGAGGCGCCGCGCAACACCATCATTGCCACCGGGGCCAATTATTCCGATATTCCGGACCTGATGGCCCTGCACCCGCTCAGCGACGGCAACGTGATCTACAACTTCCACTTCTACGATCCGCACGAGTTCACGCATCAGGGCGCGGGCTGGGGGCAGGCATGGTGGAGCTACACGCATAACATCCCTTACCCCGCGAACGATGCAGTGATGCCGGAGCTGGTGAAGGAGGTTCCAGACGCGGCCAACCGCTTTACGCTGGAGAACTACTGGCTGAACCATTGGGACGCGCGCCACATTCGCCTCCTGATCGATGAGGCCGCCGCCTGGGGCCAGGCCAATCACGTGCCGCTCATCTGCAACGAGTTTGGCGTGTACCGCGAGTATGCAGACGCCGGTTCGCGCGCCAACTGGATCCACGACGTGCGCACCTCGTTCGAGGCGGACGGCATCGGCTGGACTATGTGGGACTATCGCGGCAGCTTCGGCGTCGTCTTTAAGGAAGGCGGTCAGGCCGCGCGCGTGGACGACAAGGTGGTGGAGGCTCTGGGATTGAAAAAATGAAGCCGTCAATATCTCATCTCTCTGCCCTGGAGGAGGGCAGACGATCGGTGGTATCAAATCTCGATTCCGCCATCCGATCACGCATTACGCGCGTTGCGGCGGCTCTGCAGGTGGCCGCGATCGCGGGAGTAGCTGCTTCCACGTTTGCTCAGCAGCCGGCCACGCCCAGGCCCGTGCAGCCGGCCGGCCCCATGGGCGGCGTCTCCCTTGCGGGAACATTCGCTCCTGTCTACGACGCTGAGAAGCGGCCCATCACCGCTGGCGGATTTGTGGACAAAGGCACGGTGGTTTTCGAGGATGCCAGCAAATCGTCGGGCCTGAGCAGGTGGAAGCACGTCATGGGCAGCCCGCAGAAGAAATACATTCTTGAGACCGACGGCTCCGGCGTGGGACTTATCGATTACGACAACGATGGCTGGCTTGATATCTATTTAGTAAACGGCTCCACTTATGATGCCCTAAGCGGCAAGACTACGCCTCCCCATGCCGCGCTCTTTCATAACAACCATGACGGTACTTTTACCGACGTAGCCGCCAGGGCCGGAGTTACCAACGATCGCTGGGGCTTTGGCGTGGCCATTGGCGACTATGACAACGATGGCTGGCCGGACATCTTTGTGGCTAACTTCGGAAAAAACCGTCTCTACCATAACAATCGTAACGGTACTTTCACCGACGTTGCCGAAAAAGCCGGAGTAACTCTCGGCAACTGGTCCGACGGCGCTACATGGGGAGACTACGACGGCGACGGCCGCCTCGATCTCTTTGTATCGGGCTATGTTCACTACGATGTGAATCATCAACCCACGGCAACCGACGGCAGTGTGGCTTTCGCGTTCTGCCAGTTGCACGGCGTGCCGGTGATGTGCGGGCCGCATGGCCTCAAGGGCGAACCCGATCATCTATTTCATAACAACGGCGACGGTACCTTTACCGATGTCAGCGTTAAAGCAGGCGTCTCTGACCCCGGCGACTACTACGGATTTACCGCCATCTTTGTGGATGTGAACAATGACGGCAAGGTCGACTTATTGGTGGCCAACGACTCCGAGCCCAACTATCTCTACATCAACAAAGGCGATGGCACCTTTGAAGACCAGAGTTATGTGTCTGGCTTTGCGCTGAACAAAGATGGACGCGAGATCGCCTCCATGGGCCTGGCAGCCGGAGACTATCTGAACAACGGCCTTGTTGACTTGCTGGTTACCGATTTTTCTGAGGACTTCAAGGCTCTCTATCGCAACGATGGCGACGCCAGCTTTACCGATGTGGCCGACCAGGCAGGCATTGCGCAGATGGCGGTGCCGTTCCTTGGCTGGGGCGCGGGCTTCCTCGACTTCGACAACGACGGCTGGAAAGACATCATGATGGTCAACGGCCATGTATATCCGGAAGTGGACCAGCATGACTGGGGCACGACGTTCAGGCAGCGCGCACTTCTGTTCCGCAACACGCATGACGGCAAGTTTGCCAACGTGCCGCCGGTCAAGGGCTCTGGCCTGGCCACCCTCACTTCGGGGCGGGGCGCGGCGTTTGGCGACCTCTTCAACAACGGAAAAATCGATGTGGTGATCAGTCCCATCGACGGCCCGCCGGTGCTCTTGAAAAATGTGAATCCCGACGGGCATCACTGGGTGGAGTTGAAACTGGTGGGCGGCGCGAAGAGTCCGCGCGACGCGGTGGGCGCGACGGTGTATCTGACCGCCAACGGCATCAAGCAGCGCGAAGACGTGATGAGCGGCGGCAGTTTCATCTCCTCGAACGATCAGCGGCCGCATTTTGGGCTGGGCGACTCGACCGATGCGGGCAGCGCGGAGATTCACTGGCCCTCCGGTGCGCGCGAGACAGTGAAGCTTCCCGCGGTGGATCGCATCTTCACCATCACGGAAGGCCGCGGCATCAC
>Ga0302324_100030019_pt1 | contig 10282 bp, 5 predicted proteins | sample Palsa_T0_1_FD_201949 | JGI IMG/M metagenome (GOLD analysis project Ga0302324, IMG submission 201949) | Peat permafrost microbial communities from Stordalen Mire near Abisko, Sweden - Palsa_T0_1 | ecosystem: Environmental > Terrestrial > Soil > Palsa > Peat permafrost | place: Sweden: Abisko... | reverse complement strand
CCATTTTCCAAGCTCCTCCCGGGCCGCTGTGGCCATGTCGGGGCGGAGCTTAAGCATTTCGTTCAATGCCCTCTGCGCAGGCTCGCGCATGCCAAGCTGGCCGTAGGCGGCTGCTCGAGTGAGATGCGCATAGAAATAGCCTGGCAGGTTGATCTTGAGCGCGACGTTCAAAGCGCCCTGATAGTCGCCTTTGCGATACGCGTTGCAGGCGAGAGGAAGCCAGTACCAGCTCGGATGATGAGGGTTGAGCTGCATGGCGGACTCAACCTGCGCGCAGCCTTCTTCCCAGTCGCCCGAGTAAGCGATCATGATGCCGATCCAGCCCATGGCGGCCCCATTCATGGGATTCAGTTCGGCCGCGCGCGCGGCTTCTGCCCGGCACGCCGGAAAGTCCTTCTGGAAGAACAGCGTCGAAGCAAGAGTGCTATGGGCAATATGGTTGGAGGGTGCCGCATCGACGCTGCGCCGCGCGGCTGCAAGCGCACGTCCCAGCGGATCGGGTTGAAGGTTGAATCCCTGCGCATGCTCCTGGAGGTAGATATGCGACAACGCCGCCCAGGCGCCGCTATGGTCCGGCGTCCGGCGAACGGCGATCTCCAGAATTCTCCTTACCTGCGCATGTTCAGCCGGCGTGAACCGTTCGTAGTAACCGAAGGCGCGGATCACTGCCTCATGCGGAGTGAGCTCGTCATCGGCTTTGCTGCGCAGGATCTCGCTCATGCTGTGCGGCAGAACTCCATAGCCGTCGGCGACGGTGGAGACGATGCGCGGCACCAGGTCGTCCTGCAGTTCGAAGATTGATTCCGGCGCGAAGGCGCGTTCGTAGTTCTCGGCCCACAGTTGAAGACCTGTGAGTGTATCGGCGAGTCGAACCGCAACCCGCAACTTCGTTCCTGCCTGGCGCAGGCTGCCTTCCATCACGTAGCGTGCGCCCAGTTCCTTGCCGACGGTACGCAGGTCAGTAGTCTGGTTCGCATATTTATGAGTCGAGCCGCGAGCGATCACACGCAGGTAGGAGAAGCGGGAAAGGCCGGTGACAATCTCCTCCGACAACCCTTCGGCCAGTGCCGCGATCTCCGCGCTTGCTCCCGTCGCCTTGAACGGAAGAACCGCAACCCAGAACCCCTCCTCCGCGCGGGCAGCGCCGGAATCGGTCACGGGAACCGCGCGCGAGGCCAGGGCCGGGACCGCCGTACTCGGTGGCATCTGGCCCACCAGATCGCGGAACTCGTTGGCAACATCACGCGCAGTCTGGACCCGGTGGCGCGGGTCCTTCTCCAGGCAGCGCCGGATGATGCGCGCCAGATCGCCGGGCAGGTCAGGGCGGCTGCCGGTGACTGGGGCGGGATCGTCGCGCAGAATCGCGGCCATCAATTCGACGGGAGAGTTCCCTTTGAACGGCTGTCGTCCGGTGGCCATCTCGTAGAGCATCACGCCCAGCGAGAAGATGTCGGTGCGGTGGTCGAGCGGGCGGCAGGAGATCTGTTCGGGCGACATGTAGGCGGGCGTCCCCATCACCGTCCCTGCCTGGGTGTTGCCGAGCGCGATAATCGTGGCGTCGTCGGGACCAAGGCTGTTCAAGTCCTTGGCCAATCCGAAGTCCAGCACTTTTGTCCGGCCATCGGAGGTGACCATAACGTTGGCCGGCTTCAGGTCGCGATGCACGATTCCTTTCTCGTGCGCGGCAGCGAGCGCGTCCGCCAATTTCCCGGCAATCTCGACAATTTGCGCGACCGGGAGACCACTCGCACCGATGAGTTGGCCGAGCGGTTGTCCTTCAACCAGTTCCATGGTGAGAAAGTGAGTGCCATTGGCCTCTTCCACCGAATAGATGGTGACAATGTGCGGATGATTGAGCGCGGCCACGGCGCGAGCTTCACGCTGAAAGCGGGCCAGGCGGTCGGGATCGTGCGCCATTGCGGCCGGCAGCACCTTGATGGCAACGTCACGGCCCAGGCGCGAGTCGCGGGCGCGAAATACCTCGCCCATCCCACCGGCGCCGATGGGACCGAAGATTTCGTACTGGCCGAGTTTATCGCCTGAGGAAAGAATCATGGGGTGGACTCCAAGTCTAACTGAACGACAAGGAGAGGACGTCAGTGGCTATCGAACAGACTGGCTTGTTGCTGACTGATGTTGTCCTGGGAGACGAGCTGCGAAGTCAGTTCTTCGTTGGGCAATGCGCGTAGCAGATGAATTGGAGGCCTCTCGGCTGGTGCGAGATATTCCGCATATTCCCGGGGCTCGAGGATGATGGGCTGACGGTTGTGGATGGGCTGCATCACGCTGTTGGCATCGCCGGTAAGGATGGCGAACGTATCTTCCCAGGCATCGGTTTTAGGGTTTTTCCACGGGGACCACAGGCCGGCCATGGCGAAGGGCTCGCGGCCTGGGACAGCGAACTCATATTTCGGCTTTGGGCCTCTGGCTGTCTTGTTCCATTCGAAGAATGAGTCGGCGGGAACGATGCATCGGCCAGTCGTGAACCGTTCGCGCCAAAACTTCGCGGCGGCGATTCCTTCGGAGCGGGCATTGAAGAGCAGGCGATCGGGGAGTTTGAATCCCCAGCGCATCATTTCGAGTTGGCGCTCTCCGTCGCGATTGATCATGACGACAGGCTGAACCGAGCCCGGAGCGATGTCGTCTTCCGGAGCAAGATACAGCTCTTCCAGTCCGACGCTGACCTGGAACATTTCAGCGATGCGCTGTTTGTCGGACCGGCGTTGGTAGCGGCCGCACATTCTGTCAGTGTATTCACGTCAGGATATATGGGCCATCCTTTTCAATCGCTTACGGGAATATGCACCTTATTTTGTGCAAGTTCTGTTTGCATGTGTGGGTGTCGATGGGCGAATATAAGGCGAATAAAAATTTGCCATGCCTACCGCCTCTACAGTTCGGCTTCAGATTGAATCTGCCCTGGCACAGAAGATTCCGTCTGCGCTTACACCGCCTGCGAAGACAATTCGCCCGGTAGCTCCTACGGGGATTGCATCGCTCGATGAACTCCTGGGGGGTGGGCTACCGGTGGGCGCGGTCAGTGAGTTGGTGGGACCCGAGTGCTGCGGGCGAACTTCGGTCGCGCTTTCGTTCCTTTCGCGGGTGACACAGGCAATGAAAGTATGTGCGTGGATCGATGTATGCGACGTGCTCGACCCCGCCTCCGCCGCTGCAATGGGCGTCGATCTCGGGCGACTGCTTTGGGTGCGATGCGGTGCGGTGCAGAAACTCGCCGCGGCGGCCAGGTATAGCTTCGCTCTGCCACAGAAATATCTTGCTCCGCCAACTGCGGAGAAAGGATTGCATGGTGGAGGGTACGGGCCGCATCCGCGTACTGAGACGAAAGGAATGCAGCAAGCGGTGCGCGGGCTACTGGCCAGTGAAGCCATGGAGCCTCGCTGTGCGGAGCCTCAGCGCCGGGTGCGATCCAGGGCGGAGGCCTTCGAGCCGGCCTTGCGGATGTCACTGACAAGCGCCTATGCGGCACTGCGTCCGCGAAAACCCTGGTCCAGGATGGAGCAGGCGCTGCGTGCGACCGATCTCCTGTTACAGAGCGGAGGCTTTAGTGCGATCGTGCTCGACATGGGAAGCCTTGCACCGGAGGCCGTCTCGCGCGTGCCACTGGCAACATGGTTTCGCTACCGAGCGGCTGCCGAGCGAACACAGTCAAGCATCCTGCTGTTGACTCAGCATCCATGCGCAAAGAGCAGCGCCGAGCTGGTGCTTCGATTTCAACCGCCTAGTGCGATCTGTAGTGAAAGGACAGTCTTCAGCGGGATTGAGCCGCGGGTTGAGGTGGTGCGCCGGCGCTTTCCTGAAGCTCCGAGCAACGTCATCCCCCTGCGAAAGCCGCCGCAACGCGTGAATTCCGCGAGTTGGCAGAGCCGTACCGTGTGGGCAGGCAGCAGATGACCACGCACCCTGAACTGTATGCCTGCCTCTATGTCAGAGAGTTTCCCGCACAGGCACTTCTGCGGCTGAGGCCGGAGATGCGCAGAGGGGCCTGTGTCGTGATGGAGGGCAAGCCTCCATTCGAAACGGTTTGCGCACTCAATACGAGGGCGCGGCTGCTTCACGTTGCACGGGGCATGACACGCGTGGAGGTCGATACCTTTCCGGACCTTGCTGTTCTGTCGCGCTCGCATGAAACAGAGATGGCAGCGAGGGCCATCCTGCTTGAATGCGCAGGAACATTTTCTCCGCGGGTTGAGGAGCGCAGCGAAGATGCGGCCTTTCTCTGCGCAATCGACATCAGCGGGACGCAAGGTCTATTCGGACCTCCCGAGATGTTAGCGAGGAGATTGGTGCAGCAGGTTGGAGCCGTTGGCATCACGGCCCGGGTCACGGTCAGCAGGAACTTTCATGCGGCTGTCTGCCTTGCCCGTGGACTATCGCCGAGTGCCGTCGTCAGAGTGGTTCCACCGGGCGAAGAAGCCGTCGCTCTGGCGTCCCTGCCAATCGCGGTGCTTGATGTGACCGAGGCCCAAGCGGAGACATTTGCGCTTTGGGGAGTGCATACGCTGGGGATGCTGGCCGATCTTCCGGAGAAGGAACTGATTGCCCGCATGGGCCAGGACGGTAAGCGCCTTCGCCAATTGACGCGAGGCGAGTGCCCGCATTTATTCCAGCCAGTCGAGCCTGCCTTCACGCTCGCAGAGAAGATGGAACTCGATTCTCCGGTCGAGATCCTGGAGTCGCTGCTGTTTGCCGTCGGGGTGATGCTCGATCAACTGATTCTGCGGGCGAAGGCACGCATCCTGGCGCTTGCCTCGGTCACGATCGCCTTGACGCTCGATGGTGGAGGCGCACATGCGCGCACGGTCCGGCCCGCTCTGCCAAGTGCGGACAGGCAGCTTTGGCTCAAGCTGCTGCATCTCGATCTTGAAGCGCATCCCCCACAAGCCGCTATTCTCGCAGTCAAACTTCATGCCGAGCCAGGGAGTACCAGCAAGGTACAGCTTGGCCTCTTCTCGCCGCAGCTTCCCGAAGCAGGGCGTCTTGATGTCACGCTTGCCCGCATCCGTGCCATCGTAGGCGAGGATGGCGTGGGCCGTGCGGTGCTCGAGGATACCCATGCGCCAAACGGGTTTCGCATGGAGTCTTTTCGCGTATCTACCGGCAACACTGTTGTCATTGAATCCTCGGCTCCGCGTCTCTCAATGCGCCAGCTTCGTCCACCGGAGCCAGCATTGGTCACGCTGCAGAATTCCCGGCCAGTGCTGTTCTTCTATCGCGAGCGCCGCTATGTAGTCGAACATGCCTACGGCCCGTGGCTCTCGGGCGGCGACTGGTGGAACCAGACACTCTGGGGATTGGAGCAATGGGACCTGGTCGCCCGCGCGCAGGACGGGATGATGCTCTGTTGCTGCATGATGCGCGACCTGATGCGAAACCAGTGGCAGATGGCGGCACACTATGACTGAGCGATACGTCGAGTTGCACGCAGCCAGCGCCTTCAGCTTCCTCGAAGGAGCCTCGCAGCCGGAGACGCTGATCGAGCGCGCTGCAGCGATGGAGATGCCCGCGATGGCGCTGCTCGATCGCAATGGGGTCTACGGCTCGGCGCGGTTCCATACCAGCGCAAAGCGAAACGGCGTTCGCGCTCACGTTGGAGCGGAGATCGGGGTATCGAATCTCGGCGCTCGCCTGACGCCTCCGTCGTGGCTCCCGTATCGCCACGCAGCCGAACCTGCACGGCTGCCTCTGCTCTGTGAATCCCGCGAAGGCTATCGGAACCTTTGTCAGCTTGTGACGTGCTTCAAGATGCGCGAGACGACGAAGCAGGAAGGCTCGGCCGTCTTCGACGATCTCGAGCAATACGCCGCAGGTTTGGTGTGCCTGACCGGCGGCGACGAGGGGCCCCTGGCCGCTGCGTTGATGCGCGGCGGGGAACAAGCCGGCCGCGAGACGGTTGAACGGCTGGTACGCATCTTCGGTCCTGGCAATGTCCATGTTGAGCTGCAACGGCACAACGAGCGCGAAGAAGAGTGGCGAAACCAGGCGGCGCTTCGCATCGCCCGTTCTCTGCAGCTACCTGTGATTGCGACCAACGGCGTGCGCTACGCGACCGCCTACGACCGCGAGGTGCTGGACCTCTTTACCGCGGTGCGCAACCATGCGGAACTCGACCATGCAGGCCGCCTTCTGGCTCTCAACAGCCAGCGCCATCTTCGCCCGGCGCGAGAGATGGCGGCGTTGTTCGGTGATGTGCATGGAGCGGTCGAAAATACGGTTGAGCTCTCCTCGCGGCTGCGGTTCGAACTGGACGATTTGGGGTATGAGTTCCCGCGCTATCCTGTTCCGGAGAACGAGACCATGGACAGCTTCCTGCGCAAGCGCGTGGACGAGGGCGTGCTTCGCCGCTATGGGCCGAAGCGCGACGCGGGGCTTCTGGAACGGGCAAAGAAGCAGGTGGAACACGAACTCGCGCTGATTGCCAGGCTGGGATTTTCTGGATATTTTCTGATCGTCTGGGACATTATCCAGTTTTGCAAACGGCATGACATTCTGGTTCAAGGTCGCGGCAGCGCCGCGAATTCAGCAGTCTGCTACGCGCTCGAAATCACTGCGATAGACCCGGTAGGCATGGAGCTTTTGTTTGAGCGCTTTCTGAGTGAGAACCGCGGCGAGTGGCCGGACATCGACCTCGATCTTCCGTCTGAAGACAAGCGCGAGCAGGCAATTCAGTATGTCTATCGACGCTATGGAGAGCTGGGCGCCGCGATGACGGCGAACGTCATCAGCTATCGCGGCAAGTCGGCTGCCCGCGAGGTCGGCAAGGCCCTTGGCTTCGATCAGGAGTCGCTCGGAAGGCTGTCGAGCCTGGTCAGTCAGTGGGAGTGGCGCGGCACAACCGATACCATGGCGCACTCCTTCCAGAATGCCGGCTTCGACATCAAGCATCCGCGTATCGCCAAGTACCTCGAACTCTGCATGCGCATCCAGGACCTGCCGCGCCATCTCGGCCAGCACTCCGGTGGCATGGTCATCTGCGAAGGCCAGTTGAACCGCGTTGTCCCCTTGGAGCGTGCGTCCATGCCGGGGCGCACGGTCGTGCAGTGGGACAAGGAAGACTGTGCCGATCTTGGAATCGTCAAAGTGGACCTGCTCGGCCTGGGCATGATGGCGGTGCTGAAGGATTGCCTGGAGTTGATTCCCGCTCACCATGGCGACCGGGTCGATCTGGCCCATTTGCCCGAGGATGACGAGGTCTACCGCACCTTGCAACGTGCCGATACGGTGGGCATGTTTCAGGTCGAGAGCCGTGCGCAGATGGCCTCCCTGCCGCGGAACCACCCGGAAAAGTTCTACGATGTGGTGGTTCAGGTTGCCATCATCCGGCCAGGCCCTATCGTCGGCAAGATGATGCATCCATATATGCGGCGACGCCAGAAGAAAGAGGAGGTCACCTACCCGCATCCTTCTCTGGAGCCGGTGTTGAAGCGAACGCTGGGCGTTCCGCTCTTTCAGGAGCAGTTGCTTCGCATGGCGATGACAGTTGCAAACTTCACCGGAGCAGAGGCTGAGGAACTTCGCCGGGCTGTGGGGATGCGGCGCTCCTGGGAGCGCATGAAGAATCTCGAAAGCAAGCTGCGAGCCGGCATGACGACCAACGGTCTGGATGCAGCGACGCAGGAGACCATCATTCAGAACATCAGTTCGTTCGCGCTGTACGGCTTTCCTGAATCGCATGCGGCCAGCTTCGCCTTGATTGCCTATGCGTCGGCGTACTTCAAGGTGAAGTATCTGGCTGCTTTCACCTGTGCCATCCTCAACAACCAGCCCATGGGTTTCTACTCTCCCGCGGTGTTGGTCAAGGATGCGCAGCGGCACGGCCTGCGGGTAAGACCGATCGATGTGCAGATCTCTGAGTGGGCTTGCACGATTGAGCACGGGACCGACGGAAGTCTGTCTCTGCGACTTGGGCTTGGTTACGCGAAGGGGCTGCGCAGGCAATCTGCTGAGTCGATCGTCGCTTCTCGCGGACAGTGCGGACTATTCCGGTCGGCGGAAGATTTGACCGCGCGCGTTCACTTGCTCAAACGGAAGGAATTGACGCTGCTGGCCCGGGTTGGCGCTCTCAACAATCTTGACGGGATCGCTCATCGCCGGGACGCCCTCTGGCAGGTTGAACGTGCAGGCAAGCTGGAAGGCCCTCTGCTGCGCCAGAAGAGCGAAGTCCTGCGCGAGGAGTGCGGGAGCCTGCCGCTGCGCCAGATGAACACCGAAGAGCGCCTGATCGCCGATTACGCCGGCACGGGACTGACGGTCGGCAAGCATCCGATGGCGTATCGGCGCGAAGCGCTGCGCCGGGAAAATATTCTCTCCGCCGAGGAGTTGCGGACCCGGAAAGACGGCGAGTTTGTACGTACCGCAGGCTGCGTGATCGCACGGCAACGGCCAGGGACGGCAAAGGGGTTCATCTTTATCTCGATGGAAGACGAGACTGGCATTGCGAATGTCGTCGTGACGCCCGATCTATATGAGCGCGAACGCCTGGTCGTTACACGCAGCAAGTTCATCGTTGTGGAAGGGCCGTTACAGAATCAGGACAACGTAATCCATGTGAAGGCCACGCATCTTCAACCTCTCTTCGATCAGACACTGGAGGTCCAATCGCACGATTTTCACTAGCGAAAGACGTTTCACGCCGGTCGCAAAAGCTATCATGATCCGAACAACATGACGTCCCCCACCTCGCCAACTTTGCTCGTCATGGCCGCGGGCCTCGGCAGCCGCTACGGCGGCCTCAAGCAGCTGGACCCCGTCGGTCCCTCCCGCGAGACCCTCATCGACTACTCCATCTACGATGCCATCCGCGCCGGCTTTTCGCGGGTCGTCTTCGTCATCCGCAAGGACATCGAGGCTGTCTTTCGCGAGACCGTTGGCGTGCGCTTTTCCTCCCGCATCGCCGTGGACTATGTCTTCCAAGAGATCGACGGGCTTCCCCACGGCTTCGCCCCGCCGCCCGGTCGCACCCGGCCCTGGGGTACCGCCCACGCCGTGCTGGTCGCCGCCGACGCAATCCAGACCCCGTTCGCCGTTATCAACGCCGACGATTTTTACGGCGCCCACAGCTTCCGTCTGCTCACACAGCACCTCAGCTCCGGCTCGCCCGATTCCGCAATGGTTGCCTTCATCCTGCGCAACACCCTCTCGCCCTTCGGCACCGTATCCCGCGGCATCTGCGAGCTCGACTGCGGCGGCTGCCTCCAAGCCATCGTCGAACGAACCCAGATCGCACCGGCGGGCCAACACGCCCGCAATACCGATCCTGAAGGCCACATCACGCAGCTCACCGGCGACGAACTCGTCTCGATGAACCTCTGGGGATTCACCCCCGCGATCTTCCCCGAACTCCACGAATACTTTGCCCGCTTCCTCACCCAGCACGCCAGCGACCTCACCGCCGAAGCCTTCCTTCCCAGCTTCGTCAGCAGCCTCATCACCGCCGGTCGCGCCCGCGTCCGCGTTCTACAGACCCCCGACCCGTGGTTCGGCATCACCTATCGCGAGGACCTGCCCCGCGTCGCAGCTGGCATCCGCGCCCTCATCGCCGGCGGCCACTACCCGGAGCGTCTCTGGTGACCCAACCCACCCCCGACCTTCCCGCGATAGCCCGCGTCTTCGAAATCCCCGGCGAGTTTCTCTCCGCCGTTCCCACCGGCAACGGCCACATCAACGACTCCTACTGCGTTACGTTCCAGGCAGCCGGTGAAGCCGCGCGTTTCATCCTGCAGCGCATCAACCACCACATCTTCGGCGACCCCGCCGCGCTTATGCAGAACATCCAGCGCGTCACCTGGCACCTTGCCACAAAACTCGCGGCCGAACCCGATAGCCACCGCCGCACTCTCACGTCGATCCCCACGCGCGATTCACGCGCCTGGCACACTGACCCGCTCGGCAGCCACTGGCGCGCGTATCTCTTCATCGAGCACGCCCGCACCTTCGACATCGTAGAATCGCCCGCGCAGGCCTACCAGGCGGCCAAAGCTTTCGGCCACTTCCAACGTCTGCTCGCCGATCTGCCTGCGCCCCGCCTGCACGACACCATCCCCGACTTCCACCACACGCCGAAGCGCTTCGCCGCACTCCAGCACTCCGTCGCCGCTGACATCGCTAACCGTGCCCAACTTGCTCGCCCCGAGATCGACTTCGCCCTCGCCCGTCAGGCCATCACCAGCGTCCTGCTTGACGCGCAGCTACCCGAACGCGTCACCCACAACGACACCAAGTTCAATAATGTGCTGCTCGACGACAGCACCGGCGAAGCCATCTG
>Ga0302324_100030018_pt1 | contig 10282 bp, 11 predicted proteins | sample Palsa_T0_1_FD_201949 | JGI IMG/M metagenome (GOLD analysis project Ga0302324, IMG submission 201949) | Peat permafrost microbial communities from Stordalen Mire near Abisko, Sweden - Palsa_T0_1 | ecosystem: Environmental > Terrestrial > Soil > Palsa > Peat permafrost | place: Sweden: Abisko... | reverse complement strand
CGCCTCTCTGGGGGCGGCGCCGAGCGCTGTGCCGGACCCGGACTCCGACGGGCCTCCGGATCTGGTTACCGCCATGCAGCAGCAGCTCGGCCTGAAGCTGTCGGCGACTAAGGCGATGGTAGACGTACTCGTAATCGACCGCGTGGAAAAGCCGCTCGGAAATTAACTTCCCGTCAACCTCGCTACACTATCGATAGTGGCCAGAACGCAATCCTCCGCGGCGCGCTATGCGCAATTCACGGGACTGGCACTGCTGTTGCCGGCGTCGACGTTTGTGGGATACGCAATCGGCTATTATCTCGATAAATCATTCGGCACCACCTGGCTGAAGATCGTGTTTCTCATCCTGGGGAGCGTCGCTGGATTCGTGACCTTGATCCGGCAAATCATGCGGGATTCCAATGACGACAGCGCCTGACCCGCTCAGCTTCGAGGTAGCGGCGGCGCGAATCGGGCGGATTCTGGCAGTCGTAGCGGTGCTGGGGACGTGCGGCTCACTGGCCGTCGGCGGGTGGAAAACGGGAGCGGGATTCCTGCTGGGAGCGGCGATTTCCGGACTGAATTATCACTGGCTGCACAAATTGGTGGCGAGTCTCGGCGCTGGTGGCCGGCCGCGCTACCGGAGCGTCGTTTTGGGGTTCCGTTATCTGATTCTGGGAGGCGGAGCCTATGTTATAGTAAGGCTTTCTTCAATCAGCCTGAGGGCCGTTCTTGCGGGCCTTTTCGTATTGACGGCAGCTCTTTTTGTAGAAGTGATCTGCGAAATCGTATATGCCAGAAAATGAACTTTGGATCACCAGGATATTTAATGATTACCTGCCCGGGCCGGGAAATGCGGCGCTGCAGTTAGTCGGCAAGCACGCGGAAGCCCGGCCGTGGGCCGATTTCGTGGTGATGCAAATCGTGGTGGTGCTTTTCCTGATGGCGCTCTTTGCTTTCTTGCGGACGCGGCTTTCGGTGGCGAAACCGGGCGGTCTCCAGCACATCATGGAGATGTTCTACAACTTCGTAAAGGAGCAGGCGGAAGACCAGGTGGGGCACGCTGCGCATCATTATCTGGCCTTTTTCGGCACCATTTTTCTTTTTATTCTGACGGCGAATCTGATCGGTTTGATCCCCATTTTCGAGTCGCCCACCATGAATGCTTCGGTGACCGCCGGTTGCGCGTTCGCCACATTCCTTTATTACAATGTGGCTGGAGTGATCGCGCAGGGGCCGCTACGCTACCTGGCGCATTTCGGCGGGCCGATGTGGTGGCTTGCGCCGCTCATGTTCCCGATCGAGGTGGTCAGCCACCTGGCGCGGCTGCTTTCGCTCACCGTCCGTCTGTATGCCAATATGTTCGCGGGTGAGCAGGTGACACTGGTCTTCTTAAATCTCACCAAGTTCATCGGACCGGTCATTTTTATGGGGCTGCATATCTTTGTCGGCGTCATTCAGGCCTACATTTTTATGCTGTTGACTATGGTGTACGTGGGCGGCGCCGTGGCGCACGATCACTAGGACCGCTCGCTTTAGTAATCGATTATTCATACCGGCTTTATCCGCTTTGCAGTGTGAGCCCGGCTGTATGGTGTCCGGGAACCACCTCCTGGAGCGATTTCTTAAGGAGACGACGAATGACCAAGAAGCTTTTTGTACTGCTGGCCCTCATGATGGTGGCCAGCCCGATGATTTTCGCGCAGGGTAATGCGGCCCCCGCGTCTGATTCGCATGCCCAGTGGGTAGTGATCAGCGCCGGTTTCGCCATGGCAATTGCTTCCAGCCTGTGCGGCTTAGCACAAGGGAAGGCCATTGCGAGCGCGGTGGAAGGCATGGCTCGCAATCCGGGAGCCGCTAAAGCGATTCAGCTGGCGATGCTGATCGGGTTGGCGTTTATTGAGTCTTTGGCGTTGTACACGCTGCTGATAGTTTTCGTTAAAGTACAGTGATTTTTGGCTCGGGGACGGACGCACGCCCGTCCCCGCATTTCCCTCCCGTACTACTGACCCGCCAATCCTAGTACGTTATTACATTTATCCTCTGCGGTGTCTATTGACCTAAATCTTCCCGTCCATTAGCATTAATATCGAATCAATGGAACAGCGACGAACCAGACGTTTCAAACTCCAGCTGCCGCTGGAAATTACGCGCACGGGGGCGGACCGAATTGCCGCGGGCGGATTTACCAAAAATATAAGCTCGACTGGGGTACTTTTTACCGCCGAACGCGAGCCCGACCTTGGCGGTCCGATCGAGTACATCATCACTTTGAATCAGGATGGCCCGCAGGCGGTGAACCTGCGTTGCATCGGTAAAGTGCTCCGTGCGGAGCGTATGGAGAGCGGACGCGAAGAGGTTCCAGCATACCAGATCGCTGCTACATTGGAGCGTTACGAGTTCGTGCGGGCAGTATCCGAAGCGGCCTTGAACAGCTACTAGCTGGTTCCATTTCCTGCGCGCGATATCCGCACTTCCACATCCTAAGATCCAAATTTCGCCGGCCCTCGTATTTCCTCTGGCCCATCCGAATCCGTCCTGCTACACTAGCAAAGAAAAGGCGAAGCCACGCATGGATCTCTCGCTCGGATTTCCCGAATTCTCGCAGGAATTGGCGATTGCGACCAAGCCCTCTCTTGAAGCCGTGGTGTCGCGATTCCGATCCGTGCATAAAGAACCGGATTCTCCGGTTCGCGCAATTCACCATCAGGCGGCGGCTGAAGGATCGTTTGCCGAAATTCCCCAGGGCGTCGATTCGCGCCTGCGCACGGCGCTAGCGGAGCGAGGAATTGCGCGCCTCTACACCCATCAAGCGGACGCGTTCGAGCATACTGCGGCGGGGCGGAACGTCGTGGTGGTAACGCCGACGGCTAGCGGAAAGACGCTGTGCTACAACCTGCCGGTGCTGAATTTGCTGCTCGCCGACGACGGTGCGCGGGCGATGTACGTCTTTCCTACCAAAGCTTTGGCCGAAGATCAATTGCACGAATTCCAGTCGGCTGTGGACGCCATGGGGTCGGAGATCCGCGCCTTCACTTACGACGGCGATACGCCGCAGGATGCCCGCAAAGCCATCCGGCAAAAAGCCAACGTGGTGCTCACCAACCCCGACATGCTGCATAGCGGCATTTTGCCGCACCATACGCGCTGGGCGAGATATTTCGAAAATCTGCGCTATATCGTGATCGACGAGCTGCACTATTATCGCGGCGTATATGGCAGTCATTTCGCGAATTTATTGCGGAGATTGCGGCGAATTTGTGAGTTTTACGGATCGAAGCCAAAATTTATCTGCTGCTCGGCAACTATCGCCAATCCGCGCGAACTGGCGGAAGCGCTGACCGGTGAGAAATTCGAAGTGGTGGAGAGGAATGGCGCTCCGCGCGGCGAAAAATATTTCATCTTCTATAATCCGCCGGTAGTGAATCGCCAGTTGGGAATCCGGCGCAGCTACATCGCCGAATCGCGGCGAATCGCCATGGAATTCATAGAACGCAATTTGCAGACGCTGGTGTTCGCCAACAGCCGGCTGGCCACTGAGGTGCTGGTGACGTACCTGAAAGATGCCTGCGATCGCGGTCCTGCGCCTAAGGAGTCGATACGTGGCTATCGCGGCGGCTATTTGCCGCGCGAGCGGCGCGAAATCGAGCGGCGGCTTCGCGACGGCGAGATTCGCGCGGTGGTGGCGACGAATGCGCTCGAATTAGGCATCGATATCGGCTCGCTGGACGCGGTGGTAATGGCGGGATATCCCGGGACGATCGCGTCGAGTTGGCAGCGGGCCGGCCGCGCGGGAAGGCGGCAAGGGACCTCGGCGGCGGTATTGGTAGCATCCAGCGCGCCCCTCGACCAATATATCGTCGAACATCCCGATTTCTTTTTCGGACAGTCGCCGGAGCACGCCTACATTAATCCGGAAAATCTGGAAATCCTGATCGCGCATTTAAAATGCGCGGCCTTCGAATTACCGTTGCGCGATGGCGAGAATTTCGGGCAGCACGATATCGGAGAAATTTGCAAATTCCTGGAGGAGAGCGGATTTCTGCACCATTCGGCCGGCGCGTGGCATTGGACGCAGGACAGTTATCCGGCCGACGCTACCAGTCTGCGGTCCCTTGCCAGCGACAATTTCGTAGTGATCGATATCACAGGCGAGGCGAACGTTATCGCCGAGGTATCGTTTTCCACGGCGCTGACCACACTCCATGAGAAGGCGATCTATCTGCACGAAGCGCGGCAATACCATGTGGAGCGCTTCGATTACGACGAGCGCAAGGCGTACGTGAAGCGTGTGGATTGCGACTACTACACCGACGCGATCGACTATACGCAGGTCAAGGTGCTGGAGGAATTCGAGGGAGAAGCGCTGGCGGGTGCGCGCCGGCTGCACGGGGATGTGCGCGTGAACCGGCAAATCGTCGGCTTCAAGAAGATTAAGTTCTACACCATGGAAAATGTCGGCGCGGGCAAGCTCGCCATGCCCGAGCAGGAGATGCATACCACGTCGTTCTGGCTGCATTTTCCGGCCGCTTTTCTGGCGCAGTTCGCGGAGTACTCCCCCACCGAAAAGCAGAGCGGTATCGGCGGACTCGGGAACGCTCTGCGGACGGTTGCGGCCCTGCTGCTGATGTGCGATCCGCGCGATCTGGGAGTAGCGCTGAGCGAGGAGAGCGGGGCCGGACAGTCGGTTTTCGAGCCCAATCTCTATCTGTACGATATGTACCCCGGAGGAGTGGGGCAGAGCGCACCTCTATTCCGCATGGCGCCGAGGCTGTTGCAGCAGACGGCGCAATTGATCGCGGCATGCACGTGCGATGCGGGGTGCCCATCGTGCGTGGGTCCTGTGGGCGAAGTCGGTGAGCGGGGAAAAGAAGTTGCGGGGCGGATTTTGCTGGCGCTGCTTACGGCAGAAAATCCGGGTCCACAATCACATCCAGAGTAAAGGGGCAAGTGCTGGGAAATTCCGATTCGGGATGTCCGGTATCCGTCAAGGCCTCCACCACGGCGTGTTCGTAAGCTTCCGGCAAGCTCTCCTGTAAGTAAGGCTGGAGGCTCGGGTTCTCGGAGACGAGCTTCGCCAGATCCTTGCGTTGCACACGAATGGTCAATTCCCAACTGCGTGACCGGCGATCAGGCTGTATTTGCCACTTAAGAAGGTGTGCGATGAGAATGCTCAAACAGTGAAGCAGTTCCCTCCGCTCACACTTCCCTATATCCTCTATCTCTTCCGCAATATGGGCAAGATCTGCCTCGCCGGCACGCCCGGAACGCAGCAGTTCGGCGTTGCGCACGGTCCACTCGTAAAAATCCTGTTCGTAGAGGTCCGTGGGTTTCATGCATTGATTATAGTTCGTCAGCGAGCTTTCAACTGCTCGGGCAGCACGGCATACCCTTCCGGCGGAGGGAAGAGCGCAATCAGCAGTTCCAGACGACGCCGTATGTAGCGGCTGGGCATCTGGCGCGGACCGGTTTCCACATCGATATCGCAACAGGTGCCGTGCAGATACAGCGTTAGCGTATCCTCAAACGCCTGGCGGGCATACTCGCGGAAGAGTTTGGTCTCCTTGCGTACGTTGGTCTGCCGCCGTTGCAGCGCCTGCTTGAGATGCCAGCTTCGCTCATCGACTTCGCCATGCACGTCGGCGCTCAATTCCTCACGGATGGCCCGGAAGAAGCGCTCCTGCGCATCCGGCGTCCAATGATCGGCGACGATCGTGGAAAGCGCGCTGTAGAGCTGGTAATGATAATCGGCGATTTCGACGTCTTTGATGCCCAGGGCCAGAATTGCCATGTTATCCACATCGCGGCGGACGACAGGCAGGAAGCGCGCCTCGGCCGGCCGTTCAAAGGTCACGGCGTCGCCACCTTTGCCGTTCCCCTTTTCGAGGTACGGCGCGAGAATCAGGCCAACCTTCGGCAAACCCGACACGATGGCCGGTGAAATAGCAGCTATTGGGTCGTTCAGATACTGGCGCAAGTCCTCTTCCGCCACCGGTAAAGTAGCGAAGTAGGAGAACTTACTGGTAAGTGGAATCATCTCGCCGTGAAATCGGGCGGCGAGTTCTTCCACTGTCAGCTTGGCGCGATCCGTGTCGATGGACATCCCCGGTTCGATTGTAGCAAGGCGTCACGTTAAAATAGTCGTGGCCGCGGCTCGATTTCGGAGTCCGGGTAAGTTCGAGCTGGCAGCCTGGTATTCATGCCTCGGAAAATTCTGGTTTCGGCGGGGGAAGCGTCGGGGGACTTATACGCCGCCTTGGTAGTGGAAGAGTTGCGCCGATTGGAGCCGAATGCCGAATTTTTCGGATGCACGGGACCGCGATTGCGTGCCGCCGGCGTGCGGACCGTGGTAGACGCGGCCAGCCTGGCGGTGGTCGGGCTGTTCGAAGTGGTGCATCACATTCCGAGAATTTACCGGGAATATCGCAAGCTGGTAACGGCGGCGGAAAAGGAGCGGCCGGACCTGGCCATTCTCACGGATTCGCCGGATTTTCACCTTAGGGTAGCCGGCAAGCTCCATCGGCAAGGTGTCCCCGTGGTGTACCTGGTGGCGCCGCAGGTGTGGGCTTGGCGTAAGGGTCGACTAAGTGAAATGCGCCGAACCCTCAAGCATTTGCTGTGCATCTTTCCGTTTGAAGAAGAATTTTTCCGCCGCGAAAACGTGCCTGCGACCTATATTGGCCATCCTTTAGCGGGTTTGGTGCGCCCGGCGCTCACGCGCGACGAATTTTTTAAGAAACACAGATTGGCGGCGGGCCGTCGAAGTATCGTAGTGCTTCCCGGAAGCCGGCGCGGTGAGGCGGCGCGTCATCTGCCTGCGCTTGCCGACGCCGCGGACCGGTTGTATCGGGAGCATGCAGTTAACATACTCCTGCCGGCCTCGGTGACGACCGGGGCCGACTTTTTTCGGGAGCGTCTGGGCGACTCGCCGATACGGGTGATTGAAGGGGAAAGTTGGGACGCCATGGCACACGCCGATCTGGCGTTGGCGGCGAGCGGGACGGTGACGGTGGAAGCAGCCTTGCTGGGGACCCCGATGGTCACTTTTTACAAGGTGGCGCCAGTAAGCTGGATGGTTGGGAAGTCCCTGGTGGATGTGCCGTTTTACTCCATGGTGAATTTGATTGCCGGACGGGCGGTGGTTCCGGAGCTCATGCAGGATCGGATGAACGGAGAGTCGCTGGCACGCGAGGCGAATCGGTTGCTGAGCAATTCAGCAGCACGCGAGGAAATGAAGGCGGGGCTGGCGGCCGTGAGGGATAAGTTGTCGCAGGGAGGGCTCGCGGCGCCGGCGCGCGCGGCGGCCCTGATCGACAGTATTTTGGAAGGACAGATTGCACATGCTTCGTGATTTCCGCACTCGTTCGGCCTGGCCAGTATTGGCTGGCCTTCTGCTCTTTGTTGCGGCGCAAATCGCGCCCGCCCAGGAGCGCCGCACCAATCGCATCGACGTGGAACAGTACACCATCGATGCGGAAATCGCACCCGCCAACTCCACGCTGGCCGCTAAGGCAGCAATCCGTTTTTCTCCCATCGACGACAATATCAGCTCGGCGATTTTTGAGCTGAATAATGCGCTCAACATCGCACGCGTGACCGACGAGCAGGGCAATCAAATTCCCAGCACACGCAATCAAACGGACTCCACCATACGGTTGACCTTCCCGCAAGCGCTGCCGAAAGGCAAGCCGGTGACGATTACGTTCGAGTACGATGGCCGCCTCACCGGGAATGAGGAATCGCCGGTGTACGGCATCAAGTTCGCGGCCATTCATTCGGACTTCGCATACCTGATGTATCCGGCGCGCTGGTTCCCCGTCAGTGGTTACACCACCGATCGTTTTGCGGCCGAAATGCATATCACTGTTCCGGCCGGTTATACGGCACTCGGAACCGGCATGGATACTCAATCGACCAAGGCCGATAAGACGACATTCAATTTCAAGTTCACACGTCCGTCGTTCCCCGGCAGCATCGCGGTTGTAAAAGATCAGCCCGTCAAAGCGCTTTCGGAAGGCGTTACAACGACCGTGTACTTCCGCGGGCCGGAAGCCGCGCAGGCGCAGCCGGTGGGCGAAAAAATCGGCCAGATGATGGCGCATTTCACGGGGTTTTTCGGAATTCCGCCATACGCCAACCTCACCGTGATCGAGACGGAAGCCGACGCGCCCAAGGGGTATGCAGCGCCGGGCCTGATTTTTCTCGCGCCCTCCGCGCTCAATCCTCAACCCAGCGACAACGTCCTGGCTAACGAAGTATCGCGCCAGTGGTGGGAGGAACTGGTCTCACCAAGCACGCGCAACCACCTCTGGATCACCAACGGCCTGGCAGCGTATTGCGAACTCCTCTGGACCGAGCACGACGTGAGCCCGGGCGCGATGCAGACGGCGCTCAAAGGCGTAATGGTGGATTCCCTCACAGTCGACACCGTTCCGATCATTCAATCGTCGCGTTTGGAGGACTATTCGCCAGAGTTGTGGGCGCTTACCGGCGCCAAAGGCGCAACAGTGTTAAGCATGCTGCGCAATATGTTGGGCGATGAGAAATTCTTTGCGGTTCTGAAGGCGTTCGCCCAGGATGACGGCTGGAAGTCGGTGAACACCGACGATTTTCAGAAGGTGGCCGAATCGGTTTCGAAGAAAGAGCTGGCGTACTTTTTTACCGAATGGATTGAATCGAGCGGCGCCCCGCAGTTCAAACTGGAATATACGGTATTCCGCGAACAGCAGAAGGGCTTCCGGGTGATGGGGAAGATCACGCAGGATCTCGACACGTTCCGCATGCCCGTAGATCTGAAGATCACCACTGAAGGCAATCCCGAGGAGGCCAAGGTGGAGGTGGTGGGGACTTCCTCGGAGTTTAGTGTCGACACGTTCGGCAAGCCGAAGAGCGTCGAGATCGATCCTAACAGCATGGTCCTTCACTATGAACCGGATATTCGTGTGCAGGTCGCCATCCGCAAAGGCGAACAGTTTGCCTCTATGAGCGCATTCGGCGATGCCCTGAAGGAATATCAAAAGGCGCTGGAGACCAACCGCACCAGTTCCCTGGCGCATTACCGGATGGCGGAAGTCTATTTCCTGCAACAGACCTGGCAATCCGCCATCAATGAGTTTCGCGAGGCGCTCAATGGGGATTTAAATCCGAAGTGGACCGAGGTCTGGGCGCACATCAATATGGGCCGAATTTACGACATCAGCGGTTCCCGGGATCGCGCCGTGAACGAATATAATCTGGCGATTCGTACTAAGGACAATACCCAGGGCGCTCAGGCGGAAGCAGCCAAGCTCCTGAAGACGCCTTACGAGAAACCGAAGCGCGTGGAACAGTAAGAACCCAAACCACTTAACTCACTTTGACTTGTCGGTTATCCTTGGGACTAAAGGGAACTTCCTTTAACGGTTCCGTCGCCCTCCCCGGGTGTAACTCGCTGACACAATCTCAATAAAAGTACATCTTTTAACCGTCTATTGACTTTGGTTACCGCATGAGGTTAGGCTTAGGTTCACACAAAAAAGCACCCGTTTTGTCCGTCTAGGTTTGCGCCAGTAGTCAGCGCGAGGGGCGGTCGGTTGCGAAGAAAGTCTAAAATTGCGTACACCTGATTCGGACAGATCCCGGCTTATGACGTCTAGATTTCGTCTCTTTCTGTTGCTGGTTGGCACAATTTCAATTGGTCTTTCTCCCCTCCACGCAGGGGTCATTTTTCAGTTCGATGAATTGGGCGACATCCAGTACAGCATCAGCGGAAATCCCTACGTCGCATTGACGAACGGCCTGGTGGAGTCCGACCCCACCGGCGGCATCGGTGGCAACGTGCTCGTCTACAATCTGACGCCGGCGTTGGATCCTTTCGAAATGCTGAACGGAGATGTGCCGATTGGCGGTAATTCGGGGCTCATCGGCGATCTGCGGTTCACGGATAATTTCGGAGACCGCACCGGCGAGGACACTTGCGGCACCGTTCAGTGCCTCATGATCTTCTACGTTTTCGATAGTCTGGGGTACCCCGCCGACGTCGGCCCTGTCTCCACATCCTTCCTGACGCCCCAAACAGCCAGAACCGTGCTCGGTAGCGGGTCGTTTACATACACGCCGGACGACAGTCTTTTCTTTGATGGAAGCATAGTCGCTCCCGAACCAGCTCCAGTAGCTATGCTGACGTTCGGGATGGCAGCGTTCTTTTTCCTTCACAAACGGTCAAAGGCGAAATGAAAACATTCGTGGGCGTTAGCGCTCTCTGGGCGTTTCTCCCGAGTGTGACTTTGGCGGCGACTTTCACCGCGGTTGGCGTGACCGGATT
>Ga0302324_100030017_pt1 | contig 10282 bp, 13 predicted proteins | sample Palsa_T0_1_FD_201949 | JGI IMG/M metagenome (GOLD analysis project Ga0302324, IMG submission 201949) | Peat permafrost microbial communities from Stordalen Mire near Abisko, Sweden - Palsa_T0_1 | ecosystem: Environmental > Terrestrial > Soil > Palsa > Peat permafrost | place: Sweden: Abisko... | reverse complement strand
CCGGCACACCGAAGGCGGATGTGACCCCGGGCACGACCTCCCAGGGAATCCCGGCCCGAGTGAGCGCCTCGACCTCTTCACCGCCGCGGCCGAAGAGAAAGGGATCACCCCCTTTGAGTCGCACCACCGTTCGGGACCGACCTCCGTGGTGGACCAGGAGCTCGTTGATCTCCTCCTGGCGATGCGCCCCTCCGTCGCGGGCGTCCGGGCGCTTGCCCACATCGATGAGCTCGGCCGACGGGGGCGCCAACGCCACCACCTTGCGATGGACCAACCGGTCGTAGACCACCACGTCGGCCTCGGACAACAACTGGGCCCCCCGGCGGGTCAGGAGGCCCGGATCCCCCGGCCCGGCGCCGACCAGGTAGACAGTCACGCCGGCCCCGGAGCGCCGGCCCGGGGTAGTGCAGGGTCGTCAAATCCGTCGATGGCTGCACCTCCAGCATCTTGGAGGAGGACGGAGGCCAACTCGGCTCCCAGCATTTCGGGGTTTTCACCCGTGCGGGACATGCGGATCACAATCCGTCCGTCTCCGCTGGCGATCAGCCCGTGCAGCCGTAGGTGTGAAGAGCCGGCAACGGGCTCGGCCCAGGCCCCCACCGGCACGGTGCAACTCCCGCCCAGACCGGCCAGCGCCGCCCGTTCGGCGCGCAGAGTCCGGTGCGAGAGCTCGTCATCAATGGTGGAGAGGAGCTGCCTCGTCTCCACATCGTCCGTCCGGCACTGCACGGCAATGGCGCCCTGACCGGCCTGGGGCAGCATGTCAATGGGATTGAGGACATCAGTCAACCGGGCCATCCATCCCAACCGCTCCATGGCCGCCACGGCCACCACCACGGCGGTCACGGATCCCTCCTCGGCCAGCGAGACCCGGCGTTCCATATTCCCCCTCACGTCGGTGAAGCTCAGGTCGGGACGCAGAGAGGCCAGTTGGGAGCGGCGCCGGGCCGAGCCGGTGGCGATCAGGGATCCGGGTGGCAGATCCGCAAACGTGCAACCCACCAGCCCGTCGCGCGCATCGGCTCGGGGCGGCACGGCGGCCAGTGTGAAGCCGTCCTCCATGACAGAGGTCATGTCCTTGGCCGAATGCACGGCGGCATGGGCCCTTCCCTCCGCCACCGCCCGTTCGACCTCGGTCACGAAGACCCCGGTGCCGCCGATCTGGTCCAGCGAGAGCGAGACGTCGTCTCCCCGTGTGCGGATCACCACGATCTCAATCTCGACGCTGCGGTTGCGGGCCCGCAGCGCGTCGGCGACCAGCTCGGTCTGGCGGAGCGCCAGCGGGGAGCCCCGCGTCGCCAGTTTGAGTGTGCCCATGCGGACCCTAAAGGTCGAACAGGATGCGAAGCGCCTCGACCAGGCGCTCGCCGCGCGGCGTACCGGCCGTCTCCTTCAAAAGCATGGTGGGTTCGTGCAGCAGTTTGGCCAGCGCGGCGCGGGTGGCCGCGTCGACCTGCTCCCACTCGGCTTCCGTCAGATCGGCCAACTGGGCCCGGTGACGCTCCAACTCCGTCTCCCGCAAGGACTCGAGTCGGGCCCGCAGTGCAGCGATGACCGGCGCGGCTCCCCGCTGCCGGCTGGCGCTGCGGAAGCGCTCCACCTCGTCGGCCACGATCGACTGGGCCGCCAGCGATTCCTCCTGACGGTCGCCGAGCGCCCGGGCCACCGAGGCGCTCAATGTGTCCATATCGAGCAAGGTGACGGCCGAGAGCGCGCCGACATCCGGGTCGACATTGCGCGGCACGCCCAGGTCGACCACCAGCATGGGTCCGGCGACGCCGGAGAACTGGGCCGCCGTCAGCACATGCGATTCGGCCGCCACCGCGGTCAGCACGACATCGGCCCGCGCCAGCTCGGCGTGCACGCCTTCGAGCGGGGCGGCCCGCAGGCGGGTGGCGTCGCCCGCCTGGCGCACCAACTCCTCGGCCCGGGCCAGGGAGCGATTGACCACCACAATGGACCGCGGTGCATCGGTCTCGGCAATGTCGCACAAGGCCCGGCACACGCCTACGCCCATGTCGCCGGCGCCAACCACAACCACCTGCTTGTCGCGCAATCCATCGGCGGCCTGGCTCCGGGCCACCATCACAGCGGCGTGAGCAAACGACGTCGTACCCCGGGAAATGCCCGTCTCCGTGCGCACCCGTTTGCCGGTTTGCAGGGCATGTTGGAAGAGGGCCGAGAGGACCGGTCCGCAGACGCCTTCTTCCTGAGCGAACTCGAAAGCCCGCCGAACCTGGCCCACCACTTCGGTCTCCCCGAGGACGGTCGACTCCAGCCCCGAAGTCACGCGGAACAGGTGGGAGGTGACATCATCATCGAAGCGGATGAGGGCCCGCTCCGACAGCTCCTCCGTCGTGGTCCCCGAGTGCTCAGCCAGCACCTCGTAGACCTCGGCCACGGCGTCGTGAAAGCGGTCGACCACGGCATAGACTTCGGTGCGCAGGCAGGTGGAGAGCACCACGGTCTCCTGCACATTCCGGTGGTGGCGCAAGGCACCCAAGACCTTGTGCAGATCGGCGTCACCGACCGCCACCGCTTCGAGAAGCGAGAGGGGGGCCTGCTTGTGCTGGAGCCCTACGACGACGACGGACACGCGGATCCCTTCTCGGTCAGGGCTAAAGCATGCCGGTCCAGGGGCGTCGCGTGCCAGTCACCCAGGTCCGGGGCACGGAACCGGGAATCCCTATACCAAGTCGGGCGACGCCGACAGGCCGACCGAGCGGATCAGGGGAACCCGATCCGATTCGGCCGCATCGTCGTGGTCCAGGCTGTCCTGGTGGGCCCGGTAAAAGCCCAGCACCTGCAGCTCGATGGAGAGGTCGACGTAGCGGAGGTGCACGCGGGTGGGCACCGTAAGCACCCGGGGGGCGAAATTCAGCAGCGAGGTCACCCCGACACCGATCAACAGATCGGCCACCTGCTGGGCGGCCCAACCGGGGGTGGTGATGACCCCGATGGCGGGCACTTCGGCTTCTTCCAGAGTGGCGATCTCATCCATGTGGCGTACTGGTACTTCTTTAATGACCTGGCCGACGACGGCCGGGTCGACATCGAAGAGCGAGGTGACCTGAAAGCCGCGGGAGACGAACACCTGCGAGTTCATCAGGGCCCGGCCCAGGTTTCCGATGCCCACCACGGCGACAGGCCAATTGTGATCGACCCCCAGGGCCCGATCGATTTGCGCGATGAGGAAGTCCGGGTCGTACCCCGAGCCCCGCGTGCCGAAGGAGCCCAGCAGTGAGAGGTCCTTGCGTACCTTGGCTGCATTGACCCGGGCCAAGGAGGCCAGTTGCTCGGAGGAAACCGTGGCGACGTTGTTGCGGACGAGCTCGGCCAGAATGCGCTGGTACACCGGGAGCCGGAGCACGGTGGCCTCAGGAATCCGCTTCGAGGGTGTCGGATGCTCAACGCTCACGGTTCCGGATGGTACTGACCAGTCCGGTGCCGGCACCAAACCTCGTGTTCACCACACCAGCAACATCAGCTCCCCGGCCATCACATTGAGCCAATGTGCGGCTGAGGCCTGACCGGCCACCAGGGCCAGATGGTCGTTCGCATCGATCAGAAGGCCCAGTGCTCCGGACTCCAGATCGGCAAACGTCCGGACGCAACGCAGGAGGACGCCGTCCGGAACCAGGGCCGTCGGGAGGGTGGGGTGTGCACTCTCGCCGCTCCCGGTCAACACCGTGAGCTCGACACTGCCGGTGGACGGGAAGCCGGCCGCGGCGGCATCAGGGGAGGTGACCGCCAGCTGGATGTTGCCGAAGTGATCCACCCACGTCACTTCGGTTCTCAGGCAACGACGACCATCGGGCAGTCGTCCGTACTCGACCACCCCGGGCAGTAGGCGAATCAACGCGTCGACGCCGATCGGCTGGCCCAGGGTGTCCGGTGCCGTGCCTTTGGCGAGGGCGGCGGCGGCCGGTGCGAAGAGATCGCGCCCGTCAAACGTGGCGCCACCACCGTCGGGTCCGTTCCCGTGATGGAGCTCAAATGCCCGGGTTATCTGTCCCCCTCCGGCCAGCTCGGCGGCCGCCACCAGCAGTCCGTTGTCAGGACCGACAAACCATGCGGGTCCGCCCCGGAGTGAGGGGACCTCAAGGCAGAGACCCCGCCGACCCGATCCCACACCCGGATCGACCACAGCCAGCACGACGCCCGGACCGAGGTGAGGGATCGCCCGGACCAGCGTGTTGGCCCCGGCGCGGACGTCAAACGGCGGCACCCGGTGGGTCAGGTCGATGACCCGCACCCCCGGCGCGGTCTTCGCCAGGACGGCATGCACCACCCCGACGAACTCGTCTCTGATCCCGTAGTCGGAAAGGAAGAAGACGGACTTCGTCGGTGTCGTGTTCATGGATCCCCTCCGATCAGCGCGCCAGGGAGCGCGCCCGCTCGGTGGCGGCCGCCACCGCTTCCATGAAGGCCGAGCGAACGGCCCGGGACTCCAGGGCCCGGATGCCGGCTGCCGTGGTCCCGGCCGGCGACGTCACCATGGCCCGCAGTGACTCGGGGTCCTCACCGGTCTCGGCCAACAGCTTGGCTGAGCCGAGCATGGTCTCGACCACCAGGATCCGGCTGACCTCTCGGGTCAGGCCCATCTGCACCCCCGCCTCCATGAGGGCTTCGGCCACCAGGAAAAAATACGCCGGTCCCGATCCGGACAGGCCCGTCACTGGATCCAAAAGGCGCTCGGGGAGCCGCACCACCGCGCCGACGGCGGACATCACGTCCTCGGCCCAGGCCAAATCGGCCGAGGTGGCGAACGATCCCCCGGAAATGGCGGTCACACCGGCACCGACCAGGGCCGGTGTATTGGGCATGGCCCGCACCACGTTGGGCTGACCTCCGAGGGCCGTCTCCAAACGCTGGCACGGCATGCCGGCCACAATGGAGAGGACTCTCTTTACGCCGACCGCCGCCAGCACCCGGCAGGCCCCTTCGGCGGTGTCAGGTTTCACGGCCAGCACGGCTCCGGCCAACCGCTCAGGGGTGTCGACCAGCGATCCCGCTTCGGGGGCATCACACAGGCCGATGCCCGGAAATTGCAGGGACAGCTCGTCCCGGCGCCCGGCATCCGGTTCGACGACGGCGATCTCTTCCGGCTTGGCCCAACCCGAGGCAAGGAGGCCACCTATCAAAGCGCCGCCCATCTTTCCGCCTCCGACGATCAGCAGGGTGACTGGCATGGGTGGACGATACCGAGCGCGTTCGGGTGCCTACGACCGGCGGGGTCGTCGGCGGTACACCGAGCCGTAGCCCATGGTCATGGCCGTCGGGAAGTGGTCGTCGACGTAGAGGACGGAAGAGCCGGCAATGCGGTCGAGCTCATCATCGTCAATCTGCCCCGCCGGCACCCGTCCCACCAGGTACACCGCGTCTTCAGGACCGAGGCTGAACCACATGCCGAAGAGGTTGGCGTTACAGCGGAGGAGATAGGTGAACACGTCGGCCACGTTCTCCTCCGGGGCCGGCATGAATTGAGCCTCATGATGCAGCGTGCGCTGGCGCAGGCTGAACCAGACGGTGATGAAGTCCTTCTCCTCACCTTTGAAGCGGAGGTACCACCGGTACGACGCCGTCCGGTCGGTGACGTCCTGACGCTCGGCCGCCACCAGGAGCCCGTTGTCGGCCAGCTCGCGGGCGATCCAGGCATCGATACAGGCAACCGCGGCCGCCATCTCCTCTTCTTCGGGGAGATCGACGATCGGCACCGGCGGCGGGGATCGTTCAGCTGCACTCGACGAGACGGCCAGAGGCCAACTCGTCATGCAGGTCCAGCAAGGCGCTGGCTGCGGCACGCCAGGTGTAGCGCCGAGCCCGCAGCACCGACGCAGAAGACAGGCGGTCAGCGGTCAGCGGCTCGTCGAACACCCGCCGGACGGCGTCGGCGTAACGCTGCGGTGTGGGATCCTCGACCAGGAAGCCGGTGCGCCCATGGTCCACCAGCGTGGTCAACCCACCCACGGCCGAGGCCACCACCGGAGTGCCACAAGCGGCAGCTTCCAGCGCCACCAACCCGAAGGACTCCGAGCGGCTGGGGACGATGCACACATCAGCCGCCCGGTAGTACGACGACAACAACTCGTGCGGTTGGGGATCCACGAAGTGGACCCGGTCGCCCACGCCCTGGGCATCGGCCAGGTCGACCAGGCCCCGCAGTGATTTCTCCCCGTGCGGCCCGCTGGGTCCTCCCACCACCACCAGCCGGTACCGAGCGTCGGTGTCGGCGCACAATTCGGCCAAGGTGTCGACGGCGGCGTCGGCGCACTTGAGCGGTTGGATCCGTCCGACGAAGAGCAGCAGTCGCCCGTCGAGGGGCAGTCCGAGGGCGCGCCGGGCCTGAGGCCGGTGACCAGGCCCGAAGAACGCATGGTCGACGCCCAGAGGAACGATGCGGATGCGACCGGGATCGGCGCCGTACAGCGTGGCAATTTGCTCGGCTTCCACGGAGCACGACGCCAGGACGGCATCCGAACACTCGATGATCGACGCTTCGGCTTCGGCTCGCCGGTGCGGCATGTCTGCCTCAACCTCTTCAGGCATGGACTCGGCCTTGACCCGGTCCAGCGTATGGAAGGTGCAGACGAGCGGGAGATTGAGCTCATGCTTTATGACGTGTCCGGACAGTCCGGAAAGCCAGTAGTTGGCATGGACTGAGGTGTACGGGCCACCGTCTTCGTCGGAGAGAGCGAGAGAGCCCGGTGCGCTCATCCGGTCCAGCACCCCCTGCGTGAAGGCGTCGACCACACCCGGAAGGGCCTCTTTGGGCAGAACGGCCAGGGGTCCGGCCGGAACATGGTGCACCCGCAAGCCGGGCTCGACCTGAACCACCTCGGGCAGCTCGGGCGACCAGGCCCGGGTGAAGACGTCACATGTGGCACCCGAACGAGCCATGGCGGACGCCAGCTCGCGCACGTACACGTTCATGCCGCCGCCATCCCCCGTACCAGGTTGGGCCAACGGGGACGTATGCAGTGAGAGAACGGCAAGCCGACGCATGGAGCACAGATCCTACCGGTGACCGGCGTTTTCCCTGCCAGCGATGGCTTAGAGGGCCTCAATGGACTGTGACGACGGTCACATCCGGCGTGTGCGCAGCGTCAACGACAGCGCAGCCGGTGGGGCGCACCATGGAACCAGTACTCACCCACACCAAGGAGAAAATGCCATGAAGAACCGCCTCAGCCACAAGATCGCCAGCTCCGCCCTGATTGTTGCGGCCAGCTTCGGCGTCGCCACCTCGGCCGTCGTCGTCAGTGTTTCGCCCGTGAGCGCGGCGGTTGTGCCGCCCAAGCCCGTGGTCGAGCCGATCCTGACGCCCGTCGTGCACGTCCCCCACCTGAGCCACGCCGAAAACAGCCCGGCGGTGGTCCGCTCTGACCCGGTCACCAGGCCAAAGCTCTTCGGCATTCTGCCCATTTAGGCAGGAGGACCTTCAAGGTTCTTCTGGCTGATCCGAAACGTGAAGTAGTGGAGAAACCGGGCCGCCTGGCCCGGTTTCTCCGCGTCGTGGGGGCGACCGACCGCCAATCCCGTTGGGGGTGTCGTGCCATATTGATGAGTGATGGAACTCCTTGAGGGCCTCAACGAGGAGGACACCCGGCGCCTCCTCGCATCATCGACCCGGCGCCGCTTCGCCCGGCGCGAGGTGATCTTCCATGAAGGCGACGCAGCCGACTCGCTGCACCTGATCGACAAGGGCCGCATTGCCGTACGGATCACCACGGCCATGGGTGAGGTGGTCACACTCGACATCATCGGTACCGGGCAGACCCTGGGCGAACTCTCCCTGTTGCCGCCGCCGTCACGGCGTGGAGCAACCGCCGTCGCCCTGGAAGAGGTGGAGACCCGGGTGATATCGGCCGAGGCGTTCTCCGAGCTGCGGGCCAGCCACCCTCCGGTCAACGAGGTCCTGCTCGGAATCCTCACCGCTCGCATCCGCGACCTCAACGAGCGACTTACCGAAGCCCTGTATGTGCCGGTCGAGGCACGGGTGGCCAGACGTCTGCTCGCCGTGGCCAGGCAATATGGCGAAGGGGACGGGGCGGTCGTGGTCCCCCTCACCCAAGATGACCTGGCCGGATTGTCGGGCACTACCCGTGAGAGCGTCAATCGGATTGTGCGCCGCCTGCAGACCGAGGGCGTGCTCGAACTCAGGCGGGGCGCCGTCACCATTCTGGACGGCGAGAAACTGGACCGCCTGGCCCGCTGAGTCGATGCCCGGCTTCCGGGCCAACAGTGACACCCGTCACGTTCCGAGCGTGACCGGCGACAACGACATCTCTTCTGCTGAGGCGCACCACGGAATCAAGACCTCAACAAGGAGATATCAACATGAAGAACCGCCTCAGCCACAAGATCGCCAGCTCCGCCCTCATCGTCTTCACCAGCCTCGGCATGGCTGGCGCCGCCGCCGTCGTCACCGCCTCCCCGGCGTCGGCTACCAGCGTGCACCACGGGGCTGTGCACATCAACCGGTCGATCGTGTCCCAGCTATTTATCAACATCGGTCAACCGGTCGACTGACTCCGGGACCAGCGCTCGTCCGCAGTTCGCCTTTAGCTACCCGGAGCGGTGTGGGTCACGGCTGCACTTGCGCCGTCCCGTGATGTGGCCTCAATCGTCGACGCGGCGTGCCCATGTGCATGCTCGTCCTCATAATCACGGCGGAACGAAAGGTAGATACGCACCAGCGCCTGTTTCTGGTCCTCGCTCAGCGTCTGATCGGCCAGAATCAGCCGGGACAGGTCGGGCGTCCCGTCCGGCGGCTCTAAAATTCCGGCCTGCACATACAGGGTCTCGGCTGATATCCGCAGTGCCTTGGCAATCTGCTGCAGTATCTCGGCAGACGGTCGCCGCAGACCTCGCTCAATCTGGCTCAAGTACGGATTGGAGATCCCGGCCAGCTCGGAGAGCCGTCGGAGCGACAACCGGGCCGATCCGCGTTGCTCGCGAATGAACGATCCCAAGTCACTCCAGCGATCCTTATTGGGATCAATGCTCACTTTTGTAAGCGTAGTGCTAACCAGCGGGTGGTTTTCATGCATCAAGCGTGCCTGGGTTGGGTGGCGCGTCCTTCGGGTATGGTCGAACCTGACCGCCGACTCACTGAGGAGTTTCAACCGACATGGCCGACTACACACTTCCCGATCTGACCTATGACTACGCCGCCCTGGAGCCGCACGTCTCGGGCCAAATTATGGAGCTACACCACGACAAGCACCACGCGGCCTACGTGGCCGGTGCCAACACGACGCTCGAGAAGCTGGCCGCGGCCCGGGACGGCGATGACTTCGGCGCCGTCGTCGGCCTGGAAAAGACGCTGGCCTTCCACATATCCGGCCACGTGCTGCACTCGGTTTTCTGGAAGAACTTGAGCCCCGACGGCGGCGACAAGCCCGACGGCGCGCTGGGATCGGCCATTGACGAGAACTTCGGCTCATTCGACAAGTTCAAGGCTCACCTGACCCAGGCCACCATGACCATCCAGGGCTCGGGTTGGGGCGCACTGGCCTACGAGCCACTGGCCGGCCGGCTGATTGTCGAGCAGATTTACGACCACCAGGGCAACGTCGGCAACGGATCAGTCCCCCTCTTGGTCTTCGACGCCTGGGAGCACGCGTTCTACCTGCAGTACAAGAACGTGAAAGCCGACTTCTTCAGCGCGCTGTGGAACATTGTGAACTGGTCCGACGTGGCCGCCCGCCTCGACGGGGTCAAGGGACTGAGCATCTGATCAACCGCCCCGCTGACCCCTCAGTCGGACTCGGGGGTCAGCGCCAGGTGCTGCTCGCACATCCGGCGGGTGGGGTCGGCACTGAGGTCGGCCCCGAGAATGGGTGTCCCGCAGGTCTCACACGAGCCGTAGGTGCCCTCATTCAAGCGGTCAAGGGCGCGGTCGACACTGTCGAGCACCCGGGTTGACTGGGCCAATTCGAATTCATAACGCTCTTCCACGGCCGCAGGGTACCGCGGGCGGGCCGGCGATCCGTATTGTGGCGCCGTGACCACACTCCCCCCGGGTGCCGAGCTCGTCGGCGCCGGTCTGGAGGTGCCCTGCCTGGACGGGAGCGATCGTCCATATTGTGATCTGGACTGCGCCGCCTCGACGCCGGCCCTCAAAGTGGTGGCGGACACGGTCAACGAGTTCTTACCCTGGTACTCCAGTGTGCACCGGGGAGCGGGGTACAAGTCCCGCCGGGCCACTACGGCCTACGAGGAAGCCCGGGAACGGGCCCATGTCTTCTCCGGTCGACCGAGTTCCGGCCATGACGTG
>Ga0302324_100030016_pt1 | contig 10282 bp, 9 predicted proteins | sample Palsa_T0_1_FD_201949 | JGI IMG/M metagenome (GOLD analysis project Ga0302324, IMG submission 201949) | Peat permafrost microbial communities from Stordalen Mire near Abisko, Sweden - Palsa_T0_1 | ecosystem: Environmental > Terrestrial > Soil > Palsa > Peat permafrost | place: Sweden: Abisko... | reverse complement strand
GCGATTGATGGCCGGGTCAGGCCCGGCCATGACGCGTGGATTGGGGTGCGGGCCTCCTAACTTAGCGCCTACGGGGTCAGGCCCGGCCATGACGGGAGAAGTCGCTGGCCGTGACGCCCCTACCCGGCGTTAGTCGTCGCCGTGGCGTATGATCGCGAGGGCTTTTCGCAGGCGCAGGATCCCGCCGCGGGTCTGACCGTGAACGCACATCCGTTCCCCCTCCTGCGACAGCGTGGCGGCCTCCATGGGCACCGGCGCCGCGGCGGCGCGGGACAACAGGGTGATGCGTTCCATCAAAACGCCGCAATACTCCGGCGTGTCGCTGGTCACGACCGGATCGGACATTTGCCCGTATGCCGGGAGCGTAAGCCCAGGAACGAGTAACAAAGTCTTTCCGAATGAAAGGAACCGATCTCGGATCATGGCCCGAGTCTGCCACGCACGGTCTGTCGCACAGGTGTTGCGCGGATGAAAGTGACGTTAACCATCCGGGTTTTCAGACCAGGCAAGATCCAGCACCGCGTTTAATCCCGGCCGCGCGTCCTCCAATCGCAATACTCCGCCATGCAAATAGGCGACCGCCTGCACCAGCGCGAGGCCGAGACCGGAGCCTGGAGTGCCGCGGGCCGCGTCACCTCGATAGAAACGCTCCGTCGCGCGAAGCCGGTCTTGCTCCGGTATCCCTGGACCTCGATCTGTGACGATGATCCGAATGCGGCGCCCATCGAGCACCGCCGCCAGTTTGACGGTGCCATTCTCGGGCGAGAACTTCACAGCGTTATCGACGAGATTGGCGACAGCTTGCTGGATGAGCGCCGCGTCGCCGTTGATTTCCAACCGTCGTGGGTGCGAAACCTGCAACGCGACACCTTTTTCCTCCGCCACCGCCCCATACAAATCGGCGACTCCTTCCAGAACGGTTACGATATCGACACGCTGGAACGATGCGCGGCGCGATCCGGCCTCGATTTCGGCGATCCGCAGCAGGGCCTGAAACACCGCGACGATGCCGTCGAGGTCGATGGTCGCGCGATCGATCGCGGCATGCAGATCGGCGGACGACTCGGCGCCGCGGGCGGCTTCCTCGAGGCGCGCCCGGGCGCGGGTGATCGGCGTGCGCAAATCATGCGCGATCGCGTTCGACACCTGGCGCACGCCATCCATCAGTCGGGTGATGCGATCCAGCATGTCGTTAATGACCTCGGCGAGTTGATCGAACTCGTCGCCGCGGCCCGACACCTTGACCCGTTGCGCGAAGTCGCCGGCGGCGATCGCCGAGGCGGTGGCGGAGACGTTGGCGACGGTGCGCCGGAACAGACTGCGCACGATGATCGCGCCGGCCGTCGCCATCGCGAGGACGATCGCGACAGCCCAGATCAAAGCGTCGGTCAGCAGATTGCCAAGCTGCACCCTGACCTGCACGTCGCGCCCGACCAGCAGATGGTAACCGCCTGGCAGTTCGTAACGAAACACCAGCGCCGATGACCGCATGCCGCCGCGGCGCACCTGCAATTGGCGCCACTCGCCCGGCGTATCGACGATCGAGGGCCACGTATCGAGGTTGCCCGCGACCCGGTGCATGTTGGCGTCCACCAGCAAATAGATCGCTTCGTCATCGACGTCGGCCGCGAGGCGATCCTCGATGGTGCTAACGAGAGCTTTGATGCCTCCCTCGTCCCCCTCCTCGTCGAAACGCTCGATCAGCCCTTGCGCGTCGGCGCGGATCGCGGAGGCGGTTTGCCGGTCAAGCAGCCCCGCCGTGAACCACCAGAGGAACATCGCCAACGCGGCGGCGCTGATCGTCATCAGAACCGCGTAGACAAGGCCAAAACGAAACCCCGCCGACCTGAACAGGCCAGGCTCGATCATGGGTGGTAACGCAGGCGGGGGCGGTAACGCAGGCGGGGGTAACGCGGGCGGGCGCGGCCAGGAACGACGCGCATGGGCTGACCCACAGGGTCAGACCGCTCCTTCCGCGCGCAGCATATAGCCAGCGTAACGCACGGTATGGATCAACGGGATCGGGAACGGCTTATCGACCTTTTGCCGCAACCGCGACACGTGGACGTCGATCACGTTGGTTTGCGGGTCGAAATGATAATCCCACACGCCCTCCAGCAGCATGGTCCGGGTCACGACCTGGCCCGCGTGGCGCATCAGATATTCCAGCAGGCGGAATTCGCGCGGCTGCAGATCGATCTTCTGGCCGGCGCGCCTCACCTGGCGGGAGAGCAGATCGAGCTCCAGATCCTCGACGACGAGCTTCGTTTGCGTGGTCTCCGCCTTGCCGCGGCGGCCCAGGGCCTCGACGCGTGCCAGCAATTCGGCGAACGCGAATGGCTTGGTCAGGTAATCGTCGCCGCCGGCCTTCAGGCCTTTGACCCGTTCGTCAACGTCGGCCAGTGCCGAGAGGATCATGACCGGGACGGCGTTCTTCTGCGCGCGCAACGTTTCCAGGATCTTCAGACCGTCGATGCCGCCAGGCAACATGCGATCCAGGATGATCGCGTCGAAATTCTCGCTCGCCGCCATGAACAGTCCGTCGCGGCCGTTGTCCGCGTGCTCCACGACGTGGCCGGTCTCCTTCAGTCCACGTACGACGAACCCGGCCACATCCCTGTCGTCTTCCACCACAAGTATTCGCATGGTTCGTCTCCGTTAGTCCTCTGGCGTGCCTGGTCGAAGACCGACCACCACGGGAAGCTCCATTGTTTGTCCTGCGCGGCGCACGGTCAGGCGAGCACTTTCGCCTGGCGTGACCGCGGCCACGGCGCGGATCAGTCCGCGCGAGGTACTGACCGCCTGGCCGTTGATCGCGAGGACCTCGTCGCCCGTGTGCACGCCCGCGCGCGCCGCCGGTCCCGCGCGGTCGATGCCGGCGACGAGCACGGTGTCACCGTGATCCTCCACCGAGACGCCGAGCCAACCGCGCTGGATCGAACCGCCGGAGAGCAATTGGGCGACCACCCGGCTGACCGTCTCGCTGGGGATGGCGAAGCCGATGCCGACCGATGCACCCGTCGGCGAAACGATGACCGAGCTGACCCCTATGACCTGGCCATCCATATTGAATACCGGCCCGCCGGAGTTGCCGGGATTGATCGGCGCGTCGAGCTGCAGGAAATTGTCGAACGGCCCCGAGCCGAGATCACGGCCCTCGGCCGAGACAATGCCCGCGGTGACGGACCCCCCCAGTCCGAACGGATTGCCGGCGGCGAGGATCCAGTCACCAACCTGCGTGAGCCGCGAATCGCCCCACGTCACCGCGGACAGCGGCTCGTTGGCGACAACCTTGATCACGGCGACGTCGGTCAACTGGTCCTGGCCGATTAGTTTCGCCGGGTACTGATGGCCGTTGGTCAGCGAAACGACGATCTTGTCGGCGTGCCCGACGACATGATTGTTGGTGACGATGATGCCGGAGGGATCGATGATGAAGCCCGAACCCGCGCCCATCGTGTGTTCCAGGCGATCACCGAACCGCCGCCTGAACTCGCGGCCAAGGGGAGTGTCGCGCAACTCGGGCGGCAACTCACGCAGCAGGTCGCGACTGGTTTGGGTCTCGGTCACCGCGATGTTGACGACCGAGGGCAATACTTTCCTCACCAGTGGCGCGAAGCTGTCCGGAGCGCTCCGCGCGTCGGCGGTACATCCACCCAAAAGCAGGGTAATCGCGAGAATGACGACATAGCGGGTGGCTTGCGGCATGGGGTACGGCGGATTCCGTGCGTTTGGCGGCGGCGATCAGGAAATGGCACCGGTAAGGCCACGCAACAAGCAACGATTCGACAATATTCATGAACGCTTTGTCATGCGTGGCCGGTCGTGCCCGCGTTCGGCAAGAGCATACGATTACGCGTCATGGCCGGGCCTGACCCGGCCATCAATCGCCGCACGTGCCTCGACAGAAGGCCGGGTCAGGCCCGGCCATGACGAGAGAGTGGGTCCCCGCCGTCTTCGGGCCAGTCGTGCTTTGGGTAGCGGCCTCGCATGTCGCGTCGTGCATCGGCCCATGCGCCCTTCCAGAAACTCGCGAGATCGGACACGACGGCGATGGGCCGGCCGGCGGGAGACAACAGCGCCAAACGAAGTTTCACCCGGCCGTCAGCCAATACCGGTGTCGTCACCATGCCGTAAAACGCCTGCGCGCGGGCCTCGGCGATCGGTACGGGTGCAGTATAATCGACCGAGGCCCGACCACCCGGCAAAGTAAGATGGATCGGCAGCGCCCGATCCAGGCGGGCCGCCAGATTCCACGGCAACCGTCCCTGAAGGATCGCCAGCAGGTCCAGCCGCTCCAGGTCCGCCAGCCGAGCCATCCCATGCAAATGCGGCGCGAGCCATTCGTGGACGGTTGCAATCAGAGCCTCGTCAGAAAGGTCCGGCCAACCTTCGTCCGGTTCGATCGCGCGGATCAGCGCGACCCTCGCGCGGAACTGCTGAACGGCAACTGCGGGCTTCAAAGGTTTGAGGCTCAGAGACGCGACCGTATCGGCGAGGAGGGTCGCGACATGGGCGGGCTCGACCGGAACCGTCCTGTCGCTCAGGACAAGCGAGCCCAGACGCCGGCGGCGGCGAGCGAGGACGGAGCCTGACACGGGATCGAACCCGGCCTCGACCTGTTCCGTGACGCGGGCTGCGAGCGCGGGTGGGAAATTGTCGGGATCGAGCGGAGCGGCGAGACGAATGCGGGCGGCGGACTTAACGTCGAGCGCGGCAGCGACCAACAGAGGTGTGCTTGCCAGCGTGTCGGTGCGCGGCATCCGCCCACCGCCTCCACCGGAGAAACGAAATGACCCCGGGTCTCCCCGGCGCTGGCCGATGCGGTCGGGGAAGGCGGCGGCAAGCAGCCGGCCGGGATCGCCGTCACCGCCGCCGTCCCCCGGGAGATCGTTGGGCAAGCGAAGACGCCGCCGGTATTGGCCCGCCGTGCGGCGGATCCGTGACAGGACGCCTCGATCCGCGTCCGGGTCGCCGTGCCGGATCGCTGCCAGCCTCGATCCGATATCCGCCGGTGCCTCGGGCGACCGCAACGGATCGCGTTCCTCAAGCAACGCGGCGAGGTCGGCGGCGAGCGCTTGTTCCGCCGGCGTTTGCGCCGCCAGCATCATCGCGGCCAGCCTTGGATGAGAGCCGAGTGAGGCCATGCGCTGTCCGAGCGGCGTGATCCGCGCATTCTCCAGACCACCAAGCTCGGTCAGCAGCGCGGCGGCGGCGGTCAAGGCACCTTGCGGCGGAGCGTCCTGGAACTTCAGGTCCTCCGGCCGGGTACCCCAGGCAGCGCAGTCCAGGACGAGAGACGAAAGCTCGGCCTCCAGGATTTCCGGCCGGTCGAACGGCGTGAGGCCGCGATGCTGCGCTGGGGTCCACAGGCGAATGGCGACGCCCGGAGCCTCGCGTCCCGCGCGCCCGGAGCGTTGATCGGCAGCGGCGCGGGACACGCGGACCGTCATGAGCCGGGTCAGACCGGTCGATGGATCGAGCCGCGGCACCCGCCGCCAGCCGCCATCGATGACGATCCTCACGCCGGGCACGGTCAGGGAGGTTTCCGCGATGGAGGTCGCCAGAACCACACGGCGGGTGTCGGACTGGCGTAACGCCCTGTCCTGGTCCGCCGCCGGGAGTTCGCCGTGCAACGGCAGGACGTCGGCGCCGCAACGGTCGAGGGCTGCCGCGGTCCGGCGGATTTCCGCCATGCCGGGCAGGAAGGCGAGAATGTCGCCGTCGTGCTCGGACAACGCGGTGCGGACCGCGCGCGCCATCGCATCCGGCAGATCGCGCGGCACGGCGATGTCGGTCTTCGCGTGTTGGACCGCGACAGGGAACATGCGGCCGAGGCTTTCGATGACCTCGGCGTCCATCAGACCGGCGAGCCGGGCTCCATCGGCGGTGGCGGACATCGCCAGCAGCCGCAGTTCGGGCCGCAGCACGTGGCGCAGATCCAGGCACAGCGCGAGGGCCAGATCCGACTCAAGCGATCGCTCGTGGATTTCGTCCAGGATCACGGCCGCGACACCATCCAGGCCCGGGTCGGACTGCAGACGGCGAACCAGCAAGCCCTCGGTGATGACCTCGATCCGGGTGGCGGGCGACGTGGCGTGATCGACGCGGGTGCGGAAGCCGACGGTGCGGCCGACCGGTTCGTCCAACAACGACGCCATGCGGGTTGCCGCGGCTCTGGTCGCGAGGCGGCGGGGTTCCAGCATCAGGATCTTGCCGTCTCGGCGCCACTCGGCGGACAGCAGTTCGAGCGGGACCAGGGTCGTTTTGCCGGCTCCAGGAGGCGCGACGAGGACAGCGGCTCTGCCCGCGCCGAGCGCGGCTTGCAACCGCGGAAGGGCCTCCGTGACCGGCAGCGATGGGAGAGTGAGCGTCATCGCGGATGAGTGATGGGACCGGCTGCACCGGGCGGCAGCGCGAACCGGTGACCTGCTCCGGCGGCCCGGCCATACCAATGCCCGGGCCGCTTCGCGTGATCGCCGGCGACTGCCCGAAGCTGGCCGGGGCTGAGTTTCACGATCGATGCGATATTCACTCCCCAGCGCTGCCGGTGCTGTTCTGGCCAGCTTTCACGGCGCGTCGAAGAGAACCTGCTCCGGAGTGAAGGCGAGCGTGGTGACGTCGACCACGGGCTTGTCAGCATGGGCGGCCATCTCCGCCACCGCCCGTTCCCTCGCTTTGACCAGCCTCCCGTCGACCAACCCAGGCACCTTCTGTCGCAGGCTGGGGGAGTCTTTCAGAAGCAACTCGATTTGATCCCGCTGCTCCAGGATCGTCGCGAGCCAGCCCGCGCGCGGCTCGACCGCGGCAGACGCCCTCAGCTTGATCAGGTGGATCAAGATCGTGGTGATGCGGCTGGCCAGCTCGCGGGCGTCGCTCTTGCCCAACGATTCGATCTCCTCGGCGATGTTGAGCCAGTCCAGTTCGTCGTCGTTGACCAATTCGCCGGCGGCACGACGACGGAGCAATTCAGCCTGGTGCTCACTCCATCGCACGGTGTCGTCGTCATAAAGTTCGCTCATCGCTTCGGTCTTTCCGAATTCTCACCGCGGTGTTCCGCAGAGTCGATCATCGATAAATAGCCGTAGCCCGCGGTTTTATCCACAGGCAAATGGCGATCCGCTCGTAGCGCTCTCAATTGCCTGGCGTCTCCGCCGGCGGATCGGCCCTGTTCGAACCCGGGGCGTCGGCCGTGCCTGGCCAGAAAGTCAGCCGCTTGCTGGATTTTTTGCCTGTTCACCAGTTGGGCCGCGACGTCTGCATTACTCAACGCCAGATATAGTTCCTCGATCAGCGCAAGAGCTTCGGGGTCGACCTTTCGTGCGCTCGAAGCTGGCGCAATGCGGCCTTGGGTGCTCAAGGCGCGCTGGCTTCCGTGGTCAAGATCGTTTACGTCGCGAGGTCCGTCGTGCGGTAAAAGCTCGCCACTGTCGCGGTGAACCCGACACTTCGCAACTCGATGGCAGCGCCGGCGACAAACACCCGCGGATCGCTCGGCCAGGTCCCGTCGTCCTGCCGGGCCAGCAAATCAGCGCGGACCTCGGCGGTGTGCAGGACCAGAATTTCCCGCACGCTCGGGATGGTCACGTAGGACCACACATTTGCCCAGGTGTCCGCCTCATTCGAGGGCGAGAGAATCTCGATGAGCACCAGCGGCGCCGACAGCACCCGGCCATCGTCCGCCCACGGCGCGCACGTCACCGCGAGGTCGGGAACCCGGATGTTGATGCCGGCGCGCACGCGCGGCCGCACACCAGCCTCGATCAGGACCCGACAGTCAGGACGCCGGGTCGCCAAATGGTTGCCGAGCAGGCGGTTGACCTCGGACTGGATCGCGCCATGTCGCGGCGACGCGGGCGCCATCGCGCGCGGCACGCCTTCAACCAGTTCCCAACGGTCGCTCCCGCCCGGCGGCGTCCAGTCCAGAAACTCAGGCGCCGTCATCACTTTTGGAAGTTTGGTGGCCGCGCTCATGATTTAAGGCCGATCGGATTGTCGGACGGCAAAAAACCAGCCCGCTGCAGGTGAAAAAGGACGAGGCAGCCGGCATATATAAAAACTGTGCTGGCCAGCAACAAACTTCGGAAAGTCATAACACAGCGCCGCTTTGATGCCCCCTGGGCAGAATCGTCCTGGGTGTCGGTTTGACAGCTATAGCACGATCATGCAGTCGGCGTCTCCACCGGCGATGGCGCCCTCTCCCGGCTCAATGGAACCGCGAAGCGATGAACGTCGCCAACCCGAGCGCGCCGCCCAGAAGCGAGACAACCATAGAAGTGACCACGACCATGGGCGCGAGTCGGCGATCGCGATCGAGCTTTTGTGCCTCCGCCATCAACTTGCGCTGCTCCACCACGAGTTTGTTTGTTTCGGCCTGCAGCTTACCGCTCTCCGCGAGGTTGCGAACAATCTGACCCAGGATGGCTTGCAGATCGACGGCATTGCGCGTCGCGTCGCTCATGAGCTGCACCGACTTCGTTCACGACGCCGGCGGAATGTCGACCATGAATTCCGCCGCGCCGTAGCCTGCCTCGATGGGGATACGCAACACACGGCGAGTGCCATCGATCTTGGTCACCTCAGGCAGCACGGTGATCACGCTTGCCTCGCGTGCCGCGGCGAGCGCCTCGGACGTGGTTTTGAAATTCGCCAGCTTCATCAGGTTCATTTGCGTGGCGAACACTAATTTGAACCGCCCGGATGCGGTATCGGTCAGCACCTGACGAGGCGTGATCCACAATGAATCAACCGACTCCGCGCCGTCGTGCTCGGCGAGATGTTCAGCCGGCGCCTCGGCCAGAAAGAAATGGGTGTCGTATCGCTTCGGCTGATTCCTCGGAGTGATCCAGTGTGCGAAATGCGTGAGCAAATCAACGGCGGGACGCAGGCCGTAGGACGTCAGCACCGCATCGAAACCAATCTGGCCCGCGGCCAATGCGGCGCGGTGCGTGCCTTCCACCTTCCGCAGCGTCTCGCCATCGATCAACGTGGCGGTTTGGGCCGGGCAGGCGAACAACACACCGCATTCCTCGAACGTTTCGCGGATCGCCGCAAGCCGGAACGCCATCGACTCAATGTCGAGTCCGTCCGGATTTGGGCACAATGCCGCGTTCCCGGCGAGGGCATGATCGCGCTCCTCGACCCGCCCGCCCGGAAACACCAGCGCACCCGAGGCGAAGTCGATCGCGTGATGGCGCACCAGCATGAACACTTCCAGCCCCTCCGAACCATCGCGCAGCAGCACGATCGTCGCCGCTGGGCGTGCCGTCGCCTCGTTCACCATTCCGTCGCACTCCCGCTGTCCGTGCGCGGCCGATCGCACCGCCGGCATCCTCTTACCTGGGCTTGCCACGCCCAGCCAGCGCCGCTTCGCCGCTCGGGGGCCCGGGGGTATAAGGCGTTGGAAGTTCGTTGGAGCCCGTTCGTGATGGATGCCTCGTGTGCCAGCAATCCGTTGTTTGGCCCAAACCGGTTCAAACTCGGGGTGTTCAGCGCGAATTGCGACGGCGGCCTGACCATGAGCCTCGCGCCCGAGCGCTGGCCATGCGACTGGGACGACATCGCCACGATGAGCGTGTTGGCCGACGAAGCCGGCCTGGAGTTCATTCTGCCGGTCGCCAAATGGCGCGGTTATCAAGGGAAAGCCAACGTCTACGGCAAATCGTTCGAGACCCTCACGCACGGCGCCGCACTGGGCGCGCTGACCAAACGCATCGCGATCTTTTCGACGGTGCATGTCCCGCTGGTGTCACCGGCGTTCGCGGCGAAGGCGATCGCCACGATCGACCACGTCTCGCATGGCCGCGCCGGCCTCAATATCGTCTGCGGCTGGAACCAGAACGAGTTCGATTTGCATGGCGTCACGATCGATCCCGCCACGCGCTACGACCACGGTCTGGAATGGTTCGAGATCTGGTCGCGGCTGCTGCGAGGCGGCCCGGAATTCGATTGGGATGGCAAATATTTTCATCTGAAAAAACTCCACACCAATCCGGTGTCGATTCAGCGTCCCTGGCCCGCCGTGATGTCAGCGGGGTTCTCGCCGGCGGGCAGAAACTTCGCCGCGCGGGCCGCCGACGTGCTGTTCCTGAATGTCACGGAATTGGACCAGGTGCCCGCGATCCTCGCCGATGTCGAGACGCAGATGGCGCGATACGACCGCTCGATCTCGGTGTTCACGATGGGCCATGTCGTCTGCCGTCCGAACCGGCAGGAGGCGGAGGATTACTTCCATTATTTCGCTGAAGAAATGGAGGACCCGGAAGGCCAGGGGTATTACATC
>Ga0302324_100030011_pt1 | contig 10283 bp, 8 predicted proteins | sample Palsa_T0_1_FD_201949 | JGI IMG/M metagenome (GOLD analysis project Ga0302324, IMG submission 201949) | Peat permafrost microbial communities from Stordalen Mire near Abisko, Sweden - Palsa_T0_1 | ecosystem: Environmental > Terrestrial > Soil > Palsa > Peat permafrost | place: Sweden: Abisko... | reverse complement strand
TTGCGGAAGAGCCCAAGGCCGGCGCTCCGGATTCCGCGCGTGCGCTCACCGACACCGGCCGCGAGAGGCTGCGCGCGGTCCTCGAACGTGCCCACGAAGCTGGCGTGAAGCCCTCATTGATTCTCACTAGCCCGTACCGGCGGGCCCAGCAGACTGCGCACATGGCCGGGCAGGTGCTCGGCTGCGGTAAGATCGTGGAAACCGAGGTCCTGGTGCCCGGGTCCACGCCCAAAGCAGTCTGGGAAACTATCTGCACGCGCCGCCGCGAAGATGCCCTGCTGCTCGCCGGCCATGAACCCCTGCTGAGCATGACCGTGGCGTATCTGCTGGGGGCGCCGGCATTACAGGTCGATCTGAAGAAAGCCGCGCTCGTACGTATCGATCAGGAGAGCTTCAGCGGCGCGCCGCGCGCCATCCTGAAGTGGATGTTAACGCCGCGATTGGTATAATACCGCTGTCCATTATGAAAATCGAAAAATCCACCACACGCTACGAACAGTGGCTCTCGACCGAACTCACCATCGTCCCGGACGACCTGAAACACAAACACGAGCAGATGTCTTCCGCTCTGTTCCCCTTCCTGCGGGCCACTTACTACCGCTGGGCTCAGATCTTCCCGGAAGTCTGCGGCGAACTGGCGGCCGCTCCGCAGGTGCTGGCCGTGGGCGACCTGCACGTTGAGAATTTTGGCACGTGGCGGGATTCCGAAGGCCGCCTGATCTGGGGCATCAACGACTTCGACGAAACCTGGCATCTGCCGTATACACACGACCTGGTACGTCTGGCGGCCAGCGCGCATTTGGCCATTTCGAATAACCACCTGGCCATCGACCTGCACACCGCGGCGCGCGCCATCCTGGAGGGCTATGCGGAATCGCTGGCCAGCGGCGGGCGTCCGTTCGTGCTGGCCGAGCATCACCAACTGCTGCGCGACATGGCTGTGCACCGGCTGAAAGAGGTCTGCGGCTTTTGGGAGAAGCTCGAAACATGCAGGCCCATCAGGGGCAAGGTCCCGGAGGGCGCGGTGAAGGGCATTTCGCGCATGCTGCCGGACCCCAAGGTACCGCGGCAGTATGTGCACCGCGTCGCCGGACTGGGCAGCCTGGGCCGCCAGCGCTTCGTGGCCGTGGCGAAATGGCATGCCAGCAACATCGCGCGCGAAGCCAAGGCCATGGCTCCTTCGGCGTGCTGGCCGGCGGAGGGCTGCAAGGGTTCCTCGCGCATCCTTTACCAGCAGATTCTGGATACTTCGGTGCGCTGCCTGGACCCCTATGTGAAGCTCAAAGGCAATTGGATCGTGCGGCGGCTGGCACCCGATTGCTCGCGCATCGAGTTAGCCGAACTGCCCAAAGGACACGACGAAAAGGTGCTGCTGCACGCCATGGGGTTCGAAACGGCGAATGTGCACCTGGGCAGCAAGAAAGCCCGCGCCATCCTTGCCGATTTGAAGAAGCGCGGCGATACATGGCTGCCCAAGGCGGCGGAAGAGATGGTGGCGGCGGTGAGCAAAGATTGGGATGAGTGGCGCAAGGCGCATCCCGTGAAGCCGGCGGCCAAAGCCGCCGCTAAGTAGCGCGGTATGGTAGCCTCGATGAAGTCATGTCTAAGAATGCCTTCATCGCTGTTACCCTTGTGTCGGCTGCGTGCGGCTTGGTCTACGCGCAGGACTCCTGGCTCGACCAGGAAGCTCACCGCCCGTATCAACGCCAACCCGGAGGCGATGGTAAGACACCCACCGGTTATACGCCGCAACAAATGTTGCATGCTTACGGCGTCGACCAGATCGCCAATCAGGGCGCCGGCCAGATCATCGGCATCGTAGACGGCTACTACTATGCATCCGTCGAATCCGACTTGGGCGTTTTCACCACGCAGTTCGGCCTGCCCGCCTGTACTACCGCCAACGGATGCCTGACGGTAATTTACGCGACGGGCACCCAGCCGCCGCCGAATGCCGGCTGGTCCGGCGAGACGTCGCTGGACGTGCAGTGGGCGCACGCCATCGCTCCCCAGGCGAAGATTCTGCTGGTCGAGGCTCCCGACGGCAAAACCAAATCCCTGCTGGAAGCGGTGCCGGTGGCCGTTGCGAACGGCGCCACGGTGGTCAATATGAGCTGGGGCACGAATCATGAGCCGCCCAACGAACAGATGTTAGATCCGCTCTTCTTCAGTAATGCTTCGGTGACTTACATCAACGCTTCCGGTGACAACGGTATTAACTTATTCGGTTACCCCGGCGCTTCGCCGCTGGTGGTGGGCGCCGGCGGCACCGTGCTCAAACTTGACTCCGCTGGCAACATCTTGAGCGAAGTCGGATGGAGCGGCAGTGGCGGCGGCGAGAGCGTATATTTCCCGGAGCCCAGCTATCAGATTGGGGCGCAAAGCTCGGGCCAGCGCGGCGTTCCGGACGTAGCATACGACGCGAGCCCCGCCACCGGTGTGCCGGTCTACGACAGCGAGGCCGGCAACTGGTCACAAGTGGGCGGCACGAGTGCGGCAGCTCCGCAGTGGTGCGCCATCGTGGCCATCGCCAACAGCATCCGCGCGAGCATGGGGAAGGGCACCATTGGCACCGGGTTCCTGAACGTAATCTACGCCAATCCGTTAGCGTTCCACGACATCACCAAAGGCTCCAACGGCACGTGCGGGACCGAATGCGAGGCGGGGCCCGGATATGACTTTGTCACCGGGCTGGGCAGTCCGATGGCGCCGCAGGTGGTGGATGCGCTGGTAGCCGCTCCGTAACTATTAAACGCTCCCGGAGGAACGCGCCGGCATCCCGCAACGCCTCCCGGGCCACCTGTAGGATGGCCTGCATCGTGAAGAAGCCGTGGATCGTTCCCAGGTACCGCCGGACCTGAACGGGGTTGCCCGATTGAACCAGCCTTCGCGCGTACGCTTCACCCTCATCGCGCAGGGTATCGTATTCGGCCGTCATCACGAAGGCAGGTGCGACTCCGCGGACGTCTTCCGCGGAGAGCGGTGATGACTCCGGCCGGTATTCGGACCAGCCCCGCCGCATGTCCGCGGCTCCCGGTCCATATCCTTCGCCAAACTCGACGAACGACGGCGAACTGCAGGTGGGATCGAGCATCGGATAGATCAGTAGCTGGCACCGCAACGCCGATCGGCGAAACTCCAGCGCCGCGCCGGCTGCCAGATTAGCTCCGGCGCTATCGCCCGCGACGCCCACAGGCGCCCCTTTGCCGAGCGCCCATTCCACGGCGGTGTATGCGTCCTCCGCGGCAGCCGGGAAACGGTGCTCCGGGGCCAACCGGTAGTCCACCGCCAGCACGCTGTATCCGGCCGAAAGGGCCAGCATTCGGCAGAGTGTGTCGTGGCTTTCCAGATCGCCGCTGAAGAACCGCCCTCCATGAAAATAGACGACGAGCGGCAACCCGGCCCCAAGAGCGGGCCAATACTGCCGCGCACGCAAAGACCCCGGCAGCGCAACGTCCTCGACCCGGGCGAGCGGCGGCGCGCTTCCCGCCAGCGCCGCGCCCCGCCGCATCACCTCGCGTGTGGCGGCCACATCCAGAGACGAACGCGGCGGCTGGCTCTTCTGCCGCTCCAAATAGGCCGCGACCTCAGGATCCAGCGGCATGAGCCCGGCCCGCAAGCTGCGCGAAGATTTCCCGATAGAAGGAGGGATGCGACTGCCACGTCTGCGCGGTTACGATACGCCCGTCGCATACCGTCTGATCGCTTACATAGGTGGCGCCGGCCTGCTCCGCCTCCATCCGCACGTGTTCATAGCAGGTCACGCGCTTGCCAGCCGCCAACCCCGCGGCCGCCACCACCTGGATGCCGTGGCAGATCGCGAAGATCCACTTTGCCTGCCGGTCGAATGCCTTGACAATATCCAGCACCTTGGCACTGTTCCGCAGGTACTCCGGCGCTCTTCCGCCCAGTATCAGGACGGCGGCGTATTCCTCGACGTTCACCTGTTCGAATGCCACATCGGCTTCCAGCCCATAACCTTGCCGCTCGACATAGGTGTCCCAGCCCGGCTCGAAATCGTGCATCACCAGGTGCAGCCGCCGCCGCGATGGCGCCGCGACAACCGCTTCCCATCCCTCCTCCTGAAACCGATGTACGGCATAAAGCGCCTCGTACGATTCGCCGCCGTCACCCGTGATTATGAGAATCTTTGACATGTTCCTAATTTAACCGACTGAGGACTTGGCCATCGTGGCGTACGCACTCGTACTCGTGCGTGCCGCGTCGCCACTCCTGGCGACGCCATGCGAATCCCTGTAATGCTGGGCCTTCGTGGGGATGACCGCCAATTAGACTGGGCCTCCTCCGGCCCAGTCTTCCTCCGGCAGCGGGCCATTGCCCAACTGGTGCGCGACCAAACGGAGTGGAGCCGCATTTCCGCATTCCTTGAGAACAATCCGGCCAAAGCAGGGTTGGTTGCGAAGTCCCAGGATCATCCATGGTCCAGCGCCCCTAGCGTCGCCAGGAGTGGCGACGCGGCACGCACGAGTGCGTACGCCACGGTGGCCAGTTGCAGTGATCCGCGTTACGATGCCTTCGATGCCCTTGTTTTGCAATCTTGCCCGTCGCGCCCCTTTCCGCGCGCCGATGGTTCTGTCATTGATCCTGTTGCCGCTGGCGGCCGCCTCGCTGCCAGTGGCCAAACCCGAGGACGCCGGGTTTTCCAGCGAACGGCTGCAACGCATTCACGAGGCGATCATGCGCCGGGTGGACGCGGGCGACATTTCCGGCGCGGTGACGCTGGTGGCGCGACGCGGCCACCTGATCCATTTTGAAGCGCACGGTTTGATGGACATCGAGTCAAAAAAGCCGATGACAAAGGACGCCCTATTCCGCTTGGCGTCGTCATCGAAGCCGATCACGGCGGCCGCCATCCTGATCCTGATGGAGGAGGGCAAACTGAAGCTGACCGATCCGGTTTCGAAGTACATTCCGGAATTCAGGAACTCCAAGGTGGCCGTGGAGGCGGTGCGCACGGCGGCGCCCATGTCCGACCAGGGGCCTGGGAGCGGCGACAAATACTACACCGTTCCGGCCAGCCGCGACATCGCCATCATCGACCTGCTGACGCATACCTCGGGGCTCGCCAGCGGTGGAATCACGGGACCGGACGTGCAGAAGCTGCTGCAAGCCCGCACTCCGACCGAAACGCTGGCGGATTTTATTCCCCGGCTGGGAACGTTGGCACTCGACTTTCAGCCCGGCACCGAGTGGCGCTACAGCGGATTGGCGGGTTTCGACACGCTGGGCCGGATTGTCGAGATCGTCTCCGGATCGCCCTTCGACCAATTTCTGCGGCAGCGCCTGTTCGAGCCGTTGGGCATGGACAATACGTGGTTCAACGTTCCCGAGAAGGAGCAGGCGCGGGTTGTCACCATCTACAACCGTACTGCCGACGGACTGCGGAAGCCCACCGCGCCGCTCAGAATCGGGTCGCCGGTCTATTTCTCCGGCGCCGGCGGCCTCACGTCGACCGCTTCGGATTACTTGCAATTCGCGCAGATGCTCTGCAACGGAGGGCAACTAAACGGAAAGCGTATTCTGAGTCCGTGGACGGTCGACCTGATGACCAGCAACAACGTGGGGGACCTGTTCGAGGGTCAAATCGGGCGACCCCCAAAGGGCGTGGGGTTCGGCCTGGGCGGCGAGGTGGTGGTCAGTGCGGTGGACGCGCGCATGCGGAAGCCGAACGGCAGTTACGGCTGGGATGGCGCTTTCGGCACGTACTGGTGGGTGAACCGGAAAGAGCAGATGGCGGTGGTGCTGTTCGTGCAAACACCGGGGCGGTCGCTGCAGTACGACTTCGACAACGCGGTATCGCAGGCCGTAATCGAATAGCCCGCTACCGCCGGGCAATTCCCGGATCCGAAATCGGCAATAGCGTGACGCTTTCCTGTTCGTTGGGATCGGTGCGCGCCAGCAGGCCCACGCAGGGTTCGCTCGCGCTTGGATTGTAAGGCAGGTGCGGCATGTTGGCTGGAACGAAGAGAAGTCCCCTGGATGCAGCCAGGGATGCGAGCGGTCCGGCGGTCTCGGCGGACACACCTGCAAAGTAGTCGAGGTCTGCTTGCCATGGCAGGGCTCGCCGTGCTTGATCCGCATTGTGTTCCGGTTCATCTGCGCACCTTAGTTACCTCAATTAGCCCAGTGTGCGACAACGGAAGTCGAGGCGATGCGCGCGTGGGGGCCACCTAAACCGGATGCAGCAGGATTCAGCCGACGGAGCATTGTCGATGCATTGCATATACAATAGAAATGAGCGTGTTCGACTGGATCGGTACAATCTGAAGAAAATCGGGGCGCATCGAGTCAAGGGCGCCGGGCAGGATCGCTTGCTCGCAATTGTCTTGACGGAACGCGGCGACAAGATCCGTGTGATAACGGCGTACGATCTGGACGCCGGGCAGAAACGCGATTATCTGGGGCGCCGCGCAAGAGAAGAGTGAAACGATGAAAAATCAAAAGACCGGAATCCCTAAATTCACGAACGAGGACGAAGAAGCGAAGTGGTGGGCGAGCGCAGCGGGCCGCGCGTTCCTCAAACGGCAGGGAGCACCCAATAATCGAATTGGGTCGCAACTCGTCGGGAAACTCAACCAGACAAGCACCATCCAGATCGCGCTGCGCTTGCCCGGGCCCGATCTCGCGAGGGCCCGAGAGATCGCAGAACGCAAAGGGATTGGGTACCAGACGCTTCTGAAAATGCTGGTGCATGAAGGGTTGCGGCGTGAATCGCGACGGGCGTAGGAGGTCGTCGATTTCATCTGTTCGAAAATGGGCAAGCCGGACCGGGTAGTGCAATTCAGCAGCCTCTCAGCCGTGTTGCGGGTAGCGGCATTTCCAGGGCTTGGTCAGAAAGTTGGAACTCCATCAACCCCCCTGCTTCTGCGCCGTCGCGCACGCCGTCAGTTTTGCCCGCGCCGCCGCGGAGGAGAAAGTGGCCACCTTATCGCATCAATCCATAAGTTGGAGACCGAGTTGGGCGTCCCGTGGCTGGAAGCGTGTTAAAAAACGGCAAGCGGGCCCGCGCGCGGTTCGCATCAGTTTTTGAAAACGGCCAATTCGCCAGCCTGGTTCCACTGGTGGCCTCGGGCTTCGGGCTGAGCCTGGCGCCTGAGATGGCCTGACCGCCGGATGCGGCTTGATCCCGTTAAGAAAACCGGGCTTTCGACCATCGGCTTCCTCTGCAACCGCCCCCCTCACAGCCCAAAGCACAGGATATTCGGCCCCGCCGCCACCGCCACGTACTGCTTGCCCCGCACGCTGAAGGTCATCGGCGACGCCTTCATGCGGACGTTGGTTGGAAAGTGCCACAGAGTCTCTCCTGTGCGCGCGTCAGCCGCGTCGAAGCCGCCGTTGGGCTTGCCGTAGAACACCAGCCCGCCGGCCGTCGCCAGCACGCCCGACCACGATTTGGCTTTAGCCGGGCCCGGCTGCGCGATCTCCCAAACTATCGCACCGGTTTCGATGTCGACCGCCCGCAGGAATCGCTGGCCGGTCTGATCGGGGTACCCCATCTTCTCTCCCACGCATTCTTCCAGCGCCAGGAAATAATATAGGCGCGTCACCGGGCTATACGCCGTCGAACTCCAGTTAGCGGCGTCGTCCGGACACCCCCCGGGATTTGTCACCGCGGGACGGCCATCGTCTCCAACTCCAGATGCCCAATCCACCCGCCGCAGAAAGGGCTTAGCCATTAACAACTCGCCCGTCACACGATCGAGCACATAGAAGAACCCGTTCCGGTCCGCATGCAGCAGTAACTTGCGCGGCTTACCGCGGTAAGTGGTGTCGACTAACACCGGCGGCTCGGTCGCATCCCGGTCGCGCAGATCGTGCGGCGTGAACTGATAGTGCCACTTCAGCGCGCCGTCGTTCACATTCAAAGCCAGTATCGAATCGGTGTACAGATTGTCGCCGCCGCGATCGGCGTCCTCGGAATCGGGAAACGGATTCCCGGTGGGCCAGTACAACGTGTCCGTCTCGGAATCGTAGGAGCCGGTCAACCAGGTGGACCCTCCACCGGCCAACGGCTCGCTCCCCTTCCAGGTTTCCGAACCCGCCTCGCTGCGCCGCGGAACCGTCCAATGGCGCCACACGAGCGCGCCTGTGGCAGCCTTGAAGGCCGCGACGAAACCGCGAATCCCCTCGTCCGCGCCGGATACGCCCGCCAACACCTTGTCTTTCACCACCAGCGGAGCCAGCGTACCTCCGTAGTGTTGCGGCTCCTCGGGCATAGCAGTCTCCCAATCCTGACTGCCCGACGCGCGATCGATGGCTATCAGATGCGCGTTGTCGGTAACGAAGAAAACCTTGTCGTCACGGATCGCCACGCCGCGGTTGGTCCCCAACGCCGCATCGCCGACCAGACCGCGCGTCTGCGGGCGTGAGTACTTCCAGATCTCCGCGCCCGTCAGAGCGTCGATGGCATACACCTGGTTCGGACCCGTGACATACATCACTCCATCGGCTTCGAGTGGTGTCACTTCCAGGCCGAAATACGGAATCGGAAAGAGCCACTGCAACCGCAAGTGACTCACATTCGCCGTGTCGATCTCGCGCAGCTCACTATAGCGGTTCGCGTTGAGATTGCCGTTGTAAGTCAGCCAATCGCCGGGTTGCGGCTCGTGCCACGTCACGCGGCGGCCGGCGGCAAGAGCGGACTGTGTGCCCGCGTTGAGTTCGCGGACATAACTTGCCACGGCGTTCAACTCGGCCACCGGCAGTCCCATAGCGGGCATCCCGGAAGCCGGAAACCCGCGTTGGATAATCGCCCGCAACTGTTCCGCGGATTGCCCCGCCAACCGCGGGTTGGCCGCCAAGCCCGGCCCTTTGCCGCTGCCGCGCGCGTCCTTGCCATGACACGCGGCGCAGTGTTCATGAAAGACATCCTCACCGACGCCGCCGGCCAGCAACCGAACTAAAACGAAAAAAACAGCAATCCTCTTCATCCGCCGTCGATTATACATCCCCGCTTGGCGTATATTCATAAGAGCCTCAACCTATGACCACACAACTCCGAACCACCCTGACCGCGCTCTTCCTCGGCGCCTGTATACGACTGGCCGCCTCGCCGCCGGCCCAAACCTGCGATACGCTGGCCAAGCTCAACCTGCCGGCCACCACCATCGCCACCGCCGAATCCGTCCCCGCCGGCACGTTCACGCCGCCCGGCTACAAGGCGTTGCCCAACCTGCCGGCGTTCTGCCGCGTCGCCGGAACCATCAAGCCCTCCGCCGACTCCGACATCCGGTTCGAAGTGTGGATGCCCGCCGAAAACTGGAACGGCAAATTCCAGGGCATGGGCAATGGCGGCTTCGCCGGCGGCATCGGCTACGACCAACTGGCCCTCGCCCTCGGCAATGGCTATGCCACCGCCGCCACCGATACCGGTCATCACGCGGGCGCCACCGACGCCTCCTGGGCGCTCGACCACCCCGAGAAAATCGTCGACTTCGGCTACCGCGCCATCCACGAAACCACCGTGCAAGCTAAAGCCATCTTGCACGCCTTCTACGGCGACGGCCCCCAGCGCTCCTACTTCAGCTCCTGCTCCAATGGCGGCCGTCAGGCCCTCATGGAAGCCCAGCGCTATCCCGACGATTACGATGGCATCATCGCCGGCGCGCCCGCCAACTTTTGGACCCACCTGCTGGCCAACGCCGCGTGGGATAATCTCGCGCTCATGGGCGACAACGACAGCTACATTCCTTCCAAGAAACTGCGCGCGATTCAAGACGCCGCGCTGGCCGCCTGCGACGCGCTCGATGGCGTGAAGGATGGCGTGATCGAAGACCCCTCGCGCTGCCATTTCGATCCCGGTGTGCTGCTCTGCCAGTCCGCCGAGACCGACAGTTGCCTCACGGCGCCGCAAGTCACCGCGCTCAAAAAGTTATACGCCGGCGGCCACAATTCTCGCGGTCAGATCTTTCCCGGCTACGCTCCAGGTGGCGAGGCCGAGTTCGGCGGCTGGGCCATCTGGATCACAGGACCCGCGCCCGAGCGCAGCCTGATGTACGCATTCGGCACCCAGTTCTTCAAGAACATGGTATTCGACAACGCCGCATGGGACTTCCACACCTTCGACGCGGATCGCGACACCAAGGCCGCCGATGAGAAGCAAACCCGCAATATGAACGCCAGCGATCCCGACCTCAGCCGCTTCCGCGCCCGCGGCGGCAAGCTGATCCTGTATCACGGATGGAGCGACGCCGCCATCGCCCCCCAGAACACCATCGACTATTACGACAGCGTCAATGCCAAGATGGGCGCGGCCGCGACTG
>Ga0302324_100030008_pt1 | contig 10284 bp, 4 predicted proteins | sample Palsa_T0_1_FD_201949 | JGI IMG/M metagenome (GOLD analysis project Ga0302324, IMG submission 201949) | Peat permafrost microbial communities from Stordalen Mire near Abisko, Sweden - Palsa_T0_1 | ecosystem: Environmental > Terrestrial > Soil > Palsa > Peat permafrost | place: Sweden: Abisko... | reverse complement strand
GGGGATGTTGGTTTGTGGTGGGGCATGCGGGGGCGAGGCGACGCCGGTGACGAAGCTGTCGCCGCCCATCGCGTCGGCGAAACCGACGGTGGCTCCGCCATCCGGCGCGCGGTGGTACTTTCCGACGCCGGCGAGCGGCGTGAACGACAGGCTCGACCTCGGCGATGGCTCGATGTTGCTCGTCGGCGACGTAGGGCGCCGCGAGATCGTGAAGGGCGGTAAGGCGACCGATTCGCCGCTCCTCATTCCCGACAAGCTCGTCGGGTCGTGGCGTGCTGATCCGCAGCAATACGTCTTCGTCTCGGACAACGGTGACGCGTACGTCTCGCACGAGGCGCTCGGGCCGTTCATCGTACGAAAAGGTCCGTCGACCGACAAGGTGAAGGTGACGACCACCGGCACGGGGAAGGGCTCCGCGTTCGTCACGATGTCCGACGGGGGCCTGCTCCGTACGGCCGACAACGGCGTCAGCTGGAAGCCGCTCGATTACGCGGGCGGGACGAAGCCATTCGGTCACGTCGCGTTCTTCGACGTCGATCACGCCGGCAACGGCGTGCTCGTTCACGTCCCGCAGCGGATCTTCGTCACGCACGACGATGGCGCCACGTGGAAGCCCATCGCTTCACCCGCGCTCGGCGTGCGGCAACCCATCGACGACGCGCGCGGTAGCTTCTTCGTCCTCGGCTACGACCACCACTACATGAAGCTGCAGGGCGACGCGCTCGTTCCGACCGACGACGTCCCGCAGGAGCTGTCGACGCTCGCCGTCGCCGGGCCGCCCGAGTCGACGCGGAACGTCGAGACCACCCACGTCATCGCCGGCGATCGGATCGTCGAGGTCGAGCGGCTCCTCGAGGGCTCGAAGTCGAACACGGTGCGCGTGCGGCAAACGCGGCTCGGGGCCGAGCCCGGCGCGTGGACCTCCGTACCGGCGCTCACGTCTCGGCAGAGTCTCACGAACCTCGTTGGAGCGTGGGGTTCGACCGTCGTGGTCGTGCGCACGGACGACGACACGGACGAGAACACACCAACCTCGACGGTGGTCACGAGCACCGACGGCGGCGCGACGTGGAAGGCAGGCCAGACGCTCGAGGGTGACGATACGGTCGACAAGGAGTCGGTCGCCGTCGGCCCGAAGGGTTGGACGTTCATTCCCGCGCTCTGCGGCGCGTTCGGCGAGAAGCACGAGCGCAACTGCAACCCGGCAAAGATCCGTGTGGCGGGTGGCACGACGTTCGAGGACTTGCTCTTCACCGACGAATTCCGACCACGCCGGTTCGCCTTCGACGAGGCGCACGACAAGGTCTATGTCGTTGGCTTGACCGACGGGGGCAGCCCCACCGTGTACGAGTCGCGGCTCACCCAGAACAAGTTCGCCCCCATCGCGAAGCCGCTCAAGACGACGTACCACGAGCACGTTCGCCTCACGGTGACGACGGATGGCACGCTCCACGTCTTTCGCGTCGACTCCGACAAATCAGTTTTGACGATCGAGCGCCGCGACGCAGCGGGCAAGGAGCTTCCGACGCTGTGGGTCCCGGCGCGCGTTCAGGTCGATAGTGGGCTCGGATCGCTCTCGTTCATCGGGTCGCGCGGCGTCATCATGGGCGGCGAGGCGTCCGGCTGGGAGACGGCCGATGGCGGTGCCAGCTGGACACGCGTCGCGGCCAACGGCGCAGAGGGCCCCGAATGCGCCGAAGCTGGATGCCTCGTCGGCCAAGCGCAGCGCGTCGGGTGGGACCTGCCCATCACGACGAGCGGTGGAGAAGCCGAGACCGTCACTGCGACGACCGATCCTCCCACGGAGGACAACCAGGCCGCCGACGATCCGCGCGACGACGTGTCACCAGCCCCACACGCCATGGTCGTCACGTGCAAGGCCTCAGGCGCCGCGACGAAGCTCGCGTCGACTCCGTCGTTCGACAACGTCAACGAGCAGCGCGACATCTACTGGTACCTGCGTGAGGAGAACGCGGGCAAGAAGACGTTGACCATCGGCGGGCGCACGGGCATCCGGCACGAGGAGGTGCAGGGCACGGCACCGACGACGCCAAAAGACATCGTTCGCACGACGGGAGAGAAGTGGCTGCCCGATGGATACGTCGCGGCGCGCTACTCGCGGGGACCTTCACAGCCCATCGACGTCGAGCTCAGCGCCTTCTCGCTCGAGACCGGGCGCGTCCAGCACGTGACCCTCCCGAAGGTTCCGGCGTTCCGCGTCGCGAGCTACGGGTTCAGCGGAGAGGTGCAGCTCGTCAGCGGCGGTCTGCTCTATCAATCGACCGACGCGTCACAAGCGTTCTTCATCCACAACGATGGCAAGATCGAGCGCATGTCGCTGCCAGTGCACGCGACGCTCTCGCGAGCCTTGCACGTAGGCGGCGCGTGGATGCTCTTCTCGAACGACAACATGAACCTCGCGCAGGTCGCCTTCTCGAATGACAACGGCGGGAGCTGGCAGGAGCACGCGTGGCTCGTGACCGACTCGAACTGGCCGCGGGCGACGCTCCTTCTCGGCAGTGGCGGGCACCCGTGGATATCGACCGCGCTGCACGAGGGCCTCGTCCTTTATCCGGTCGCGTCACCGCCCGCGGCGGAGCTGCCGATGCCGGTCCTGACCGACGTCAAAGCGATGGACGCCGCGTGCGACTCGAAAGCTCCATACTCGCAGACCTTCGTCAAGTCGACGCGCGGCGCCTCGGTGCAGGCGACGGTCGATCTCGGCGACAAGAAGCCGGCGAGCTCGGTGTCGCTCTCGCAGCGCTTGACGCACGTCACGGCCTCGGGTGGGTTCTGCACGATGGGGTACACGCTCTATGGTAACCGCGTCCGCGTCGCGCTCTATCGGGACGGTAAGAACGTCTTCGGTTGGGCCTTCCGAACCCCGGACGACTACCGAGGTCAGATGGCGACGCCGCTCACCTGCACCGTGAAGTAAGCGCTACCGCGACATTCAACTGCGCGGGCTACGGAGGAGCGCGAACGACTTCGCCACGAGCGTGAGCGGCTCGTGTGGGCCAATGCGTCGCATGACCGGGATCTTGCTCGTCGCGGTGTCGACGATGATCTCCCATGGTTCGTCCGATGCGGGCACGACGAACGTGACGCTCGCGTCGCTGGCGTTCAGCGCGAGATAGAACGTGTCGTCGGAGAGCGGGTGCCCGAGATCACTCTTGCCCTCGAGCTCGTCGCCGGCGAGGAGCATCCCAATGGCGCGCCGCTCCGGGTCCGCCCAGTCGGCGCCACTCATCTCCACGCCGTCCGGTGCGAGCCACACGATGTCCGCGTGCAGCCCTTTAAAAAACGTCTTTCGTTGGAACGCGGGGTGTGCACGGCGGAGCAAGATGAGCTTGCGTACGAAGTCGAGGAGCTCGCGCTGCTCGGGAAAGAGCTCCCACTCGACCCACGAGATCGGGTTGTCCTGGACGTAGGCGTTGTTGTTGCCGCGCTGCGACTTGCCGATCTCGTCGCCGCTCGTGATCATCGGCACGCCCTGCGAGAGGAGCAGCGTCGCGAAGAAGTTCCGCACTTGCCGCGCGCGAAGGGCGACAATCTCGGGGGGAGCATCGCCCTCGATGCCGTAGTTGGAGCTGGCGTTGTCGGCCGTGCCGTCGCGGTTGTCCTCGCCGTTGCCCTCATTGTGCTTGCGCTCGTACGAGACGAGATCGCGCAGCGTGAAGCCGTCGTGGGCGGTGACGAAGTTGATGCTCGCGCCGGGATGACGCCCGTCGTCCTGGAAGAGATCGCTCGACCCGGTGAGGCGGAAGCCGAGATCACCGAGCTGATTCTTGTCACCGCGCCAGAACCGCCGCACGGTGTCGCGGAACTTCCCGTTCCACTCCGTCCAGTGTACGGGGAAGTTCCCGACTTGGTAGCCGCCTTCGCCCACGTCCCACGGCTCGGCGACGAGCTTCACGCGCGACAGCACCGGGTCCTGGTAGACGATGTCGAAGAACGTCGCGAGGCGTGACATCGCGCCCTGCTCCCGTCCGAGCGCGCTCGCGAGATCGAAGCGGAAGCCGTCGATGCGCATCTCAGTCGCCCAGTAGCGCAGGCTGTCCATCACGAGCTTGAGCGTCTGCGGGTGCATCATGTCGAGCGTGTTGCCACACCCGGTGAAGTCCTCGTAGCGCGTCGGGTCGTCCTTCTTAAGGCGGTAGTAGGTGGCGTTGTCGATGCCGCGCAGCGAGACGACGGGGCCCGTGTGATCCCCCTCGCACGAGTGGTTGTAGACGACGTCGAGCAGCACCTCGAGCCCAGCCCGGTGCAGCGCACGCACCATCTCCTTGAGCTCGCGCACCTGATGCCCCGGGCGGCTCGCGAAGCGCTGGTCGGGGGCAAAATAGCCGAGCGTCGAGTACCCCCAATAGTTCGTCATGCCACGTTTCTGCAGCGCGGGCTCGTCCATGCATTCGTGGACGGGCATGAGCTCGACGGTCGTGACGCCCAGGCTCACGAGGTGCGTGACGATCGGCTCGCTCGCCAGTCCGAGGTACGTGCCGCGAAGCTCGCGCGGTACCTGTGGGTGGAGCTTCGATATCCCCTTGACGTGGAGCTCGTAGATGACCGTCTCCGACCACGGTACAAGCGGCTTTTGGTCCCCTTGCCAGTCGAAGCGCCGGTCGACGACGACGCTCTTCGGCATCCCCCATGCGTCGTCGACTTCGTCGTCGAAGATCGGCGCACGTGGGTCGACCTTGCCGTCGAGCGCGAGGGCGTACGGGTCGACGAGCAGCTTGTGGGGGTTGAAGCGATGGGCGAGAGCGTGCAGCCCGAACGCGCGAAAACCGTAGCGTTGGCCCGCGTGAATGCCGGGAATGTAGGCGTGCCAGACGAACGCTGTCCGCTCCTCGAGCGGCACCTGGGTCTCGACCCCGAGCTCGTCGAACAAACAGAGGACGACCTTCGTGGCGTTCTCGGAGTAGAGCGCGAAGTTCGTTCCTTCCCCGTCCCATGTCGCACCCTGCGGGAACGGCCTGCCGGGGAGGACTTGCATGAGGTGAGAGATGAGCACACCTTGTCGACCATCGCGAGTGCCGATGACAGGACCACGACGCGCTGCGGCACGTGAAAGCTGCTGCATGCTGCAGATTCGCGCGTACAATACGGCTCATGAATTACCGCGGCGCTGTCTTTGGGATCACGTGTCTCGTGGGTCTGCCCGTTCTCTTCGCGTGGGGTTGCGGAAGCTCCGGCAACAACTTCAACACCGTCGATGGCGGAGCTGATGGCGCGAACGTCGACGCTGGACTCGACACGAGCTTCACGTTTGGCGACACGTCGACCGAGACCTCGACGTGCGTGAACCTCCAGTGTGATCTTCCCATATGCACGGGCGTCAACACGACGACGATCACCGGCACGGTCTACGCGCCCAACGGAACGCTGCCGCTCTACAACGTCATCGTCTACATCCCGAACGCACCGCTCGATCCGCTGCCGGTCGGTGTGACGTGCGATCAATGTGGAGCGGACGTGTCCGGCAATCCAGTCTCCGTCGCGCTGACGGATTCGACGGGCGCCTTCACCCTGACGAACGTGCCCGCGGGCTCGAACATTCCGCTCGTCATGCAGGTCGGCAAGTGGCGCCGCCAAGTCACGCTCCCGCCGATCAATCCGTGTGTCGCCAACGCGGTCGGCAACCAGGTCAACGGCGTCGAGCAGATGACGCGCTTGCCTGCGAAGCAGGCGGAAGGCAACATGCCGCGCATCGCCATCACGACGGGTGGCTGTGAAACGTTCGCGTGCATCATGCCGAAGCTCGGCATCGACCCGAGCGAGTACGCACCCGGGCCGACGTCGTCGACGACCTTGCCGAAGACGGCGTTCAGCTTCTACTCAGGTAGCGGTGCCGGTGCGCCGACTGGGTCACCCCCCGCACAGCCATTTTGGAACGACGTGAAGCAGCTCAAGAACTTCGACCTCGCCATGTTCTCGTGCGAGTGCGAGGAGCCGCCGGACGCCAACGCCACCTCATATGCGGCAGTGCGCAGCTACCTCGAAGCTGGCGGCCGCATCTTCACGACCGACTTCATGTACGTCTGGTACAAAGACTCGACCGACACGAACCTCAACGCGTCGCCGTGGAGCTGGCCGGGTGGCGCGCCCTCAGGTGGGGACCCCGTCACGGTGGACACCACGTTCCCGAAGGGGCAAGCGATGGGAGACTGGCTCTACTACGTGAGCGGCATCGCCCCGTACAAGTCCGAGGTCCACACGTTCCCACCCGTGAAGGACCAGTTCCCCGTGAGCGCGGCTGGCGGCTACGTGTTCGACAACGTGTGGGCCATCAACACGAAGTACGGGCTCGAGTGGGTGCAGTCCGGTCCCTCCGGCAACGCCGCGGGAAACCCGCAGCACCCGCGTGTCATCACGATGGGAATGCCCACGGCCGACCCGCCCGCATCACAGTGTGGAAAGGGCGTTCACCTCGACTTCCACGTCGACCAGCAATACGACACGGTGGGGCCATCGTACCCAGCGGGCTGCAGCAACACCATGCGAGAGCCCGAGCTCGCCGTGACGTTCATGTTCTTCGACATCGCCTCGTGCATCCAAGACGACACGATGCCGCCGCCCATCCCACAATAAGCGACACGCGTGCCGCGCTGCGGCAATGCAAAGCTTCTGGCCTACCGTTCGTTCGCGCGTAGAATGTTTGCATGAGCTATCGCGGTATCCTGGGGATCGGGCTTCTCGTCAGCGTCCCCGCTTTCTTCGCGTGGGGATGTGGCAGCAACGGCAACGGGTTCGACACCGATGGTGGTGTTGATGCGAACGCCGACGGTGGCGGTGGACAGGAGACGGGCTTCACGTTCGGTGATACCGGCGTCGACGTGCAGACGTGTGTGAATCTGCAGTGCGATCTTCCAACGTGCACGGGAACGAACACGACGACGGTCACCGGCACCGTCTACGCGCCGAACGGCACGCTGCCGCTCTACAACGTCATCGTGTACATCCCGAACGCGCCGCTCACGCCACTGCCCATCGGCGTGACGTGCGATCAATGTGGAGCAGACGTGTCGGGCAACCCCGTCACCGTCGCGCTCACGGATTCGACGGGCGCCTTCACCCTCACGAACGCACCCGCGGGCTCGAACATTCCTCTCGTCATGCAGGTCGGCAAGTGGCGTCGCGAGGTAACCATCCCGAAGATCAGCCCATGCGTCGCCAACCCCGTCGGTAACCAGGTCAACGGCGTCGAGCAGATGACGCGCCTGCCGAAGATGCAGTCGGAAGGCAACATGCCACGCATCGCGATCACGACGGGCGGCTGCGAGCACTTCGCGTGCATCATGCCGAAGCTCGGCATCGATCCCAGCGAGTACGCACCGGGCCCGACGTCGTCGACGACGCTCCCCAAGACCGCGTTCAGCTTCTACTCGGGCGGCGGCGCCGGGGCACCGGGCACGCCGACGTACCCGACGAACTCGCCACCCGCGCAGCCGTTCTGGAACGACATCAACCAGCTCAAAAACTTCGACCTCGCGATGCTCTCGTGCGAGTGCGAGGAGCCGCAAGACGCCAACACGACGTCGTACGGCGCCATTCGCTCGTATCTCGAGGCGGGCGGGCGCATCTTCACCACGGACTTCATGTACGTTTGGTACAAAGACTCGAGCGACACGAACCTCAACTCGTCTCCGTGGAGCTGGCCAGGCGGCGCGCCTGTCGGAGGGGATCCTGTCTCGATCGACACGACGTTCCCGAAGGGCACGTCGATGGGAGACTGGCTCTACTACGTGAGCGGGATCGCGCCGTACAAATCCGAGGTCGCGACCTATCCGCCGGTCAAGGACCAGTACCCCGTGTGGTCGGCCAACGGCGTCGTCTTCGACAACCTGTGGGCCATCAACCCGAAGTACGGCCTCGAGTGGGCGCACTCCGGCCCCTACAACAACGGCGCGGGCTCGCCGCAGCACACACGCATCGTGACGATGGGTATGCCGTCTGCCGACCCGCCCGCGTCGCAATGTGGCAAGGGAGTCCACCTCGACTTCCACATCACCTCGAGCGACACGGTCGACTCGGCCTTCCCCACCGGGTGCAGCAACACGATGCGCGAGCCCGAGCTCGTGACGACGTTCATGTTCTTCGACATCGCGTCGTGCATCCAAGACGACACGATGCCGCCCCCCATCCCGAACTGAGATCTCAAGGGGAACGGGCCGCCTCGCGAAGCAACGTTCCGAACGTCTCGAGGCGACCCCGAAGACGGGCGTTGTCCTCGAGCTTTTCGAGCGGGGCGGGGAGGCGATACGTCCAGTTGTGTGGCCCGACCGTCCCCGGCGTGTTGATGCGGGTACGCTCGCCAAAGACCTCGGTGACGAGCACCATCGCGAGCGCGGACCGCGCCGACAGAAGCAAACGCAGGAGCGCCCGCTCTTGCTCGTCGTCGAGTGGCGCCCCGTGGGCGTTCGAGAGGTTTGCTAGCGCAGCGAGCGACGTACGGTCGTGCGCTGGGAGCTCGTCCCAGAACGCGAGCAGCGGAGGCGTGTCGTGCGTGCTGTACGAGGCGACGGACAGCTCGGGAAACTGCGTCGGATCGCGCATCGTCTGATCCTTTTCCTTCTCCCAGGGGAGGATCTTGTAGCCCGCCATGCCGAGGCTGCCGAGCGTCTGGCGGACGAACGCGGGGATGACGCCGAGATCCTCGGCGATCATGTCCGCCGGGCGCGCCGCTTCGCACATCGCCCGAAGGACGACCCGCCCGTGCGCTTCTTGATCCGCTTCGAGCTTCGGATCGAACTCACCGAGCGCTGCGCCCTTACGGACGTACTGACGAAAGTACCCGACGGCGTGGTCGACGCGGAAGCCGTGATAGAGGCGCGCAGCGTGGGCTGCTCGTGCTCGCAACCAGGCGTGCTGCTCCGCAGCGAGCGTGGCCCAATCGTATGGCGGCAGCCCCCATGACTGTCCAACGTCCGAGAACTCGTCGGGTGGGGCACCGAGATCGAGATCGGTTCTGAAGAGGCGAGAGCACGCCCACACGTCCGCGCTCTCGCGACCGACGACGAAGGGAAGGTCGCCGAAGAGCTTCACCCCCACGCGCAGGGTGCCCTCGCGGGCGGCGTCCCATTGCAAGAAGAGCTGCCATTGAAGCCATTGGTGGAAGCGGACGCGGTCAGCGAGGCGCACACGCGCTTCGTCGAGCGTGGCGGGATCGCGCGCACGCTCTGGCGTGGGCCACGTGCTCCAGCCGCGGCCCTGATGCTCCTCGCGGAGCGCGACGTAGAGCGCGAGATCGTTCTCCCAGAGCTCTTCGCGTGCGGCGAAGGCGCGGAGCTCTGCAGCGCGATGGGTGTGACGCTTCCATTCGCGCTCGTCGAAGTTGCGGAAGGCGGCTTCGAGCACACGCATCTTGAGCTCACGAACGCGGGCGTAGTCGACGTGGCCGAGCGCCCGCAGCTCGCTTCGTTCGTGCATGCCGGCGTCCCCGAGCGTGCGTTCGACGTCGCCGTGCGTGAGATCGGGGAGAGCCTCGATGGTTGCGTAGATGGGATCGAGCCCGAAGCCCGTCCGCGCTCCGTAGGGCGAGGTCTCTCCCCGCGCGAGCTCGTGGGGCGGGAGCAGCTGCATCACCGAGAAGCCGTGACGCCGAAGGAGCGCGGCGCACGCGGGCAAATCGCCGATCTCGCCGATGCCCCAATCGTGCTCGCTCCGCAGCGAGAAGAGGGGAAGCGTCACGCCCGCGATCTTCGACCCAGAGAGCACGACCGAAGTGTTAGCATGCCCGTACTTTGCCGGTGACCTACAGGCAGGCAGGCGTCGACATCGACGCGGGCGATACGCTCGTCGATCGCATCAAGCCCCTGTCGAAGAAGACGCGCATCGCCGAGGTCATCTCGGACGTAGGCGGCTTCGCCGGGATGTGCAGCGTCCCTCGAGGCATCGATGATCCCGTGCTGGTGAGCGGCACGGACGGCGTCGGCACGAAGCTCAAGATCGCTTTCGCCACCGGCGTACACGACACCATCGGCATCGACCTCGTCGCGATGAGCGTCAACGACGTCATCACGACGGGGGCTCGTCCGCTGTTTTTCCTCGACTACTTCGCGACCAGCAAGCTCGACGTCGACGTCGCGGAGAAGGTGGTGACGGGCATCGCGCGGGGGTGCGAGCTTTCCGGGTGTGCGCTCCTCGGTGGAGAGACGGCCGAGCTGCCCGGAATGTACGCGGACGGTGAATACGATCTCGCGGGTTTCTGCGTCGGCGTCGTCGCCCGCGCCCGCATCATCGATGGCAAAAGGGTCTCCGAGGGAGACGCCCTCGTCGGCTTAC
>Ga0302324_100030007_pt1 | contig 10284 bp, 5 predicted proteins | sample Palsa_T0_1_FD_201949 | JGI IMG/M metagenome (GOLD analysis project Ga0302324, IMG submission 201949) | Peat permafrost microbial communities from Stordalen Mire near Abisko, Sweden - Palsa_T0_1 | ecosystem: Environmental > Terrestrial > Soil > Palsa > Peat permafrost | place: Sweden: Abisko... | reverse complement strand
AGCGACGGCTCGACCATTGAGAACTCGCCGCGATCGATGGCCGACGCGCTCTCCGCGCGCAGCATGGCGGTGAGGGCAAAGGCGTCGGGGAGCGGCTCGCGGGCCGAGGCGGTTTCGAGTGCCGTGACGTCGGCGTCGCTCAGCTCCGCCTCTCCGCTGTCGTGGCCGCGCTCGATCAACTCCAGCAGCACCGTGGACAGCGGTGGCTCCTCGAGGCTCGGATCGTCATGCAGGACAACTCCGCAGTCCGGGTCCACCGCTTCGAGCAACGGCACCGCGCGAGTGCCGTAGCGGCGCTCGAAATCGCCGCGAAACTGCACCAGCGCTCGGTTCTCCTCCGCCGGCGCGACGCGGGCGAGTAGCTCCACGGCCCGGCGCAGTTCGCGGGTCACGGCCGTGGGCAGCCGCAGCTCGGCGGGACGTACCGCGTCGACGTGGACCAATCCTCGCGCCGGCGTCGCGATCCCGCCCTGGCGGAGCTCTCGTTCGGCCTCCGCGAGCCCCCGCTCCGACGCGGTGGTGAGGTGCCCGGCGGCGCGGCTCACCGCCTCGGCCGCACGCCGCCCCCCGGGGATCTCCCGCAAGCTCGCGATCGCCTGAGCGGTGGCCCCGCTCCCGGTGCTCGGTAGCGAGGTGGCCGGCTGTAGCGCTCCCGTCTCGAGTAGGCGCGTCACGGTGGCGCGAGCGGTCGGCTCGTGGTGCTCGGCCAGAGCGATAAGCGTGCCCGTCGCCGTCGGACGAGCCGCGGCGTCGAGCACGGCGCGGACGGCGGGCGTGGGGCGCAGGGCGATGATCCGGCGTTTCTCGAGGCGAGTTCCCTCGCGCCGCCGGGTGGCGAGACGTAGCTCGCCGGCGGCCTCGTACAGGCCCGGATCACGCCGCACGAGCAGCTCATCGCTGGCCTCTGCGTCACGTATCGCCGCATTGATCACGTCGTGCAGGAGCCCGATGTCGAGCTGGGCGCGGACGCGAAGCTCTCCGCGGCCGGCGACGCGCAAGCTCGTCGGGCCGTCGGGGGTCAGCTCGCCGACCGCGTACGCGGCGAAGGTGCCGAAGAGCGCCGGGCGGGCGCACATGCGGGCCAGGTAGCCCATGAGCGAGCGCTCGGCCGAGCGGCCGCGGGGCCCATCGGGATCCTCGGTCCAGCGACGCAGCCCCGCGAACAGGCCGGGTGAGGCCAGGCGCATGGCCTCGGCGATCTGCGGGTCGCGCAGGCGCGCGCTGAGCCAATCGCGCCCCCGGGCACGGTCCTCGGCCAGTGCGGCGCCGAGCGCTTCCTCGTCGCCGCCGGCGAGGGCAGCGGGAGCGGCGAGGTCGTCCGAGGAGTGCTCGAGCTCATCCAGGGAGAGCATCGGCACCCGCAGGACGAAGAAGTCCGCGTTCATCCCTCCAGCTGTTGGGCCTGCAGGTAGGCGTAGAGCCCCTGACGGCGCAGGAGCTCCTCGTGGCTGCCCTGCTCGACGATGCGGCCCTGCTCGAGGACGCAGATCACGTCAGCGTCGCGAATCGTCGAGAGACGGTGGGCGATGACGAAGGCCGTCCGTCCTTCGAGTAGGCGATCCATGTTGCTCTTGACCGCGCGCTCGGCTTCGGTGTCCAGGGCGCTGGTGGCTTCGTCGAAGATGAGCACCGGGGGTTCGCGGTAGAGCGCGCGGGCGATCGCGATGCGCTGTGCCTGTCCTCCGGAGAGCTTCAGACCCGATTCGCCGATGCGCGTCTCGTAGGCGAGCGGCAATCCGGCGATGAACTCGGCCGCGTTCGCGAGCTCGGCGGCTCGGCGCACCTGCTCGGGGTTGGGGTCCTGCTCGCCGAAGGCGATGTTGCCCTGGATCGTGTCGTCGAACAGATACGCGTCCTGGAGCACGAACCCGATCCGCTGGCGCAGCTCGGTGAAGCTCAGGCTTGCGAGGTCGTGGCCGTCGAACTCGATCGCGCCGCTGGTGGGGATGAGCAATCCCGCCAGGCACTTGACGAGCGTCGACTTCCCCGACCCTGAGCGCCCCACGAGGGCCACCGTCGTCCCCGGCGGGACGTCGAGTGAGATATCGCTGAGGATCGGCTTGTCGTTCGCCGCGGAGTAGGAGAAGCCGACCCGGCGCAGGCGGATGTGGCCCTCCATCGCGGCCGGTCGCGCCAGCTGTGAGCGGTCCTCCCCCTGCTCGGGCTCCTGCTCGATCACGTCCTGTAGGCGGCCCATGAGCACCGCGACGAACTGCAGCCGGTCCCACATGGCCAGCAGCTCCATGAGGGGCCCGTTGGCCAGGAGCACGAGCGCGTTGACCGCCACCAGGCCACCCAGGGTGAGATGGTGATGCAAGACCTCGAGCGCGCCGAAGAAGAGGAAGATCGCGTAGATGAGGAAGGTCACCACGCTCGTGAGCCCCTCGTAGACCATCGACACCAGGTCGGCCTTGAAGAGCTTGTCGCGCAGCTCGGCGAACTCCGAGCGCATGCGCTGGCGGAGCCCCTCCTCGGCGCCCATGGTCTTGACCGTGGCGATGCCGCGGATGGCGTCGATCTGGCGCGATTGGTAGCGCCCGTGGCCGGCCTCGACACTGTCGAACATGGGGCGAATGCGCTGGCTCGAGAAGCGCATCAGCCCGCCGTACAGCGGCGCGCAGGCGAGGTAGATGAGCGCCAGCGTCCAGGAGTAGGCGAACATGATCGCTGTGGCCACGACAATCTGGGTTATGGCGGTCACGGCGGCCACGCCATTCTGGATCAGGACCGAGCGGACCTGCTGCAGGCCGCTCAGGCGCCGTTCTATATCGCCCGTGCGTCGCGTGTCGAAGTAGCGCATGGGCAGGCTCAGCAGCCTCGCCGACATGAAATCGAGCGTGTCGGCGTCGAGCTGGGTGGCGACGCGGGCGACAAGCAACCGCTGGACGATGGTCACCCCGACGGCGACGGCGAGGACGCCGAGCATGGCGGCAAAGAGGATGTAGAGCAGTCCCTGGTCGTGATGAGCGACGACGTGGTTGATGATGAGCGAGGAGAACACGGGCAGCACCATCTGCAGGCCGGCCGCGATCAGGGCAAAGACAAGCGCGTAGATGAGCTTGCGTCGGTGGGGACGCAGGAAGGGCAGCAGCCACCGGACGTTGATTCCGCCGCGCGGGGCTTCGGCGAGGCGCTCGGTCGGGCGCACGAGCGCCGCGTAGCCGCTCCAGTGCTCCTCGACATCCTCGCGCGGAAGGGTGCGGCGCCCGCGCGCCGGGTCGGCGACCTGCACCCGTTGGTCCTCGACATGGTGCAGGACGATCCAATGCCGCCCCTCCCAGTGGATGATGGCCGGCAAAGGTAGTGAGTCCAGGCGGTCGACCGACGACTTGATGGCGCGCACGTCCAGGCCGATCTCCTGGCCACCCCGCACCAGGCCGCGCAGCGTTGTGCCCTCGGTGTCCGTGCCCACGGCATAGCGGATCGCCGTCATCGACACGTTGTGGCCGAAGGCGCGGCAGACCATCCCGGTGCAGGCTGCCCCGCAGTCCATCTCGTCGATCTGGCGAATGAACGGGAACCGCCGGCCCCCGCGCACGACCACGGCGTCCCCGGAGCGCTCCTCGGACTCCTCGCGTCCATCCTCGGTGACCGCCAGCCCGGGGTCGAGTGGGTCGAAGATTCCTTCCGCTTCCGGCTCGGGGACGGCGACGCCGCCGGCGCGGTCGCGGCTGTCGTACAGGGCAACGCGCTCGGCTACTCGCCGCGCGAAGGCGGGTTCCTCCTCGACCAGCCGGTGAAAGCGCTCGGCGCCGAGGCGCAGCAGGGAGACGGCGCCTTCGGCGCGGACCGTGGCCGTTCGGGGCGTGTTGCGCAGGAGGGCGAGCTCGCCGAAGAACTCGCCGGCGTGGAGGGTGCGCACCCGCTGCTCGCCGATCCACACCCCCAGCCGTCCGTCCTGGATCAGGTAGAGCGCGTCGGCGGCCTCGCCCTCCCGGACTGCGTCCTCCCCGTCAGCCAGCGTAACTTCCTGGAGGTCGTCGATCAGGGTGAGCGTAGCTTCGCGGGGTAGTGCGGCGAACGCGGAATGCACGCGAAGGAAGTCGTTGATGCGCCTCGCGTGGGCGGCCGCCTGGAACGCCTGGCCGACCGACTCGTAGGTCTCGGCGAGCGCGAGAAAGACACTCCGGTGCAGGCGCAGGACCGTGAGCTCGGCGGATGATGCCCGCACCGTGGCGGTGCGCGGCGTGCCCTCGAGCAGCGCGGCCTCGCCGAAGGCGTCACCGGGACGGAGGACGTTCAGCGAGACTTCGTGGCCGTCGTCGCCCACGACCACGACGCGGGCGTTGCCCTCGAGGATCACGTAGTAGCCGTCGGCAGCGTCGCCCTGGGTAACCACGCTCTCTCCGAAGGCGAGCCGGACGGGCTCGAACGCGCGCTCGACGATCGCGCGGATGTCCTCAGGGACGGAGGCGAGGAGTGGAAGCTCGGCTAGGGGAGCGAAGGTCGCCATCGTCAGATTACAGCGCCTGGGGCCAGATCACCCTGCCGGCGAGGGTGCGGTCGAGGGCGTCGCGCATGAGCTCCTGGATCGCTCGCTCGCGCATCACGGGCTCCTGCGGAGAGGGTGGCTCCTTCGCGGTGACGAGCACGACCCGCCACTGCTCAGCCTCGAGCCAAGGTCCGGCGACCTCCCCCGGTGCCGTGGCCACGAGCGCGGAGTTGGCCTCAGCGGTGACACCGTCGAGCACCAGGTGGCGATGGGCCGCCGCCACTCCGGCCCGCTCGGCGACCTCCACCAGGGGCATGCCATCCTCGACGATGAGCATGCGCGCTTCGAGCGCGGCCCCCTCGGTGTCGAGGGCGAACTCTTCGCCCCCGATCTGCAGCCAGTCGAGCAGATGCGAGGCCAAGCAGCGCTCGATCGCCTGCTCATCAGCCACCTGCGTCTGTAGTTGCTCCAGGGCGTCACAGAGAGCGAGCAGGCGTCTGATGCGCGAGCGGAGCTCGGCTTCCCCGAGCGTGAGCAACCCGATCGAGGCCCGCTCCATGGCCAGCTCCAGGATCGGCTGCTCGCGTCCCTCCGGACCCGGGCCGGGCGCCTCGGCGCCGAGGCGATGCGCCGCCGCGAGCCGGTCCGCCGCCGCCAGGGCGAGCTTGCGAAGCCCTCCGCTGCACACAGCCTCGGCCCACATCGTGCCGCCGATCTCGGGGGCGGATCCGTCCGTGTGAAGCTGGCTCTCGCGCTCGCGCAGCAGCCGTCGACGGATAACCCCGGACAGGTCGGCTACGACCAACGAGCGCTCGCCGAGCCAGCCCTTGAAGTCGGCTGCGCTCACCAGGTTGTGCCCGTAGCGGAAGTAGGTGGCGGCCGAACGGATCTCCTCGGCGGGGATCGGCGGCAGGTCCATCGCCTCCAGAGCCAGGCCGCGCTCGAGCCGCTGCTCGAGCTCAGCCCACGATCCCAGGATCAGGCCCAGGAGGACGAGGTCGGCGACATCGATCGATGCCTCGCCGAGCTCGACCGCTGGTCGCATGAGACGCTCGTGAAATCCTGGTTGCTCGTTCGTCATCGCACTCCGGCGCCCGTCAGGAGGCGCGCCTCCTCGGTGATGCGCTCACGGTCACGCCACCACGAGTAGTAGGCGCCCTTGTAGCCGAGGGCCACTGCCCGCTGGAGGAACGGGTTGTCCGCGTAATTGTTGTCCTCCTCGCCGTCGCCGGCGATCGTCGGCAGGGCCACGCGGTAGTGCTCAGATCTCGGCACGTAGTCCTGGATCCACCGGATGGTCTGTAACCACCTGCCGTCGGGGCGCTCGATCGTCTCGAGATCCTCGGGCAGGTCCGGGGAGAAGTAGAAGACGGGGCGGATGCGCCCGTCCTCGTCGAACCAGAACTGGCGCTCATAAGCGGTCATCGATTCGCACTGGTCCAGACGCCGGAGGAGGATCGGGCGCCGCGCGGCGTTGGATTGCAGGCCGCGGATCATGTGCTCGCCGGCGGACTCGGCGGCGAAGCGGATGCCGAGTGGCGCGTGGGGGAAGACCTGAAGCCCAAGTGTGTAACCGATGACCGTCGTCGGCAGGGCCAGTGACTCGTCGATCGCATGTTTGAGCGTTTGCAGGTTCTCGCCCGGTAGTCCGAGCAGGAGCTCGGTGGTGATCATGATCCCCCGTTCGGACAGGAGCTCGGTGACGCGCCGCACGTCGTCGATCGTGTAGACGAGGCCGACGCGGCCACGATCGGGCTCCCACACCGCCAGCTCTTCGCGGCACATGTGCTCGGCCGAGAGCGACACCCCCTTGCAGCCCGCCTCGGCCAAGAGGTCGGCGAGCTCCTCGTCGAAGGGCACCGGGTGCGCGTAGATCCACAGGCGCAGCCGGCGCATCGGCGCGTCGTGGCCGCGCTGACGCGCGATGACCTCGCGCAGGAAGGCCTTTCCGTGCGCGGGCTTGACGTTGAATTCGCTGTCGGTGGTGTGGATGTCGTAGATCCCTTGCGAGATCAGCGACTCGATCTCGTCGACGATCGACTCCACCTCCCGCAAGGAGACGGAAAGCCCTTTGGCGTCGGGCTCGACGCAATGGTTACACGCGAATGGGCATCCGTTCTTGGTGAGCACGTTTCCGAGGCCGCCCTTGTCGTAGTACTCACGGTTGTCGACCTTGTAAGGGACTCCGGAGCGCCGGACGTACGGCGCGGTGACGTGCGCGCCGAGCGTGTTGCCCGCGACCGGATGGCCCCCGTCGCCCGCTACGCGGACCTCCAGGCCATCCCAGAGGAGCAGCCCCGCGACAGTCTCGGGCGCCCGTCCTGACGCGAGCGCGTCGGCGAGGTCACAGAGAATCGTCTCGCCCGGTCCCTTCACCCCGAAAGGCGTGCCGAAGTACTCGAGGGCGGCATAGGGCATCGATGAGAACCCGGCGCCGCCAAGCACGATGGGCGCGTCCGTGAGCTCCCGGATGGCATCGATCACGCCCAGGTGATCGGGCAGGAAAACGCGCTGTTCCTGAGGTTGCACGCTGCCTGCGTTGCGCAACGTCACCCCGACGAGGATCGGATCCCGCTCGGCGAAGTACTCCTCGAGACCCCAGTCGTCGTCTCTGAAGGTGAGATCGACAACCTCAGGCTCGAAGCCGGCGTCCTCCAGGTACGAGCTGAGGATGTCCAAGGCGTACGGTGTCACGCCCGGCTTGACGAAATTCGGGTTCACGAGCGTAACCAGGCCTCTTGACGCCAGCGGCTCGGGCACTGATCCTCTCCGGTCTGAGGTGAGCCAAAGTGCGTTCGCGAGCATCTCGCTCACGCCCCCGGGGGCCGGTTCCAGCCCCGCGGCGGCGATTATGTCAGCTTCCTGCTCGCAGAACCACCGGCGATGGACAGGATCTGTCTACTCTGGCCACCAGTCTTGGATCACCACTCCGTCGCCACCCTCGGGACGATCTGAGCCGATGGCGATCAGCGTCATCCCTCCTGGCCCACCTTCGAAAGCGCGCACGACGTCGGGCGCGATCCGCACCACGTCCCAGCGGCGCAGGTCGATGATGTCGTCGTCGAGCTTCACCTTCCCCGAGCCGCCGACGACCACGTAGGCCTCCTCCTGCTCGCGATGGTGGTGCCCGTACGGCGAGCGGAAGCCGGCGCCGTAACGCATGTAGCTGACGCCGAGATGCTCCGAATCGAGATGCTTGCGCGCGACGCGGGCCTCGTGGTGGTCATTTCCGGCGGCCAGATCCGGAAGCTCCTCAAAGTTCTTGACCGTGTAATTGGACATGCAACCCCCCGGTGGTTGAGTCTTCGATGTGAAGGGCAACGATAACGGGCAGATATCTAGTGCGTCAACTCTGCCCGAGGTACCCGAGGGCGGCCCAAGGGCTATAAGCTCGCCGGTGTGAGCGACAGCAGAATGGCGTCGCCGGGCGGCTAGAGATGAGGCCTTTCACCTCCTGGTTGTTCACGCGCGAGCGGCTGCGTCCGAGCGTGTTCGTGGCGGTGGCGCTGGTCGCGACAGCGGTGGGGCTCGCGCTCTATTTCACCGATCCGCTCCACGAGATCGAGCTCAAGACGATCGACACCCGCTTTCAGATTCGCGGTGACCAGCGGCCGCCCTCGGATCTCGTCGTCGTCGCGATCGACGACCTCACCTTCGACAGGCTCGGCCTCCAGTGGCCGTTCCCGCGCCGGGTGGAGGCGCGCGTGCTCGGCAACATCATGCGCGAGGCGCCCAAGGCGGTCGCGTTCGACATCCAGTTCAGCGAGCACTCGAGCCTCGGCGAGAGCGACGACATCGCACTGCTCACCGAGCTGCAGAACAGTAACCGCAGGGTCGTCCTGTCCAACACCGAACCCAGCTCCACGGGCCAGATCCAGGAGTTCGGCGTGAACGGCAACAAGCTCCTCTCCGAGGTCGGCGCGACTCCGGCCGACGGGGCGTTCCCGAACGACCCCGACGGCGTCATCCGCCGGCTCCCCTTCTCGGTCTCGCACCTCGTCGGTCTCGACGTAGCCACCGCCGCCGTGGCGACTCGGCACAAGATCCGCCTCCCTCCTGGCAACACCGCCTGGATCGACTACTACGGTCCGCCGGGCACCATCCCCGCCGTCCCCTTCTATGAGGTGTACCGGGGCAAGGTCAGCTTCTATGAGGTCCACGGGCGCGACGTCCCCCTCAGCGGAAAGCTCGGGGCGGATTTCTTCCATAACAAGATCGTCGTCATCGGTGCCACCTCCCCGACCCTGCAGGACGTGCACGAGACGCCGCTCTCGCAGGGCGCACTGATGTCGGGGCCGGAGATCCACGCCCAGGCGATCGGAACCATCCTGGCCGGCTTCCCGCTGCGTCACGTCTCGACCGCGCTCGATGTCCTCCTGGTCGTACTCATGGGACTGCTCGCGCCGCTCACGAGCATCAAGCTGTCGTTCAAGGCGTCGGTTCCCGTCATGGTTGCGGTCGCCGCGGCGCTCGTCTTCGGCACCCAGATCGCGTTCGACGACGGGCGCATCGTCGCGTTCGTCTACCCGGTGATCGCGCTGATGATCGCCATCGTGGGATCGCTCGGAGGCCACTACATGCTGAGCGGGTTCGAGCAGGCACGCGTGCACGACCTGTTCAGCCGATTCGTGCCCAGCGCCGTCGTCGACCAGGTCATCGCCCGCACCGACAAGGACCTGCGCCTCGGGGCCGTGCGCCGCGTGGGCACGGTGATGTTCACCGATCTGCGCGGGTTCACGAGCTTCTCGGAGGCGCTCGAGCCGGAGCGCGTGGTCCAGGTCGTAAATCAGTATCTCGGCGGCATGACGGAGGCGATCCTCGAGCATGGCGGCACGCTGGTCTCGTTCATGGGCGACGGGATCTTCGCCCTATGGGGGGCTCCCCTGGAGCAGGAGGATCACGCCGACCGCGCGCTCGCCACCGCGCGCGAGATGCTCGCCGAGCGTCTTCCGCGCTTCAACGCCTGGCTCGCCGAGGAGGGCTACGACCATGCCTTCCGCATGGGGATCGGGCTCAACAGCGGACCGGTGATGTCGGGCAACGTCGGCTCGGAGCGGCGTCTCGAGTACGCGGCGATCGGCGACACCACGAACACCGCGTCGCGTCTGGAGGGCATGACGAAAGGCACTCCGCACCAGTTGTTCATCGCCGAATCGACCCGCCTCTCCCTCAGGAAGGCTGCCGGCGACCTCGTGTTCGTCGACGAGTTCCCCGTCCGCGGCAAGCAGGCCTCGCTCACCGTGTGGTCCGTCCCGGAACCGGGTATGGGCGCGCCCACCGCGCCGGCCGCGCCCACCGCGCCGGCCGCGATTCCGGGCGAGCCGACCGTTCCCGCTTCCTAGTGGTTGCACGCGCCGGCCCTCGGCGGATAGACTCGCCGCCGCGGTCGCAAGGCAGCAGATGACCAAGAAGGGGCCCCAGGACACGGATGACGACGTGGTACCTAGCGGAGGATCGAGTCGAGTGGGGGCGGCGTTGCGCGCTGCTCGTCGTCGCCTTGGCCATCGTCACGGTGACATGGCTGGGAGTAGCGGGGGCGGCCGAGGCTCAGGAGACGATCACCTCTCCGGGGCCCATGGCCTCGATCTACGTGAGCGGCGATCTCGGCTGTCAGGTGACGATGACCAACGACACGCAGGGCGTGTTCTTCGGCGGCGATGAGCCCGCAGCGTGCGGGACGTTCCTGCAGACCGACGCCATCAACGAAGCGTTCGACGACGACAAGAAGGAGCTGTTCAGTCCTGCGGACATTCCGGCGGGCGGTCAGGACGAGACGCAAACGTACGTGCCGGTCTCGGTGTCGGACGTGACGGGCAGCGGCACGAGCGACAGCCCGTACACCGTGACGACCG
>Ga0302324_100030005_pt1 | contig 10284 bp, 8 predicted proteins | sample Palsa_T0_1_FD_201949 | JGI IMG/M metagenome (GOLD analysis project Ga0302324, IMG submission 201949) | Peat permafrost microbial communities from Stordalen Mire near Abisko, Sweden - Palsa_T0_1 | ecosystem: Environmental > Terrestrial > Soil > Palsa > Peat permafrost | place: Sweden: Abisko... | reverse complement strand
GCCGTGAAGGGCGCCGATTGGACTCAGATTGCGCGTGCGCTCAACGTGGAACTAGTGGTTGAGGGCAGCATTCAAAGACTGGGAAACAAGCTGCGAATTCTGCTCCAGATCTGGGAACTGGGTAACGGAGGTACGCTTCACTCGGTCAAAGTGGATGGCGAGATGTGCGATTTGTTCAGTTTGCAGGACCAACTTGTCGATTCTGTTCTTGATGCTCTTATGACGCCGGCGCCCAGGAAATCCGCGCCGATCGCCGCCCCCGCCGCGCGCCACCCCCTCGCATTCGAACTATACCTGCGGGCGATCGACCGGGCGGTTTTCTTCGACAAACTGGAGCTCACGTCCGTGATCGAAATGCTTGAGCGCGCTATCGATCTCGATCCGGGATTCGCGGATGCGTGGGGTATGCTTGCAACCGTCTGCTATCACATGGGCGCTCATGTGGACCCCGATCCCAAATGGTTCGACCGCTCTGAAAAGGCCGCCGCGGGGACGCTGGAATTGGACCCTGTCAACTGCGACGCTTTTTGTACGCGGGGAATGATTTTGTGGTCGCCTTTGCGCGGGTTCCAGTTTCGGCCCGCCTAAGGGCCTTGAATGCGGCCCTGAAGATCAACCCGAGCCGCTACACCGCCCGCGCCCATCGTGCCGCAGTTCTGTTTCATATGGGTTTCCATGAAGCCGCTTTCGCCGACTACGACGAAGGCGTACTAGCGAACCCGGAATTCGCATTGCTCTACGCAGGTCGCGGCCACATCTGCGTATACGCAGGCGACTACGGCGCTGCTGACGGCTGGAATGAGCGAGCCTTGGCACTGCAACCCTCCCTGGTTCACGCCAATTTCAACTCGCCATTGCCCTGGATCTGCGCGGGCGAACTGGAAAAGGCACGGGAGAAGCTCCGAAAGGCGCGCCTGATGATTCCCGAAGAACCTCAGATTGACGCAATGGAAGGCCTAATTTTGGCCCGCGAGGGGGACCACAAGAGGGCGGAACAGCTCGCGGACCAGGCCGTCGCGAGCAAGAGGGGCATGGTCCATTCGCACCATAGCTGGCACTGCGCCGCCGGAGTGTACGCGATGTGCGGTAGGCCGGAGAAAGCGATGGCCGAACTGAAGCGATGCGCTGAGGGAGGACTGCCTAACTATCGCGCATTTGAAAGAGATCCGCACCTCCGCTCGCTGAACAGCCATCCCGAATTCCTGGCTTTTATCAGGCAACTTCGCCGCGACTACGAAGCTTTCCGCGACGATTTCAATCTGAGCGAAACTTATGTTCCCGCAGCCGGCACCACGCTCCGATAGTCCCCGAGTGCCGATTTCTGACGTGCGGCCGACAAGCCTTAAGCTAAGGCGCGAAATGCTAAATCAAGTGCGCTGGGAGGTGCGCCTATCCGCACGATGCTAACCCGCGATCTTACGTGGTATTGGTTCAGCCTGAAATGGAGAGAAGGCGCTTTCCGCTAGTGAGTGTTTCGCCCCTCAGGCGGGGATATTCAAGGCATCGATACGACCACCAGGCTATCCCTCAGCATGGTTGCGTTCCCGCAGAGCCCGCTTCCGTTTTGCCCGGCAAGATCATTGTCGCTCCACCACGTCAATCCGTCTCAACTCATTGCGTCTCCGCCAAAAATAGATCGCAAATCCCACCGCCACGACTGGCAGAATCGCCCCGAATTCGTCGATAAACCAGGCGGTTTTACCAGTCTCGCGCGTCAGGGGAGTGAAAATGTCTTGAATGTAGAGGTTGTGGCTCGCATGCAGCAGTGCTCCCACCCACAGACTTCCGGATTTCAATCGCATCCAAGCGAAGACGAAAGAGATCGCCACTAGCAGAATCGTGAAACATGTCAGGCCATACCACGTCGGCGTTCCCGCGTTGTAATCCCCCCAGATTAGGATGGGATAGTGCCAGCAGGCCCACACCAGCCCGCTGATCAGAGCCGTGCTGGTAAACCCCGTGGTCTTGAACAGCTCTGGAACCAGGAAGCCACGCCAACCGATCTCCTCACCCAGCGCCGTCGCCAAATTCCCAACTAGGCCGAAACTGCCCACCAGCAACAAATACACGACCGTGGAGACCAGGGGCGAAGCGCGCAGACCCATCCGCGGCACAAGGTGTTGCAGGAATTCGTAGTTAGGAAAACCGCCCAGCCGGCCAGCCCACACAATAGCGTAGGAGATCGTCGCGTACAGGAGCGGGATGAGCCAGCTCATGATTGCATACCTGCCCTGCGGCCATTTCCAGCCAAGTTCACCGAGTTTGCGACCGTTGAGCTTGAGAGTCGCCACCGCCGCCAGCGCCGGGCACCACATAATGCCCACAACGTAGAGACCTCCACCGGCTGCAAGCCTGTGCGCTCTCAGGATCAGGAAGTAGAAAATCGCGCTGAAAGCAAAGACGAGCAGCAGATAGATCATCACCTGTCGTCGGGGCCCCTTGGGTTCAGACATGTAGACCTCGAGCTTATAGGCTTTCCGTGCCAATATGACGAATCGTAGTTACCCGAGTCAACTGGATAACCATTTCAAGGGAACTGTACACTCTTCGTGGCCGAACAGTTTGATCCCTGGATCGTCAGCCAACCGGAAGTAATCCGTTTCATCCGTCAAGCGACTCGCTGGCGGCGATCCTTCCGCTGTTCCCTCGCCGCCTCTAATTTCCGGTCCCGCTCCCTGCAGTACATCGCGTTTGCAGATACAGAAATCGGCGAAAGGAGGCGACCCACCCAGGGTGTCCAATGTTGGACAGACACGGCACCAGATGATTTCTTATCTTTGCTCGCTTGGGAATTCAGACTAGAAGGAGGCGCTTCACATGAAACGACTGACATTGGCTATATTTGGATCGTTGATGCTGGTGCTGTTAAGCGTGGGTATTAGCATTGCGCAGGATCGCACCTTCAATGGCGAGATAATGGATAGCGCCTGCGCCAAAATGGGATCCCACGACGGGATGATGAAGTCGCATGCAGATATAAAAGATGCTAAGGGGTGCACTCTCGGCTGTGTGAAGGGCGGAGCCAAGTTCGTTCTATACGATGCCACGTCCAAGACGGTCTATGATTTGGACGACCAGCAGAAGCCCGTGCAGTTTGCGGGTCAGAAAGTCAAAGTGATGGGTACGGTCGACAAAGTTACCAACACAATCCACGTCACCGATATTCACGGAGCATCCTAAAGGCCAGGTTTCTCCACAGATCATTGACTCAACCGAAGGTGTCGTAAGGTAGGGGACGCCGATGACCAGAGGAAAGCTATCAAAACAGGAAGTTGCAGCGGGACTGAGCAAACTCGATGGCTGGAGCTTGGTGAAGGGAAACCTACACCGCATTTTTGAATTCAAGGATTTCAGACAGGCATTTGGGTTCATGAAGCGCGTAGCAGTCGCGGCCGACAGAATGGATCATCACCCGGACTGGTCCAACGCGTACAACAAGGTCACCATCGATTTATCAACGCATAGCGCCGGAGGCCTGACGAAGAACGACTTCAAACTCGCCGGGAAAATCCAGAGAATCCATGGCGATTAGGCGCCCGAAGGGGCCCATCCCCAGTTGTGGATCTCTCAGAATCGTTGAAGATCCGCTTGCCCGAAAGTAAAGGAACCGGCCTCAAAAGGAACCGTTTCTGGGCGCTCGCGCGAACGCGGCAAATCAAACTTGGGATGGTTCCGCGCAACTTCCGAGGAAGTGGCAATTCGTCTAAAACCTCAATTTCACGTCCCACAGCCCCGTTTGAACGAAGCCGCGATGGCCACATCGAGGGAAGCGTCCGAGATCCGGCCGGCCTTTCTGCCTGCCACGCTGCGAGCTTGTAGGTTCAGACACATCTAGGCCTCCTCCAAAACTCCCATTGACGATTAACAGAAATGTGGCAAGCTCTCTTTTTCTCCTGTTGATCGTCTAAAGGAGCGTATGGCTTCCCCAAAATCCGAAGTTTTGCAAGGCACTCTCGATCTGCTCGTGCTGAAGACCCTCGAATCCATGGGGCCGATGCACGGCTTCGGGATCGCCGTTCGTATCCAGCAGGTCTCCGAAGACCTGCTGCAATTGAACCAGGGAACACTCTATCCCGCGCTGCTGAGGCTCGAGCAGCGAGGATGCGTCGTGTCCAAGTGGGGTATTTCCGAAAATAACCGCAATGCGAAGTTCTACTCGTTAACTCGTGCTGGTCGCAAACAGCTTGCAGAGGAAGCAGAAAACTGGGATCGCATGTCCGCCATGATCAACCGGGTGCTGAGGACGAGTTAATTATGCGCGAACTCTGCCGAGCGTTTCTCCACCGTCTCGCTTCCCTCTTCCGCCGGCGTCATCTCGAAGCCGACTTGGACGCGGAACTGCGCTCGCACTTGGAAATGGCCGTGGAAGGCAACCTTTGCCAGGGCATGAGCCCCGAACAAGCGCACCGCCAAGCGCTCCTCGACCTTGGTGGCATCGAGCAAACCAAGGAAATGTACCGCGAGCAGAGAGGACTGCCCATGATCGAGACCACGCTGCAAGACCTCCGCTTCGGTTTTCGGATACTCCGACGCAGCCCAGGCTTTTCCGTCATGGCGGTCCTTTGCCTGACCCTGGGCATTGGCGCCAATGCAGCCGTCTTTAGTTGGGTCGAGGGAATCTTATTTCGTCCGTACCCGGCGGTAAGCCACCAGGAGCAACTGCTCGCTCTTACGGGAACGGCGCGCGCCGAGTCCGGCCCGACTGACATCTCGTGGCCGGATCTCCTTGATTTGCAGAGGAGTTGCACGCTCATTGATTCGTTTATTGTGAGCAAAATTATGGGGACCACACTCAGCAACGGCGACCGCGCTGAGGTTATGGTAGGGAGCATCGTATCCGCGAATTATTTTGATGCGATTGGGGTCCATCCCATTCTTGGGCGTGGATTCGAGCCGGGCGAGGACTCGGGGCGCAACGCCCATCCCGTTACGGTGATCAGCTTCCAGTTGTGGCAAGGACGATTCAAGGGCGATCCGCAAATCATCGGGAAAACGCAACGGCTAAACAATGTGGAGCACACCATTGTTGGCGTCATGCCAGATGGCTTTTATGGAACCTTTGTGGGCTGGGCGGTGCAGTTCTGGGTCCCAGCGTCGATGGAGGAAAACTTTGAAGCGGGCGGATACAAATTAGAGGACCGCAGCGCACGGTGGATTGAAGCTTACGTGCGGCTCAAGCCCGGCGTCACTCGCGCGCAGGCGCAGCAAGAAATCTCCGCCGTTGCCAGACGTTTGGAAGCGGACTATCCGGAAACGAACCGCGGCCGCGGCATCAAGCTGTGGCCGTTATGGCAAACACCGTTCAACAACTCAGGCACGCTGCTGCCCACTCTGGAAATCATGGTCGCCGTGGTGGTTTTTGTTTTGCTCATCACTTGCGCGAACGTCGGCAATCTGCTGCTGGTCAGGTCTTTTGCGCGGCGGCACGAGATGACGGTGCGGCTTGCCATCGGCGCGGGACGCGGCCGGTTGCTGAAGCAACTTCTTACGGAAGGATTGATACTCTCGGCTTTTGGCGCAGCCGGTGGACTCGTGGCAACGCACTGGTGCAGTCACGCGCTCGTTCTGCTCTTCCCCGCACGGGGTGGCGTGGCCATGCACCTGCCGGGCGAGATCGACTGGCGCGTTCTTGCGATGAGCGCCGGGGTTTGCCTACTCGCGACGCTGGTGCTCGGGCTGGTTCCCGCAATGCAGATCGGCAAGATCGATGTTGCCGCCGCGTTGAAATCCGATTCGGCGGGTGTCCTTGGTGGCGGTGCAAAAGCGTGGGCCCGCTCGGGTTTGGTGATGGTTCAGGTGTCGCTGAGTTTTGTCTTGCTGGTCGGAGCAGGGTTGCTCCTGCAGAGCCTGCAGAAAATTCGAAATACCAGCCCGGGTTTTTCGACGCATGAAGTGCTGGACACTGCCGTCAATTTAGTGCCAGCAGGATACGATGCGCAGCGCGCCCAGAATTTCCAGGACGAGCTGTTGGAGCGCGTGAAGGCACTGCCTGGCGTCGAGTCGGCAGCGTTCGCGCGAATGACGCCGCTCAGCTATCGAAGTTTTTCTTCGACACCGATTGCCGTTGATGGCTATCAACACCCGTCAGAGGAGCAGCCCACCGTGCAGTACAACGAAGTGGGGCCAGATTATTTCGTGACCATGGGCATCCCCTTGCTGTCGGGCCGCGAGTTCACCCGCGCGGACGACGAAAAGGCTGCCCTCGTGGCCGTCGTGAATGAAACCATGGCCGCGCAGTATTGGCGCGGTCGGAACCCGATTGGAGAGCGTGTTCAGGTCGAGGGCCGATGGATGCAGGTGGTCGGCGTGGCAATGGATTCCAAGTACGAGAGCGTTCGGGAGGCACCGAAACCCTTTTTCTACGTGCCACTGCGGCAGAATTTTGACCGTAGTGCGGGCTTATACATCCGAACACCGCTGAGCCCGGAAACGATGGCGACGGCACTAGCGCGCGAGGTGCACGCCCTGGACCCGGACCTGGCGCTCTACGAGGTGATCACCCTGCAGGAGGAGTTGGATCGCTCCACATCTCCGCAGAAAGTAGCGTTAACCTTGGTTGGGGTCTTGGGTGCATTGGCGCTGCTGCTCGCGGCCATTGGGCTCTATGGCGTGATTTCGTTTGCGGTGTCGCAAAGCAGCCGCGAACTGGGGCTGCGCATGGCTCTTGGCGCGGATGCATCCAATTTGTTGCGGCTGGTGATCTCGCGTGGCTTGACCCTGACGGGAGGCGGCGTGTTGCTTGGCACCGCCGCGGCACTTGCATTGACGCGATTGCTTGGGAACCTCCTCTACAAAGTGAGCCCACGCGACCCGCTGGCATTCGGCTCGGCGTTGGTGGTGATGACCATCGCCTCACTGGCAGCATGCATCTTGCCCGGGTGGCGCGCCGCGCGCACTGACCCCGCCCGAGTTTTGCGGCATTGATTTTCTACGTCATGATCTGACGTCTCCATCGGGATTTGAACCCGAACTAACGCTGTGAAGAGCCCCCAGATGGCGAAAAATGGAACGAGCGCCCTCTCGCTTCCTACTTTTTCCTCGCGCTGTTGTTTGCGCGTGCCTTGACGACTAAGTCGTCGAATCGTGGGTCGCCGTGGAGGGACTTCAATTCCGGATCAGCTGAAAGTTCTCCCGGTGAGATGAGGCCGTTTTCGATGGCGTGGTTCAGATCGGCGAATACTTCGTCCGTCCGGCCTCTTGCAGCCTCAGCGCAGGCAAAGTTGTACCAAGCCTCGGCCACTGTGGCCGGCTGACTGGTTTTCTCCGCTGTCTCGATCACGTCGCGAAACATTTTCTCTGAATCGGCATAATGTCCCTCGCGGCTGAGGCCCAACGCTTCCATCTCCATGCTCTGCAACGTGGAGGTATGGGTTGGACCTAGCACGCGGGCCTTGATCTCGATAACTTGACTCTGGAGTTTGTCCGCTTCGGAGTAACGACCTTCCTTCGCGATGGTGAGAGCAAGCATCGTCATTGCCCTAAGAGTTTGGGGATGTTCCGGCCCCAGCACGCGCCGCTGAGCGGCAATCACGTCGGAATACAGCTGTTCAGCTTCTGGGAGGCGACCCTCCTCCTCCAGATTCTCAGCCGCGTGTGACATCGAAAGCAGGGCAGCGGGATGATCCGGACCCAGAGTTCGCTTCTGCGCTGCGATCAGTTCGCCATAAATCTGATCTGCTTCCGCATATCGCCCCTGCGGCGTCAGAACTTCTGCCAGCTCGTTCAAAGTGCTCAGGGTTTGAGGATCGTCCGGGCCAAGTACCTTGCGCTCTGCGTTCAGTGTTTGGCGGAACATGTTTTCAGCGTCAGCGTGACGTGCTTCGTTGGCATAAACATAACCGAGGCGATCCATGGACGCCAAAGTGTCGGGATCCTTGGGGCCGAGAACCTGGCGCTGGGCCTCAAGTGTGTTTTGCAACAACTTTTCCGCCTCGGGCAAGTGCCCTTGAGCCCGGAGGATCTGGGCCAGATAACTTTCGCTCGCCAGTGTTTCCGGGTTTCGTTCTCCAAAAAGTGAGCTTTGAATCGCCAGCGCGTGTTCTGTCAAATCTTGCGAGCGGCCATACAAGCCCAGCCCTGTATACGTCTGCGCCATGGTTCCCATCAACTGCGCCTGGAGCTCCGGGTCCTTATTCAGGTTGTTACCGATTTGTTGCGAGGCCCTGTCGAGAATTTCGCGGGCGGTGACCGTGTTTCCGCGCGACTCGCTGGGATTGGGCACCTGAAAGATGCCGGTCATAAAATGCGTGATGCGGTCTGCGCGGTCTCGTTGTTGCCGAATCTTGCGCAGCTCAATCGCTTGAGCTACAGCAAAGCCGATCAGCAACACCATTCCCGCTGAGGCAACTGAGACGCCCACACGATGACGCCGGACATATTTGCGTGTGCGATAAGCGATGCCGGTCGGATGTGCAGAAACGGGCGCATTCTGCAGATAGCGATTGACGTCGGCGCCCAATTCCAGGGGCGTCGCGTAGCGCCGGTTGCGGTCCTTTTCGAGCGCCTTCAGAACGATGCAATCGAGGTCTCCGCTTACCTGTCTAACCAACATCCGCGGCTCATTTTGGCGCCTGTGAGCCAGTTTGGCCAACGTAACTGCGTCCTGTTTGCGGATCTTCGTGCTCGGCTTGAGCGGATCAATCTCGCGCAGTTGCCGCATTACTTCATAAAACGGCTGCTTCTTCCATGGGCTCACATCGAACGGTTGGTCGCCAGTGAGCAGAACGTAAAGGACCACGCCTAGCGAGTACACATCCGTTCTTGTGTCAATGTCGGTGTTGCCATCGGCCTGCTCCGGACTCATGTATCCCGGCGTCCCAACCCAGTCGCCGGCGCGCGTCATCATGGTTTCATCACTGATCTGCGGCCCAATGGCTTTGGCCAATCCAAAGTCGATGATCCGCGGCATCGGCTTGCCATCGACTTCCGTGACCAGAATGTTCGCCGGCTTTAGATCGCGGTGGATGATGGCTTTCTGATGGGCGTGCTGAACCCCTTCGCAAACTCGCAAAAAGAGTTCCAGGCGCTGCCTGATCGTGAGCCGCTTTTCGTCGCAGTATTTCGTGATCGACACGCCGGGCACGTGCTCCATCACAAAATAGGGCTGGCCATCGGGCGTCGCTCCGGCGTCGAAGACCTTGGCGATGGCGGGATGATCCATCATGGCGAGCGATTGCCGTTCGGAGCGAAAGCGCAGCAAGAGTTCGTCGTCGTACCGGCCGACTCTGATTAGCTTGAGTGCAACTTGGCGCTGCACGGGCGCAGTCTGTTCGGCGAGCCAGACCTGTCCCATGCCCCCCTCGCCGAGCCGGCGTAGAAGTTTGTAAGGACCGATAAATTTGGGTTCTAGAGTTGCCGGTCCACTAGTCAGTCCGGATGGCGAGCCGGCGATGGTCGTCATGAGATCCAGGGTTACGGAAGGAGTGCTTGAACTTTCCGTTGCCGCAGGGTTGGGATTGAGGTCTTTTGCGTGGCCGTCGTCTTCGCTCATAGCCGCTCCAGAACGAATCGAAAAACCGGCTGAAGTTTAACATGCGCAAGACATACTGTAGCGATGTCGCTGCTCAACAACTCAGGTGCAGGATTGTCCCGCCGGCGCCGACCGAGTTGGAGTGTGTCGCGATGGAGCACATATATGCTGTCAAGGCACGAACGCGCAGGACTCGAAAATTACAAAACGAACTCAGCTAAGTCTTATAGTTGTTTCAAGTTGCCTTCTAAGAGCGTGTCACAAAGGCTCGGGAGGAAGGAACCGACATGGCCATGGAATCAAATGGATTACTTCCGACGGTGCCGTTTTCTTTCCACGGCCTCGGTAGCGGACAGCTTTCGGTCCTTGTGCGGTGTAAAGCGCAGCCCGCCCACACTAAGTTTGCAACGGCGTCCAGCAGCGACACCGCACGTCGGACAAGGGACGGAGCAATACTGTTTCTTGGTGAGGACGGCAGTCTTCATGTTGTGAATTATTGGACAACACTCTGGCGTAAGACTGTTCGATTTCGAACAGTCTTGGTATAGCCGATCGCTAGCGCGCGTTCAACGGGGCGTAGCGCCGTACGTTTGGCGATGGCCGCGGAGGTGGGACGAACCATTTGATGTCCGTCGGTGCGAGTATATTGGGTATGTATCGATCGCACGAACAATCCGGGGCCACGCAGCCGCACTAATCGTATGTTCCATCTGTGTGTTCGCGCTTACGGCAAGTCATCGCCGTTTTCCCCCGTTAGAAACCCACCGGCGATGCGTCTCCTTCCAGTCTGGGTTCCCATGGAAAGATGAAAAACC
>Ga0302324_100030004_pt1 | contig 10285 bp, 10 predicted proteins | sample Palsa_T0_1_FD_201949 | JGI IMG/M metagenome (GOLD analysis project Ga0302324, IMG submission 201949) | Peat permafrost microbial communities from Stordalen Mire near Abisko, Sweden - Palsa_T0_1 | ecosystem: Environmental > Terrestrial > Soil > Palsa > Peat permafrost | place: Sweden: Abisko... | reverse complement strand
CTTCTCGTCGAAGTGGTAGTGGCGCCCGAGGCGGGCGCACGCCTCGAGGATCCGCTCGGCCTCTTCGGCGGCGTCCCACACGTGGAAGAACTTGTCGACGAGCTCCTCGAGGGCGCCGGCCGCGAGGCCCACGCCGGGCGCGAGGATCGTCGACATCTTGAGGACGGCGGCCAGCCGCAGGAAGATCGCCGCCGCCGGCACGATGGTGTCGGCGCGGTCGGGGCGCAGCTGGTACTCGTCGCGCCGCTCCGCGTTGGACATGGCGCAGAGCTTCTTGAAGAGCGCCTTGGCCGCCGCGACGTCGATCCCGCGGGACGACCCTTTGGCCGGGCACATCTCGCAGAGCGTGTCGACGTTGCCGCCGGTGCCGACCAGCGTCTCCACCACGCCGATCTGCGGAAGGGCCTCGCCGAGCGCGCGATCGATCGCCTCCTCGATGAGCCGCTCTCGCGCGCGGTCGACCGTCTTGGCGCCCTTGAGGTACCCCTCGAGCATCCGGACCGTCCCGAGCGGCAACGACATCGTGAAGGCGGTCTCGCCGCGCTCCAAGACCGTCAGCTCGGAGGATCCCCCGCCCACGTCGACGAGCAGCGCGCGCTTGTCGCCGAGGTGGATACGGCGCGTGACGGCGAGCGTGATGAGCCGCGCCTCCTCGATGCCCTCGATCGTCTCGAGCTCGATCCCGGCTTCGCGCCGCGCGCGCTCGACGAGCGTGCCGCCGTTCTTCGCCTCGCGGACGGCGCTCGTCGCGATCGCGCGATACGCGTCGACCTTCCAGCGATCCATCTCCTGGCGGAACTCGCGCAGCGCGTTGCATGCCTGCCCCACCGAGGCCGGCGCCAACCGGCCGGAGAGAAACACCTCCGCGCCGAGGCGAACGGGCGACCGCAACGTGGCGAGATCTTTCCACGGGCCTTCGGCCTTGAGCTGCGAGAGCCTGCCTTTGCCGGCTTGCGAGGGGGCCGCGGCCTCGATGACGCGGAGGCGCAGTGCATTGGACCCCACGTCGATTGCGGCGAAGCGCGGCATGAAGAGAAACTAGCGGGAGCATGCCCCATCGGCTAGCGTCTGCGGGCGGTGTTGGGGCAAGGCGCCAAGTTCCATGATTGGTTCGCGCACGTCGCAATTGGGGTGACCGCCGTCGCGTGGTCAGGCTGCGGCGGCGTGCCGGCCAGCGCGCCCACCATCCTGCGCCCACTCGATCAGCCGCACGCCGTCGCCGTGATGGCGCGCGTGTTCCGGGAGTTCGGGCTGGAGCCCGTTCGCAACCGCCTCATCCACTTCGGGCAAAAGGACGGACAGCTCAATCTCGACATCGCCTCCAAGCAGCGCCGCTTCGGAATCGCGTACATCAGCTGGCAGGACGCCGATCAACTGGGCGACGAGCTGCCCAAGCGCCACGACCCGAACGCCATCCTGGTCGTCCGAGGGGCAGGCGAAGACGACGACGTCCGCGCGGCGCTCCTCTTTGCTGCCGATTACATGCAAGACGATCTCTCTGGCGAGGAGCACACGTCGACGGCGATCGCCGCCGAGCAGAAGCTCGAACTCGCGACGCGAGACGTGCTGCGTCGGGCGGAGCACGAGAGCTGGCCGTGACCTCCTCCCGCGAGAGCGTCACGCCGCCCCGGCTCGTCGTGGCGGGTGCTTTCGTGACGGCTGTCGGGCTGGCGGTCGCGGCCACCGCCCCCATCGTCGGCACCGCCCCCCTCGATCGTATCCAAGGGCAACAAAGCGCCGGGGGCGTGGTCGTGATCGTGGGCTGGGTGCTCTTGGCCTGGGGCATCCACAGGCTCGGGCGAAGTTAAGAACGCATGCCATAACCGCGCGATCCCTTCGCGATTTCGCGGTCGGGGGTCGTCACCGTATAGGAATACGGCTCCTCGCCCCGACCGCGAACTCGCTCGGTCTCGCGCGGTTCTGGCACGCGTTCTTTCCCCTCGGCCGTTCGCTCCGAGCGACGGCCGTCAGTCGCTTCGCAAAACGACGATGCCCGTGTCGGGGGCCAGTTTGGGGGTGCGCTGGGCGGCGTAGCCGAAGGGGCGATCCGCGATGGTGACCGTCCCTTCGAACGACCCCGCGGCGCTGCGCGCGACGAGGTTCTCTTTGGCGAGCGCCTGCTCGTCGACGAGGGGCGTCAGCGGCGCGGAGTAAACGCCTGTCTTGTCGAACAGGGCGACGTAGTAGACGGGGAGCTTTCCCTCGTTGCCGGCGGCCTTCGCCCGATCCAACAAAAGGGTCTTCAAGGCCTCCTGCAGATGGCGCGCGAAGTATCGATACGACCAGCCCGTCACGAGCAGCGCGCCCGTCGAGTGATCGGGGCGCTTGACGGGTGCCCCGGCGATCCAGTCTTCGTCCGGGCCGTTCTTCGTTTGGGCGTTGGGAAACGAGCCCGTCGTCGTGATGAACCCGTCGGTGGCCTTCGCGAGCCCCGGGAAGAGGGCGATCAGGTTTTGCCCGGCCATGACGTCCTCCTCGAGGTCGTTCCGGATGGCGATGCCGCTCGGGTCGGCGAGGGCGAAGAACGTCGACTTGGCGATGTTGAGATCGGCCACATCGCGCCGCAAGTGCAAGAGCGCGCGCCGGACGCCCGCCAGGTCTTGCTTCGGGTCGGCCCCGTCGGCAACGAGCGGTGCGATCTTGACGGCCCCCACCGGCAGGCCTCGCTCGACCTCGCCGATGTCTTTGTCCACGAGCGCCGCGAGGTCGAGCGCGTCTTGCTTCGCGTGCGCGGCGCTCTCCTTGGCGTTGTCGTTGCAACCGGACAGGGCCGACAGCAAGGACACGACAGACAGGAAGGACACCCACGACACGAAGGACGCGAGCCACCCTCGGGACGGGCAAGGGCGACCGGGCCACGCAAGCATCGAGCACCGGATACTACGACGGTTCTTCGGCGTGCGAGCTTTTGATACATTTTGCGGCTGGCTCCCGGTGGACCCCGAAGCGCCCCGTCCGCCCTCTGCGATGGCCGCGTCCGTGGGCAGCCACTCGCGCCTTGGCCGCTACGAGCTGTGTGCCACGCTGGCCGAAGGGGGGATGGCGACGGTCAACGTCGCGATCGTGCGCGAGGGGCCGGGCGCTGGCGAGGTCGTGGCCGTCAAGATGATCCGTGGAGAGTTCGCGCGGAGCGAGGAGTTCGCTGCGATGTTCCTCGACGAAGCGCGCATCGTCGCCGGCCTGCAGCACCCGAACGTGCTTCGTTACCAAGAATTGGGTCACGCTGAAGGCCACCCGTTCATCGCGATGGAGCTTCTCTACGGCCAATCGCTTTGGACGGTATGGGAGGCGTGCCGCGCGCGGCGGGTCCGGCTGCGCTATCCGATGATCGCCCGCATCGGCGCCCGGGTCGCCGACGGCTTGCACTACGCCCACGACGCGGCGGATGCTGCGGGCCGCCCGCTCGATATCGTCCACCGCGACGTCAATCCGTCGAACATCTTCCTGACGTACGGCGGCGAGGTCAAAGTCATCGACTTCGGGCTGGCCAAGGCAAAGAACCGCGCGTCGCAGACGGCGGCGGGCATCATCAAGGGCAAGGTCGCTTACATGTCTCCGGAGCAGGCCGTCGGCGGGCCCGTCGACCGGCGCACCGACGTCTTCGCTCTCGGCACGACGCTGTGGGAGCTCGCGTGCGACCGTCGCTTATTCAAACATGCGGACGACGTAGAGACATTGCGGCGCGTGAATGCCGCGGACGTCCCCGATCCGACGAGGGTCGTAGACGGATTCCCGCGAGCACTCTGGAATATTCTCCGACGCGCCCTCGCGCGCGACCCGAACGAGCGATATCGAACCGCAGGAGCGTTCGCCCGCGATCTCGACGTGTTCGCCCGCGGGGCATCCGACGGCCCCGACGTCCCGTCCCTCGCCGAAGTGATGGGCGCGCTCTTTCCGGGCGACGCCGAACGCCAGCGGCAATGGGTGGCCGAGGTGACGGCATCGACCCGCGGCGTGCGTGCGCCCCTCAAACCGCGCTCGACGTTCTCGGGAGGCGATCCCGGCATGCCGTCCGCGTCGAGGGAGGCTCCGCGCGCCGTCCTCGGACGCGTCGCCCTGGTCGTCGTCGGCGCCGTCCTCGCGGCCGTGCTGACCGCCCTCGCTCTGCGTTGAGGGACCGAGCCCGGACGCCCCGAGCAGTGGTACCGAAGGAGGGACTCGACCCCGCGTGTACGGAGCGAAGCGCAGTACGGGCGGGACCGAGCCCAGACGCCTGGCGAGCGGGCAAAGCCCCGAGCAGTAGTACCGAAGGAGGGACTCGAACCCTCACGCCCTTTCGGACGGCGGATTTTGAGTCCGCTGCGTCTGCCATTCCGCCACTTCGGCTTTGTGCTGGGATTTGGGGAGTCTTGGACTACTCCGACGATCGCACGCCGGCAAGCTGCGGATGGAGGCGGCCGCGCAGGGCCTGCAGCCAGAGGAGGTCGGGCTCGATCTCGCCCGGCTCGATCGGCATCGCCACGGGCAGGGGGGTGCCAGTCCGGCCCTCGAGGCTCGTGTCCGTCGATCCGCGAATCGCGAACATGCGCTCGATCAGCATCCAGTGACCGGCGAGCTGGCTGTAGCGCGGGTTGAATCGGATGTCCTCGAAGTCGAGTCGCTGGCGCCCGCCGCGGACGAGCCGCCCGTCCTCCGCGTAGAACGCCGCGACGTAAAGCGGCAGGCGCCGCGCGTTCTTCGAGTGAAAGAGCGTGAGGTACGAGAGAGGCCCCGGCAGCACGGCGAGGACCTGGATGAACGCGCCCAAGGCGAGGGTGGTCGCGAAGACCCACCGCCTTTCGATCCGCTCCACCGCGGGGATGCACATCAGGATCGTTGACACGAGCAGGAAGCGGTCGCCCCACCCGTCGTCGCCCGACCAGTCCTGCCATTTCGAGAAGAGGAGCAGCTGCGCCACGAAGATGCCGGCGAAGAGGAGGGCATCGGCCCGGAACCCCGGACGATCGCGGAACCTGCTCCACCCGAGCACGCCGAGCACGAGCGGCGGCGAGAAGAGGAAGACGCTCTTGCCAGCCGAGAACAGGGCTCCGTAGACGCCAATGAACGCCGGATTGACGAATCCGCTCGCATATCCCCGGTTGACGATGCTGCCCCAGCGGACGTAGTTGGCCGCCCAATCGACGAGCACCCAGGGCGCGACCGCGGCGGCGATTGGGACGAGGCGCCCCCAGTCGCGCTTGCGGGCGAGCTCCCACAGCGCGAGCCCTGCGATGAGGATGACCGTGTCCTCGCGGATGGTCATGGCGAAGCCCGCGACGGCGAAGCCCATTGCGGTGCGGCCCTTCCTGGCGAGGACCAGTCCCGCGAAGAAAAAGGTGGCCACGAGCGCCTCGGAGAAGTCGAGCTTGGTGTAGGGCCACCACATCGTCGCGAGGCCGACCAAGAGCAGCGCCTTCCACACCGTGGCGGGGGGGTAATCGTGCCGGAGGTATTCGCAGATCAGGGCCATGAGCGCGGCGCCGTTCACCACGAAGAGGAGCGTGTAGAAGATCGGCGTGAGGTCGACGCCCGTGGAGTGTGCCGCGAGCTCTCCTGCGACCAGCGGCGGGATGGCGAGCAGCGTGTGGCCGATGCCCCAGATGGAGTATCGGACCGCCGGGCCGGGATCGACGTCGGCCGAATGACGCAACACGATGGCCTCGGCCCATGCGCGCTTGTCCGAGCCGTCCCCCGAGGTGTAGTGCCCGGCGAAGGTCGAGAGGTAAACGAGCAAGAACAGAGCGAAGATCTCGCGCGGCCGCGCTGCGGCCTGGTGCAAGCGCGCGAGCCAAGGCCGCTCGATTCGCTCCAAAACGAAATAGCATTTAGGGTCCGGTCACAGCACTGTCAAACGGGGCCGCGGCCTCTCGTGACCCTGGCGATCACGATGTCCCCTATGGCTTGACGACGACGCCGCCACCGCCAACGCGAGCTATCCGCGCGCCGGAGCGTCCGGACATTGTCATTGACGCATTTGTCAAATACGGTTTACTTCTTCGAAACATCATGCCCACTTCGTTGCAGAGTCGTCTCGGTGATCTGGCTCTGGCGTTTTCCGAGAGCGTGCTCGAAGCCATTCGCGGGGCATCTCTCCAGGAGCTGTTCGATCATCCCGGCGTCCGGAAAGCGCCGGTGGGCGCGCCCCCGGCGGCCGCTGCCCCCGCGTCGGGCTCCCGTCGACGGGGCCCCGGTCGTCTGTCGCGCCGCACGGCGACCGACATCGAACGAGTCATTGCCGAGATCGTGGGTCTCCTCGGCCATCACTCCGCCGGTCTTCGCGCCGAGCAGATACGCCAGCAGCTGGGCCTCATGGCGAAGGAGCTCCCGCGGCCGCTGAAGGAGGCGCTCGACTCTGGGCGGCTGGGCAAGGCGGGTCAGAAACGGGCGACCACGTACTTTCTCGCCGGCCCCCTGGCCCCGGCGCGGAAGGCGAGCGCTGGCCGCCGCCGCTCGGCGAGCGCCCCGGAGGCCGGCGACAAGGGCGTCAAGGTGAGCAAACCGGCGGGGTCCGTCGCTGGCGCGAGGTCCAAGGCCAAGAGGCGGGGGCCAAAGCGTGCCAAACGCACCGGCGCCCGCAAGGCCAAGCGGTAGCGCCCTTGGCGGTCTTCGGGCCGCATGATAGACACCCCGCGGCGCCTGGCGCGACCGAGGTCGGTCCGATAGCGGGCGGGTTCCTGAGTGGAGTGTTGGAGACGAGATGCCTAGCGAAGCCATTCAATGCAAGCCCCTCGAGGTGATCGTCAGCGATCGCGGGATCGAGCGGGCGATCAAGATGCTGAAGCGGAAGCTTGCGTCCGAGGGCGTGCTTCGCGAGCTGAAGATGCGACGTCACTACATGAAGCCGAGCGTGAAGCGCCGCAAGAAGCAGGCGGAAGCCGCTCGCCGCCGCCGCAAGCGCGCCAAGGTCGAAGCCGCGCCGCCCGTCAAGCCCTGACAGCCTCGAGGGCCTCGTCGAGCGTGAACGTGCCATCGTACAGGGCACGACCGACGATGCAGGCCGCGATGCCGCGCTCGGACAGGGCGCGCAAGTCGGCCACTGAACCCACGCCTCCGGACGCGATGACCGGAACGGAGGTGCGGGCGGCCAGGTCTGCCGTGGCGTCGACGTTCGCGCCCGTGCGAGTCCCGTCGCGGGCGACGTCCGTGTAGAGGACACCCGCGAGAGGCAGGTCGGCGAACGATGTGACCAGGTCGGCCGCCCGAACGCGCGTGGCCTGCGTCCAGCCGTCGACCGCGACGAAGCCGTCCTTCGCGTCCACGGCGACGACGACGACCCCCGGGTGTTCGGCGGCGAGCGCGCGAACGAGGCCAGCGTCTTTGACGGCCGCGGACCCGAGGACCACCCGGGCGGCGCCAAGGGCCCGGTACGCCTCGAAGGTCTCTCGCGTGCGAACCCCGCCGCCGATCTGAACCCCTGGTCCGAACGCCTCGAGGATGTTCTTCACGACCTCGATCTGCACGGGCCGGCCGGCCCGGGCGCCCTCGAGGTCGACGACGTGCAGCCAGGGGACCTTGCCCCGCCAGCCGCGAGCGCGCGCCGGCGGGTCGTCGTCGTAGACCGTCACTGCGTCGTACTTGCCCTGGTGGAGCCGCACGGCCTTTCCGCCGAGTAGATCGATGGCCGGAATGACGATCACGACGCGAGGAACCTTTCGAGCAGGGCGAGGCCTGCCTTCTGACTCTTCTCCGGGTGAAACTGGCAGGCGAACACGTTGCCGTAGGCGATGGCGCTGACGAAGCGCTCGCCGTACTCGGTGGTGGCCGCCACGACGCTCGGGTCGCGCGGCGCGACCACGAAGCTGTGGACGAAGTAGAAATGCTGCCCCATAGGGGCCAGGAGCCCCGGGTGCGCCCCGGGCTCGGCGACGTTCCAGCCGATGTGCGGGATCTTCAGCGGCGCGCCCGTCGTCGCGTCGATGCCACCGCGGAGCTTCACGACCTCGCCCTCGAGCACGCCGAGGCCTGCGCAGCCGGGGGCCTCCTGGCTCGATCCGAAGAGCACCTGAAGCCCCAAGCAGATCCCGAGGTACGGGCGCTCCGACGCCAGGTGCGCGCGGACCGCGTCACCGAAGCCCGCTGTGAGGGCACGCGCGCAGTCGCCGAAGCCGCCCTGCCCCGGCATGACGAGCCGGTCGGCGGCGGCGACGCGGCCGGGGTCGGCCGTGACCTCGACCTCGACGCGATGTCCACGCGCGGCCTCCAGGAGAGCTCGCTCGACGCTGCGGAGGTTTCCGAGTCCGACGTCGCAGACCACGATGCGCACGACCTCCCGCATACCACGCGAAAGGCGCCCTCGCTCGCTCGCGATCCGCCCGATGCTACGCTCTCACGATGCAGGCGCACGCGGACGCAGCGACGGCCTGGCTGGCCGACAAGGGCCGGGCGATGGAGGACGCACTGTCCCCGCTCGTCGACGTCAACTCGTTCACGGCCAACCCGGAAGGGGGGCGCAAGGTCGGCGTCTTGCTGCGCGAGCTCCTGACGATCGACGGCCTCGAGTCGTCTTCGAGGGCAAGCGAGCGATTCGCCGACCACCTCGTCTTCCGCAGCCGGAGCGGCGCGCCAAACCATGACGCGGTGGCCCTCGTGGGTCACCTCGACACGGTGTTCCCGCCCGGCTCGTTCGAGGGCTATCGGCGCGACGGCGCGCTCGCGCGCGGTCCCGGGGTCCTCGACATGAAGGGCGGCCTCGTCGTCATCGCCTTCGCGCTGAAGGCGCTCGCGGTGACGGGGGGGCTCGGCGCGATCGCCCCAGTGCGCCTCGTCGTCGTCTCGGACGAGGAGGTCGGCTCGCCCGAGGGGCAAGGGGTCATCGCCGCCGCCATCGCGGGCTCGAGCGCGTGCCTCGTGTTCGAGGCGGGCCGCGACGCGGACGCGATCATCACGCGCCGCAGCGGTACGGGGCAGATGTCGATCGTCGTGCACGGGCACGCCGCCCACGCGGGAAACGGGCACGCGCAAGGGGCCAACGCCATCTGGGCCGCCGCGCGGTTCGTCGATGCGGCGCAGCGCCTCACCGACTACGACCGCGGCGTCACCGTCAACGTCGGGCGCTTCGCCGGCGGCGAGAGCACGAACACCGTCCCGGATCGCGCCGAGGTCCACGTCGATCTCCGCTTCCGGGCGAACGCCGATGCCGACGCGCTCGTCGCGTCGATCCAGCGCGCCGCGGAGGCCGCCGCGGCCTCGGTCCCGCGCACCCGCTCCGAGGTCCACGGCGGCGTCCTGCGCCGGCCCCTCGAGCGAACGGAGGCGAGCGCGAAGCTCCTCGCCGAGTACGGCGCCTGCGCGAGCGCCCATGGCCTGGGCTCGGGCGAAGCAGCGCTCATCGGAGGGGCAAGCGACGCGAGCACCTCGGCCTCCCTCGGCATCCCCTCCATCGACGGCCTCGGCCCGCGCGGGGCGGGGTTTCATACGAAGGACGAGCGCATCGAGATCGCGTCGCTCGTGCCCAAAGCCCAGGCGCTGGCGCGATTTCTTGCGGGGCGCCGCGGCGTCTGAAGGCCACGGAAGGCCGTCCTCGTGCGCCGCGGCCTCGCCCTCGTCTGGATCGCCGTCGCGGCGGTGGCCTGCCCTGCGCCCGCCGAACGGACGCCCCTCGTCCGCGTCGATCCCAACGGGGCCCGCCGCGCGCAGGCCCTGCTCGCACCGCACCCCGCGGCCCGCGCTCCAGCCCCGGCGCGCGTCCACGTGATGCAGGCCGGCGACGAGCTGGGCGGCCCGAACGCCATCGGACGCCCCGGGGACCTGATGCTCGAGAACGACGAGGTGGCGTTCGTCATCGACCGCCTCGGATCGAGCGCTGGCTTCGCCGAGAGCGGCGGCAACGTCGTCGACGCGGCCGATGCTCGCGTGCGGAAGGACGAGCTCGGGCAGCAGTTCACGTACTTCGGCACGTTTCCACGCCAGGGCGTCTATGACGCGCTCTCCAGCGGAACGTCCCCCGACGGCTCGGCCTGGATCGAGGCGAAGGGCCGCGAGCTCTACGAGCCCTCGCTCGTCGTCGTCACGCGCTACACGCTGCGGGCCCCCGATCGCGCCCTGCTGCTCGAGACGACGCTCGAGAACGCGGGCCAGGTCGTCCTCGAGGGTCTCTCGCTCGGGGACGCCATTCAATGGGGCGGCGCGGAGAAGATCGCGCCCGGCAAGGCGCGCGGATTCAAGGGCCCGTCGAGTGGCCCGTACGTCGGTGGCGTCGGCCGCTTCACGAGCTACGCCATCACGTCCACCGACGGCGCCGTCGACGCGGTCAGCGGCAGCTCGTGGACGGACACCGCCCAGCGCTCGGCGGTGGCGCTGCGGCCCA
>Ga0302324_100030003_pt1 | contig 10285 bp, 9 predicted proteins | sample Palsa_T0_1_FD_201949 | JGI IMG/M metagenome (GOLD analysis project Ga0302324, IMG submission 201949) | Peat permafrost microbial communities from Stordalen Mire near Abisko, Sweden - Palsa_T0_1 | ecosystem: Environmental > Terrestrial > Soil > Palsa > Peat permafrost | place: Sweden: Abisko... | reverse complement strand
TGCTATCCGCTGATTTTTGGCCAGGGAAATTTCGGCTCCGTCGACGGCGACCCGCCCGCGGCCGATCGTTACACCGAAGCCAAACTTGCTCCGGTTTCCACCGCGCTGCTAGAGGATCTCGACAAAGACACCGTCGACTTTCATCCCAACTATGACGGCAGCGAAGTTGAGCCTGACGTTCTGCCCGCGCGCATTCCGAATCTTCTGGTGAACGGCTCCGACGGAATCGCCGTCGGCATGGCGACAAAAATTCCGCCGCACAATCTCACCGAGATCGTCGACGCGACTATTACGCTGATCAACAATCCCAACGCGCAGCTCGCCGAGATTTTGAAATTCGTGCAGGGCCCCGACTTCCCCACTGCCGGAATTATTCATGGCCGCGCCGGAATCTTCGAAGCCTACCGCACCGGCCGCGGACGCTTCATGATGCGCGCCAATGCCGCCATCGAGGCCTTCGGCAAGGACCGCCAGGCCATTATCGTCACCGAAATTCCGTACCAGGTGAACAAGTCGGTCCTGATCAAGCGCATCGCGCAACTGGTCAACGACAAGGAAATCGAAGACATCTCCGACGTGCGTGACGAGAGCGACCGCGACGGAATGCGCATCGTAGTCGAACTCAAGCGCGGAGCAGAACCGCAGATTGTTCTGAACCAGCTCTTCAAGCACACCCAGATGCAGGAAAGTTTCTCGATGATCCTGCTGGCGGTGGTGAATGGACAGCCCCGCGAAATGGGGATCATCCAGACCATCAAATATTTCATCGAGCACCGCGTCGACGTTGTTCGCCGGCGCACCGCCTACCTGCTGCAAAAGGCGAAAGACCGCGAGCACATCCTCGAAGGCTACCTGACTGCGCTCGATCACCTAGACAACGTGATCGTGATTATTCGCGGCAGCTCTAACCGCGCCGACGCCCGCGAAAACTTGGTGCAGTACTTCGGCGGCAAGAAAATCGACATCAACGTCAGCGGCCGTGCGCCCAAACTTGATGCGGACAAACCTTTCACCACGCGCCAAGCCGACGCCATCCTCGAACTGCAACTGCATCGCCTGACCAAACTTTCCATCGACGAAATTTCCAACGAGTTGAAGGACGTTCGCGACAACATCGCCGAATACGAATCCATCCTGGCCTCCGAAACCAAGCTACGCAAAGTCATCATCAAAGAGCTGGAAGAAGTGAAGAAGCTCTACGGAGACGAGCGGCGCACGCGCATCGAAGACGAAGCTGCCGAAATCGTTCTCGAAGATCTCATCGCCGACGAGCAGGTCGCCGTCACGGTCAGCCACTCCGGCTACATGAAGCGCACGCCCATCTCGACCTACCGAATGCAGCGCCGCGGAGGCACGGGCCGCACCGGCATGAAGACGCGCGACGAAGATTTCGTCGAACACCTCTTCATCGCGTCCACCCACGCCTACATTCTCATCTTCACCAATAAGGGCCGCGTCTACTGGCTGAAGGTCTACGAGATTCCTGACGTCAGCGCCGCCGGCAAGGGCAAGCACATCGGCAACCTGGCCGCTCTGCAACCCGGCGAAACCGTCAAGACGCTGGTCGCAGTGCGCAATCTCGAAGAAGAAAATAAATATGTTTTCTTCTCCACGCGCAATGGCCTGGTGAAGAAATCCGAGGTGCGCGAGTTCATGCACGTGCGCACCAACGGCATCAACGCCATCGGCATCGAAGAAGGCGACGAACTGGTCGCGGCGCGCATCACCAACGGCAATCAGATTGTCTTCCTCGCCAGCCATGAAGGCATGGCCGTCCGCTTCGACGAAAGCCACGTCCGCGCCATGGGCCGCGGCGCATTCGGAGTCTGGGGCATTGATCTCGAGAAGGGCGACTACGTAGTCGGCATGGCCGCCACGACCAAGCCCGGCGCGGAGCCGCCCCGTGGAGCAGCGGACGCCTCGTCCGCTGGCGCTTCAGCGCCGGAGTCCGGTGATCCCGAGCCGATCGACATCGCCGTGAAAGGCAGCCTGATCCTCTCCGTCACCGAAAACGGCTACGGCAAGCGCACCCCCGCCGACGATTACCGCCTGACCAACCGCGGTGGCAAAGGTGTAAGAAACGTCAAGACGACGGAGCGCGTCGGCAAAGTTGTCGCCATCGCGCAGGTCGACGAAACCAGCGAAGTCATGCTGATCAGCCACTACGGCAAAATCATCCGCATGGATTCAACCACCATCCGCGAAACCGCCCGCGTAGCCTCAGGCGTCCGCCTGCTGAACATGGAACCGGGGGATCGCGTGGCGGCGGCGGTGGTCATCGCGCCCGATGCGGAACCGGGCAACGGCAATGGGGGGACGCTGATTCAGTAGGGATCGCGCACTCCCCGGACGAGGGCGTCCGGGGCTCCACGATTTTCTGATTTCGCGATTTGCAGGGAGGGGCGGACGCCTCCTCCGCCCGGGCCGGGCGTCATAAACACAAGAGTCGTATTCGTTTCATTGACGAATTTCGCATATAATCCGCGAGCTATGAAGAGCATGAAGACGTGGATTATCGCGACGTTGTTGATCGCCATTGCGGCGGTGGCGATCGCGCAGCAAACTCACAATCAATATGAGCCGCCGAACTCGCCCGGTGCCGGGCAGAAGCTGCTCGCGCAATTTGCGGGTGACTGGGATCTGGTCAAGACGTTCTTCCCGATGAACGGGAAGCCGATCGTGACGAAGGGCACGTGCAAGCAGTACATGATCGAGGACGGCAAGTTTCTGCAGTCCGATTTCACCTTCTTCAATGCTGACGGAACGAAAAGCACGGGCACTGGAGTTTCCGGCTTCGATTCCCAAACCAATCGCTTTACCACGGTGTGGTACGACTCGCAGCGCACGACCATGTCGATTCGGCAGAGTGACGGCACATTTGACGGCAAGAATATTGTCCTGTGGGATACGGCGCTTGTTTCCGACCACCCTGGACGCAAGACCGTAGCGCGCGCGCATCTTGAGGAAGACGGCCGCGTTCTGCTGCATCGCCATTTCATGGTCGATGACAAAGGGGAAGAGCGGATGATGATCGAGTTCCGGCTGACGCGGAAGTAGTTTGACGGCTCTGCTAAACTTTTCTCATGCTGGCCGGCTATGCCGTGCACGTCGAACAATCCCGCGGACGGCGCTTCCCTGAAGCCCAGCATGCCTATCGCAACGATTTTCAGCGCGACCGCGAGCGCGTGATTCACGCTCGCGCCTTTCGCCGCCTTGAAGCCAAGACGCAGGTATTTGCCCGCGGCTATTCCGATCACTTTCGCAACCGGCTTACGCACACGCTCGAGGTCGCACAGATTTCCCGCACTATTGCCGGAGCTTTGCACCTTAACGTCGATCTCGCGGAAGCGCTGGGGCTGGTTCACGACATTGGACATCCTCCCTTTGGCCACGCTGGGGAAAAAGCTCTCGACACTGCCATGCGGGCGCACGGACTCTCCTTCGATCACAACCTGCACGCCCTGCGCATTGTCGAGGACTTTGAGCAGCGCTACGCTGCCTTTCGCGGACTGAATCTCACGTTTGAGGTGCGCGAAGGAATCATCAAGCACTCACAGGATCTCACCATCAAGGAGCATCCTGAACTCGCCGAATATTTGCTCGATCAGCGGCCGCCCCTCGAAGCGCAGCTCATCGACCTGACCGACGAGATTGCTTACAACACCGCGGATCTCGACGATGGCTACGAAGCTCGCCTGTTGTCGCTTGAACAGATACGCGGCGCCGTTGCGGTCTTCGATCGCTACTATCGTGAAGTTGAACAGCTCTACCCGGACGCTCCGGAAAAGCTGCGGTTCAACGAAACTCTCAGGCGAATGCTCAACTGCTTCGCCGGCGATTTGATCGTTAACACGCAGTCGCGGCTGGCGCAAGCGGGAGTTCGTACTCTGAATGATGTGCGCGCCCATCCCGCACGGCTGGCTGCATTCAGCCCTACCGTCGACGCTGAGCGCCAGCAGACCAAAGACTTCCTCCACGAGAATCTTTATTACAGTCCGGCACTGGCCGAGGAAAAAACCGGGGCTGAGCGCGTGGTCGCCGAGCTCTTCGCGTTCTGGATGAAGCATCCCGAAACCCTTCCTCCCAACTATCAGGAGAAAGCCAAAGAGGAATCGCTTCCGCGAGTGGTCTGCGACTACATTGCAGGCATGACCGACCATTTTATCTTCGAGCAATACGAAAAGCACTTCGGCGGTGGGCTGAAAAGCTGAGGTAGGAAGTTTGCAGGCACTTTTTATATCTGTTTCCCCAAAATTACCCTGCCTCAGCCTTCCTGCCTATCTTTCCGGCGCGGAAAATACTACAATGTCCTTAGATATCAAGCATTTACCGATTCGACTTCAGGTTCGATTTTGGCATCCAACCTGTAGTAAGAAAGCCAGGCGCTGGCGTCATCCAGAGCGCCCAGGTTCAGGCCGGGCGTTGCGTCAGCGCCCAGCCGGCACGGCAACATCGCTTGCCTTTCTTATTTTTGTTCAGGGACGCAATTAAATTCATGCACGCCCAAGCGTGCCGGAGGAGCTAAAAAGGCTCCCCATTCGGAGGAAAGTCTTATGAACAATCGTCTACTCATCGCCCTGCCGTTGGCTGCATTCCTAGCACTGCCAGCCTTTGCGCAATCCACCTCGTCCACACCGGATCAAAGTCAGCCCGCTGCTACGCAGTCAAGCTCCTCCACTTCCACTGATACGAATGCATCAGGCAAAGCACCCTTGGCTCCGCCCTCTCGTGAAGGCTTCTGGGGACGCGTTAACCCATTCGCCCGTAAGAGCTATGTGAAGCGCCAGACCGAGCCTATCCGCGACCGCGTAAACGAGCTCGACGAACTGACCTCCGCGAACAGCAAGTCGATCAAAGATACTGACGCTCGCGCCCAGGCCGGCATCAAGATGGCCTCCGACAAGGCCGACGCCGCCGATCAGCACGCGGTTGACGCCGGCAACAAAGCTATGGCCGCGCAACAATCCGCGCAGCAGGTCACCACTCGCGTGCAGACAGTTGAGACCGTGGTCGGCAACATCGATCAGTACAAGGCCTCGAACCAGACTGAGATTCGCTTCCGTCCTGGCCAGACTGTTCTGAGCAAGGCTGCGAAAGATGCCTTGGATCAGATGGCCGACGGGGTCAAAGGCCAGCGCGGATACATCATCGAGGTACAGGGCTTCTCCTCCGGACGAGCTCAGACCGCGATTACCAATTCGCAGAAAATGGCCGAATCGGTGGTGCGCTACCTGGTGCTCAGCCACGACATTCCGGTTTACCGCATCTACCTGGTCGGTATGGGCAATGCTCCTACCGCCTCCGACGATGACGCCGCCAAGACCAAGCGTATCAGCGGCGGGCGAGTCGAAATCAGCCTGCTAAAGAACGACCTGGAACAGCTCTCGGCTAACACCGGAGCCCCTGTGACCACCGCCGATCAAGCGCAGCAACCGAAATAGCACGATGTTGTCGGGACCGACGGGCGCTTCGCCCTCAGTCCCTCCCCCGGAAAAGCCTCTCGCGTACGCGAGAGGCTTTTTTTCGCTTTCAGTATGGGTAATGCTGAACAAAGTAACGTTATAACGTTGTCATTCCGACCGCAGCCTGGGCGAATGCGACGGCAACGGAGGAACCTGTTTTTTCTCCTGCGCGGTATAATCTCCAATCGGTTTGGGGATTTCTCTGTCCCCTGCCCCTGGGATCATTCCCTGGCGAGGTCTGCTCATGAAACGCATTGCGTGGCTGCTGGTTCTCTCCTACCTCGTCACTCTCTCTGCTATTGCCGACGACGATCACGATAAAGATCACCATCACCACGAAGACCTGACCGAGACTCAGCTCGGCACGGTCTACTTCCCCATTTCCTGCGTCGCGTCAGTGCAAAAGCCCTTTGCCCGCGGAGTCGCGCTGCTGCACTCGTTCTGGTACGAAGAGGCGGAGAAGGAATTTGTCGACATTGCCAAGGACGATCCCAACTGCGCCATGGCGCACTGGGGAATCGCGATGAGCATCTGGCATCAACTTTGGAACGAACCCAACGGCGAGGTAATCGCCCGCGGCCTAGATGAGGTCAATACGGCCCGCAAGTTGGCCGCAAAAGCCACGCCGCGCGAGAACGCCTACATCACCGCGCTGGCCGCGTTCTACTCTGACTCAAAGACGCGCGACCATGAGGCTCGCGCAACCGCCTACTCGCACGCGATGAAGAACGTGTACATGTCTTATCCCAAAGACCACGAAGCCGCGGTGTTTTACGCGCTCTCGCTGCTGGCCTCTGGGCCTCATCACGATGAAACTTTCGCCAATCGCAAAGAAGCCGCCGCGATTCTCGAGAAACTTTTTGCCACTGAGCCCGATCATCCCGGAGTGGCGCACTATCTGATCCACGCCTACGACAAGCCGCAACTGGCGCAGCTTGGCATTCCAGCGGCCCGCCGCTATGCCGAGGTCGCGCCGGCCGCGCCGCACGCGTTGCATATGCCGTCGCACATCTTCGCCCGCGTTGGCCTCTGGCAGGACGACATCAACTCCAACCTCGCCTCGGTAGCCGCTACTCGCAAGACCGCGGCGATGGGCATGGGCGGCGAAGGCCACCAGTTTCATGCCATGGATTTTCTGGTCTACGCCTATCTACAAAGCGGGCGCGAAGCTGACGCCGCCAAAGTGATCGACGACGTGCGCACGATGCCCAAGATGAAATCGATGTATGGCGAAGAGTTCGATCCGCAGACCAATGCGCTCAGCGAATTCCCGGCGCTGTACGATCTTGAGCTTCGCCACTGGTCTGAGGCTGCCGCGCTGCAGCCGGTTCCGGGCGCGATGGATGGCGATCTCGATATTACCTACTGGGCTCGCGCCATCGGCGCCGCCCGCAGCGGCGATGTGGCTGGGGCGCATAAAGACCTGAGGGAGATCGAGAATTTGCGGCAGAAGGCGTTGGCGGAGAAAAAGACGGACATGGCTGAAGGCATACAGCAGGATTATCAGGAAGCCGAAGCCTGGACCCTGCACGCCGAAGGCGAAGACGACAAAGCCGTGGCCATGCTCCGCGCCATCGCCGACAAAAATGACAAGCTGGGCGACGAGCCCGAAAGCATCCCTGCCCGCGAAATGCTGGCTGACTTGCTGTTCGAAGCCAAGCGACCGCAGCAGGCGTTGATTGAATATCAAACTGATTTGAAACTGAGTCCCAACCGTTTCAACGGTCTCTACGGCGCCGCCCGCGCCGCCGAAGCCGCCGGCAAGCAGAGCGACGCAAGCGAATATTACGCGCTGTTGCTTAAGACCTGCGAAGGCGGAAGCTCGACTCGGCCGGAGCTGAGTCACGCCAGGGAGTTGCTGGCGAAGAAATAGCTTGAGAGCCCAGAGATGATGATGCCGAAGGAAATGGACAGTCTTGACACCGTCGAGATAGTCATGGCGATCGAGGAAGCGTTGGGTGTAGAAATTCCCGGCAGCTTCGAGAGCCCGTCGGAGCTGGTGGATCGCTTGGAGGCGATCCTCTCAAATCGCCAGCCAAATATCGAGGCAGTAGCGCTGCTCAGAAACTCGCCCGAGATAAGCAACAACCTGAACTTGCCGAGGGCCTAGAAAGGCCGTGGAGGCGCGAGCAGATCGCAGCGATTGTCCGCGAGCTGTTGCGTAATGTCGGGTGGGGGTAACCGCCGTCAAGTCCAAAACATTTTAACAATCAGCACAGCTAGCATTGCCAGAGTGCCGATCAGCGCGTTGTACTCGCGATGCTTGAGATACAACTCAAGGGAGAATCCGCCGCGCTCATCGTCGGAATGCGCAGCAAATATTCGCGGGAACATGCGCGGCACGCGGAGCGCGTACTCTTCGAACTCGGGAAACTTCTGCCGCAGGAAAGCCTCTTCGTCGCGGATCACGGGAAGATAAATAGCGAAGAACATCGCGACCAGAACAAATCCGACCCACCAACTGCGCGCGGCGACGGCGAAGCCGATGCCCATCAGCAGAGAGCCGAGATACAGCGGATTGCGCGTGTAAGCGTACGGCCCGGAAGTCGCGAGCGCTTCGTTCTTGCGCACGTGGCCGGAAGCGAGGGCGCGAATCAAGAGTCCCGGCACAATCAGAACCACACCCAGCGCGAGGAATCGCCACGTTGGCCGCGCCAGCCAGAAATACAACACGGCGAATGCGAACCCCAGCGGGACGCGAATGCGGCGTGCGACTCGCGAATAGTCAGCCACGAGAGCTGTCCGTGTGGGGCGGACATTCCTGTCCGGCATTTTGATCGCGAGCCAGCAGCGTGCGAGCCGCGCTTACCACTGAATCCACTCCTATTTCCAGCATGCCTTCATCCGGCTGCGCGCGGCGGGTGTGCGTAGTGGGGCTCGCTGGATTGCGTAACACCATGCTTCGGGTTCCGTAGGGTCCATTGCGCGCCGGGTCAGTGGGTCCAAAGATCGCGACCACCGGAATTTGCAGCGCCGCAGCGAGATGCAAGGGCCCTGTGTCTCCTCCGATGAAGAGGCGAGAGCGCCGCGTCAGGGCGACGAGTTCGGTGATAGAACATTTCATCGGCGTCGCCGTGCCTGCGCTTGCCGCTTCCGCAGCGTGCGCCAACTCTTCTTCTCCGGGGCCGTAGTTGAGAATGGAGTGCAGCCCTTGTTGCGCGAGCGCTTGCGCGACGCGGCTATAACGTTCGGCCGGCCAGCGCTTCGCTCCCCAGCCGGCGCCGGGGTTGAGAATTGCGAATTGGGCGATTGCGGCGGCGGTGAGGCGCTGGTTGACTCGTTCTTCGGCTTCAACATCGCGCGGAAATTGTACCTGCGTAAGGTGTAAGCTCCTGCGCGCGACCGACTCAACCACTGAAAGATTCTGTTCGACCACATGCGTGCCGCGTGTGATTACAGGATGACTGTACCAAAGGCTGGCTGGCGACTCGCGGGGCTCGGCTGCACCGTAGATCATCCGCGCCCCCGAGAACCGCGCCAGCACCGCTGAACGGATCGCACCTTGCAGATCGACAGCCAGGTCGTAGTGCACGCTGCGCACGTCATTCCACGCTTTCGCAATCTGCTCCAGAGTCGAGAGTGTGAGCAACGACTTCTTCCACCGCTTCAGGCTAACAGTGTGTACCCAGTCGGCGAGCGGGCGTTCCGGCGAGCGCGGTCCTCGGCGCGGCGTTCCGGGCGCGCACACCAGTGCGGACCAGCGTTCTTCGATCAGCCAGCCGATCTCCGCATTGGGGAATGCTTCACGCAGAGCCTGGGCTGCGGGCAGAGTGTGGATCACGTCGCCCATGGCGCTGAGCCGCACGACTAGAATTCGCATTGGTGGGTCAATTTGAAAAATGAATCGCCTCGGGGGCTGAAGCCCTGACAGAAAAGAAAGACTTTATCGCAGCGCTAAAAGCGCTGTGCCACCCCAAAGCGAGTTTTTCAGCAGACCGTAGAGTCATATTCAATCCGCGTCGCTTGCGGCGCGGCAAAAGCCGTGCCCTTTCAAAGCAAGTTCAAACTAACCCAGTCCGCGTTCTTGCCCAAGAATCAGGACCGTTTTGGCGAGAGCTGCGAGCGAATAATTTCGCTGGTGGAGTGATCTTTCGGATCGCCGACGATCTCGACCCGTCCGCCATATTCCGCGACCGCGTCGCGCTCGGGAACGGAGTCGGCAGTGTAGTCCGTACCCTTGGCCTGAACGTCGGGGCGAATCTCACGAATGATGGCACGCACGTAGAGTTCAGAGAAGATCACGACAGCATCGACGTCAGCGAGCGCGGCTACGATCTCAGCGCGTTCCTCGGCCGGCATGATTGGGCGGCCTTCGCCCTTGAGCGTGCGCACCGATTCGTCGGAGTTGATGGCGACGACCAAGCGTCCGCCCAATGCCTTGGCCGCGCGCAGATAGCGGACGTGGCCGACGTGCAGCAGATCGAAGCCGCCGTTGGCCAGCGTGATGCGGTCGCCGGCGCGACGCCACTCTTCAACTTGCCGGCTCAGCTCTTGGCGGCTCAGAATTTTATTTTGTAGTTGCAATTGTGTACGTGCACTTTGCAAGGTCAATTCGCAATACTAATGCGGCCGTGTCATGGGCGGCGACTGTTCAAGCACGAGCAGTAGCTCCTGTCGCGAAACCGTCGCCGTGCCCCGCTTCATCACGACGATTCCGCCCGCGTAGTTGGCCAGTTGCGCTGCTTCTTCCGTCGTTGCGCCCGCGGCCAGAGCTGCGGTGAAGGCCGCGATCACAGTATCACCCGCGCCGGTCACGTCGGTGACCTGGTCGGAGCCGAAGATCGGAATGTCCACCGGCTTGTGCTTGTAATCGAAGGCGACCA
>Ga0302324_100030002_pt1 | contig 10285 bp, 10 predicted proteins | sample Palsa_T0_1_FD_201949 | JGI IMG/M metagenome (GOLD analysis project Ga0302324, IMG submission 201949) | Peat permafrost microbial communities from Stordalen Mire near Abisko, Sweden - Palsa_T0_1 | ecosystem: Environmental > Terrestrial > Soil > Palsa > Peat permafrost | place: Sweden: Abisko... | reverse complement strand
CACGGCTGGGAGTGGCGCGACGGAGGCCCGTGGTTCGGCGTGCCGATTTCAAATTATCTGGGCTGGTATTTCACCGTCTTTATCATCTACCAGTTCTTCGCGCTCTATCTGCGCCGCCGTCCCGCGATAACTGCCGCGTCGCCTCGCGAGCACTGGCAGTCGCCGCTCGCCTTCTATGGCCTCTGCGCCGCGGGCAATGTGCTGCAGATCATTCCAAAGCCCAACTCGGCAATCGTGCAAGATCCCACGGGACACGCATGGCGCGTCGCCGACATTGCCGGCGCGTCTGCCCTGGTGTCAATCTTTGTGATGGGAGCTTTCGTGGCAATTGCATGGGCGCGGCTCGTAGAGGAGCGCCTCAGCCCCTGACCTCTCGATTCCGCACGAAAAATGGGTGCCCCAGGTTCGGCGCGTACTTGTTTTTGCGCCTAACCTGGGATACCGCGAACGCCAATTGCTGCACAGAATCGGGAGATTTACAGGTTGAAAAGCTCCCGCAGCCGCCGCGTCTGCGCACGGCTCACCGGAATCTCCGACTGGCGCTTGTCGTCCATGCGCAGCTGATAGCTGGACTTGAACCACGGCACCACTTCGCGAATGTGGTTGAGATTGACCACAAAGCCGCGATGCGCGCGCCAGAAGATGGCCGGGTCGAGCAGCTCCAGCAGCTCCTCCAGCGTCCGGCACTTCGACTGCCCCTCGAAGTTCTGCGTGGCCACGCGAATCACGCCTTCGTCGATGGCCGCATAGCAGATGTCGGCCTGGTCCACCAGCAGCAGACGGCTCTGCGCCTGCACAATCAGCTTGGCCGGCTGCGCCCCGCGCGCCGCGCCATGCGGATGGCCCTGCGAATGTCCAAGCGGATGCCCAAGCGGATGATTGAGCAGCCGCAGCAGCGCCTCTACTTGCGACTCGATCGCCGTCTCCGGCGAGCTCGCGCCTCCATTGTGCGTGGTTCCAGCCAGCCGCCCGCGCACCCGCTCCAGCGCCTGCTGCAGGCGTTTTGCGTCAAACGGCTTGAGCAGATAGTCGACGGCGTTCACATCGAACGCGCGCACCGCATACTGGTCGTACGCAGTCGCAAAGACGATCTGCGGCATGGGCTCGGCGTCCAAGGCCGCGCTACGCTCGATGAGCCGCTTGATCACGGCAAACCCGTCCTGGCCCGGCATCTGTACATCGAGAAAAACCAGGTCGGGCCGGTGCTCCTCGATCAGCTCCACGGCCTCGATCCCGTTGGTCCCCTGCGCCACCACTTCCACGCCGCCGGCCGAGTCGAGCAGGAACTTCAGCTCCTCGCGGGCCAGTTGCTCGTCGTCGACAATGATGGCGGAGAGGGTCATGCGGATCGGCAGGCTTGATTGTAGGAACCCAGGCCGACCCGGTCAATGGCCGATGAACTTGCAACCACGGAGTGCGTCTTCATTCGAATGTCACGCGCAACATTCCGTTCTGTGTGAAATGGGGCTGCGAGTAGGAAAGGAAAACCGTCTGGCCGTTGCAGGCGTCGAACTGAGGATGATAAAAGCAGAGCGCGACGAAGCGGCTCTCGGGGTTGTGAGGCACCACGCCCGCGGAAACCGGCTCTGACCACGGGCCCGCCGGCGATGCGGCGGTGCGCAGGTTGAGCACCTTGCTCAGGGAGTCGACCCAGGCCATCAGGTAGCAGCCGAGATAGCGATTGAACGCGACCGAGTAATCGGCGGCGGCGCGGGCAATGGGCCTGGCCTCCAGCAGCTGCCGAGTCCATGCGCCATCTGCGGAGAATTCATAGGCGTCGGGGTCTTCGAGATCGGCGTCGTTGACGCGGGCGAGGAACGCATCGTCGCCGATGCTGGCGAAGACGTAAACCAGCGGCGGCTCGTGGATGAGCTGTACGCCGCAGTGACTCAGCATGGGCAGCGCGGGCCACAGCCGCCAGTCGCCATCGCGCAGCACGCGCCGGCACGCGCCGCTCTCAGGGTCGAAGACGGCGATGCCAACGCCCTCTTCCTGGAAGGTCCAGGTGCCCATCTCCTGCTGGTGAATGCCGATGTAGAAGACCACCACTTCGCCGCCGCGCAGCACGCCGTGCGCAGGCCAGAAGCGCAGACCGGCCATGCGCTCGATCATATTTGGCTCGATGATCTCGCGTGGGCGCCCTGCGCAATCTGTGAAGTAGGTGAGCGCGGCCATGGCCGCCGGCAGCGTAGCGGTGGGCGCACCGATGGCTGCGCAGTTGCCGAGAAACCAGCCGGTGCGTCCGTGCTGCGGGCGAGGGCCGCCATCGACCGGCGCGAGCAGCGTGTCGGAGAAGAGGAACAGCGAACGGCCGTCGCCGAGCGCAATGGATTGGCCGCCGTCCTGCCCTGCCATGCGCCAGCCGGATGCGGCGGTCTGCGCGGCGTAGCCGAGAAACTGCACGGAGCGGACGGCGGGCCGGGATGGGGTGCGCGATTGCGTCAAGGAATATGCGAGATACGCTTTGATTCTAACTGGATTTTCCCCGCAGGAAAGGGTGTAGTCTGGTCACTGTCATGCACTGGCGGCTGTTAGAGGAGATCTTGGCGCTCACGCCGGGGAAGAGCGCGCTGGCGACGGCGCGCACCGACTTTCCCGAGGAGATCTTTGCCGATCATTTTCCGGGAATTCCGGTGACGCCCGGCGTGCTGCTCATTGAGATGTGCGCGCAGCTTGCGGGGCGGCTGGTGGGCATCACCGCATCGCAGCGCGCGCAGCAACTGCGCCTCCCGTTTCTCACCATGGTGATCGAGGCCAAGCTGCGCCGCTTCGTCGGACCCGGCGAGCAGGTACAGATCGAGGTGGAACTCGAGGAGCTGGAAGAGCTGAGCGCCGTGTGCCGCGCGCGCGTGTTGCGCGACGAGGAGCGTGTGGCCACGCTGCGGCTGATGTTCGGCTTTTTGCCCGAAGAAGAAGCAGCCAGGCGCAGAAATCCGCTGCTTGAGGCCTTTGAGCGTGGCGAGTTCAAGCGGCTGGGGCTGGTGGGCTTTCCGCCGGGCGAGGTCACGGTGCGCAGGAGCCGGCCCACGTGAGCAGCCCGCGTGTGTGCGTGATTGGAGCAGGTCCGTCCGGGCTGGCCATGACGCGGCGCCTGCTGGAGCAGGGCATCGGCGACGTGACGGTGTTTGAGCGGCAGTCGCGCATCGGCGGCAACTGGGTGTGGGAGAGCGATCGGGACCACGCCAGCATCTATGAGAACACGCGATCAATCAGCTCGGCGCGGCTCACCGCGTTTGAGGGCTTTCCTTTCCCCGCCGGCACGAGCGTCTATCCCGACCGCGAAGAGCTGTTGCAATATCTGGAGTTCTTCGCGCGCGCGTTTGCGCTCGAACCACACATCCGGCTCGGGACCGCGGTGCTTTCGGTGCGGGCGGACGACGTCGGCGGATGGCTGGTGCGGACTTCCGCGGCGGGAGAAGCGGCCGCGAAGGAGCATCGCTTCGATCATGTCTGCGTGTGCAACGGGCACCACTCCGTGCCGCTCATGCCGGAGCTGCCGGGCGAGTTTTCGGGCAGGCTGGTGCACTCGCACGCGGTGCGCAGCACGCGGCCGTTTGCAGGCGATCGCGTGCTGGTGCTGGGCTGCGGCAACTCGGGCGCGGACCTGGCGGTGGATCTGGCGCGGCGCTCGGCGGAAGTCACTATCGGCATGAGGCGCGGGTACCACGTGGTGCCGCGCTACCTGCTGGGCATGGCCAGCGACGAGATGTACGAATGGATGAGGAGATGGCTGCCGGGAAGCGTGGGCAGGCCGCTGGCCTCGCTGCTGCTTGCAACGTACACATGGCGGCCGGGCGGCGCGAAGCTGCCTCGGCCCGAACACCCGCTCTTCGCGAGCCATCCGCTGGTCAACGGCGACCTGGCGCGCTTTGTGCGCAAGGGCCGCATCGCCGTACGCGGCGCGGTGACGGCGGTCGAGGGCAAACGCGTGACGTTTGCCGATGGGCAGGCGCATGAATTTGACACCATTCTCGCGTGCACCGGCTACAGGGTCTCTATGCCTTTTCTCGATCCGGAGCTCGCTGCTGCGTGCGGAGAACAGGGCGTGCCGGACCTTGCGCTGCGCATTTTTCCGCGGCGCCAGAGTGAGCGCGGCCTGGCTTTCATTGGGCTGATCCAGCCGTCGGGGTCGATATGGCCGCTGGCGGACTTGCAAGCGCACTTTGTGGCGCTGAACATTGCCTGGGGGCTGCCCACGAGGCTGATCGAGCAGGCGGACCGGCGTTGGGCTGCGCGTCGGCGGGCGTACGTCGACACGCCCCGGCACGCGCTTGAGGTGGATCTGCACGACTACCGGCGGCTGATGCGGCGGCTAATCCTGAGCGCGCATTTGGAGCCGGAGCGGTGAGGCGCATCCTGATCACCGGCTCGTCGGGCTACATCGGTGAGCAACTGGTGCGAAGCCTGGCTGCGCGCGACGACGTCGAGCGCATTGTCGGCGTCGATCGCACGCCGGCGGCGTTCGCGCTGGCGAAGTTTGTGCCGCTCGCGCAGGATGTGGCCGTGCCGCTCGATGCGGCGCTTCAGCAAAACGCGATCGACACCATTGTGCATGCCGCGTATCCGGTGCGGCCTGCGCACGGCGAGTTGGCCGCACACCGAGCGCTGCTCCAGGCCACCAAGCAGCTATATGAAAGCGCCGCGCATCACGGGGTGGCGCAGGTTGTTTATCTCAGCTCGGCCACGGTCTATGGATTTGCCGCGGCCGGCGCACAGCACCACCCTTTCACTGAAGACGCCCCGCTGTGCGAGAACGCGCGCCTGGCGTACGTGCGCTACAAGGTGCTGGCCGAGCACGCGCTTGATGCCGCGCAGTCTTCCGGCGCAATGCCCACACTTACCGTGCTGCGGCCGTCGTTTGTGGTGGGGCGCGGCAGCCGCAATCCGCTGTTTGAATACCTGGCGCGGCGTTGGGTGCTGCTGGCGCGCCAGCTTGCCCCGCTGCAGTTGACGCATGTGGACGACGTGGCCGCTGCGGTTGGCGAGCTGATCGCGCGGCGGATGGGCGGCGTGTTCAACCTTGGTTCCGCGGGAGGCGTGGACGCGGGCCAGATCGCATGCCGGATGGGAGCGAAGACAATCGCGATTGCGCCGGCGTTGCTGCATCCGCTCAACACGCTGGCTTGGCAGTTGCGGCTGCTGGCGCTGACGCCCGCTCCCACGGCGGCGCTGGAGCTGCTGGAGCGGCCCTGGCAGGTCGACAGCGGTCGTATCGCATCGCGCCTCGGCTTCCATTTCCGCCACACCGGCGAGCAAGCCCTGGAGTGCATGGCGCGGGAACGCATGGAAGCGCGATACCGCGCGCGATTCAACAGCTCGCCTGACTAGTGCCGTGACTTTGTGGGTTCGTAATCTCAACCACGAGATTGGGTGCCCCAGGTCTCGATTTTGAGACCTGGGAGACCACCAATTCACGCGGTCACGGCACTAGTACGGTGTAATTCGGGCGTAAGCCGGAATACTGGGTGCCCCAGGTCCCGTGTTTGGAACCTGGGATACCGCAAATCCAGATGCTCGCTAATGTGCTGTCCCCGAGGTCAATTGAACAACAAATCTGTCATCCTGAGCGGAGTTTGGCCGTCTTTTTGGCCAAACGTAGTCGAAGGATCCGCGTTTGCGGGGCGTCAATTATGCCGCGAACTTCGGAGTCACGACACTAATTCGGCTTCGCCTGCGCCGCAGCCGGCGCCTCCGCGTCATCGCCCGCATCCTCCACCAGCACCGCCGACCCAGGCACGATATCGAAGCCGACCGGCTCTCTTCCCGCAGGATGGAACGTGATGCGCAAGGGTTGCCGCTGCCAGTCCGGTGGCCCGCAAGTCTCGGCCCCGCGGCTGGCTGCGTCGAAGGCCGACAGCTTCCGAGCCAGCACCGGCTTGCGCGCCGCCACCTGCGCTACGACTGCGTACAGGCTCTTGCCGCTCGCCGTAAGGCCGCAGTAGGCCGCATAGTCCCGAAACCAGCTTGCCTGGCTCACGCCGGGATCGTAATCGGGCAGCTTGAGCGCAATCACGTGGCCGGTCACGCGGTCCACAAGCAGCCACGGCCCGCGCTGCCACACCCAGTGGCTCTGACCGCCCGTCAGCGCGTGTTTACCTGCAGAGGAGTCCTGCGCCGGCGATTCGCCCGGCCCCACTTTTTCACCAGGCAATGTGTCGTTGAGCTTGATCGCCCTCCGCACCACAAAACTGCGGTCGGTCAAATCGTGCGCGTCGCCGGTCGTCCACTCCTTCACGGCGCCGTCCACCACGAGCGCGCGAATTCTCAGGCTGTCTTCGCCGGGCGCAGCGCCGGCCGGGTCGCCGGCCGTGGAGTAGGGCACACCGCGCGCGGCGCCCAGCACCACCACGTGCGCCTTGCGCGGCGCAGCCTGAATGGAAAAGGGAAAGGCGGCCAGCGCCGCCAGGATTGTGATCGGAAAGCTTCTCATGCCGCCGCCCTCATGGAGAGTTGGCGCAGATCGATGAGAAAAATGCGCGAGCCTGAACCCGCGAAAAGACTTTCAAGAGAATTGCACAGGGCAGGCTGTAACAACCCCTGCTCGCTATCAACCGGAAAAGCAAGACTACAGCAAATCGAGAAAATCATCCACCGTCAAGCCGGCTGCGCGAATCAACTTCCGCAAAGTGCCCACAGACAACTCTTTGTGGTGCGGAATGGAAAGATTTGCGTAGATGCCCGGCTTGTTCATCATGGTGTGACTGCCAACCTGACCCCTGACGAACCATCCGGCACGCTCAAATGCCTTGACCGCAGTCTTGCCTGCGATGTTGCCAAGTTGTCCCATTCCAGCTCCATAAGAGCGAACTTCGCAGCAGCGTGAAGCAGACTTGTCAGACAGCAACAACAATGGGAGTTTGTTCAGGAGGTAAGGAGCCGACGGCTTTCTGATCCTCGGCCCACATCCATCCCGTGATAGCCTCCCGAATATTCCTGAGAGCCTCTTCTTCGTCGCGGCCCTGAGAAACGCATCCCGGCAATGCGGGACATTCAACCACGATCCAGCCGTCTTCCGCCGACTCCAATGTCACATGAAACATCATGCGGGTGCTCCTCTGCATCGATTCTATGCCAACGACTATGCTGCCGCTCTAAATCCCAGCTGCCTCCACCGCCCGCGCCACGCGAAACGCCGTGGCCTCATCGAAATGCCGGGCCAGCACCTGCATGCCCACCGGCAGCCCCGCCGCAGTTGCGCCGCACGGCACTGTCACGCCGCAGATGCCCGCCAGGCTCGCTGTCACCGTGTAGATGTCGGCCAGGTACATGGCCAGCGGGTCGCCCGTCTTCTCGCCCAGCTTGAATGCCGCCGTGGGCGCGGTGGGCGTCACGATCGCATCCACCTCCGCAAAAGCGCGCAGAAACTCCTCGGCCAGCAGCCGCCGTACCTGCTGGGCCTTCAAATAATAGGCATCGTAGTAGCCCGCCGACAACGCATACGTGCCCAGCAGAATGCGCCGCTTGACCTCGGCTCCAAAGCCCTCGTCGCGCGAGTGGCTGTACATCGCGGAGAGCGTGGCCGAATTAGCAGACCGATGCCCGTAGCGCACGCCGTCAAAGCGCGCCAGGTTGGCGCTGGCCTCCGCCGGCGCCACCAGGTAATAGCTTGGAATGGCGTAGCGAGTGTGCGGCAGCGAGACCGGCTTGATCTCGCAGCCGGCCGCGCGCAACGCGTCAATGCCCTTTTCGATGGCCTCGCGTACCCCGAGGTCGAGCCCCTCGGCAAAATACTCCGCCGGCACGCCGATGCGCAGCCCCGCCTTTCCTATTTCAGTTACAGATTTGTCGCTTTCGGCCGCGTAGTCCGGCACCGCAGCCGGCGAGCTGGTGGCGTCCTTCGCATCGTGCCCTGCAATCACGCTCAGGACGGTGGCCGCATCGCGCACGTTCGCGGCCAGGGGGCCGATGCGGTCCAGCGACGAGGCGAACGCGATCAGCCCGTAGCGCGACACGCGCCCATAAGTCGGCAGCACGCCCACCACGCCGCAGAAGCTGGCAGGCTGCCGGATCGACCCGCCCGTATCGGTGCCCAGTGTGGCCACGGCCAGGTTGGCAGCCACCGCTGCCGCCGAGCCGCCGCTCGACCCGCCCGGAACCCGCTCCGGATCGACCGGATTGCGCACCGGCCCATATGCGGAGTTTTCATTCGACGAGCCCATGGCAAACTCGTCGCAGTTCAGCTTGCCCAGCAGCACCGCACCCGCCGCTTCCAGGCGCTCGACCACGGTGGCGTCGTAGGGCGGCCGGTAGCCCTCCAGGATCTTCGACCCAGCCGTAGCCGGCGCGCCCTGCATCACCAGCACGTCCTTGATGCCGACCGGGATACCGGCCAGTGGAGGCAGCGGATCGCCCTTGGCCGCAAGCGCGTCCACGCCCGCGGCCTGCTCCATTGCGCGCTCTTTGGTCAGGCTGAGATAGATGTTCAGCTTCGGGCTCACCGCCGCGATGCGGTCATAGTAGCCGGATGCTAAATCCACGGCCTTCAGGCTTCCGGCAGCAATCGACGCGCGCAGATCGGCAAAGGTTCGCGGCTTTTCAACGTAGCTTGTCTTAGGGGTCTCAGCCGTCAATCGAATCATCCTCTGCGGGCTTCCTTGAAACTCCTCGCTCCACGAATCTGTCATCCCGAGCTTTACCCAAAATCTGTCATCCTGAGCGGAGCTTGGCGCGTCTTCTTGCGCCAAGCGCAGCCGAAGGACCTGCGTTTTCGCCTCGCTCAAGCACAATGACCTCCCGAAGGAACACCCTACCGCTCAATCACCTTCGGCACCTTGAAAAACACACCATCGCTCTCCGGCGCCTGCCGCATCACAGCCGCACGATCGAGCGAGGGCGCCATGACGTCAGTCCGCAACACACCCGCGCCGCCCTCACTTAGCTCGCTGACTTGCGCCAGCGGAGCCACGCCCGCAGTGTCCAGTTCGTTCAACTGGGCCACGTAGTCGAGAATTGCGTTCAGGTCGTGGACCATGCGGCCGGCTTCACCCGGCTCAAGTTCCAGATGAGCCAGCTCGGCCACGCGCCCCACGTCTTCTACCGTAACTATCGAGGTCATGTGAAATTCCTTTTGCGGCGTTCTCCACCAGCGCACATTCTGCGCCGGGGCAAGATCGGAGTCTGGCCAAAGTATAATCGCTGACCATCCTCCCAGGGACCAGGGGTCTGCAGGTCCTTGCCAGCCTCTTCCCTACGCAGCTTAAACGCCCCATTTTTTTGGGTCGAAAGGCTGGGATTCTCGTCTAATTGGAGAGCGGCTTCCCGGCCAGGTAACCCTTTCCGGGCCGCTGAGCCCTCCAGCCGCGGTGCCTGGTCAACGGCACGGGCGGCTGAATTACCCTTGGGGTAGCTCCTCGGCCGGTTCGCTGCTCCAGGGCGAACCCGTCCGGTGGGCGTCAACTCCACGATTGGTGAATGGATGCGCTTAGGTTTTCGCCCTTTTTTTGCTCTGCTCGCAGCCGGACTTTTCCCGCTGCCCTCTCAACTTCACGCGCAGGATCAACATGCTGGCACTGCCTTGACGCAGGCCGCCGAACTCCCCGACGCGCCCCGGCCGCAGTTTGCCGTGGCTGCGCAGGAGCCTGCACAGCAGCAGACGCCCACCCCGCAGCCCACGCCCCCCACTCCCGCCGGACAACAGCCGCCCTCGGCCTCGACTCCGCAGCAGACTCCACCGGCACAGGGCACGTCGAGCTCCCAGACGCCCGCCGCGCAAACCAACGCCGAAAAAAGCCAGCACGAGAAGGCCGAAGAGCAGATCAAGGAGCAGGAAAAGCAGCGCGTCCTGGGCGTCGTGCCCTCGTTCAACATCTCCTATCGCAGCGACGCCGTCTCGCTGACCGCGGCGCAGAAGATGAAGCTGGCGTTCCGCTCCTCGGTCGATCCGGTCGCGTTTGGCGCGGCGGTGCTGATTGCCAGCTATCATGAGGCTCTGGACGACGACATCGGCTTTGGATGGGGCGCCGAGGGCTTTGGGAAGCGGGCGGGCGCAGCCTATCTCGACGCCTTCGATGGCACCATCATCGGCAACGGCATTCTGCCCTCAGTCTTCCACCAGGACCCGCGCTACTTCCGTCTCGGCCACGGCAGCTCTGGGCACCGCCTGCTCTACGCGCTGTCTACCAACGTGATGTGCAGGCACGACAACTCGCACCGTTGGGAACCGAACTACTCCAATGTGGGCGGCAACATCATCTCCGGCGCCATCTCCAACCTCTACTATCCTTCTACAAACTCCGGCTGGGGCCAGACCATTACCAACGGCCTCACGGTCACTGCCGAAGGCGGA
>Ga0302324_100030000_pt1 | contig 10285 bp, 10 predicted proteins | sample Palsa_T0_1_FD_201949 | JGI IMG/M metagenome (GOLD analysis project Ga0302324, IMG submission 201949) | Peat permafrost microbial communities from Stordalen Mire near Abisko, Sweden - Palsa_T0_1 | ecosystem: Environmental > Terrestrial > Soil > Palsa > Peat permafrost | place: Sweden: Abisko... | reverse complement strand
GTCCATCGGGCTCCTCGTGGCACCGCCGCGGGTGCTGTTGTTACGAAGAGCCGATCATCACACTCGTGCCCCTCCCTCATCCATGGGCCTGGGCCACACGCTTACATCCGTCTGGTATTTAGCCGCGACGTCCCGCATCGCGTCGCGATAAGCGCGCAAGCGCGCTTGCTGGGGCGTGTTTGCAAAGTCCCTGTAGAGCTGACTAACCGCGGCGAGATAGGATTCTTCTCGCTCCGTTTTGGCACAGACGTTCTTGCCGCGTTCGGAATTCTCCCGCCCGAGCCTCAGTTGTTCAGTATCTTTGATCCCCGGTGCGAACGGATTACTCCAGTCGCTCAGCGCGATTCCCCAGTACGCGACGCCGCAGGTCGGATCTTCTCCCAATACCAGATTAAATCCTTCTATTGCCCGGCTGAACTGGAAAGAATGCAGCAGAGCAACCGAGTGATTAAATTCCCGCTGCGCTGCTTCGGTGCAGGATATCGCGAAGTGAATCTCCCCCAACTTCTCGGTGGTCCCATGCTGGTGCTCCTGCGCCAGTCCACCCGCCGAAGCAAAAGCTATCAGCGCCGCTGAAACCATCTTGGCGGCTTGCAATTGAGCCGCGCTACCTTAGTTTGTGCGAGATGATGGTCAAGCGATCTCGATTGCAGGCTCGGATTACGCGTGCTCTCAAACGCAGCCGTATCGTAGGCCTCATCGGGCCGCGCCAGAGCGGCAAGACCAGCCGAAGCGTACCACGATAATCCACCACTCCTCGGGGGGATTTCATGGTAGCAGATCGCTACTTCGCGGGCTATGCCGCTTATCTATCGGACGGATTCCTTTGAGAATGCAGTCTGTCCCGGGTTTGCCACGAAACCCGATGTCGCCTAGCGCAACCCAAACCGTTTGTAGTCGTTTGGTTCTTGGGTAAGAAGCTTCACAAACCTCGAGTTCAGGAACAGCTTATTCAAGCCAATTTGCTTTTCCTGTAGGATTCCCGCCGCCTCCAACGCGTGCAAATACGTGGATGCCGTCTGTCGCTTCGCAATTCCAGCGCCAACGACATTTTCGATTCGGCAATACGGCTGCGTGAAAATCAGATCGATCAACTCGCGGCTATACTGTTTGGGCACCGCCTTTCGCGCATACTCCGCCGTATGTTCGATGAGCTTCCTGACTGCATCGATCTTCGCGAGCGTCCACTCGGCAGTCTCCTGCGTTGCGCGAAGCATATACAGAATCCACGGCTCCCATTCACCGTGCGTCGTAACTGACAGAAGGCCGTCGTAGTACGCCGCTTTGTTCTTGATGATGTAGCGCGACAGATATAGCACGGGCTGATCGAGCAGACCTTGCTCCACGAGCATCAACAGATTCAATACCCGACCCGTTCGTCCGTTGCCATCTGTAAACGGATGGATCGCCTCGAATTGGTAGTGCGCGACGGCCATACGCACGACGGGATCAATGTCCTGCTGGTCGTGGACGAACCGTTCCCAGTTTGCAAGCTTGTCTCGCAATCTTGATTCAACTTCGGGCGGCGTGTAGATGACCTCCCCCGTTGCATCATTGGCAAGTTTGGTTCCCGGCACCTTTCGCACCGCCATGCGTGCGCCCTTGATCGTGCTACACACGTCCTCAGCGGTACGCGTCGTCAGCGGACGTTTTCGGAGGGAATCAAATCCAGCCTTGAGAGCGGTTCGATAACGTAGTGCCTCTTTGGTTGCGGGATCGGGCGCAAGGGACTCCAATTGGGCATGGCGAAACAGGGCATCGGTTGTGGTAACGATGTTTTCAATTTCCGAACTTGCCTGCGCTTCGAGCAGCGGAATGGTATTTATCAAAACCGCCGGATTCGGGATCAGCGCCGTCGCTTGGCGCAGCGCTGCCAATGCTGCCCTGGCTTTCACGCATGCCTTGAGGATCGTCTTGGTCTCGATATCGGCGGACGGCGGCAGATCCGGCAAGTCGTTATATGGCTTGGAAGAGTCAAAACTCATATGTCGAAAATTATCACTTTTTTCGACATTAGACCACTGCAATGTCGATTGCCTAGACAAAGGGCGTGGGCTTAATACTTCAGGGGAAATTCTGTGCCCGTGCGGCATTGCAATAAATGGATACATAATATCCGTTTAAACGGACTTTTTAGTTGATTTTGTCATTAATGTCCGCTTAAATGTACATTATGAAAGCCGCACTAAACACCCAAGACCTCGGAAACTGGGTTCGATCCGAGCGCAAGGCGCGGAGCCGAAGCCAAGCATGGGTCGCCGACCAAGTAGGTTGTCGCCGCCAAACCATTGTAGACCTTGAGGCCGGTCGCAATGTCGAACTGAATATCCTATTCGGCGCGCTCGCCGCCTTAGGTAAGGGTTTAGCCGTCGTCGATGCACGCATCGACGTCGAGCGACTCAACGAGTTTTTCCCCGATGAAGACTAAGCAACTACGCATTTCCACTCCGCAGGGCATTGCGGGCGATCTAGTCAAAGATTCGCGCTACGTTTTCAATTACAAGACTACCGAGCGATCCGACGAGATCTCTCTAACGATGCCTATAAGGGCCGAGAGCTACTCTAGCGGCCACCTGTTGCCGATCTTTGAAATGAACAAGCCTGAGGGGTATTTGCTTTCAAAGATCGAGGAAGCATTCGCAAAAGCAGGCCCGCTTGATGACATGTCGCTACTGGCGCTCACCGGTGGCGCCCAGATCGGCCGGTTAACATACGCTGTGCCCGACGCGCCGGCTCGTAGCGCTCGCGCCCCCATAAATCGGAAGGACTTGCTAACGCAAAAGCCGACGAGTGAGTTATTCGATCAGCTCGTCGCAATCTACTTCCAATCGGGCATCTCAGGCGTACAGCCGAAAGTGCTGGTACCCGAAACCGACATTTCAAATCCCGTGACAGATCGCGCGACGCTCGTGCATTCGGACCTGATCGTCAAGGCGAGTGGACTCGAATTTCCACACCTCACGCAAAACGAGTTTCTTTGCATGAGCGCGGCAAAACGTGCCGGCATTCCAGTCCCTGATTTCGCACTATCGGACGATGGAGGGCTTTTCGTTCTCTCACGATTCGATCAGCGGGACGGCAAATCTTTGGGATTCGAGGACATGGGCGTGCTCACCGGACGCGGAAACCGCGACAAATATCAGGGAAGTTATGAGAATGTTGCCAAGGCGATTCGGCTCTACTGCGAGTCCAGCAACCCTTTAGCCCAGCTGCAACAGTTCTTCGACTATGTCGCACTCATGGTGATGGTACGAAATGGCGACGGGCATTTGAAGAACTTCGGTCTCTTGTACGAGAACCCTCAGAATCTCGCCTCGATTCGGCTTGCGCCCTTGTACGATGTGGTGACCACGAGCATTTACGATGTATCGGGCGGCACGGCCCATATCACCAAGTACGACAGAACCCTCGCGCTGAAGCTTGCCAAGACGCGAAGCTATCCGAGTCGCAAGACACTGCTCGAATTCGGCAAGACCATTTGCCAGGTAATGCATCCTCAGCGAACGATCGAGCGCTGCGCCGATGCGATGTCAGAGACGCTGAAATCCGCGCGCGAGCGGATTGAGCCAAGCCTTCTGAAAGATTTAGGTGCCGCGTGGGATGAGGGTCGCCGTTCAGTTGAGCCTGATCATGTCTTCACCCGACCACCCGTCGCTGGATAGAGGGCGTCCGACGGTAATATGGAAGCCAAAGCGAGAATAGGAAAATGGTGGGCCGTGGGCGATTTGGACTGATCCGCCAGTTTTTGTGCGGATAAAACTTAAGTAATCTCAGTCGCTTGCGAACGATCAGCCAATGCCTTCTCTTTGAGTAACCGTGTTACGGCAGTCTGAACGAAGCAACGAGCTATTTCGCCGAGGAGTTCCTGGCCCTCAGGGGTTTCCATTCGTTCCCTCAAAGCCCTTCTGGGATTCCGGCGATATTTTCAGCTCCATGGGGCGCCGCCGATTCCCCAGCAACAACAATATCTTGCGCATGCAGTTTACTCCTTGGCTTAGTCGAACCTCGAGTGATACTTGGCATCGGTCGACTGGACGCCCCGACCTCCACCATCGTTGATCTCAACGATGGCCAAGGCTAGCCCGAAGGGACTCGCGGCTGACTCACGGATTGGTCCGCGGCCATCACGTCTAATGCCCCCCGCCGCACCGCCGAACCGGTCTCCTTCAGAAAAACAGCGAGGATCGCAGCGATGGCTACTGCCGCGACGTAAACGCTTCCGGCCTTGGAGAACACCTCAAGCGTCAGCGGACCGCCGCCGGCGAGTTTTTGCAGCCACCACCCTATCGCGGGCGCCGCGAGCGCGCTGATCACGAAGACCAGGAAGTTCATCGCGCCTGTGGCGCTGCCTTTCGCCTCATCGGGATTGACCTCTTTGATGATCGAATACGGGATCATCGCTGCGCCGGACCCGAAGCCGAGCAAGAACGCGAGCATGTAAGGAGGAAAGGTTCCCGGCGGGAAATAGAAGATCCCGGCAGCGGCCGCTAACATCAGCGCGGCTCCAGCCAGAATTACGGGTTTGCGCCGACCGAGGCGATCCGCAACGTACCCCATGATTGGGCAACCAAACACCCAGCCGAGCGGCACCATCGCGGCACGGTCGACGGCTTGCGCGTATCCGAGATGCCACCCATCGCGCAAGAACGCCACGCCCCAAGTCATATCGCCTACGGTCGTCGGTAGGAACAGCAATCCGCCGCATAAGCCGCACAGGTACGACTGCGGATTTCTGAGCACGACCTTGTAAGGTGCGAACGTTTTCCAGATGCTGACTTTCGCGACGGACGACTGATTCTCACGCGGTGTCGCGATGAACATCGCGATCGCAATGAAAAGAGTCACAAATCCCGCGTCTATCCACAAATGCTGCCACGTCATGGGTCCGTGGATCAGCGGCGCGGCAACCAGGCCTCCCGCGGTTCCGCCGAGCATGCCGACGCATTGGGTGATGCCAATGGCGGTGGCGAGATACCGCGCCGGAAGACCATGGGACGCAAGGTACACTGCCGCAACAAATGCAAACGCCGCGCCGGCGCCTTGCAGGAACCGCCCGACACTGGCGATCTCGCTCGAACCGAACCCGAACATGGCGGTGCCGAGTGCCAAGAGTACGACGCCGACCGGGATCGTGTACTTTGCGCCCCAGCGGTCCACCGACGCGCCGGCAATGATGGCGAACGCCGCATACGAATAGTAGTAGAGCCCGAGGAGAGAACTTACGCCTACGGTCGACAGCCTGAAGCTTCTCGTGAGTTCCGGCAACATGACGCTGGGCGCGGACCGCACCGCGTATTCCATGAAATAAAACAACAGGCAAAAGACCCACGCGACGATAAACGCCGTGTGGAAGCCGCTGGCTGCGGGCCGTTTAGCCGTGTCGGCGGAGAGGGAGACAGCCAGCATCGACATGAAGAACCTCTCTCAATTAGCAGTGGAGACGTGCCTCGGCCCTGCACCTCATTAGACGTCTCAGCGCCACAGATTCGACTGCGCCAAGTCGATGACCTCATCGCCCCGGCCGCTCATGATTGCCTTGACCATATAGAGCGAGAACCCGCCGGCCATTTCCTTCGTGATAGAGGGCGGCATCGCCAGCTCCGTCCGATTCACGACAGCGTCGATCACCACAGGGCCGTCATGTGCGAACGCCGCGCGGATGCCTTCATCGACCTGGCTCGAGTCCTCAAGCCGAATGCCGCGAATACCGACAGCTTCTGCCATTGCCGCAAAGTCCGGGTTATCGAACCCTGTCCCGAAATCGAGGAAACCGGTGGATTTCTGCTCAAGTTCGATGAAGCCAAGTGCGCTATTGTTGAAGACGACTACCTTCACCGGAAGCGCCAGCTGTTTCAGACTGAGCAGGTCCCCCATCAGCATCGTGAAGCCGCCGTCGCCGGAGAGTGAGATCACCTGCCGTCCGGGAAAGGCCGCCTGCGCCCCGATCGATTGCGCCATCGCATTCGCCATGGAACCGTGCCAGAACGAACCGAGCAGGCGCCGCTTTCCGTTCATCTCGAGGTAGCGCGCGGCCCACACTGTCGGTAAGCCGACGTCACACGTGAAGACTGCGTCCTCAGCCGCGGCATCGCTCAAAGTCTTTGCAATCTGCTGGGGGTGAATGAATGGACGCTTCGTCGGCGCCGCTAGATCATCGAGCGCGTGACGAGTCTTCTTGTAATGGGTACGGGCCTGCTCCAAATGAAGCGTATCCGAATTGTTGTTCAGCAGGGGTAACAGCGCCTGGAGCGTCGCGCGTACTTCGCCGACGACCGCGAGATCCACGGGCGCACGCCGCCCGATATTCTCGGGACGGATATCGATTTGGGCAATCTGCACACCCGCGCCCCGTGGATAGAACTGGCGGTACGGGAAGTCGGTTCCGAGCATCAGCAACACGTCGCAATCGGCCATGGCGTAATAGCCAGACGAGAAGCCGATGAGGCCCGTCATGCCAACGTCATAAGGGTTACCCCACTCGACGTGCTCCTTGCCGCGCATCGCATGCACCATCGGCGCCTTGAGCCGCTCGCCCAATGCGAGGAGCTCATCATGCGCACCCGCACAGCCGGAGCCACAAAGAATCGTCACGCGCTTGTCTCCGTTGAGCATTGCGGCTAGCCGATCAAGCTCTTGGCGCTCTGGAATGACGATAGGCACCGGCGGCAGCAAGCTTTTCACAGACGGAATGGGCGCGTCGCCGGCGGGTTTGAGCGCGATGTCGCCTGACATGACGACCACAGACACGCCGCGCTTGCCCACCGCCTCGCGAATCGCAATCTCAAGGGTACGTGGCATCTCATTCGGGCCGGCGATGCATTCGCAGTAGTGGCTGCACTCCTGAAACAGCGACTGTGGGTGTGTCTCCTGGAAATAGCCTGAGCCGATTTCGGCCGACGGAATGTGGGCGGCGATAGCAAGCACCGGAACGCGCGAGCGGTGGCAATCAAATAGCCCATTGATGAGGTGCAGATTTCCCGGTCCGCAGCTTCCGGCACATACCGCAATTTCGCCGGTCAGGTGGGACTCGGCACCCGCTGCAAAGGCCGCGACTTCCTCATGCCGCACGTGGACCCAGTCGATTTTGCCCTGTCGGCGAATCGAGTCCGTGAGACCGTTGAGACTGTCACCAACGATGCCGTAAATGCGTTTCACGCCGGCGGCGGCGAGCGTCTCTGCGAACTGATCGGCAACGGTCCTCATGGCTTCCACCCCCGAGTATTATCGAAAACCTGTAAAGCCCCATTTGCGTCGACCTTCGCGATACTGGCTAGCGGCGTTGCATGAGTCATGTTCCTGTTTCCTTGGGAAGTGCGTCTTGAGACCGATCATGGGCAGTGAGGGCTCACGGGAAACACGCGGGAATGGAACTATCTGGGAGACCCAAGATTGAGCAGCTACGCCGCGTCGGGGCTGGCCAGTTCTCTCAACCCCCATCTGCCTTGAGGACCCTATCGATTCACTGGCGTCGCATTCGGCTCCGCTTGGAATCACGTCACCGTGGACTGGACCTTAAGATATCAATCGCTCGCCCACTGGAATATCCGGCAAGGGCGACTCCGCTAGATTCACGATTTCTTCCAGCTTGGCCGCCAAACGAGCAATCCTCGTTCTCGCCAACTGTTTTAGTTCGTTAAGACACGGGCTATTTTCGGAGACCGTTGGAATGAAATCCACGACTGGTATCAGTGCCTCTACGTCACGCCGCAGGTCCTCGAGGGTTATCGCCATCGTCGAGTTGAGTTTCGCAAGAGGTGCTATTTCTTCCACCATTTGCTGAATCAGAGTCGCCGCATCGCGAAGGTAGTCGCTCTCGCTTTGCAATGGATCGTGGCTTGCGATGCCGGGCATTACATGTTTCGACAAGATGTCATTGGCCATACTCCACTGCTGGTCAGTTGACTAAGAAGTGTCAGAACGCGAGGTTTAAATGCACGCCATCGGCGGATAACTTGAGTCTTAGAGCGATATTCGTGGTGAGCAGTTTGGTCGCAGCGTCGTGCTCTTTCTGTAAAAGAAAAGGCGTCCTTGTTGTGCCGGGCATCGAACCGGCGGTGAAGTTGCTGTCGATGAATCCAGTCAGCTTCTGGACAGCCAGTAACTCGGTAGTAGTCGCATCAAAAATGGAAGATTCGTAGACGGAGAAACCCGGAGAGATTCTGTTTTCCCTGCCCCCGCCCTGAATCGGCTGGTAGCTTCGATTCTCGGCAGTGCTGCCAAGAGTCTGTTTGGCCGTCGTACCCTGCGGGTGCATATCGATGTTTGAGGTAGTCGAAGCGGTCGACGCGGTCGAAGCGCTATCTTCAGCATAGGCGCCACCCCAAAGCAAAGCGCATGCCACCAACGAAACCATCCTATTGCGCATCGGTTTTGGACTCCTATGAGAAGACCGTAATTGCCGAAATTGAAGGTCGCGCACCCTGCGCTAAATTGCGCGGCTCCGTCCGAAACAACGCTAAGTGTCCAAGGCGCACAGAACACTCACCGATTCGCCGTCTGTGGTGGCGAGAGCACTCGTCTATGACTGACTGTTTTGTGACTGGGCCACGAGCCCAAGACAACTGGAGGTAAACGGGCCCCAAGTGCTGCGGCGCACGATGCCGCATATCGCGCTAAGCAGCCGGGGAATGAGTCCACACGGAGCGCTGCATGCAGCGGCCTCGAAACCTCGCAGCTGCGGCGCATGAGATCATCTGTATGGAACGCGCATATCAAATGCAGAGGTTCACTCGCGCCGTTGAACCACGGCGCGCGTTTTGATATTCCTAGGCTTTGCCTACGTAGCCAAGACGGCCTGGGCAAGCGTCGCCATAATTCCAGGCAAGCTGGAGTCGGCGACGGCTAAGCAACCTTGGCTTCGACGGACTACTCACACCGGGCGCTAAGCTGTTTGTAACCAATGAACCGCTCTACCCACAAACGAGTGGCACCATACTACAAGTCGTGGACGCCGATCCTCCAGCCAAACGGACACCCAGCCCCCCCCCGCGGCGGAAATCCTTGACTTGAATCGAGTCGCTTCACGCTCGATTCGGTCGACCATCGTTCTCGCCGAATTCAGTCAGGCAGCGCGATCGGCGTGCGCCTCCGATTTTCTCAACGCGCGCAATCCGTCGAGGTAGTCCGCCCAACCTTGCATCATCTTTCTTCGTCCGTCCAGAAACGCAGTCCGATTGTATGCGTGCCCATTGGGGTCTTTGACCTCGTGCGCGAGCTGGTGCTCAATCCATTCCACTCGAAACTCCAGCACTTCATCGAGTATGGTACGCGCCATCGCTCGAAAGCCATGACCGGTCATTTCATCGCTCGCATAGCCGAGCCTTCGTAGCGCACTGTTGATCGTATTTTCGGACATTGGCCGCCCAGGACTTTGCACGCTCGGGAAGAGATAAAAGCCGCGGCCAGTCGCCGGCTTCAACTCCTTAAGAACCTTCACTGCCTGCCGCGACAATGGAACAATTAGGCCCTCTCGCATTTTCATGCGTTCAGCCGGAATCCGCCATTCGGCGGCGTCGATATCGACGTGCGCCCATTCCGCGGTCCTCAACTCGCCGGGACGCACGAAGGTCAGCGGCGCAAGTCGGAGCGCGCATCGCGTGATCAGCGCGCCCTCATAGCCGTCAATCGCTCGAAGCAGTTCGCCGACCTTCTCGGGATCCGTGATGCTAGCGAAGTGGCCGCCCTTGGTTGGCGGCAGGGCACCTCGCAGGTCGGCCGCTGGATTGCGCTTTGCGCGAGCGGTCGCGATGGCGTAGCGAAATACTTGGCTTGAATAGCCGAGACACCGATGCGCCGCATCGAGCGCACCGCGAGCCTCGATCCGGCGAATGGTTTCCAGTAGCTCAGTTGCCTCGATGGCCGAAACCGGTCTGTGCCCAAGCCACGGGAATAGATCGCTCTCGAGCCGCAGCAGCACCTTGCAACTGTGGGATTGCGCCCACCTCGCCGAGTGCTTCAGAAACCATTCCCGAGCGACGGCCTCGAACGTGTTGGCGTCGGCGACCACCGCCGCCCGCCTAGCCTGTTTCTTGAGCTCACCGGGATCGATGCCCTCATCGAGTACCCGCCGCGCTTCGATCTGCCGCTCCCGCGCTCGCGACAGCGTCACATCGGGGTAGATGCCAAACGCAAGCCGCCGCTCCGTGCCGTTGAACCGGTATTTTAGTCGCCACAGCTTGGAGCCACTCGGTTCCACCTGCAGGTACAGGCCTTTGGAATCACTAAGTTTATAGGGCTTTTCTCGCGGCTTGGCGTTCCGCACCATCGTGTCAGTAAGTGGCATTGG
>Ga0302324_100029998_pt1 | contig 10286 bp, 12 predicted proteins | sample Palsa_T0_1_FD_201949 | JGI IMG/M metagenome (GOLD analysis project Ga0302324, IMG submission 201949) | Peat permafrost microbial communities from Stordalen Mire near Abisko, Sweden - Palsa_T0_1 | ecosystem: Environmental > Terrestrial > Soil > Palsa > Peat permafrost | place: Sweden: Abisko... | reverse complement strand
GGACCGAGTGGGCCTGAGGGGGAGTGCCGGCGCCTAAACTCTAATGGTCCCGCCCCCATCGTCTAGCGGCCTAGGACACCGCCCTTTCAAGGCGGCGGCACGGGTTCGAATCCCGTTGGGGGTGCTGCGGAAAGTCCAGGTAGAAGGGTTGGAGCGGCAAGGTGGCTAACTCCTCCAAATGCCTCGTGCCAGATTCGTGCCACAACGCTGCCATATTTGGGGGTACTCTTGTTGCATGCCGACCGCCGGTCGTCGCCACTTCGGGAGCGCTCGCAAGCTCCCCTCGGGCCGGTACCAAGCCCGCTACTGGCACGCCGGGAGTACGCACGTAGCTCCGGCCACGTTCAGTACCAAGGCCGATGCACTGGCCTGGCTCTCTGCGGCCGAGACCGACATACACCGGGGCGCCTGGACCGCGCCTAAGGCTGGCAAGGTGACGCTGTCGGAGTACACCCACTCCTGGCTTTCGGGCCGCTCCGACCTTCGCCCCGTGACTCGCGCCAAGTACGAGCACATGCTCGAGCGCCACGTCCTGCCGACTCTCGGTGCTTACGGGCTGGCTGCCTTGAGCCCTTCCGCGGTGCGCTCGTGGTACATGGGCATGCGGGAGCGTTACATGACTACGGCAGATGACGCCTATCGCATGCTGCGGGCTGCCCTTATCACCGCCGTCAGCGACGGGCTCATCGTGAAGAGCCCCTGCCAGGTAAAGGGTGCCGGCAACGCTCGTTCTGCCGAACGGCCGGTGCTCTCGGTCGCGGAGTTCTCGGCAGCCGCCGACACGGTCCCGGACCGTTACCGGCTCGCGGTGCTCCTGTCCGCCTGGTGCCAATTGCGAAGAGGTGAGGTGCTAGGCCTCCAACGAAGGGACATTGACCTTCTGCACAGGACCATCCGGATTGAGCGCGCGCTGGTACGGCCCATGAGCGGACGGGTGATAGTCGGGCCGCCGAAGACAGCCGCCGGCGTCAGGACTCTCGCCGTCCCCTCCAACATGCTCCCGGCTTTGAGGGAGCACTTGGACCGGTTCGTGACGGCCGAGCCCGAAGCTTGGCTGTTCGCCGCCGACGATTGCGGTCCCGTGGACCCCAGCACCCTCGATCGTGCCTGGCAGCGGGCGAGAGGAGCGATCGGAAGGCCGGAGGTCTTCTTCCACGACCTTCGTCATTCCGGTCTCACCTGGGCGGCGGCCTCCGGTGCCTCGGTTGCCGAATTGATGCGGCGCGGCGGCCACGCCAACCCCAGGGCCGCGCTTCGCTATCAGCACGCCACTGAAGACCGGGATCGAGCGATCGCAGATGCGTTGGCCGACCTGGCGTCCAGCGCGGTGCTTCCAATGGATCGACCGGCCAAGCCGCCGACCGCTAAGCCGGGGACCAAAACGGGCTGAGTTCACCGTCCCTCATGTTCGCCCTCGCCCAACCCCCGATCCCAGACATGGGGGCTGCGCTAGCGCCCGCCGGCAACATGATGCAGGCGGCTGCAGTGTCCCGAACGCTGCTTAGTCTCCTCGGTGGTGGAACTATACCCTTATTGAGCAGGTTGTTTACTGCCAGCTGCTGCCACATCAGCCCACCAATTGCCGGGTCGTAATGGCACGGATTTGGCACGAGCTAGGTTCCAATTCTTTTCGTCGGCTGGTCGACCCTGACGCCGGAGAGCACCCTCGCCCGCCGCAGGCAACACTTTGCGAGTGGCGGCCCACCACATTTCGCTTCAAGATGTCCTCAACCTCACCGCGGCTGCCGCCCAAGCCATTGCTCGGTTTCATCCGCACGCAGCTTAGCCTGCACCTCGAGGTCGCAGGTCCGACGACGCATTCGACCAAGGTGGAGGGTTCGAAGCCCGGTAACCGACACCCATGGCGGCTGAAGCAGCGGACCAGAGGGCGACGGCCGGGTAGGACCTCGTGCATCAGGCGACTGTCCTTGTATAGCGCCGGACGGTACGGCGGCAGCATCCGAGGTGCTCGGCGACCTGGCCTACGGTCCAGCCGGCGGCTCGCAGCCGGCGGGCTTCATTGGCCTGCTCTGCAGTGACCTCGGCGCCAAAGTGCCGAGGCGCCCGGTTCGCCCCTTACTCCGAGGTTCCTTCTGTAACGAGGGGTCCGCTGAGATCGTCCGTTAGGCCCTTCAGATCCGAAACGTAGGTGAGGACCTTCTGCCACGCCTGCTCGCTCTGGCCCTGTATCTCTTTATACGTCCTTCGTTCAGGACCACCGAGCGGAGAGGCCTTGGCCACAAGATGAGCGGCCGCAAGGCGTTGGTCGACCTCTTTCGCCTTTCGGATCAGTCGCGCTCCCTCCTCGGCACCGTCGGTCTGGCCGGCCACGACGCCGCTCACGACTGGACCATACCCGAACTCAGCAGCCTTGCTAAGCGGCGATGCCCCGCCCGGCAGCGCCTCCGACCACCTGTCTCTCGGTAGTCCCGCCCTTGGCGCCGTAGCTCGGGAGCGTGTTCACCGTGTCCGAGAGGACCGCGCTGCGGGATTGGCTCATTGATCTTGCTCGCGCCGACGAGCACGTCACGAGCGCGGCTGTTCTCGGGTCTGGGGCGGATGGCCACGAGGACAGGTGGTCCGAAATCGACCTTGCCCTACGGTTGGCTCCTGGTCGGGACCCAAAGGTCATTGCTGACGCCCGGGCAGAACGGCTTGGCGAGCGAGTGCAGCCCGTGAGCCAGTTGGACATATGGTCACTGGGGGCTCTTTACCGCGTCTTCCTGCTCCCCGACACGTTGCAGGTGGACGTGTCGTTCTGGCCCGACGACCGGTTCGCGGCGCATGGCCCAAACCTCCGCCTTTTCTTTGGGGAAGCCAATGAGCCGGTCAGCACACCATCCGGATCGGCTGCTCGGGTGCTCGGGATGGCCTGGTTGTACGCCTTGCATCTCCGTTCAAGCATCGCCCGTGGCCGCGCCTGGCAGTCCGTCTACATGATCAACGGCGTCCGCGACCATGTCGTCGAGCTGGCTTGCCTTCGGTACGGCCTTCCGTCAGCGCAGGGCAGAGGGACCGACGAGCTTCCCTTTGATTTGAGATCAGCGCTCAAGGCGACGCTCCCGCAGACCACGGAAGACGGGGAGCCATCGCGCTGCTTTGGCGAGCTGGTGCCGCTGCTCGTCTCCGAAGCACACCATGTCGATCCGCAAGGCGCCCAAGAGCTTGCCGACGTGCCGGCCGAACTCGTCCGCACATCAGGTTCGAGTGCAGGCGACGACTTGTAGGCGGGTTCTGGTGCTTTCGCGATGCTGTAGCCCGCAAAGTCACGCTTCTTGGCGGCAATGACCGCCAATGGCGTAGCCCGCATAATCACCCTTTGGCCAGAGCATGTACACGTGGTCTTGGAAGAGTAACCAAAAGCGCTGCTGTTTCCGGCGACGCGGCAGCCGACCTGCGGGTCGGCCGGAAGGTTGGGACCGAGGCCGCCCGGGATAACCACGTGCGCCTTATCGTGGACCTCCAGCGAGAAACTCGTTTTGTCAATGGAACCGGTAACCGGAAAGCGGTTGTAGTAGACGCCGCGGACCTTGCACCGCGCGCGTTCGGTGCCGTTCAAGACGATGCCTCCGGGGTATTTCGACTCCTCGGTCCAAGTCCCAGTCAACAGGCCCGCACCGTTGAGGCGCTCGCGGTGGTCGTGTTCGTGGTCGAGTTTGCGAAGCGCGGCGTCGTGCTTCCGACGCTGCTGTCCCCGTGCTGGGTCAGAAAGACCCCGGCAAGAGTACTCCCCGACGTCAAGACGCCTACCGCGAGGTAGGGCCACACGTGTGTCACGTCTCTGGCCGTTCGGGTTCCGCTGCGCCGTGCTCGCGAAGCCATCCCTGGACCAGATCCGAGCAGGGTTTGCAAAAACCGCCGCACAGAAAACACTGGCTGATGTGGAGCCCGAAAGACCAAGTGGACTCGTCTCCCACCTCGCCGCAACGATCGCAGATCTGGTTCTCCACTGTTCCCGCAAGCGATCGCTGGTAGCTCATGGTGGTGTCCCACGGAGTGGTGGGCTTCGAGGTAATCCTCGGTGCGGTCAGCTAAGAGCAACGAGCTATGTCGGTCGCCTAGGGCCTCCGACACGCGCAGGCCGTTCAGGCTCTTCCTGCTCAGGTAAACCTTTCCGGTCATCGTACTGACTAACCGTGAAGAAAGTCTGTTCGGCGTTGACCCGCCACTGGTTCGAGGAACAATTTGACGACGGGGCCGCCGAAGGACCCAGGAGCATTGGGAACACGAACCGCTAGGAAGGCGTCCTCTTGCGACCACTGAGGCGGCCCCAGTACACCGAGCACCGCCACCTCTCGGATCTCCCGGTTGAGGAGGCCGGCTCCCCTCCCAAATGAGCGGATCCTGACCAGCCCCTCCCGTGGAGGCGCGAGAACTGTGGCATATAAATAGTCGCCGGTGACATCTGCCCGACTTGTGAACCGAATGTCCTCGCTTGTGAATGCGGAGGCCGTGCTGTCCACGAAGGACCCGGCCTTTGCTTTAGCCGGCCCTTCGCCAGCGATCAACCACGGACGGCTCCCAAAGATAGCTTCGCCATTGATTGCCAGCCACCTGCCAATGCCCTCGAGCAGCGATTGCTCCTCAGGCGCGATCGTGCCGTCCGGCTTTGGCCCTATATTCAGGAGAAGGTTGCCGTTTTTCGATACGGTGTCCACAAGCTCGGCAATGAGTTCCGCGACAGACTTATAATCGTGGTTACCTATCCAGCACCACGACGTCCGGGAGACGGACGTATCGCTCTGCCAAGGCTCGGAGCGCACCGCTGCAACAGTACCGCGCTCGACATCGTAAACAGCAGTTCCAGCCTCAAAGGCATCCCACTTGTAATTAATGGCGACCTGCACGCCCCACTCTACCGCGCGGTTGTAGTAGTAGCTCGCGAATAGCTTGAGATAAGGTTGGAATGCAGGCTGTTCGATCCACCAGTCAAACCAAAATATCTGAGGCCGGTATTTGTCGATGATCTCGACCGAGCGGAGCAGCCAATCTTGGAGATAAAGGTCGTTTGGCGCGGTCTCTTCCCGTTGGGCTGGCCCGTAGAAATCGAGGAACCGCGGGTCGAGAACATCCGAATCGAAGCGGGCCCCTCCGTTCATGAAAAACCAGTGTTCCGCCCGGTGGGACGAGGCGCCTCGGATGATCCAGGCACGGTCCATAGATGTCAATAGCTCACCGAAGACGTCCCGCTTCGGTCCCATCCGGGCAGCGCTCCATCGTGTTCGGCCCGAATCGTACATCGTAAACCCGTCGTGGTGCTCGGCGACCGGGACGGCGAATTGTGCGCCGGCACGACGGAACAGGACTGCCCATTCATCTGGGTCGAAGTTCTCCATCTGAAAGCTCGGGATGAAGTCCTTATAACCGAAGCTTGCTTGTGGCCCGTAGGTCTGCAAATGGTGCTGGAACTCTTCCGTCCCGTCCAGGTACATGTTGCGTGGGTACCACTCGTTTCGAAACGCCGGGACCGAGTAGAGGCCCCAATGAATGAACACGCCAAATTTCGCGTCACGGTACCAGCGTGGCACTTGATATTCGCGCAGAGAGTCCCAGCTGTCGCGGAACGGCCCCCGTCGAACTACCTCACGAACTACGTCAAGCGCGCCACCACTGCCGGAGATGTCGACCTGCTCTGGAAGCGATGGTACGTCAAGCGGGATAATACTTGGCATTGCTTGCCACAAGCCTTTCTGGCGTCACGTGGAACGGTGAACTACGAGGGTTGTTTACCACTGAAGCGAGAGATCGGGTTCGACCCTTCGAGGAGAAGACTGCGGACATCACCCTTTTGGTGTGACTTCTTACCCTTGCTATGGTAGATATGGAACGGTCGACGAAACGACCACTGCGGAGCGGGCCCGCTTTTGTACTCAGCAGACAACGCGAAGCTTGGTGGGAAACCTCCACCAGGGAACTGAACGTGCTGGTTTCACATATACCCTCCGCCTGTCTGGTTTGGGACGAGGCTGCCGTCGTGAGCGAGGACCAATGGGTACGCATAAGGTTGCCTTCGGGTTATATGGCCTCGTCGGAAAGACAAAGCTTTATATCGTGCCCCCGGTCGCAGATGAGCTCTCCGTCTTTGGTCCCCAGCTCCGCTGCCAGGACCGACGACCTGCGGGCCGGGTAGGGCCGTTGAGGCGTGGTCGGGTCCGCCTCGGGCAGCGTGAAATAGACGATGTACGCACGATCTCCATCGACGACGACGTCGCTGTGCAGGCCCGGGCCCACATCATCTTCACGACCGCTTTGGCTGGCACTGACGGTGTCTAGGATCCGGCCTGCCGGCCGCCAAAGGGACAGGTCGTCCGAGCGGTAGGCCAACTGTCCGTCCCACGAATCGACAACAAGCCAGTAATCGCTGCAGAACCGAAAGACGTTAGGGCCCTCATGACCGCCCGGTGTCCGCAGCGCTCGCCGAGGGTTATGCCATATCTCCAAGTCAGGGCTGTCGACCGACCAGGTGCTGTTGCCGTCGGCCTCATCCTTGTACCACAGGCGGTAACCCCCTCCTGGGTGGGGGTGCGCGGCGGCGTCGATCACACGGTCGCTGCTAAGGGCTAGGGGACCACAGTGGTCCCAGCTGACCAGGTCGTCGCTGATGTAGTGGTGGATGTGCCGGGCGTGCCCGGCCCACTGGTCGGGGACCCCTCGGATGTAGGAGACGAACATGTGGTAGCCACCACTGGCCCAGATGACTTCGGGCGCCCAGAACGTGTTCCTGCCGAACTCGTGGTCGAGATCGAGGACGCCCCGGTAACACCACGTGGCGCCGCCGTCATTGGAGGATGCAACGCCCACGTCGCTCCCATGGACCCACCCGACCCCCTTCGTCGGCACGGTTGCCCGCCGACTCGTGTAGAGCATCCACCAGGAGCCTTCCCGGCGGTTGCGGATCAGGACGGGATCGCTCGCCCCGTCGAACACTGGGTCGCGGTACAACGGGCTCATCGTCTGGACGTCCTCTCTGAAGATTGGTCGCTAGGTATTGGCAAAGCCTGAGAGAAGCCGCGGTCTAGCTTGGCAGCCCCCGACGGTGCGCTGCCTTCTCAGCCCCCTCAGACTGGAACAATTTTTCGGGAAAGACTTGCCATCAGGCACCGAATGTGTAACGCTACATGCTAGAGGTACTGGCCGGCAACATGGCCCGGGAGAATGCTTGCTCACCCGCTCGGGGAGCAAATACTGAACGAGGGGGACTGCGAAGCCCAAGTCCTTGGCGCGCTCTCTGAACAAGACGGCGCATGGACGGGAGCTGCGAGTTGTACGCGTTTTGACCGCGGAGAAGTTCAGCAAGAAGGGGTGGGTTGCGTTGACAAAACTGGGACGTTGTCGGGCGGGGAGCGCTTGTGAGCGTACGTCTGTCCGCCGCTTGCCTGATCATGTTCGGTCGTCGGAGATGATGAGGCCCTGGACCAAGACGGCCTCGAATTGTGAGGGCACCCATATGGCGAGCCATCGGGACGGCTACAGGTGACCCGGGTTACCGTAGAACCCGGCCGAGCGATTGGTCTCGTCAACCGCGACATTTTTGGCGGCTTCATCGAGCACCTGGGCCGGTGTATTTACGGCGGTATTTATGAAGAAGGCTCGGCCCTCAGTGACCAGCGGGGCATCAGGCTCGACACCCTGGCACTGCTCAAGGAGCTCCAGGTGAGCGTGCTGCGCTGGCCCGGGGGGAACTTCGCCTCGAACTACCACTGGCAGGACGGCGTTGGGCCCAAGGACGATCGCCCAGTGCGAAGCGACCTGGCGTGGGGTGGCGTAGAGACCAACCGGTTCGGCACCGAAGAGTTCATGGAGTACTGCTCCGCCCTAGGCACGCAACCTTACGTCTGCTTGAACATGGGTTCTGGGTCCCTCGAAGAGGCCCTGGCATGGGTCGAGTACTGCAACGGGGACCGGGCCACCTATTGGGGGCCGAACAACGCCGGCTGAACGGGCGTGACAAGCCTTACGGTGTCACGTGGTGGGGCCTTGGTAACGAGATGTACGGCGACTGGCAGGTGGGCTCGATGTCAGCGCGCGAGTACGTGCGAGAGGCCAGCAGGTGGGCCAGGGCTATAAAGTTGCTCGACCCGGGGGCCAAACTCGTTAGCTGCGGCCTGAGCGGCTGGGACGATTGGGACCGCGATGTGATCGACGGTATGGCCGGTCTCGTTGACCTCCACTCGCTGCATATCTATACGGGGTCAGACGACTACTGGACGAACGTGCTCCAAGTCCATCAAGCGGAACGGGCGATCGCTTGCGCCGCCGGGCTCATCCAGCGTGCCGCCTATGTGCAAAAGCTCCAACGGTGGCCGCGTATCGCTTATGACGAATGGAACGTCTGGTTTCGCACGAGCGACGGCGCCCTCGAGGAGCGCTACAGCATGGCCGACGCCCTCGCCGTCGGCACTTATCTGAACATATTCGTGCGGAACTGCGCGTGGGTCCAGATGGCCAACTTGGCCCAGTTGGTCAATGCCATCGCCCCGATCGTGACGACCAGCGGGACGGCGGTGGTGCAGCCGATCTTTTACCCTTTGATGCTGCACGCGGGCAATGCGTTGCCCCTCGCCGTCGACACCCATGTTTACGGGCCGACGGTGAAGGCTCCTTCCCCGCGCCCGGAAGACCGTTGGTCTCACCGCCTTGACGGTCTCGGCCCCTTCACCCTTGTTGACGCGGCGTCCACCGTGGACGAGGCTCGCGAGGCAATGAGCCCCACGATCGTAAACCGTGGCGAGGAAGAAGACAACCTCGAGGTAGAGCTGCGTGATGTTCATTTCGAGGGCGATGCCGTCGTGCAAACTCTCACGACCGCCGCTGGCTCCTCGGGGTCGTCAGTGCCCGGCGTGGAGAACGTAGTGCTTGAAAAGAGTACCGAGGAACCGGTCGGCCCCAGGCTACGCCTCAGGCTCCCGCCGAAGTCTTTCACTGCCGTGCAGGCGTGTCTAAAAGTCCCATAGGCCCCCTGTAGGGCCCCCATCTTTGCATCGTCCATATAGGCCCTTCGGTCTCCGAGGGGAGGAACACGGAAAACCATGACCTCGTCGACCCAGTCGACCTGGAGGCAGCCACGGAGCTCGTTAACGGCCACCGGAATGTCCTTTAGCTACCGGCGAAGTCCCTCACCATCGTGGAGGTTCCCTTCAGAAAATGGTGTTCGACCGTCGCACCAACCGGACATGGGATGTCTCGCCATCGATCCGGAGGTTTGCTTCAGGTGGGTACACCGCGCAAGCGGGCTACAAATACCGGGCTTTTACCCAAGTCACGATTAGGTAGGTAACAAAACACACCGCTCACTATATGAAAGGTTAGGCACAAGATGACAAGTGACACCACCAGCGGTAGGGGGTTGTCCCGCCGCACCTTCTTGGCTCAAGCGGCCGGCGGTGCTGCCCTGGCAGCTGTCGGCCCTTCGCTACTGAGGATGGGGACAGCCGCAGCCGCTCCCGTTCCAGCAGCTCAGGACGCCCCCTCCGGGACACTCACCTTCATGACCTGGGACACACCTGCGGTGATGCAGCCCGTCGTCGCAGCGTTCAACAAGCAATATCCCGGGGTGAACGTCGAGATGTCTTATACGCCTCCCGTCCCCCAGTACATCTCAACCCTCCAGGAGCGCCTGCTGGCCGGTACGGCAGCGGACGTGTTCATCTATACCGCTGAGAACAAGGCACAGTTGAACCAGGGCAACTTTGTCCGCAACCTGGCCGACCAGCCCTGGGTGAAGTACATGGCGACCAATAACCGCCAGTTCATGTCCACGCCCGAAGGCGTGTGGGGCCTGTCCCCCGCGTCCTGGGCGGGCGCCGTTATCTACAACAAGCAGCTCCTAGCCAAAGCCGGGCACAAGGCCTTGCCCGGCACTTGGGCGGGTTTCCTTGACCTCCTCTCAACTCTCAAGAGCATGAAGGTGACCCCCTATTACGATGCTGGCACACCGGGCACCGCGCTTGAGTCCCTCATCGGGACCTATTACCAGAACACCTTCAAAAAGAACGTCGATTCCGAGATATTCGCCGGGAAGCTCTCGTTCCTCCAGGCGTGGGAAGTGCCGTTGAGCCAGTACTCCCTGCTGTACGCCGAAGGCCTGGTCTCACCCGCTGTAATTGGACTGACAAGCACCGAAATGGACAGCGAGATGGCAATCGGGAAGCTCTTCGGGCTCGGGTCGGGCCCCTGGGACGTCGCCGCCATCCAGAAGGACAACCCATCGATCGAGCTGTTCATGGCGGCTACGCCCGGGCCCAAGGCCGGCCAACAGTACTGGTGCGGTGCGCCCAACGAGGGCT
>Ga0302324_100029996_pt1 | contig 10287 bp, 11 predicted proteins | sample Palsa_T0_1_FD_201949 | JGI IMG/M metagenome (GOLD analysis project Ga0302324, IMG submission 201949) | Peat permafrost microbial communities from Stordalen Mire near Abisko, Sweden - Palsa_T0_1 | ecosystem: Environmental > Terrestrial > Soil > Palsa > Peat permafrost | place: Sweden: Abisko... | reverse complement strand
CAAGGCGATCAGTTCCACGACACTCGCCCACAGCCAGGACGGCGCATCGAGCGAAACCTTACGGCTTTTCGCCAGGTCGGAGGACCATGCACGCCGCTGCACGGAGTCCAACTGGCGGCCGTGCGCACGTCCGACGACGCCGCCAAGATAGCGTGCTAGCTTCATGGCTTCCTGCCGCGTCAATCGATCGATTTCAATTTTCAGGTCTTGCGGCATCAGTTCTCTCATCACGACCGGCCGGTCGAGCAACCTTGTCGCCGCCATGCGCCAGCCGAGGTTCGGTGAGAGCGCTTTCGCGCCGGTCACCACACGGATTGCATTGTCGCGTGGCATTTCCACTTTGGCAGCTTTGGGCGCCGCCGCCGTCACCCCCTCTTTTACGTCTGCCAGGCAGAGGCTCGCCTCCTTGTTCGTGCCGATGCGAAGCAGGGCGGCGTAACGCAGGCGGCCGAGAGAGCTGCAACCCTTCATCCAATAGGCCGCGTCGAGCAGTTTTATGGGATCATCCTTTGCACGGTCCTGAAGCGAGGTCAGCGTGGCTCTGACGGCATCGCTTTCAAACATTCGGGTCAAGGCATCGCGTTCTTGCGGTGTGAGGGCCCAGAATCGTTTTCCAAGTGGAATAGTCGGCTTGACCGTGTCGAGTCTCTCCTCGGCCAGATGCCGCCATCGCCGCCGTGTCGATTCGGCAAGCAACGCCTGAATTGATTTCGGCCGGTGCGATTTGTCCTTGTCAAAATCTGCCATAAGAGCGGTTTCGTAGCCCGCGATCAGCTCTTCCAGAATTTTCGCAGTCGTCACTCCCGGCAAGTCCGATCCGCGAGCCGCCGAGGCCAGTGACAGGCCCAACCGAACCAGGTCGTGCGCGGGATTGCCGATCACGGTCTGGTCGAGATCCCTGATCTGGATCAAAACCCGGCCTTTCGCATCGGCAAGGGGACCGAGATTGCCGACATGACAGTCGCCACAAATCCAGACGGGAGGACCGTCCGGCAATTTGCAGCGGCTGCTGCTATCGAGCCACTCGTAAAACTTGGAGGTGTTGCCACGCACATAGGCGTGGGCCGAACGCGCCATCTTAAGATTGCGAGTATGAATCAGAATTCGTTCGCGATTACCGGGCTTTACCATTCGCCACTTATCGCGAACTCAAATTCTGCCAAGCAAAAGCAAGATCAGGAGAATGACGATAACAACACCTAATCCGCCACCGCCGTAATACCCGGTACCATAGAATGGACCGCCGCCAAACCCGCTAAACCCTCCAAGCAAGATAACGACCAGGATAATTAGCAGTATGGTGCCAATCGACATGTGACTATCTCTCCCGAATTCGCAGTTGTTCAGTGTCGATAAAACGGCTGTACCTTTCAGCCAGCACTGATTTTCCTAATGTGAGAACAGAGCGAGCAGAATGATAATTGGGATCGGAACGCCAAGCAGCCAGAGAAGAATACCTCTACCCATGATGTGCTCCTTTATAGTGGCCGGGGGGTGAGAACGCGATCGTTCCAGGTACCGTCGCGCAGCGAGCCGCCTTCGACCGCCGCAAGACTGGCGGCAAATGCACCGAACAACATGGCGACGGTCAGCCAGAGTGAAAGTTTTGCAGCACCCCTCCTGGCATCGTCCGCGGCGGTCTTGGCCTCGGTGATGACGTCGTTGACGCGCTTCTCCGCGTCCGCCTGACTCATGCCTGTGCGGTTGGCTACAAGGCGCGTCAGGTAAGCTTTATCAGCGGCGCTGAAATCCTGGTTGTCGTGAAACGCGGAAGTCCACAATCGTACCGCCTCCGCTCGTGTCCGATTGGGATCGGCGTTCGACGAGCCAGACGTCGCGGCGTTCGGCGTGGGTGTGCCGGAGTTGCTGGAATCCGGTGACGACGCGGACTGCGCCGAGGGATCAGCGCGGAACAGCTTATCGACGTAGATTTCGAAAGGATTGACCGACCGCCCAGCCTGCGAAAGTGCTGCGCCCGACCCGACGGCCGCGCCGTTTGCCAGATACGAAGCGGCCGAACTCAGCGCGCCTGCCATCAGCAAAGTGGCGAAGGCCCAGGCGAGAAAACCGTGTGCAGTGTCGCGAAAGAAAACCTCGTGGGTGTGAACATTCGCCCATTTGGCCCGCAACCGCGCCGCAAGATATCCGCCGACGGCGGAAGACATCACTGCGACGATCACCAGATAAATTCCGGTGCCGGTTTTGAACATCGACGCCGAGACGCCGGCGTCGCTCCATGGGGATATGGACGACAATCCGATCCCGGCTCCAAACGCAATCAGAACAAACGACAATGCCGCGGCGGCTACCGCACCGGCGGCGATCGCGGCCCATGATACGGCAGCCTGCGCGTCCACCATCGTGGCCACAGGACGCAAATCGGTATCCATGAAAAAGTCTCCCGGCGGAACGCTATCGTCCCGCTCCCAACTCGACGCCGCAAAATTGGTTCCAGGTGCCTCGGCCTCGCCCCATTCGATAAACCTCGTCTCCAATAGAGTCGGGCAGGCAGCTTTGGTTTGCCACACGGCGGCAAGTGTGCGGCCAAACGATAGGTCCGCGTGCAGGAGCCCCGTTAAGGCCCCAGCCGAGATCCAACCGAAGCTTTATCGTCTAAGCGGGAGGACCTTTCCTCCAGAGCGCGGGCTAGTTTTGAGTAACGCAGCGTGCACTTTGGTGGCGAGTTCGTCCCCGACGAACGGCTTTTTGATTATTCGAGCTTCGCCAATATCCGCCAGCACCGCCTGATCGACGTAACCCGTTATGAACAGAACGGGAATAGTTGGAAATCTGGAATGGACTTGGCGTGCAACCTCCATTCCATTCATGCCCGGCATGGCAAAATCCAGCAGAACGAGATCAATATTCGATTCCTCGCCCAGGAAGTCGAGCGCAGCACCGCCGCTACCAACTTCCAGAACAACATAGCCGTATTCGCGCAGCTTAGATGCCGTGATCTCACGGACCGCGTGGTCGTCGTCAACGAGCAGAATTATTGAACCCTTTAGCGGACGCCGGATTGCACCGGAAGAATCGGCAGCCGTATTTTCAAACCCCATTTCCGCCGTGCGCGGAAGGTAGACTCTGACGGAGGTGCCTTCCCCCACGCGAGATTCGATGCGGATGCCGCCGCCGGACTGCTTTGCGAATCCGAGCGCCTGACTTAAACCTAGACCGGAGCCTTTGCCGATCTCTTTGGTCGTAAAAAACGGCTCAAACGCCTTGGCGAGCACTTCTTTAGTCATGCCTGAGCCGTTGTCGCTGACCGCAACCATGACGTAATCGCCGGCGGCAGGCTCTTCTGGTTTTTCCGGTGGACCGAGCGTTGCATTGCCGGTTTCGAGCGTGATGGTGCTGCCGATCGGACTTGCATCCCGTGCGTTGATCGCCAGGTTCAGGACAACCAGCTCGATCTGACTGGGATCGACAAGGGCGCGCCACAGAGCCGATCGGAACATTGTTTTGATCTGCACACTGCCGCCCAAGGAACTTTGCAGTAGCTCGCTCATTTGCGCCAGCGCATCGTTAAGATCGACAGGTTTAGGATCAAGATGTTGGCGGCGAGAAAAAGCGAGCAGCTGTGACGTGAGCTTTGCCCCGCGCTCTGCTGCAAGCCGCATGTGAGAGAGACGCTGCTTTAGTGTAGGTTCGGAGAGAGTGCCTTGGTCCTTTTTTTCAATAAACTCGACGTTGCCAAGAACAACCGTCAGCAAATTATTGAAATCGTGGGCGACGCCTGAGGTCAGCTGACCTACCGCTTCGAGGCGCTGCATTTGCTGCAACGTCGCTTCCACTCGCTCGCGCTCTTCAATCTGCGAAAGAAGTTGCCGATTAGCTGCATCGATCTCGCGGGTCCGCTCGACAACGCGAGCCTCCAGGGTTTCATTGAGCGCGCGCAGCTCGATCTCGGCACGACGTGCATGCCCCTCGCTCTCATGCAATTCCTCCAGCCGTGAACGGGCCTCATATTGCCGTTTACGGGCGCGTATGGCGCTTTTGATCACGCTGATGAAGGTCGTCGGATGGAATGGTCTTTCCAGGAATGCGACGTTTCCTAACACTTCCATTTGTCTGTCAGCGGCGGGATTTCTTTCCAACCCTCCGCCCTGTTCCGTCAGAAGGACGAACGGAAAATCCGACCAGGTCGGTTGCGAACTCACCCAATGGGCCAGATCTTTGATGTCTGCGCTTTGAATGGTGTCATCGGTTAACACCGCGACGGCCGCCCCGACCGCCACTTTCTCCATGAGGTCTGTCAGATCGTGGCATATTTCCGCTATCAGCCCCGCTTCCTGGAGAATTCTGGTCGCGACAAATGAATCCCTTCCCTGGGGTGTCAGAATAAGCGCGCGTTCCGACAGGCTATCGGTCACGGTGGCTGATCCCCCGAAGGGCCAGCACCTAGGATTTGGGGCACTCCCCGCAATATGTCCTGAAACTTATCGAGCGTTTCACCGATATTGAGGCCGCCGTGGTTGATGCTGAATTCACGGAGAGTATTTTCGTGCCGGCCGGTTCGCTTCTTCACCATAGATATCGCGCGGCGCACCTCTCCCCGTACTTCAAAATACCGCAGCATAATGACGGTATCCGCGAGATAGGTAACATCAACAGGTGCCCTCATCTCTCCCATCATGCCGTGTTGGGCAACAGTCAGAAACGTCGTTGCACTCTGTCGGTTCAGGTATTGCAACAGCTCATGCATGTGCAGAATGAGGAACTGCTCCTGCGGCATGGAATTTTGGTAGCCGTTCAAACTGTCGATGACGACGGTTCGAATGCTTTGCTCTTCCACGCAGGTGCGAACCTTGTGAGCAAATTCACCCGGAGACACTTCTGCCGCGTCCATCTGTTCGATGACGAGATGTCCCGCGTCACGCATTCCCTTCAAATCGATGCCCATGCCTTTGGCGCGCGTAAACAGGAGCCCTAACTCTTCATCGAAGATAAAGAGCGCTGCGCGTTCGCCGCGTTTGACTGCTGCTTCTGCCATTGTAAGGACGATGAGCGATTTACCCGTCCCCGCAGGTCCTATGATCAACGTGCTTGAGCCGCTTTCGATTCCTCCGCCCATCAGCTTGTCAAATCTCTCGATTCCGCTGGAGAGAACAGAGGATGGATTTTCCGTGCGGTATTCTGCGGCTACCAAACGAGGAAAGACATGAACTCCCCCTGTCATTATCGTAAAATCGTGATAGCCGCCGCGGAACGATTGCCCGCGATACTTCATCACACGCAATCGTCTGCGCTCGGCCCCATAGTCGGGGGCGAGCTCTTCCAGCCGCACGACGCCGTGGGCCACACTGTGCACGGTTTTGTCATCAGCTTCCGCCGTCATGTCGTCTAACAACATGACGGTCGTCTCGCGCTGGGCGAAAAAATGTTTCAACGCCAAAATCTGGCGTCGGTAGCGAAGTGAACTTTGAGCCAATAATCTTATCTCGGACAAACTGTCCAAAACCACTCGCGCTGGTTTGGATCGCTCGACGGCCTCGAATATTTTCGTCGTGGTTTCCCCTAACTCAAGATCTGATGAGTAAAGGAGGCTCTGCTGCTGCTTTTTATCGAGCAGACTCTCCGGCGGCGCCAGTTCGAAAATATCGATGTTGTTGTCTAACGACCATCCGTGAGCGGTAGCGGTTTCTCTAAGCTCTGCCTCAGTTTCTGACAGAGTGATGTAAAGTCCCTTCTCCTGATTCCGCGCACCTTCAAGCAGGAATTGCAACGCCAGCGTGGTCTTTCCGGCGCCCGGAATTCCTTCGAACAGAAAAAGACGATTTCGACGCAACCCGCCAATAAGAATATCGTCCAGACCGACTACCCCCAGCTTGGCCTTTTCCGAAATGCTTCGCCCTTCATTCATGGTCAGCCCTCCGCCTGGGTAACCCAGTCAGTCGCCAAGAGTTCAATGGATTGGGGTGAGTTGTCCAGCAACACTCGTGCGTCAAAAGACGTATCCTTAGCCGCTTTCCATTCACGTCAGCTTCGAGACCAGTCCCATGAATCGAAAAGAGGCTTCGACACCATCGAAGCCTCCTTCTTCCAAGAGCTTACTTCGCTTTGTCGGCGACCCAAGCGGTCTTATCGCTATCGTACTTGAGGCCCTGCGCTGCCTTTAATTCGTCCTTCGTCGTGTTCATCGTCAGGTAGTTCTTCTTGTCTTTCGTTGTCCACTTGACCGCAGTGAATGGGACAGCCACGTCCTTTTCACCGGCGCCAAGGAATCCACCGACACCGATAACAAGGGCATTTACCTGTCCCGTGTCTGAGACCAGAACATCATCAATCTTGCCAATCTTGCTGTTCGACGGATCGTAGATGTCCTGCTTGTACCAGTCTGTCACTGTTTTGCTGGACGATGGCACGCTGGACATCATTTCTGCTGAGTAGGCAGCTGAACTCGCGAGAAGTGCGGCCATCGCGACCGCAGAAAGAATCTTCATGGTGATCTCCCGATCTGGTTAGGTTACCCGGGCCACGCGTAGAACTGCATGAACCCTAGGCAACATAAGTTCGCCGATTATCAATCCGTTCCATACGGATAATGCGGCACGAACGTTGTTCTGTTTTCGCGGGCGATCGCGAATGTAGGCGCTCCACTTCGGCGAATGAGCGATGAGACCATCATGCGAGCAACCGATTGAGGGACTCCTGGTCGATACGGAGAACCAACTGCCGCGTCCGCAGAAAAGAGCCGCCCGACTTAGGGCGGCTCTACCCTAGAACTGATGTCGCTACGCCGCGCTTGCGGCCTTTTTATTGACCCCTTTTCTTAGCGCGACGGAATTGAGCTTTGTGTTGGCCGCTTTCTCCTCGTTCAGGTTGGTATTAAGAAAGCGTACGATTTCCTCGTGGCCCAATTCCTCGGCCCACGCGATGACGGTACCATACCGCGCGATTTCGTAATGTTCGACGGCTTGAGCTGAAGCGACAATCGCAGCGTCCAGAACTTGCTTGTCCGCAACCTCGCTCATCACCTCGTTCGCTTCTTTGATCAGACCGTCGATCGCTGGACAGTCGACGCCCTTGGGCTTCTGGCCGAGCTTCTGGAAAACCTGATCGAGGCGCTTGACCTGTTTCTTGGTCTCGCTGAGATGACTGGTTAGCGCCTGTTTGAGATCCCGGTTGGTTGCCTTTTCGATGAGCTTAGGGAGCGCCTTGATGATCTGGTTCTCAGCATAGTAGATGTCCTGAAGCTCGTGGAGCATCAGATCGTCCATCGACTTAATGTCCTTACTGAACAGGCCCATCGCTACCTCCATTGAGTAGGGTGTGTTGTCTTCCCGCATCAATGCGGACGCGTAAAATCAGTTCCGCTATGACGGACGAGGAGTTCTGCCAAAAACGCAAAGAAGCGTTCGCGCGTGAACTCGACCATCCAGCGTGCGACAAACTCCGCCGCGGCGTAGCCACATAGGTTTTCCGCAGCGGGTAGTCGAAATCGCTCCTCTTTCTCTTAAGATCGGCCATGCCGTGAAGCGCCTCCGATTGTTCGTTAGGTACCAACGCGGCAAGTTCGCCGCTCGGCTCATTCAGATGGCTGGCAAGGCCCGTCGGCTTGCAGGCAATTCAGCTCTCACCAAGTCGCCCGGTCTCACGTCACCACTTGATGTAACGATACCGAGAACCCCAGCTCTAAATGTCACCCCGCGCGGCGTCCGGACGATCATCGATCGCTTAAGCCCCGTCTGAAATTTGTCGATTAATCCGCATGGCATGCGAAGTCCGGTCAACTCGACCACGGCCGATTCTCCGAGGTGCAATTGAGCACCCAGCGGCAACGCTAGAAGATCGATCCCAACCGTCGTGACGTTTTCGCCCAGATCGCCAGGCTCTATGATGAAGCCAAAGCCTCTCATTTCTTCGAACAACTCCGATTGGATCAGATGCACTTGGCGGCGATTGGGCGTGAGGGGTTCCTTCTTCGCCTGATACCGATGCTTAACGAAGCGTCCGGCGTGCGCGTCACCCTCGATGCCATGCCCCTCGACCAGACGAACGCTTTGCCTGGCGATTTTGCTAAATCGATAAGCGTCGTCAGAATTTACGGACACGACCGTGCCTTGCATGGACCGATAACGCGCGGATTTTCGGAGCGTTCAGTTGAACCTTTCAGGGGGCAACCGGTTGAGCCACGTAAAAGGACAATCTACGTGGCTAAAAAGCGAGATGTCGTTACGCCTTTTCGGAACAAAATTTGGGATCTGTTCCAGGAGCAGGCTGCAGGGATGGACGGCGCCGATGTGGTCAGCGCCCTCAAACAGGCTGGCGAAGAGATATGGGCGGTTGGTATCGATAAGGCGTATACCGATATGAAGCATCAAGACGATGAGCCGTTAGGTAATGCCTTTGACATCACCTGGCTTACGGTCGTGTGCATCAAGCTCAAGGAGATCAAGGCAGGGCACTCACCGCAAATTCGCACGAAGCGCAGGGCGCGAAAGAAGTAGCAGCCATTTTACCGGGCGCTATTCAAAGCGGTCATGGAACGAAATGTGACGTGAACTATTTTCTCAGCAGCAAATTTTGCGCGCCAATGAGAATTGGCGATAGGATTCTGTGATGAGCCGCGCTTTCACCAAAGAAATCGATGAGAGGCCAGAGGAAGTGTTACCTCGGCCGGTCTCAGTTCATCCGAATTGCGTAACCTCGAATGGATTAACTCAGATCGAACGAGCGCTGGAGAAGTATCAAGCTGCCCATAGAGCTGCAATTTCTAAGGAGAATAAGACTGCCATAGAGTTGACAGCTCGAGAGATCATCTATTGGTCAGCCCGAAAAAATGCAGCAGTTCTGATGCCCGAGATTTCAAAGCTTGATCAGGTGAAATTCGGAACGACGGTCACGGTAAAGCGAAACGACGGGCGTGTGCAAACCTTTCGCATTGTGGGCGAAGATGAGGCTGAGCCGTCGGCTAACACGATCTCCTATGTGTCACCATTCGCTCAGGCAGTGATGGGTAAGTCTGTCGGAGATCGTGTCGAAATCGCCGGAGAGGATTCCAAAATTTTGGCAATTCGTTAGGTTGCAGCATATCCATAGGTTTTCGAAGTTTTCGGGATAGATAGGGCGGCAACTCTACACGAGCCTCACGGAGAACATATTGCCCGGTGATTGGAAAAAGAAAGTGTCCTCCGCCCGAAGCAAGATCGCGACGCAGGAGGAGCTTGAGGTAAAGTACGGTTTGCGGATGAGTGGAAATCCACGGCCGTCGCCCAGTATTTCATACGGCGTGAAGTCCGTAGCGGGTCATAAGCGGACGATGTGCGTCAGAGCAAAATATCCTACGCGATCATGTCATCGGCGAGCGCCCAACGCGCTGCTTTTCAGTGGTCGCCGCCTATCGCGGCGTGGCTTACGAAGGCAACGGTGACCGGGCACAAGCCTCGCGCAGAACCTATGTTTCCTGTTCGTCTGATTTCTCTAGTTGCAACACCAGTATTTGAAGCTGCTGCGGCAGCTCCTCCGGTGCCTCATAGAGTGTCTCAAGTTCGCGTCCGACTGCCCTCTGCAAGCCGCGGTAAAATTCTGCTTGCGCTTCTCGCATATGCTTGGGGTCGGAGTTCGGTTGGTCGCCGTGGTCTGACATCGGCTTTCATCTCGCGTACCTCCCGAAGGCTAAGAGATGATCCGAGATGTTGTTCCTAAAGGAATCCACGAATAGTTGGCGCGTGAAGTTCCCCTCTCCTCAATTTGTATGGAAAAAGCGTAGCTAGCGGACGAATTCAGGGCGAACAGCGGCCGCAGGCCGGAACGACGCGTGACTAATGGCATGCGTTCGATCATTCCGTCGAGGCATGACCTGCATGATGCGCCATCAGCTAACGTCGCCGGCCCTATCATTCACGGACCAGCAGCTTATATGCGCTACTCCTGACCAACCGGGCGTGTCGAACCTTGATGCTCAGGGTCGCCCCCATATTCCTATCAAGTAGCTTGCGTCGCCCATCGTTAGGCTGAGAGGTCGGGGGTCGCACCCTCGACTTCACTTTTCTGCCCTGCCAGCGCTAGAGACTGGTCAGGAGCGATGCCGGCGCTGCGACACACACTCCAGTCGGAGATGGATCACAAGCGACCGAGGCGAAGCCGTCGGCTGGTCCGGCAATGTCCGTTATGCACCTGAGAGCGACCAAGTCGTTTCGTCGCCGCGAAGTGACGCGAAGGGCCACAACCGGACTCACGCATTGCAACATGAGCGCAAGCAGAAAGTCCGCTTATGGGGAATCGCCTTTACTTGCTTGTGTGCTCATTTAGGCCGACGATAACTGCAAGCGGGGGAGCCATCCA
>Ga0302324_100029995_pt1 | contig 10287 bp, 6 predicted proteins | sample Palsa_T0_1_FD_201949 | JGI IMG/M metagenome (GOLD analysis project Ga0302324, IMG submission 201949) | Peat permafrost microbial communities from Stordalen Mire near Abisko, Sweden - Palsa_T0_1 | ecosystem: Environmental > Terrestrial > Soil > Palsa > Peat permafrost | place: Sweden: Abisko... | reverse complement strand
TTCTGCCGAATCAAGGACTTCCGGCGCGTCGCCACCCGCTACGACAAGCTCGCCGACAACTTCCTCTCCGCAGTCGCACTCGCTTCGGCACTCACATACTGGCTATGAATGAGTCTGGAGCCTAGCGAGTGGTCCTCAAAACTCCGCTCATCCTGGACGGCGCGCGGGAGCGCGACGGCCCAGGACCCAGGCTTATTATGAAAGACTTGGCCTCACGATAAAGAGTCTGGGTCCCGGCTTGCGCCGGGATGAGCGGAAGTAAGTAGGAGTCCCGCGCTGCTACCCCCCATCACCCTCATCGACGACCCGGCCGACCCGCGCGTCGAGCCGTTCCGCAATGTCCGCGACCGCGATGTCGCTGGGCGCCTCGGCGGGTTCATCGCCGAGGGCGAGGTGGTGCTGCGCGCGCTGGCCCGCGGCCGGCGGCATAAGACCCGCGCCATCCTGATCGCCGCCAAGCGCGCAGAGAGCCTCGCGCCGCTCCTCGCCCAGTTCCCGCAAGACACGCCGGTCTACGCCGCCGGCCAGGCGGTGATGGACGACATCGCCGGCTTCCACATCCATCGCGGCATCCTCGCGTTCGGTGAACGGGCGGCGGAGCCCTCGGCCGAGACGCTGCTCGCCCAGATCACAGGTCCGGCCCGGGTCGTCGCCCTGTTCGGGGTCGCCAACCACGACAACATCGGCGGCGTCTTTCGCAACGCCGCGGCGTTCGGCGCGGCGGCCGTGCTGCTCGATCCGACCTGCTGCGATCCGCTCTACCGCAAGGCGATCCGCGTCTCGGTCGGCGCGGCCCTCATCGTGCCCTTCGCGCGGCTTGCACCCGGCGAGGATCCGCTGGATCTCTTGGCCCGCTGAGCCCCGCCGGCGCGTCTCCACTCTCAAAGCTAACGCCGCCGACCCGCGCCGCCGTCCTCCTGGGCGCCGAGGGCCACGGCCTGCCAGACGCGCTGATGGCCCGCGCCCACACCGTCTCCATCCCCATGGCCGACGGCTTCGACTCCCTCAATCTGGCCGTGACCAGCGGCATCGTGCTGAACCACCTGGCGAATTGACTATCCACAGATGACACAGATTGAACTCGGGCGAGCCTCGAAGCGCCAGAGCTAGGGTTCTCTTTGCGCGCCTCATGTGCGCGATAAATCCCGCCGGTCCCGCCATCAGCGCGGGCTTGGCCTAGGTCCAATCTGTGTCCATCCGTGTCATCTGTGGATGGAAAAGCGCCTAGAAGTGGAACCCGACCCCCGCGTTGAACGTCGCGTCGCCGTACTGCGTATCGACGGACACCCCGGCCCGCAGGATGGTGTTGAACCGGTCGGTGAACACCCGCGAGACGCCGACGGCCAGGGCGGCGTCGCCGTTGTGAGCCCCGAAGCCGACCGCCACCATGCCCTTGCCGGGGATGATCGACGAGGGCAGGCCGGCCAGGGCCGCATCCGAGACCACGCCGGCCAGCGCCAGGCGGTTGATCTGGTTGAAGTTGTTGGTCCAGCTCTGCTCAGCGGCGACGAGCTGGTTGAGGTTGACCGCGTCGGTCCCCAGCGTGCCCGGCGCGACGTTGCTGATCGTTCGCAGGTTGTTGGGCGAGCCGACCGAGACCGTATTGGCCCGGCCGCCGTCGTTGGAGCCCGCCCCCAGCGCCACCGAATTGGCCCCGCTGGCCGTGGCTCCAGACCCGAGGGCGGTCGAGTCCGTCCCGCTGGCCACCGCGCCGTTGCCGCCCGCCGTGGCCCCGGCGGCCGAGGCGACCGGCGCGACGATCGGCCCGGATTGATAGACCTGGAACGCCCCGGCCCCGCCATTGCTGATGCTCGCGACCTGAGCGTTGGTGGCGTAGAGTTGGCTGCCGTTGACCGCCGCCGTCGAGGTCGCGGTGACGGCGCCGGCCGCGACGTTGTTGAGCGCCACCGGTGTCGTCGCGCCCGCTCCGCCGAGGGTGACGCTGGTGCGGGCCGGGGTGTCGTACTGCACTGAGTTGGCGCCCCCCAAGGCCGCCTCCAGCTGGCCGACATCCACCGCGTCGGTCGGCGCGACGCCAGGCGCCACCCCGTTCACCACGCGCGGTCCCGAGGTTCCGGCCACGTTGACCGACGTCCCGCCCGTCGCCGCCCCGACCGTGATCGCCCCATTGCCAGGCGCGCCGCCGGTCTGCTGCACCAGGCCGATCGTCCCCTTCGCCAGGCCGGTCGACAGCGAACTGACGCCGCTCTGGGCCGTGCTGACCCCGGTCGACAGCGAGGTGACGCCGCTGGTTGCGGTCGACAAGCCGGTGGAAAGCGAGGTCACGCCGGTCGACAGCGAGGCGACGTTGCTGTTGGCCGTCGACAGGCCCGTCGACAGCGACGTCACCCCGCTCTGCGCCGTACTGACCCCGGTCGACAGCGAGCGAATGCCCGTCGAGGTCGAGGTCGAGAGCGTGGTCAGGTTGCTGTTGGTGGTCGACAGGTCGGTGGAGAGCGAACTCACCCCCGTGGACAGCGAGCTGATGCCGGTCAAAGTCGAGGTCGAGAGCGAGGCCACGTTGCTATTGGTCGTGGACAGCCCCGTCGACAGGGAGGTGACGCCGCTCTGAGCCGTGCTCACGCCGGTCGAGAGGGAGCCGATGCCAGTCGAGGCCGAGGTCGAGAGCGAGGTGACGCTGCTGTCGACTGTGGAGAGCCCAGTCGAGAGCGAACTAACGCCTGTCGACAGTGAGCCGATCCCGGTCGAGGTCGACGTCGAGAGCGAGCTTACGCCGGTGGCGAGTGAACTGGCCGCGGTCGACAGCTGCTGCACGTCGACCGCGTCGGTCGCAACGACGCCGGGGGCGACGTTGGTGATCTGGCGGTCGGCGCCCGCGCTTCCCACCGAGACCTCGCCGACGGAACTGAAGGTCCCGGTGAGGCCATAGGCGGCATAGTTGGTTCGGGCCCCGACGCCAGTGCTCGAACCGGCGCCCAGGGCCACGGAGTTGCCATCGCTCGCCGAGGCGTTCGAACCGAGCGCCACCGCGTTCCCTCCGGTCGCGCTGGCTTCATACCCGAGCGCGGAACTGTAGTCGCCCGACGCAGTGGCGTAATTGCCGAGCGCCGAGCTGAAGAAGCCGGAGGCGAGGGTGTTGTCTCCGAGCGCCGAACTCTCGGCGCCTGTGGCGCTGGCCTTGTAGCCGAGCGCTGAACTGAATTCGCCGGTGGAATAGGCGTAGAAACCGAACGCTGAACTGTAGATCCCCGCGGCGAAGGCGTTGTTGCCGAACACCGAAGCGCCCGCACCTGAAGCGATGGCGCCCGAGCCGGTCGCCGTCGCGCTGAAGCCTGCGCCGCCGCCGCCGGCGATTGCGCCCTGTCCTTCGGCCACGTCGCCGGCGAAGGCCGCCGTGCTGGCCGAGCCGATCGCCACGCCGCCGGCGCCTTTCGCGACCGCGGTGTCGCCTAATGCCACCCCGCCGGCGGCGCCGACGCTGGTGAGGTTGCCGATCGAGACCGACCCTTGCCCCGTCGCGACGGCGGTGTTGCCGAGCGCGACGGCGCCGTTGGCCGCCCCGCCCGTGGCCGTCCCGTTCGCCGTGGCGATCGAGTTGTAGCCCTCGGCGATGGCCCCCTGGCCGTTGGCCACCGACGGATCGCCGATCGCCACCGCGCCGGCGCCCGTCGCCGTATTACCCGAACCGATGGCCGTCGCCGCGCCGGTGGTTCCGGTCGTCGTCCCGATGGCGGTCGAGCCATAGCCCAACGCCACGTCGTCAGGGTTGCTCGCCAAGCTATTCGGGCCGATGGCCACAGCGCTCGTTGCGGACCCGGTGGCCTCGAACCCGAGCGCCAAGCTGTATTCACCTGCCGCCTTGGCCCCGCCGCCGAGCGCCGAACTATAGACGCCCGAGGCGTTGGCGAGATAGCCGAACGCCAGGCTCCCGTCGCCGGAAGCGTCGGCCTGGCCCAACGCGGCGCTCAAGGGGCCGCTGGCGGAGGCAAAATAGCCCAACGCGACGCTTTGTATGCCTGAGGCGGTGGCGTACGTCCCAAGGGCCGCGCTGTCCACGCTTGAGGCGACGGCGTTCGCGCCGACCGCGGTGTCGGCGACGCCCGAGGCGATGGCCGCGGCGCCGAGGGCCAAGCTGAATGAGGTCGAGGCCGAGGCGCCCGCGCCGAACGCCGAGCTGGATTGACCGGAGGCGGTGGCGGCCGCGCCGATCGCCGTGGCGCTCAAACCGGCCCCCGCGCTGGCGGCGTAGGCGTTATGTCCTTCGGCCACGTCGCCGGTGTTGGTCGCCGAAGCGGTCAAGCCGATCGCCAGGGTGTCCGCTCCGGACGCGTTGGCCGAAGGACCGATGGCGACGGAGTCGCTTCCCGTCGCCGCCCCCCCGCCGGCGGAATATTGCGCCAACGCCGCGCCGGGCGCGCCGACGCCCATCGCGACCAGCAAAGCCGTCACGCCACCGGCTCCGAGCGCGCCGAGGCTGAGGCGTTTGCGGTCCACGCCCAGGACGAGGTGCGCCAGGCGCAGCAGGCTCATCACCCGCCGGCGCGCGGCTCGGCCCGCGCCGGCATTTGCCCAGTTCCCAATGAAGCGGCCGGCGCTGGCGCTACGGGGCGAAATGGACTGGATCATGATGGCCTCCCTGAACAGCGGGATAACCTTGAGTTAACAACGCGGCCGCGTCTACAGCCACGATTGAATGCCCGCGGTCATTCTTACTATTGGTGATCAGTCGAGACCCGCTACGCGCGCCATTTCGCTGGGGCGGATATTGCGGAACTGTCACAAATCCCAGCCACTGGCGGGATCGTGCTCAAGCGGTCCGCGTTCTCGATATCCACAGATTACACAGGTTTACAGATTGACGTCGAGCGAGCCTTGAAGCGCCGGCGCTAGGGTTCGGCTTGCGCGCCGACGGCGCGCGATAAATCCCGCCAACGCCACGGTCGGCGCAGGCTCGGCCACTGCCCAATCTGTGTAAATCTGTGTCATCTGTGGATCGAAAAAGCCGCCACAACGTCCGGGGAGGACACCACGTGAGCGCCCGCCATATCGCCGCCATCGACCAGGGGACGACCTCGTCGCGGTGCATGATCTTCGACGCCGCCGGGGCCGTGGCCGCCAGCGCCCAGGTCGAGCACCGCCAGCACTATCCGCGCCCCGGCTGGGTCGAGCACGACGCACTGGAGATCTGGGCCAACGTCAGCGGCGTCGTCTCCGCCGCCATGGCCAAGCTCGGCATCGCCCCGGCCGATCTCGCCGCCGTCGGCGTCACCAACCAGCGCGAGACCACCCTGGTCTGGGAGAAGGCCACCGGCCGGCCGATCGCCAACGCCATCGTCTGGCAGGACACCCGCACCGCCGACCTGGTCACCGAGCTGGCCGGCGACGAGGGCCCAGATCGCTTCCGCGCCGCCTGCGGCCTGCCGCTGGCCACCTACTTCTCCGGCCCCAAGCTGAGATGGCTCCTCGATCACGTCGACGGGGCCCGCGCCGCCGCCGCGCGCGGCGAGCTGCTCTTCGGCACCATGGATTCCTGGCTGATCTGGAAGCTGACCGGCGAGCACGTCACCGACGTCACCAACGCCAGCCGCACGATGCTGATGAACCTCAAGACCCTCGACTGGGACGACGACCTGCTGGCGGCCATGGACATCCCTCGCGCCTTGCTGCCGCGCATCGTTTCTTCGTCGGCGATATTCGGCCAAGCCCAGGGCGTGCTCGAAGGCGCGCCCGTCGCCTCGGCCCTCGGCGACCAGCAGGCCGCGCTCTTCGGCCAGACCTGCTTTTCGCCTGGCGAGGGCAAGTGCACCTACGGCACCGGCAATTTCCTGCTGGTCAACACCGGCGAGGCGCCGGTGGCCTCGAAAAGCGGCCTCCTCACCACCGTCGGCTATCGCATCGGCGAGGCCCCGGCCGTCTATGCCCTGGAGGGCTCGATCGCGGTCACCGGCGCCCTGGTGCAATGGCTGCGCGACAACCTCGGGATCATCAGGAGCGCCGCCGAGATCGAGACCCTGGCCGCCAGCGTGCCGGACAACGGCGGCTGCTACTTCGTGCCGGCCTTCTCCGGCCTCTTCGCGCCGCACTGGCGGGCCGACGCTCGCGGCGTCATCGCCGGCCTCACCGCCTACGTCACCGCCGGCCACATCGCCCGCGCCGCCCTGGAGGCGGTGGCCTGGCAGACCCGCGAGGTGGTCGACGCCATGGCCGCGGATTCTGGGTCGGCGCTGACGCGCCTAAAAGTCGACGGCGGCATGACCGCCAACGACCTGCTCATGCAGTTCCAGGCCGACGTGCTGGACGTTCCCGTCTCCCGCCCGGCCATCCCCGAGACCACCTGCCTGGGCGCCGCCTACGCCGCCGGCCTGGCGGTGGGGTTCTGGCCGGATCTGGACACGCTACGCAGCCACTGGCGCGAAGGCGGGGCCTGGTCCCCGGCGATGGCCGCCGACGTCCGCGCCCGCGAGTACGCGCAGTGGAAAAAAGCGGTCGACCGCACGCTCGGCTGGGTGGGGTAGGGGGCGCAAGGGTTGCCTGTCTTTGACCGCTTTCCCTGGCCGCCAGACTTTCCCGATGTGGTGATACACACCACAGTCAAAGCTCGTGACAGCCATCCGGCCTATGTCCAGGCCAAGGCGGGAGACGCTCAAGCGGCGTACACCCTTGCCTCCAATCTCTTGTCGCCTGCCGCGCTGGCTCAGCTTGAATTGCTCATTGGCAATCGACCCGCTGTGCTTTTGCCGGTGGTCGCCGACGAAGAGTCTGGCTTCAACGCCATTCCAGACGCGATGGCTCAGATTATCTCGTGGAGACTTGGTCTCGAGGTCAACGCCGGCGTCATCATTCAGACGAACATGGTGGGGCACACGCGCGCCTTGGCGTTCCAACGCTTCGTGACGCCTGCGACCTTCGATGGACCGGTGGGGACCGGCGTCAGCTATGTCCTGGTTGACGATCACGTCGGTCTTGGCGGGACGCTGGCCAACCTTCGCGGCCACGTTGAAGAGCGGCGTGGACGGGTGATCGCGGTGACGACCCTGACCGAAAGCCGAGACGCGCGTGTGCTTCGGCTGCGACCGGAGACGCAGACCGTGCTATGGTCCACACATGGATCGGCGCTCGATGAACTCTGGCAAAGCCAGTTCGGCTACGGGATCGACTGCCTCACGGAAGTCGAAGCCCAAATCCTATGTCGTCAGCACTCCGTTGCCGCCATCGAGAATCTCCTGGCTCAGGCAGCAATCGAAGCACGTAGCCGAGGTCTCCAGACAGCAGTTGACCCGGACGGGTGAACTCAAGGCCTAGAGCAAGTTGAGATCTGGCTGAACCGACAGATCTCTCAGGGTTTTCGCGTAGCGCCGGCGTCTCACCGGCGGCGATCCATTCAACCACCAAGGCGCTTTTTCTTTCTTGGTGAACTTGGTGGTCTTGGTGGTGAACCTTCTGGACTTTCCTCCCTCCCTTTTATGGATAGGGTGGACCGCGCGTCAGCGCCGGACGGGTGGGGTGGAGCGCCGCCCCCCTAGTACCGCCACCCCTTCTGCGTCATGACGATATCCTCCGGTTCCACCGCCCCGGGCGGACAATTCCGCTGCAATATCTGCCCCAGATCGTGGGTGTCCTGGATCAGCTGGAAGCCCCATGGCGTGAAGGTCTGGGCGTTGAAGACATGCTGGGAAAGGAGGGGATTGGTCAAAGCTTGAGAAAATGCGTCGACGCCGACCATGCGCATCATCAGGCCCGGCAGCGGCGATTTCGCCACCCGGTCCTCGGCGAAGATGCCGGGATAGAACTCGACCTCGTCGACGCTCGCATAGGCGGCCTCGAGCGCCGCGACGATGCCGGGGTTGCTGCTGATCTGCCCGAAGCTCGTCACCGGCGACACGCCGTATTGCACCCGGTAGGCGTTGTACGACTGGATGCGGTTGCTGCGCCCCTGCCCGATCGCCAGTTGCTCGACGATCAAGAGCGAGGCGTTGGTGTTGAGCGCCCCGATCTCCGCCGCCGGCTGGGCCGCCGCGCCGCCGAACGCCGCAGCCAGCCCCGAGGCCAGCAGCGGCCGGTTGTCGAGCGGAAACTGCGCCAGCGGGATCGGCGCCCCGCCCGGCCAGGCGATCGCGTCGGGCATCAGGGCGTGCCAGCGGTAGAGCAGACTGAACTCGGCGGTGATCCAGTTGGGCCGGTTCCAGTCGGCCGACCACGCCACCTGCGGGTTGGCCACCAGATTGAACGGCAGCGGCGTGATGTGGTTGATGTACTGCTCGACCACCACCTTGATGAACATCGGGATGATGATGTTGCGGGCGGTCTGGAACACCCGCTCGTCGTCCCAGGAGTCATTCTGGGCTTCGAGTTGCCCAGCTACGCGGTTGTGCTCGCGCAGCAGCAGGGTGTTGATCATCGCCGCGAACGGCGTCGAGTTGGCCCGGTCGCCGCCGACCGCGAACAGGCTGGCGAGCTGCGCGGCCGGCGGCGGCGGATCGCTCAGCAGGGGCGGATCCAGCGTCGCTTCGAACTGCGGATCCACCTGCGTGCCGCCATCGATGTAGAGGAAGGGCGGAAATTCCTCGCCGCCGATCATCTGGCTCTTTAGCCGGCCGCGCCGCCCGGCGGTCTCGTCGTTGAGGCGCAGGGCGTCGGTCTGGGTCTCGAGGCGGCCGTAAAGCGGACAGAGATCGATCTCGTGGTTCGACGAGGTGCGGGCCCGGTTGGCGGCGGTTTCCGGCTGGCCGGGAACGCCGGTGCGGATGAAGCCGTCGGTCAGATACTGCGCGAAGGCCGGGAACAGGCAGGTCGACTTCGCCGACAGCAGCTGCTCGCCGGCCGGCCGCTGGAAGATCGCCACGACCTTGTCCACCGGTGGGAGCGTGGCGGGATCGCCGCTGCTGACCGGAAGTTGCCGCGCCTGGTATGTGCGATCGAACAGCGCCTTCCACGACGTGTAGTCCGAGGCCGTGCTCCACGGGTGCGGCCGGGTGATCGTGGTGTGGACTAGGGCGTTGATCACCGTCATCGAGGCGGCGTCGTCCGCCCACGGAATATCGTCGACCACCTCGCCGGCCAGGCCCATGAAGCGATCGAAGAAGGAATCGGCCACGGGAGCCTCCGTTGGTGTTGGAGCAGGGGGCGGGATTTCCGGCGGGCAGTGCGTGGGCTCGACGCTGACCGTGCCGTTCAGCTCGTGCCGCAGGCCCGAGATCGCCGCGTAGACCGTGCGGCGGACGCGATTGACGCCGCCTAGCGGGCGATGCGCCTCCAGCCCGTGCCAGGGGGTGAACGACAGGTTCTCGCCGAACGCGCGCCGCTCGGGCGTATCGAAGCCCTGGCGCAGGATGGTCAGCCGGGCGACCGGCGTGAACGGCGCCTCGTCCTCGCGCCATTCGATGGTCGGATCCTCGACCGGCATGGTGGCTGGATCAGCTTGCAGCTGAATGCAGAATTCGAACGTCGCCTCGCCGGCGCCGAGCGCCCTGACCAGGTTGTCGCGCAGGAAATCCGGCGTCGAGCGGTCCTCGAACGGCGAGGGCGGCCCCACCGGCCGGGCCGAGTATTTACAAGGCCGATCCCCGTAGAGGTACGGGGTCATGCTCCAGTAGCGACTGTTGAGCGGATTGGAGACCTTCTCGGCCGCGATCGACAGGGCGATCAGCATGTCGTGCAGATGCACATGCAGCGGATTGAGATCGGGCACGAAGAACTTGAACGGATTGGGCGACCGGTTGAACGCCACGTAGTCGCTGACATTGGCGACGAAGAAGGTCGGGTGATTGATCATCACCAGGTCCTGCGTGCCGCTGCGGCTCGCCGCCACGCCCATGACCTTGATCGCCATGCCCCGCCCGTCGCCCGCCTTGTCCGGGGCCGGCGTCGCTGCGCCATTGGAGAACCGCACCCAGGCCTGATAGGCGGCCGGCCGGGCGAACAGGCCCTTGGCCAACTCGGGCGGCAAGCCGTCCAGCACCTTGAGCTCTGCCTCGACGCAGCCGTGCATCTTCGGATGCGCATCCCGCCGCGCCGGCGGATCGGCCGCCGCCTGGGCCCGCACCCGCTGCTCGATAACCTCGGCGATGGCGGCGATCTGCTCGGCCTCGCTGGGCTCAGCGCGCTCGAACGGCGAGCTTTCGACGGCGGGGATCAATTCGTCCATAATCTCCCCCCACGCCGAACAAGCGCCCCCGCACTTGATCGTTCAACTCAGCCGCCGTCAATGAATGCCGAGTATAACGAACCCGTGATCCGGCGTGGGCGCGGCGAATAACTGTGCATTTACTCGGAACATACCTCTCCCCTCCGGGGAGGGGTCGAGACGCGCCTGCCGGCGCGTCCGGG
>Ga0302324_100029994_pt1 | contig 10287 bp, 5 predicted proteins | sample Palsa_T0_1_FD_201949 | JGI IMG/M metagenome (GOLD analysis project Ga0302324, IMG submission 201949) | Peat permafrost microbial communities from Stordalen Mire near Abisko, Sweden - Palsa_T0_1 | ecosystem: Environmental > Terrestrial > Soil > Palsa > Peat permafrost | place: Sweden: Abisko... | reverse complement strand
CTCGCACCGGTTAGTGGCACCGGAACACCCGGTGATACGGCCGGCGGAGCCGATGAAGTCGGTGGCGCCGCGATGAACGGCTGGCCCGGTGAGGGCTTCGCCAAAGGAATCGCAGGAGTCCCGATCGGACGCGCCGGAACAGCGATCGGAGCAGCGCCGTCGTCAGTGACAGTTGGACCAGTGCGACGCAGCTCAACCGAGTTGCTGGTACCGGTGTCGATGGTGCGCATGTTCAGCGAACTGACCTCATGCGCTCGGACGACGTGCGGCGTCAGCATGAAGACGATCTCGTAAGTCTGCGTCTCATTCTGCTGCGAACTGAAGAGATATTTGAGGAACGGAATTTCGCCGACACCCGGCGTCCCGGACACGGTCTTGGTTTCCGTGCGCTCCAAAATGCCGCCAAGAATGTTGGTCTCGCCTTCTTTCAAGCGGATCACCTGCTCGATAGAACGCTGGCCGATGATCGGCTCGGTCACGCCACTGATCGTCACATTGCCATTCTCGGTCAGGACTTCGATTTTGATCTTCAGGGTGACGTCGTGATTGAAGTGGATGGTCGGCGTCACTTCCACGTTGGTGCCGAGGTCGATGTACTGAAACTGCGTCTGCACCAGCGGGCTGATGGTCGCGGCGACGCTGGCACCGGAGGAATAAGAGCCAGTCGCGATCGGAATCTTCGAGCCGATCTTCATGATCGCTTTCTGCCCGTCAGTGGCGCGGATGCGCGGATCCTGCAGAATTTTGGTGTCGCTGTCGCTCAGCAGCAGGTTCGCGGTCGCGGTGCCGAGGGTGACCGCAAAATCCGTCGCGCTCAACGACGCCAGCTGGTTCAGCGTTGGGCTGCTGCTCGTTGTGCCGCTGGTGCCTGAGCTGCTGGAAGACGACGATGACGAAGAGCCCGAGCAGTTCGACGACGTGGTGCCGCTGGAGCAGGGCGCCTGCAACGTCAGCCCAAATGAACCGGGCAGCTGGATGCCGATATTGCGCAGCAGGTCCTTGTCGACTTCGAGCACGGTGACGTCGATCAGTACTTCGGCGCGGGATTTGTCCAGGTCATCGATCACCTTCTCGGCCAGTGTCAGCTGATCCGGAGTGCCGCGCGCGACGATGGCGTTCTGGCTAGGCACGCTGTAAAACTTCGGACCCTCGCCCATGACCTGTCGCAGCGTCGTCTGAATGTCGTTCAAGTCCTGCTGCTGTGATGGATTCGTCAGGTAAAAAGTCCGCACCGCCATCTGGTCAAACGCAGAGTGCTTGCTGCGCATATCCTGCGCGACGAAAATTGTGTTCGGCGTAATTGGCTTCCAGAAGGTCCCGGAGATGGCGCCGACAATGCGCAGCGCGTCATACAACGTCGTGTTGGTCAGGTCGACCGGAATGCGCTTGCCGGTGTAGTCAGAATCAAACAGAACATTCAGCCCGGCCTGCTTGCCGATGGTCTGATAGACGACCTTCGAATCCTCATTCAGATGCAGCGTCAGCGGCTCGTTGGATAACGGCTTCAACTCGATAGGCGACTCCACCTGGTCCAGCGGCTGGGTCTCCGTAACCGGCGGCATTTCACTCTGCTCCTGCGCCTTCACCTCAGCCATCTTGCGGCGAGTGATGCCGATTTCCTGCTGCGCGATTTCAAGCGACGGATCCAGTTCGAGCGCCTTCAGAAATTCCGTGATGGCGCCGGTAAAGTCATTGGCGTCGCGCAGCTTCTGCCCGCGCTTGATGTGGACGAACGCAGCCTCGGGTCGGAGCCGTTCATACGACGTCCGGAAGCGCAAGTCCTTGGGCGATTTGAGCCACGCCTGGTGGTAATAGTCGAATGCAGCGTCAAAGTCTTCGCGCGCCTCAGCGTCCTGCCCTTTTTTGAAGAGCTTCTTCGCCGAATCCGCCGACAGCTGGGGCGTCATCGCCAGCGCGAAACAGAGCAGCAGGAGCAGCGCCATGCCGCGCCGCCAATAAAAACTCAAAGGCTGATTCATGCAACTCCGGTTCATGCAACTCCGAGGCGGGAGGTTTTGTTTCCCCGCGCAAGCTTGAAACAGACTGGGCCTGAGAGGTCCAGCCTTCGTGCGCCCTGCCGCCAGACATACCGAGGCAAGGCATAGTGCAGGCCGGGAAGCGACCTTGAGTATACCATCCGCTGGTCAGCGGACATGCAGCGCAAACCCCGTGCTAGCATGAAGTTTCACCACTTTCATGCCCCGCCAGGCCACACAGAATATTGCCCCGGCCCAGCCGAAAAATCCCGCGAAACCCAAGCCCCGTGACCCCGTGGCGTCTGGTGACCGGGACGCCGCCGTGAACCGCTCCGCCACCCACCACTACTTCCTCCTGGAAAAGATGGAAGCCGGTGTTGCGCTGCGCGGCACCGAGGTCAAGTCCATCCGCGAAGGCAAAGCCAACTTGAAAGACGCCTACGGGCTGGTCAAAAACGGCGAGGCGTTCCTGTTGAACGCACACATCGGCCCGTATTCGCATGGAAATATCTCGAACCATGAGGCCACCCGTACTAGAAAATTGCTGCTGCACACCCAGGAATTGCGGAAGCTCGAGGGAAAGACGCAGCAAAAGGGACTTACGCTCATTCCCACGCGGCTTTATTTTCGACGCGGCAAGGTCAAGTGCGAGCTGGCCATCGCCAAGGGCAAGCAGGATTGGGACAAACGCGAAACCGAACGCAAGCGGGAGGCCGATCGCGAGGCCCGCGCCGCCGTCAACGCCAGCAAGCGTCGCGCAGGAAATTGAGGAATCAAACACTTATGAAGACTGAACTGACCACAAAACCGCTCTCAAAAACCAAGACTGAACTGCTCACCATATTTGCGCAGGACAACGCCACCGGCAAACATGCCACGCCCGAGCCCACTCTGCTGACGAAGGACAGCGCCGTCCTTGCCGCCGCCGCCGAACTGCTGCGCTCTGGCGAGTTCAAGGCCTGCGCCATGGAGACCGCGCTGCTGCACGCTCCCCAAGGCCTGGCCGCCAAACGACTGTTGTTGATCGGGCTCGGCAAAGCCACCAAGGCCACCGTCCACGAAGTCCGCAAGGGCGCCGGCACCGCCGTCCGATTCGCCAAGCCGCGAAATCTGACCGAGCTCGCCATCGCCACGCCGGAAAGCGCGCTGCTGCCGCCGGGTCCCTGCATCCGCGCCATTGTCGAGGGCGCATTCGTCGGCGACTTCGATCCCGACACCTATCGCTCCGACCGCGAGGACAAGAGCATCCGCGACCTGACCGTGGTTGCCACCGGCGACAGCAAGGCTGCATCGGCTGCGTTCGACGAGGGCAAGATCATCGGCGAGAGCCAGAACTTCGCCCGCGAACTGGTCAACGAGCCCGGCAACAAACTCACGCCGACCATCTTCGGCAAGCGCGTTGGCAAGATGGCGAAGCAAGTCGGCCTCGACTGCGAAGTCTACGGCGAGAAAAAGCTGCGCGAGCTCGGCATGGGCGCGTTTCTCAGCGTCACCCAGGGCTCCGATGAACCACCCGCGCTGATCGTCATGACCTACGAGCCGAAAAAAGGTGGCCACAAAAAGGGCGGCCCCGTTCTCGGCCTCGTCGGCAAAGGAATTACATTCGACACCGGTGGCATCTCCATCAAGCCGGCCGACGGTATGGAGAAGATGAAATACGACATGGCCGGCGGCGCTGCCATGGCGGGAGCCATGCGGGCCATCGCCCTGCTCAAGCCCAATGTCAAAGTCATCGGCATCATCTGCGCAGCGGAAAATATGCCGAGCGGCAAGGCGCAAAAGCCGGGCGATATCCAGACCGCCATGTCCGGAAAGACGATTGAGATCATGAACACCGACGCCGAAGGCCGCCTCGTCCTTGCTGACGGCCTGGCCTACGCGAAGCAGCTCGGCGCCACGCACCTGATCGACGCCGCGACTCTCACCGGGGCCTGCGTCGTTGCCCTCGGCATGATCAACGCCGGCATGTTCACCAATGACGAAGCCACGCTGGCGAAATTCAAGGAAGGCCTTAAGGTCAGCGGCGAAAAGTTCTGGGAGCTGCCCGCCGAAGACGAGTATCGCGAGCACATCAAGTCCTCCATCGCCGACATCATGAACACCGGCGACAGCCGCTGGGGCGGCGCCATCACAGCTGCCATGTTCCTCAAAGAATTTGCGGAAGACACACCATGGATCCACCTCGACATCGCCGGCTGCGCGTGGATGGAAGCCGCGAAGCCGTGGATTGCCAAGGGCCCAACCGGCATCGCCATGCGCAGCATCCTGGAGTGGGTCAAGAGCTACGCCAGCTGAGATCTTCCCGTCTTACGAAGCTGTCTTGCGGATTTGAAGCGACTTCAGCGCCCGCTCCTGCGTCCTAATGATCGGGGCGCTGAACGTCGCCTCACGAAAGAGGTTTCAACATGGATGTCCGTCGCTTTCGTTTACTCGCAGTATTTGCTTGCGCGGTGTTCAGCTTCGCAACCGTGGCCGCCGCGCAGGAGGAGGCTCCCGCCTCTGCCGCCGTCGTGCTGAGCAAACCACTGCCGCCCGTGACCGCGCAGGCCGGCCCGCTCACAATCCCCGTATCCGTAACCGATGCGGCGGGACACCCGATACTGGGTCTCGGAGTCGGCGATTTTACAGTCCTCGACAACGGCCAGCCTGTCGCCGTCTCCGGCTTCCGGGCGCCGAGTCCGGAACATCCAGCCGAAGTCATCATCCTGCTCGACAGCGTCAATCAGCGCTACCAGAGCATCTCCTACGTGCAGCAGCAGGTCATCGCGTACTTGCGCGCCAACGGTGGGAAGCTTGGCCAGCCAACTTCGATCCAAATCTTGACCGACAAAGGGTTGAAGGAAATTGCGCCATCGACGACCGATGGAAACGCCTTGGCGACGCAGCTCTCCAGCACCTCCAGCCCACTCCGCGCCATCGGTCGCTCGGCTGGATATTATGGCGCGGAAGATCGCCTCGGAATTTCGCTGCACGGTATTTCTGACCTCGCCGTGCACGCAATGGCGACCCGCAATCAGACGCTTGTCATCTGGATGAGCCCGGGCTGGCCCCTGCTCGACACACCCGGCCAGTTTTATTCCAAGAAGGACCAGCAGCAAATCTTTGACAGCATCGTTTCGCTGACCACGCTGCTGCAGCGTGCCCACATCACGCTCTACAGCATCAACGTGCACGGCGCCGGCGATTCGGCGGACCTCCGCAACACGCTTTATCAATCATTTTTGAAGCCGGTCGCATTTACGAATCAAACGCAGTTCGCCAACCTCGGCCTGCAGGTTCTGGCTGTACACAGCGGCGGACTCGCGATCCTGCCCAGCAACGATTTGAAGTCGGGCGTCGCCGAATGCGCATCGGATGCAACCACGGCGTACGCGGTGCAGATCCCAACCCAGGCCGGCCTGGAGAGACCTACCTTCCACAAGCTGGAAGTGCGAGTCAACCACGCCGACACCAGGACACGCACTGCGGTCGGCTATTATGCGCTCCCCCCGCCGCGATAATTTGAGATAAAACAAAGGGCGCGGACAATATGTCCGCGCCTTTTTGCTCAGTAGATTGCGCCTAGGACGCTCGGCGCATCGTCTCCGACGACGCGCCGGAAGTCTTTCCCACCGACTTCCCTGCTCCACTCACCGCTTGAATAATCGCGTCATTAAAGGCCGGAAGATCATCCGGCTTGCGGCTGGAAATAATCCCGTTGTCGATGGCCACTTCTTTGTCTACCCATGTCGCGCCAGCATTCCTCAGATCAGTCTGCAGCGACAGCCATGAAGTTATCGTCAGACCCTTGACCGCGCCGGTTTCAATCAGCGTCCACGGTCCGTGGCAAATTGCGGCTACTGGTTTACCCGCACCCACAAAGGCTTTCACGAACGCGACCGCCTTCTTGCACTGCCGCAATTTATCGGGATTCATCACCCCACCCGGCAGCACCAGCGCGTCAAACTGCTCCGGCTGGACATCCGCCAGGTTCCTATCAATCTTGACAGATTTGCCCCAATCCGTCTTGTCCCAGCCTTTTATTTCGCCATCCTTCTGCGGCTTCGCCGGCCCTTCTGCGGGCGTGATCACTAGAACTTCCGCGCCTGCATCTTTCAGCGCTTTCTGCGGCTCCATCAGCTCTACCTGCTCAAATCCATCCGTTGCCAGGATCGCAATTTTCTTTCCCTGTAATTGATTCGCCATTGAAAACTCCTCATCGGTTCAAAGAACGCGTGAATTCGCGTCCTGCAAATAGGAGTCGCTGGTTATCCCATCAGTTGCCTCGGAAAACTGCCGCTACATGACCGCCGGCACTTCAACGCCCATCCATCCCAGACCCCGCACCAGCTGCTGTCTCGCGATCGCTGCCGTGGCCAGCAGAAGCGTTTTCCGCGCCGGGTCTTCCTCGGTCAGAATGTGGTGGCGGTGATAAAAATTGTTGAACTGCTGCGCCAGCTGAAACAGATATTTCGCGAGATATGCAGGTTCGGTCGTCTGGATGCACTGCTCCAGTACCAGCGACAGCTTGCCCGCAGTCAGCCACAACTCCCAGATGTCGTCGCTTAGCAACACGGCGGCCGCATTCGTAACCGCCAGTGACTTTATCGCAGCGAGCGACGCTTCTTCCGTCCTCCCCGCCTTGCGAAAGATATTTCCCGCGCGCACCGCTGCATACTGCGCATAGGGACCGGTCTCCCCTTCGAAGCTGAGCGCGTCCGCAAAATCAAACGCGATGACAGCGTTCTTGGTGAAGCGAAGCATGAAGTAACGCAGCGCCCCGACCGCAATCTTGCGCGCAATTTCATGGCGCTCCTCGGCAGGCAGCTCGGGATGCCGCGAATCCACTTCACCAGCCGCCGCCGAAATCAGCCGGTCGATCAAATCATCAGCCTTAACCCCAAATCCTTTGCGCCCCGACACCTCTATATATGCGCGGCCCTTGTCCTCCTCAGCCACCGTGTAGCCAAGTTCCGCCGCACAGCGCGGCGTCAGTGCCACCATCTCGTAGGAAAAATGCGTGTAGTGATCGGCCTGCTTTTCATAACCCAGCCGCCGCAACGCCTCGATGACGTTGTTCTGCGGATCGCTCTGCCGCGCGTCAATTACGTTGTAAATGCTGTCGGCGTCGCCGAAATGCGGATGCTGCGCCTCGCCCTTGATCGCCGAAGTCCAGCACTCGTGGGTGGGATAAGTATGAAACGGCAAGTAGCCGAAATCCTTGCCCAGCAGACCGAACTTCCAAAGGTGATATGCAATGTCCTTGCCGACGTACGTCACCGTCCCGCTTGAGCGAACGATGACCTTGGCCTCTTCATCCGCCGTGCCGTCTTCACTCACACCTTCTGCCCCGGCTCGACGCATCACCCAGCAGCCCGCGTTCTTGCCCGCGCCCTCCAAATAAAGAACGCCCTTTTCCTTCAACTGCGCAAACGCCGCATCCCAGAAATGCAGCCGCAAAATTTCGCTTTCGCACGGCAGAAAATCGTATTCAATGTCGAGCCTCTCCATCGTCTCGAGGTGGCGATGCAGCACCGCGGTCGACACCAGCTCGCCAATTTCCGACTCCGCGTTGCCGCCGGCCTCGATCTGGTGCAGCACATCCAGACGAAGTTTGCGACGCGCCTCTTTCTCAGCCGGATCGCTGTCATACCACTGCGATACACGCGCATACAGATCCCACATGTAATAGTCGATGCGCTGCTTTTTCGCTTTCAAAGCGTCGAGTAAGTTGCGAACCCCAGCCTCGTCGAGATGCTCGAGATGAACCAGCCCAACCACGACATCCGCCACCTGGACGCCGGTGTTATCGATGTAATTCTGCACGCTGACATCGGCGCCCGCAGCTTTCAGCAGCCGGACAAACGTGTCCCCGAGAATCGCATTGCGCAAGTGGCCGACATGCGCGGCCTTGTTGGGATTGATGCTGGTGTGCTCGACCAGCACGCGCTCATCCGCGGAAACAATCTTCTCGCGCGTTCTTTCCGTGTCATCTTCCGGCGTGGATTGCAGCGCCGCCGCACGATCCAGCCGGACATTGATGTAGCCCGCCCCCGCAACTTCGAGCGAGGCGAACTGCGATGGCAGCTTGCCTGAAAGGCCGGCGACAATTTCCTCTGCAATCTTGCGCGGAGCCTTGCGCAGTCGCCGCGCCAGCTCAAAGGCCAGCGGCAGCGCATAGTCGCCCATCTCCACCTTCGGCGGCTGCTCGACGACGATGTTAGCGTCGGCAATCTGATACTGCTCGGCCAGAAATTGCTTCAGGCTGGCGACCAGCGCGTGCTGCAGGGTGCGATACAAATTGAGGCTCTCCCGGGAAATGCTGATTCTAGCAGCGGCCGCGCGCCACGGCCGCGTGCGCGTAAAATGTAACTTCGTAGTTTTCCTGCCGCCAACCCATGCCGAACGCCACCAGGTTTTATCTGACCACGCCGATCTACTACGTGAACGCGCGACCGCACCTCGGCCACACGTACACGACGGTGGTGGCAGATGTTCTCGCGCGCTGGCATCGCGCGCAAGGCGACGACACGTGGTTCCTGACCGGCACCGATGAGCACGGCCAGAAGATTCAGCGCTCGGCCAAAGCCGCGAACTGTAGTCCTCATAAATTTACCGACGAAGTTTCGGCAGAATTCCGCGCGCTGTGGGACCGCATGAGCCTCAGCTACGACGACTTTATCCGCACCACCGAACCGCGTCACCAACGCGGCGTGCAGAAACTTTTCGCGTTGCTCAAAGACCGCGGCTTCATCTACAAGGGCAGCTACACCGGCCAATACTGCGTCTTCGACGAGCTCTACGTCGACGCATTGCCGGGCGCTCCCTGCCCCGACTGCGGGCGCATCACCGAGACCATCAGCGAAGAAAATTATTACTTCAAGCTGTCGGCTTTTGAGCGCCCGCTGCTCGAATATTACGACGCGCATCCGCACTTTATCCAGCCAGAGACGCGCCGCAACGAAGTCATCTCCTTCGTGCGCAGCGGGCTGCGCGATCTTTCTGTGAGCCGCACAAGTTTCGATTGGGGCATCCCGGTCGCCGGCGATGAGAAACACGTCGTTTACGTCTGGCTGGATGCGTTGGCCAACTATATTACTGCGCTCGGCTGGGGCAGCGACGCTCCGGAAGACCAGGCCCGCTTCGCGAAATACTGGCCAGCCGACCTGCACATCATCGGCAAAGAAATCAGCCGCTTTCACTGCGTCTACTGGCCGGCCTTCTTGCTGGCCGCGAGTTTGCCGCTGCCAAAACAAATCGTCGCGCATGGCTGGCTGCTTTTTGAGCACAGCAAAATGTCGAAGTCGCGCGGCAACATCGTCCGCGCGGAAACGATTCTCGATGTCCTCGGCGCCGACGCGCTGCGCTATTTCCTGCTGCGCGAAATTGTCTTCGGCCAGGATGGAAGCTTCAGCTTTGACGCGCTGGTCCAGCGCTATAACTCCGATCTTGCGAATGGCTATGGGAATCTTGTCAGCCGAACACTCGCGATGGTCCAGCAATACTTCGACGGAGTCGTTCCTGATCCGACTGGCGGCCCCGATCAAGTTCAGAAATATGCTGAACATGTCGTCGGCGAAGTATCCCAGCAGATGGCTGACTTGGAATTTACTCGCGCGATTGAGGGCGCGAATTCGCTGATCAAATATACGGATGGCGTTATAAGCTCCAATACTCCGTGGAAGCTCGCCACTAAATCCGACGAAGAAAGCAAGATTTCGTTGCGCCGCACCCTTTACGACAGCGCGGAAAGTATTCGCATCATCACGGCGCTGCTCTACCCTGTCCTCCCGGACGCGACCGCCAAAGTGTGGGCGCAGCTTGGGCTGGGGGATATTCATAAAGCTGATCTGAAAAATTTAGCGTGGGGAGGGCTCAAACCTGGCACCAAGCTGGGCGAACTTGGGCCCGTGTTTCCCCGCGCGGAAAAAGACGCAATCACGAGGATGCAGGAAATGGAAGATACAAACAACGCAGCCCGCGCGGCCGACATCGCCGAAGCAGAAGGCAAGGCAGCTCCCGACAAATCTGCGCCGATTGAAACGTTGCAGCAGAAGAGCGAGCCTGCGACGACGTTCCCCGCCTACCAACCGGCGGTCGCCTCCGCAGTGACGTCGGTCGAGCCGGCTATCGCCGACGTACCGCAGACGCCGCAGCCATCTCCGGCTACCATCGCCTCGACCGAAGCGTCGCTCGCGGCGGGCAGCGCAAAAACAAGTGGCGGCAGCGCGGAGAAAATCGGCATCGACGACTTCACCAAAGTGGAGCTGCGCGTCGCTCAGATCAAGGTCGCCGAGCGTGTGCCCAAGGCCGACAAGCTGCTGCGACTGGA
>Ga0302324_100029990_pt1 | contig 10287 bp, 8 predicted proteins | sample Palsa_T0_1_FD_201949 | JGI IMG/M metagenome (GOLD analysis project Ga0302324, IMG submission 201949) | Peat permafrost microbial communities from Stordalen Mire near Abisko, Sweden - Palsa_T0_1 | ecosystem: Environmental > Terrestrial > Soil > Palsa > Peat permafrost | place: Sweden: Abisko... | reverse complement strand
ACGTGAGAAAGGGGCACAGAACGTGTACGTGATCATCGCCGGCGGCGGTAAGGTCGGGTGGAACCTGGCGCGCGAGCTCATCGCCAAGGGCCAGGAGGTCTCGCTCATCGAGTCCGATCACCGCCGCTACCGGGTGGTCGAGGAGGAGCTCGAGCACGCCGTCCAGTACGGCGATGCCACCGAGCTCTGGGTGCTCGAGCGTGCCGGCATCCAGCGCGCCGACCTCGTCATCGCGGTGACCGGCGACGACGAGGACAACATGCTGACCTGCCAGGTGGCGAAGGAGAAGTACGAGGTGGCGCGCATCGTCGCCCGGGTCAACAACCCGCGCAACCTTCAGCACTTCAAGCTCCTCGGTATCCAGCCCGCCGTGTCGGCCACCGACCTGATCCTGCGCCTGATCGAGCACGAGGTGCCCGAGTACGGGCTGGTCCAGCTCCTCGCCCTCGAGGAGGAGCGGCTCGAGATCATCGAGCTCGAGGTGGCTTCGGGTTCGGCGGCGGCCGGGCGCCGCGTCGCCGAGGTCCCGCTCCCCGACGGATCGCTGATCATCTCGGTGCTCCGCAACGGCACCGGCTTCGTCCCCAAGGCGGACTCGGTGATCAACGCCGGCGACCAGGTCCTGCTCATCCTCGACCCGGGTCTCGAGGAGTCGATCACGCACCAGTTCGCGTCCAATGGCACTGGATCGTGAAATCGTGAAATCGGCATCCATGCCGATTTCATTGCGAGTTCGGTCTCGGTGTGTGACGTTGTGGTGGTATGGGCGCCGAACTCGCGGGTGGTTTAGGGATGGCTGATCGGCGGGTTGACTATCTGTTGATCGGCGGCGGGATCGCCGCTGCCGCGTGTGGCCGGTGGCTGCGCGAGAAGGGCGCCGACGGGAAGATCGTGCTTGTCGGGCGGGAAGCCGATCTGCCTTATGACCGGCCGCCGTGCTCGAAGGAGTACCTGCGCGGGACGAAGGGGCGCGAGGACCTGCTGTTCAAGCCGGCCGAATGGTACGCCGAGCATGAGATCGAGACGCTGACGCGATGCTCGGCGATGAAGCTCGACCCTGGCGAGCGGACGGTGAAGCTCTCCAACAAGCAGGAGGTCGGCTTCGACAAGGCGCTGATCGCCACCGGCGCCAACGTACGGCGGCTGAACGTGCCGGGCGCCGAGCTCGAGGGGATCCACTACCTGCGCACGCTCGGAAACGCCGACACCATCCGCGAGGACGCCGCCGGCAAGCGCGTCGTGCTCATCGGCGGGTCTTACATCGGCACCGAAGTCGCCGCCTCGCTGACCGAGATGGGCTGCTCGTGCACGATCGTCATGCTCGAGCCGGTGGTCCTGAGTCGCACGTTCGGGGACCAGGCCGGCCGGTTCTTCCACGAGCGCCTGACCGATCATGGCATCGTCATCCACGGGGAGGAGGAGCTCGAGCGCTTCGAGGGATCCGACGGGCGCGTGAGCACCGTGGTGACCAAATCCGGGCGCTCGCTCGAGGCCGACGCCGTGGTGATCGGCGCCGGCGCTGTCCCCGATGTGATGCTGGCGCGCAGCGCCGGGCTCACCCTCGCCGAAGGAGGCGGCGTCAAGGTCGACTCGCGCCTGGCCACGTCGGCCCCGGGGATCTATGCGGCGGGTGACACGGCCGAGTACGAGAGCGTCGTCCACGACGGTAAGCGGATCCGGGTCGAGCACTGGGATGTCGCGCTCACCCAGGGCCGCGCCGCCGCGCTCAACATGCTCGGTGCCGATAAGCCCTATGACGTGGTGCCCTACTTCTTCTCAGACCTCTCCGACTGGGCCTCGCTCGAGTACGTCGGGCCGGCCTTCGAATGGGATCAGGAAGTCGTCCGCGGCTCGTTCGAGGAGGGCGCGTTCAGCGTCTGGTACCTCCGCGACGGTCGGGTCGCCGCGGCGCTCTCTGTCGGCCGCTCCGAGGACCTGATGCATGCGCGCAGGCTGATCGCGACCGGGGGGGAGCTCGGCGGACGCCAAGGCGAGCTCGCGGACCTCGGGCTCGATCTGGCCGAGGTATAGACCCTCGCGGACGTGGGAGCCGCTACTTCGCCAGGACCGTGAGCAAGGCTGCGCTCGCGGCCGGCACGGTGATGACGTACGAGCCGTCGACCGGTTTGACCACGGCGAGGGTTGACTGGCCCGCGAGCAGGCCTGTAGTTGTCTCCGATCCGAAGCTCTGACCGGCGAGCGTCACCCCCTGGTTCGCCTGCGCGTTCGGCGCTTGCAGCCGGGAGAGCGCCGCGGGGCCGCCGAGGGCCGGGAGCCGCACCGTGACGGTACCCCCGTCAGATGTCGAGTCATTGATCAACACCACGCGCACGTCGCCGTCGGGGGCCCGGGTGGCCCACGCGTTGACGTCGTTGCCGGGCGCGCCCGAAAGCTTGAGCAGCCGTGACCCGGGAGGGGCGGCCTGGGCGAACATCATCAGGCCGTAGTAGGCCGGGTAGACGGAGGCCTGCCAGTTGCCGTTGGCTTCCGCGACGTTGAAGAGCGCGTTGAACGAGCCGGGCGCCGTCTGCACGTTGACGCCGCTCACCCCCACCCGCGCCATCGCGAAGAGCGCATCGAGCGACCACAGGGCGGTCGCGAAGGAGTCGCTGACGCCTCTTACTCCGCCGCACGAGATCGCGCTCATCTCGTCGATGCGCAGGGGGACGCCGTGGGCGTGGGCGCTCGCCACCGCGCCCGCCACGCTCTGCGCCAGGCCGGTCGACGACGTGTTGGAGAGGATCTCCGGGATCGTCACCTGGCTCGTCGGAGAGCAATGCTTGAGGGGATACCGGTGCAGGGTGGCGAGTCCCACGTCCCGATTGGCCGCCAGGAACTGACCGAGCACGGGAATCCACACCGACGAGCCCGTGCTCGGCCCGGCCAGGGTGATGTCGCGCGGAATCGAGCGGGAGACGTTCGCGAAATCCTGGATGAACTCGGGGTAGTCGTAGGTGGGGGGGCGGCCGCGGACGTGCTGGCCGTCGGGCAGCTTGTACCAGGGGAAGGCCGCGTAGAGCTCGGGTTCGTTGCCGAGCTCGAGTGCCGCGATCCGCTCGCGCCCAATCCCGCCGACGAACGCCTGCCCCTCGGCCGAGGCCACTCGTCCGCTGTCAGCCTCGAAATTGATGCCCAGGATCAGACGCGCATCGAGGTTCTTCGCGAGCGCCGAGGCGACCTGGAGCCAGGTCTGGTTCAGGGTGTACTTGACGCCGCCCGGGCGGGCCATGTGGGGGACGGGCCACCAGGTCCAGTCGGTGCTGTCGCCGCCGATCCTCAGGACCGGGCTCTGGCCCGGGGCGAGATTGCGTATCAGCTGCTCGAACACCGGGTCGAGCGTGGCCGGGTTCGTGCCGGCATAGGCTTCGAGCCCCCGGTACTCGGTGGTGAGCCCGACGAATCCCGCGGGGATCGGCTGACCTTCGGTCGCGTTCTCCACGGTGAGCGTGCTCGCGCCTGTCGCGCGGGCGGCCGGAGCGCCCGACGAGCTCGCGGCGTCTCGGGCGGGCGAGCTGCCGTTGGTCGCATAGATGACGGCGCCCGCGGCGACGAGCGCCACCACGGCCAGGGTCACGAACGCGTAGATGGTGCGAGCGGGCATCTTCATCTCCCTCATCCCCGTAGTTTCACAATTCGCGCGGTCGCTTGACGCAGGGGCGGCGCGAGGCATCAGGCGCGGCAGTAGCCTGGCGACAGTGAAGCAACCCGCGAGGAGAGCTCGGACCGTCTCCGTCGCCTGGCGCGCCGTGATGGCGGCGCTCGCGCTCTCGGCGCTGGGGATGGCCGGCTCGGTGGCGGTCGCCGGCGCGGCGTCCCCGCCCGTGGTCACCTTCTCCAAGGGCCCGGTGGGAGCTCCACTGCCCGCGGGTTTTGTGGGACTGTCGTTCGAGTTCAGCGCCGTGCCCACCTACGCGGGTAGCGCGGCCGCTGTCAACCCGGCGGTCGTGCAGCTGATTCGTAACCTGGCGCCCGGCCAGGCCCCGATCCTGCGCATCGGCGGCGACAGCACCGACCAGACCTGGTGGCCGGTGCGCGGAGTGGCCGCCCCGGGTGTGGTCAAGTACGCGCTCACCCCCGCGTGGCTTCAGACGACGGGGGTCTTCGCGCGGGCGCTCGGCGCCCGGCTGATTCTCGGCATCAACCTCGCGATCAACAATCCCGCCCTGGCGGCGGCCGAGGGCAAGGCGATGGTCGCGGGGATCGGGCGCCGGTCGATCGCGGCCTTCGAGATCGGCAACGAGCCCGACGTCTACCGGATCTTCCCGGAGTACCGCAACGCGCGCGGCACGATTGAGCACGTGCGCGGTCAGGGCTATGACTTCACTGCCTTCATCAAACAGTTCTCCGCCGTGCGCCGAGCGCTGCCACGCGTGCCCATCGCCGGGCCGGCGCTCGGCGGCGTCGGCTGGGCATCGAAGCTCGGACAGTTCATTGCCTCCGAGCCCGGACTCGCGCTCCTGACCCTGCACCTGTATCCGCTGACCTGCTCCGCGCCGGCGGGCTCGTCCTTCTACCCGTCCATCGGGGACCTGCTGAGCTCCGACGCGACGACCGCGCTGGCCGAGAGCGCGGCGCCCGCCGCTGTGCTCGCGCGCGCCTCCCGCCTGAGCTTCAGGGTCGACGAGCTCAACAGCGTGACCTGCGGCGGGAAGCTCGGAGTCAGCAATACCTTTGCCTCGGCCCTGTGGGCGCTCGACACTGCGTTCGCGCTCGATCAGGACGGCGTCGACGGCATCAACATCCACATGTTCCCCGGCGCGCGCTACGCGCTGTTTTCCGTCGCCGGGGCACCGGGTAGCTACAGCGCCACCGTGAACCCCGAGTACTACGGCCTGCTCATGTTTGCCGAGGCTGCGCCCCCCGGGTCCCGGCTCGTGCCGGTCAGTTCCGCCCCCCGCGGGCCGGTCAAGGTCTGGGCCACCCTGGCGCGTGGCAGGACCGTCCGGGTGGTGCTCATCAACGAGAGCTCAGCGACGCGGGCCCTGGCGTTGCGGGCTCCCTCCGGAGCCGCTGGCACAGCCACGGTAGAGCTGCTTCAGGCGCCCGCCCTAGACGCCGCCACCGGCGTCGTTCTCGGCGGCCAGAGCTTCGGCCCCAGCACCGCCACCGGAGTCCTTCCGGGCCCGCCGGCGACCACTACCGTGTCGCCCTCCTCGGGCAAGTACTCGGTCACGCTCCCGCCCGCGAGCGCGGCCATGCTGACATGGGTGCCCGCGTCGCACGGCGGTGGGGCAGGGTTGGCGGGGTCCGTGACCAACAGGTGATCAGCGTGGATGGAGGGATCCACCCTGGGTGAGGCGGGGGCCGGCGTGCCGTGGGACGAGCCGGAGCTCGGTGACTGTTTCCGTGGTGTAGTCGCCGACCCACAGGCGCTCGTCGGTGGCGGTGAGGGCGATCGGTTCCTCGGCGTCGAGCCGGACGGGCTTCCCGACGGGCCCGTCGTCGCGCGGGTCCACCTCGTAGAGCGCCGCCGTGTGCCTGACCGGGTGGAAGGTCGCGGCCGACGTGGATCTGGGCTCAGCCAGCACCCAGGCCTCGCCCGCGGCGAGCGCCACTTCGTTCCCGCGGGGGATGCGCAGGTTCGCGGTGACTTGGTCGGTCTTGGGGTTCAGCCGCGTGAGGTGGTCGTTCGCCGTCGACCACAGTGAACCGTAGCCGACGGCGATCGCGCCGAGGACGGTCGCGCCGTAATTGACGACGACCGGGCCGATGATCGGCACGGCGCGTCCGGCGGCCGGGTCGATCCGCATCACCGAGGCCGGGGCGGTGTTCTCGACCCATAGCGCGCCATCCCCGTAGACGAGCTGCCCGGGACCGGTGCCCACCTCGATCGGGGCCCCGGTGACGCGATCGGTCCGAGGGTCGATCCCGATCACTTCGCCCGGGCCTTCGCGATCGATGGCGACCCATACGCGGCCGCCTCCCACGGCAATCCCCAGCGCGGGTCCCGGGGTGCTGATGGTCGCCGCCACCCGATCGGTGACCGGATCGATTCGGTACACGACGCTCGCGTCGTAGTCGCCGGTGGCCCACACGCTGCCCTCGCCGATCGCCATGTGGGTGAGGTCCCCGGCGCTTGGGGTGGCGATCCGGGCCAGGAGACGCCCGGTGGCCGGATCGATCCGGCTGATGGCGCCAGACCCGGAAACCCAGAGGGAGCCGTCGGCCGTGGCGAGGGCCACGACGCCCGCGCGGACGCGAAAGTGGCGCTCGAGGACGGCCCCGACGGGCGGGGGCAGGCGCTCGACGGCGGTGGCGCGCGGCGGGTCGACGGGGACGGCGGTGGCGCGCGGCGGGTCGATGGGCCCGGCGGTGGCGCCGCGCGGCGGGTCCGGGCGCCGGGCGGCGGGCTGCGCGGTGCCGCACGCGGTCGCCAGCAGCGCCAGCGTCGCGAGCGCGGCGGGTCTCAGGCTCGGTGTGCGCATCGTCTTTGCTACGGGCCGGCGTCCACGAGAGGTCCATGTGCGGGCTCAGTCGCTCGGCGTGTGACGGGCATACGTGTAGATCCTCGCGGCGTCGAGGTGCAGGTAGATGCCGTGGCCCTGCCACTCGCGCACGCTCTGCTTGCCGTGCTCGACCTGGGCGGCGTCGAGCTCGCCGAAGGCGGCGTGATCGGCGGTGATGATCGTGGCGTGTCCGTGGGCGATGACGGCGAGATCGTTGCCCTCGAAGTAGGTCAGGCTCGTGCCCGGGCGCCGGGCTAGGTGCCGGGCGCGCGTGGATTGCGCGACGGTGGGGACGTAGAAGGAGCCGTGGAGAAAGAGGGCGCCGATGGGGGCCACGCGCGGCTCGCCGCGAGCCGTGACCGTAGCCAGGGCGACGGTCAAGGCGCCCTGCAGGTAGGTCGTGAGCTGCGCGGCCGACAACGAATGCTCGGGCATCTCGAAGGAACTGCGCAGGAAGGGGCTCGCCGCCTCGATGCTCACGTCGAGCAGGACCTGGAGCCGCTGCATTTCTTCCGCCGTCTCGCGCACGGGTCAGAGGATTTCAGGTGAGCGAGGCGTAAGCTGTCCGGCCGTGACCCGCGCGCTCAGACGAATCCTGGCCCGTATCGCCGTCGCGTGTGTGCTCCTCGCCGTCCCCATAGCCGCATCCGGCTGCGGAGCGGCGAGTCACTACGTCGGCGGCGTGATCGCGCACAGGATCGCCAACCACTTCGCCAAGACCCCGTCGGCCAAACGACACGTCAGCCAGGCGTACTGCGCCTACAGCGTGTACCGCGCCTTCCACGACGTCACGCACCACCATCTCATCTTCGGCGCGCTGAACGTGCGCCAGGCGGTCAAGAACTGCGAAGCCGGGTTCTCGAAGCGCGCGCGCTGAGCGCCTGGGCCCGGGGCGAGTCGGCGGTGTCGGCCGCGGACACGCTCAACCAGGTTCGTCGCCACTTCCACCCGTTTCGGCCGGCGGCTCCGGCGGGCGCGGCCAGCGAACCGACGCGGGTTGGCCGCCGGGCTGGGTGGTGGGTGCGGGAGGAGCGCCGGCTCCCGGCGCGACCGCGGGTCGGGACGACGCGCCAGAGTCGGGCCGTGTCGACGGCCCCGAGTCAGGCCGTGTCGACGGCCCTGAATTCGCGCCGGCGTCCGATCGCCTGCCTCCGGGCAACCTGTCGACCAGGCGCCCGAAGCGGTCGATCGCGCCCTCGAGCGGGGTCGCGAGCTGGAGCGCGCGCTCGAGCGTCGGCAGCACGGTGATGAGCTCGGTCGCGGTATCGACCACGTCGCCGGCCTGACGGGCCACCTCCGCCCCTCGGGCGTCGACGCGGTCGCCGAGGGCGTGGATCTGGACGCCGAGATCGATCAGCTCGGCGGTGCGGCCGTCGAGCCGCTCGCCGAGCTCGAGGATCGCCTCCGCGCGCGCGTCGAGCCGCGCGCCGAGCACGAGAATCGCCTCCGCGCGCTCGTCAAGCCGCTCACCCAGCACGAGAATCGCCGCGGCGCGCTCGTCGAGCCGCTCGGCGATCTCGAGCACGGCTCGGCCGATCTCGGCGATCTCCTCCCCGAGCTCGAGCATCCGGTCGAGCTGCTCAGGGGCCTCCCGCGCGGCGCGAGCGATCGCGGCGAGGTCCGAGAGCACCCGGTTGATGACGGCTTGGGGCGGATCGAGTGGGAAGCCGAGGACGCGAACCGAAGGGACAGTAGCTCAGACCAGCCGCTCGCGTCGATGCCCATTGCGACCCGCGTAGTTATCGGTTTGGCTGTGGCAGTTCGGACACAGGAGCAGCAGATTCTCGAGGCGGTTGTCGTGCCGCTGACCGTTGACGTGGTGAAGAGCGAGCGTGATCGGCTCGCCGCGCCAGTCGATCAGCCCGCACTTCTCGCACATGCTCCGCTTGAGTCCCTCGCGCACCAGGCGAATCTTCAGGTTGTAGCGCCCGCGATACGCACCAGCGACCAGAAGCTCCGACATCGGCGTGGCACTCGGGCGCGCGACCAGCGCGCCGCGGTTGACCGCGTCAAACCAGCTCGCGGCTGAGAAGCCAAAGGATTTAATGCAGTCGCGAACGCTGTGCCCTTCGTCGTAGTACCGCTGCACTGCTTCCCAGTCGTAGCGGCGGGCACAGCGCTCATCGATCCTCTCGCCGAGGCGCCGCGCGTGGTAGCTCACGGTCGCCTTCGAGACCCCCAGCCGGCGTGCGATCTCTGCTCGCGGGACGCCCGCCGCCAGGAGCGTCGCCGTTTGTTGTCGCGTTGGGATCTCCGATACGACCCCGTCGGGCCAAACGTCCGTGCCGGTTTGGGGGCCCTCGCCGCCTGCTTGGAGTCGCTCCACGTGGTAGCTCACGGTCGTCGGCGCGAGTTCGAGCTGGCGGGCGATTGCCGGAATGCTAAGCCCAGATTCGTGAAGTTCCGCGATGACCGACCGTGTACTCGACACGAACGTATGTTCCCAGAGCGGGCGGACGGACTTACCTATACTCGGCCGCGCAACCTCGCTCGATGGGGAATGGTGTAAGGGCAGCACGCGACGCTCTGGACGTCGAAGTCGGGGTTCAAATCCCTGTTCCCCAGTTCTAACCCTGAGAGGGGCGGTACCTGCCCCGTTTGGCTTGGCGCCCCGCCCCACCCGCCCCTCAAGCAGCCGTCTGCTCCGCCCAGTCCCTGTACAGCTGCCAGTAGCGCCCGCCGGCGTCGAGCAGCTCGTCGTGGGTTCCCTGCTCGACGACAGAGCCGCGCTCGAGGACGACGATGCGGTCGGCGTGGCGAATGGTCGACAGTCGGTGGGCGATGACGATGGCGGTGCGGCCGGCGACGAGGCGGCGCATGCCCTCCTCGATCTTGGTCTCGGTCTGGATGTCGACGTTCGACGTTGCCTCGTCGAGGATGAGGATGCGCGGGTCGGCCGCGAGGGCGCGGGCGAAGGCGATGAGCTGGCGCTGGCCGGCGGAGAGCTGGACCCCGCGCTCGCCGACCTCGGTGTCGTAGCCGCGGTCGAGGGCGGCGATGAACGAGTCGGCGCCGACCGCGCGGGCCGCAGCGACGATCTCGGCATCGGAGGCGTCCGGTCGCCCGAAGGCGATGTTCTCGCGCACCGTTCCGCTGAACAGGAAGCCCTCCTGGGGCACGATGCCCATCTGCGAGCGCAGCGAGTGCGCGGTGACCGCTCGCAGATCGTGGCCGTCGAGGAGGATCCGGCCGACGGTGGGGTCGTAGAAGCGAGTCACGAGCTTGGCGAGGGAGGACTTGCCGGCGCCGGTCGACCCCACCAGCGCGACGGTCTCGCCGGGCGCGACCCTCAGGTCGATGTCGCGCAGCGCCCAGGCGCCGTCCTCGACATCGGGGCCGTAACGAAGCGATACGTGGTCGAAGGTCAGCTCCCCGCGGACGCGGGGGAGCCGGGTGGCGTCGGGGGCGTCCTGGAGGTCGGGCTCCTCGTCCAGGAGCTGGAAGATCTTGTCGAGCGCCGCCATCCCCGACTGGTAGGTGGTGTAGAGCTGGGAGAGCTGCTGGATCGGGTTGAAGTAGTTGTTGAGGGCGGCGATGAAGGCGAATACCACGCCGGTGGAGGCGTGACCGTTGATCACCTCGAGCCCCCCGACGGCGAGGATTTCGACGGTCACCAGCCCGGACAGGAGCTCCACCAGGGGGAAGTAGGCGGCATTGAGGTAGACCGTGGTCATGTTCGCGCGGCGGTTCTCCTCGCCCAGTTCGGCGAACCGGGCGATGTGGGCGCGCTCCTGCCCGAAGGACCGGACGACGCGGATGCCCGAAAGCGACTCCTGCAAGTAGCCGGTGATCGCGGCGATCTTCTCGCGGGTACGCCGGTAGGCGTCGGCCGAGGCGATCC
>Ga0302324_100029988_pt1 | contig 10288 bp, 7 predicted proteins | sample Palsa_T0_1_FD_201949 | JGI IMG/M metagenome (GOLD analysis project Ga0302324, IMG submission 201949) | Peat permafrost microbial communities from Stordalen Mire near Abisko, Sweden - Palsa_T0_1 | ecosystem: Environmental > Terrestrial > Soil > Palsa > Peat permafrost | place: Sweden: Abisko... | reverse complement strand
AACCCCGACGATCCGCCCGGTATCTCCCTCGTTGGCGATCGGCATGTCATAGCGCGCCGCGATCGTGCCGGTGAAGCTCACATTCGCGGTCACGCCGTGCTGTCCGGGCACGATGACGGTAACCAGGGGAATCCCGCCCCGCTCGGCGAGGCTCTCCTGGGGCTTGGCCGTGCCGGCCATGAGCCTCCAGGCCACGAGCGCAACCAGGAGGATGGCCACGAGCGCCCCGACGCTCCATTTCCAGCGGCTCTGCGATGGGGTCTTTGATACCGAGGGCTCTTGCGCTGCAGCGGCGGGAGCACGCACGCGATCCCGGCCTATCCAGGTGACGTGCTCGTCCTGGGAGTCGGGAGTGCTCATGACGGGTTCCTGATTCCTGCCCACACCGAGTTCCTCATGTCCGGCTTGCCGGACTGATGCTCAGGGAGTTCACTCCCTGGCCTGCCCCGGAGTTTACGGCTCGCCCCGCGCAGTCCGTGGCCCAAAGCGCCAGTCAGACGCTCACAGGCGACGGAACGAGAGAGGGCGCGCCGTGAATATGGTGCCGGGATTATAGAGGTCACTGACCCCTAATAACCCGTCCCAGCTGCTCCGGTAGCGGGGTACCTTCCCCCTACGCCCAACTCACGATTTTACCCTGATAGTCCAGAACAATCCTAGACCTGGCGCCCGGGGCGAGGCGAACGCCCGAGCCTGCCGGCGCGCCGAGCCGGGTGCGCGGCCTCAGAGAGTTTAGCCGGGTTGGCCAAGCGGCCCCGGGGTGCGTGGACGAGATGACCAGGCTCTCGCTGCGGCACTTTTGGCCGACGCACGAGAAGAGGCTGGCCGAGGACGAAATGAGCCGCCGCAATCGGAGTGCTGGCGCAATCGGATTTCTGCAGCGGCGCGCGCGTCGCACTGTAAAGTCCCTCAAACACCTGGTCGAGCACGCAGGGAACGAGGAGCTGCGCGGCTAGTGAGTCTCATCGCGCCGGCCCTAGAATGAACGCTGCCGTTCCTGAGAGGGACAACGAAAAAAGCGGTCGCACGGTTACGATTCTCGGCCGATGAGATTGCGACACGCTCGCGTTCAGGGCGCAACGCTCGTGCTTATCGCAGCTACCGCATTGAGTTCCCTCATATGCACAGCTGCACATGCTCAAAGTTCTGACCAAGCTTTTAACGAGGGTCAGTTTGCCCATGCGTCAACTTGTCAGCTATACGGCTGCGGCAACGGCAACAGCAACGGCAGCAGCTCAGCACCACACATTGACCCGTGCTTCTTGCGCCAGAACGCCCTGATCCCTTGCAACTCGTCGGCCAAGCCGCCTGAGGTCGACCCCAGTGTCGTTGGCACCTGGGAACTCGCACTGCAGGGTGGACGATGGGTCCTGGAGGTCCATCGCGATGGCACCTACAGGTTTCACAGTGAAGCCGGGGACGGCGCTCAGCCCCACGCGGGCAATTTTTCAGCCAGTAACGGACGTTGGCCGCTGATCGCGGATAGTGGATACCGGGATAACGGCACTTATGTGCTTCAGGGTCAAGACACCTGGCTCGCGACGGGACACCTTGGGACCGGCGCCTGGCACCGCCATCCTCAAAAGACTGCATCAGTTCAGCGCTAGGGCGCCCCGGTGCGCCGCCTGGTCTGAGGGTCTCGTAGAGCCGCGTCGAGGGATCACCTGCGGCGAGGTTGGCCCAGCAGGAAGTGACGACATTCCGGAGCGGTGTCAGTCCCCGCCATGGCGCTCGCAAGCGCTTACGGTCGCGCTCACCAAAGGAATCGTGCGGCAGTGATCAGTCTGTTTTGCTGCCCCAGCAGCCCAAAAAGATGGGGCCGTTGTAGTCCTCGATCATCGTGCGGTACTGCCCTGGACAAGCCGGAGGGGGGCTACTGGCGCGAGGAAACATTTCACCGGGCGAGCGGCTTGGCAAATAGGGCTTATCGGGCGCGGGATGCTGGCAAGCACCGAGTAGCATTGCGACGCCGAGGGAGAGTGAACGACCGATGATGAGCGCCATATTCGTACGACTGATGTCAGTCCTTCTTCCTTCGGAATCTGCGTCCGCTGGATAGCGAATTACGTTTGAGTGGCTGATCGAAGCCGCCCATTCGATGGCGGCGGCCGAACCTCTGCTTCACCCCATGGACGCTGTGGTCGGGAAAAATTCCCGGGAAATTTGGGGAATTTCACGAGCGAATCGGGAGCGTATCCCGACCAAAACCGGGAGACAATCCCGAGTGAGCTCCCAACTTCCCTGACAAAGACGCCCCCTTCGGGGTGGGGGGGCCGGGGGGTCTTGCGCTCCAGAAGTACCCCTTCGACGCGGGTGAGCCCCTGAATTAAGAGGGACGGTCTGTGGTCTACGTGGCAAGGTCATTGGCGCCATGCGCTCTCGCAGCCATGGCATGCGCGATGCTTCCTACTCGCGCATTAGCCGCCGACGCCGCTGCGCCTGCCACAAGCAACCCGGCTGCGGCCGTGGAACTGCCGCAGGTAGTCGTCATTGGGACCACCCCGCTCCCGGGACTCGGGTTGCCGCTCTATGAGGTGCCCGCCAACGTGCAGACCGGCGACAGCAAGGACATGCAGCGGCAGCAGTCTTTGAACGTCGGGGATTACCTGAATAACAACTTCAGCGGCGTCAATGCCAGCGACAGTGCGGGCAACCCATACCAGATGGACATCTACTACCACGGATTCACCGCCTCGCCGCTGCTCGGAACGCCCGAGGGACTCTCGGTCTACGTGGACGGCGTGCGCGTTAATGAGTCCTTCGGCGACACCGTCAACTGGGACCTGGTGCCCCAGTCTGCGATCTCGACGGTAACGCTGATGTCAGGATCGAACCCGGTGTTCGGCCTGAACACACTTGGCGGCGCACTTTCGATTCGTACCAAGAGCGGCCACGATGATCCGGGGACCGAGATTGAAGCCTACGGCGGCTCCTTCGGCCGGCGCTCGTTTGAGGGTCAGACGGGCGGTGCTTTGGGGAACTTTGATTATTTCGTTACCGGCAGCTTCTTTGACGAAACCGGCTGGCGGCAGAACTCCCCGAGTCGCGTGGTGCAGGGTTTCGGCAAGGTCGGCTGGGAGACGGACAAGACCGATCTCGACCTGAGTTACACCTACGCGGACACCAGTCTGTGGGGCAACGGCGCAACCCCGGACAGCATGCTGCACTACCTGTATGAGTCCAGCTACACGCCCGACTACACCGCCAACCTCATGAATTTCGTCAACCTTACCGGCACGCAGTTTCTGGCCGATACGCTGCTGTTGTCAGGCAATGTGTTCTATCGCCACCTGAACACTGAAAGCATCAACGGCAACGTCAACGACAGCTATCTGGACAGCAGCGATTACGTCGGTCCACCCATTGACTGTGGCGCACCGCCCGCCAACGAAACGGCACTCGCCTATTGCACGCCCGGACAGAACGCCACCGGTCGCCTGGAACAAAGCAGTAAGGGAATCGGCCTGCAGCTGACCGATTCGCAGGACCTGTTCGGAGCGAAGAACCAGGCCGTCCTGGGTGCGGATTACACTGATTCGCAGGACAGCTTCGCCCAGTCGTATCAGTACGGCGGCCTGACTGCGGACCGCGCGCTCATCTATGAGGTGAGCCCCTACAACAATGAAACCGTGATCTCGCTTAATGGCGGCAACAAGATCTACGGCGTCTATGTGACTGACACGCTGTCACCGGACAAGCTGCTGCATTTCACGCTCTCGGCGCGTTACAACAGCAACACCGAGAGGCTCAGCGGCTATAGTCTCAACACCAATCTCGGCCCGGGCTTCAACGAGCCCGGCTCGCTGATCGGCGATCACACCTTCAGCCGCCTCAATCCCGCCTTCGGCTTCACCGTCACCCCGAGCGATGCGCTGACCTTCTACGCCGATTACAACGAGGCGAGCCGGGCGCCGACCGTGGTCGAGCTCGGGTGCGCCAATCCCGCATCGCCCTGTGGTCTGCCGAACGATTTTGCCAGCGATCCGAACCTTCAGCAGGTCGTCGCGCGCACAGTCGAGGTGGGCGTGCGCGGAAACCTCGCAGATCAGCGGTTCACCTGGAGTGCCGACGCATTCCGCACTCTCAGTAGCAACGACATTCAGTTCGTCGCCAGCGCGATCAATGCCGGCTATTTTGACAACGTCGGCAGTACACGCCGGCAGGGACTCGATCTGGCGTTCGGGGGCAAGGAGGGCGGCTTGCACTGGCACTTCGCGTACAGCCTTGTGGATGCGACCTTCCAGTCGAACTTCACCGTCAATGCGGCCTCCAACAGCACCGCCGACGCTAACGGCAATATCATGGTCAACCCCGGCGACCGCATTCCGCTCATCCCCCGGCACACGGGGCGACTGGTGCTGGACTACAATCTCACCAGCCGCTGGCAGGTCGGCGCCAGCCTGCTCGCGGCTGCCGGCTCCTACCTGCACGGTAACGAAAACAATGCCAATCAGCCGGGTCAGACCAACGCAGCGGGCGCCTATGTGGAGGGCACGGGGTGGATCCCCGGCTACACGCTCGTGAATCTGCAGAGCAGCTATCGCCTGGCGAAACAGGTGCAGGTATTTGCGCGCGTGGTCAATCTCTTTGACAGGAAGTACGCGACAGCCGGTTTCCTCACCAGCAACTCCTTTACGCCAAGCGGCGCGCTCATTCCGAATCCGAACAACTGGACCAATGAGAATGCCGTGTCGCCTGCGGAACCTTTTGCCGTCTGGGCGGGCGTGCGGCTGACATTCTGAAGCGCTGCCCTTTCAGGGTCGCTCGATCGCCTCGAAGCTCAAAACACTCAGCGTACGTGAGCGGATGAATGCGCACAGAAGCGCTCTGGGCTACGCAGCAGCGCGGCCTGCGCTATCGAGCGGAGCACACGACTGGTTGATGCGTCCGGGATGCGGGGCGCACTGCATTACCAGACACGCACCCGATCAGGCGGGGCGAGATACAGTTTCTGCCCTGGCTTGACGCTGAAGGCCTCGTACCAGGCGTCGAGATTGCGCACCGTGTCAGTGCGGTACTCCGCGGGCGCGTGACCGTCAACGATGACCTGATTGCGCAGGGCGGCTTCGCGCTGCTTCTCACACCAGCTTTGTGCAAAAGCAAGAAAGAACAGCTGCCGGGCGTTGAAAGGAGCTGCCTGCGCAGCGGGTTTGCCCTGCAGCGTCAGTCGCCAGGCATCGTAGGCCACCGATAGCCCCGCTACATCGGCGATATTCTCGCTCAGTGTCTGTTTGCCATGCACGGAGATATCGGGGAACGGCCGATAGGCGTTGAACTGCTCGATCAGACGCTTACCTGCGGCCTGGAAATGTGCGAGGTCATCCTTGGTCCACCAGTTCTTAAGCCGCCCGCTTGCGTCGAATAGTGCCCCCTGATCATCGAAGCTATGGCTGATCTCATGGCCGATCGTCGCGCCCGTCGCACCGTAATCCATAACGACATCACGGTTCGGATCAAAGAACGGCGGCTGCAGGACCGCTGCCGGAAAATTAAGCGCGTTCATGGCCGGAAGATTCACCGCGTCCACCAGTTGAGGGTTCATCACCCACTCGGAACGGTCCACGGGCTTACCGAACTTCGCCAGATTACGCTGGTACTCGAACAGCTCCGCGCGCTCGGCGTTGCCGAATGCGTCGCCAGGGACTACCAGCAGACCGGAGTAGTCGCGCCATTTGTCTGGGTAACCCACTCCGACCTTGAGCGTCGCGAGTTTTTCTTTTGCCTTGGCACGTGTTGCCGGTGTCATCCAGGTTAGCCGGTCGAGGCGCGCAGCGAACGCCGTCAGCAGATTGCGCACCATAGTCTCCGCGCGCGCCTTCTCCGCCGGCGGGAAATAGCGCTGGACGTACAGCTTGCCGACCGCCTCACCCAGCGCCTCATTTGTCGCGACCACGGCGAGCTTCCAACGCGGGAGCTGCTGCGGGGTACCCAGCAGTACACGGCGGTGGAATGCGAAGTGCTCCTCAACAAACGCCTTGGGCAACAGCTGGCTGTTTCGTTCGACCAGATGGAAGCGCAGGTAATCCTTCCATGCATCCAGCGGTTCGCAGGCTGTAAGCGCGGACAGTCCTATGAGTGCGCTCGGCTGCCACACAACAAACTGCTGCTGCTGTCGCAGTCCCGCGGCGTCAAAGTATCTGTTCCAGTCTAGCCCGGGCGCGCGCTGCGCGAACTCACGTGCTGCCCAATGGTTATCGCCCTTGAGCACATCCTCGGTTTGTTCGCGACTCACGTGCGCCTGCGCCATGTGCTCTTCGAGGGCGTAAATGCGTTTGGCCCGGACCACAGCATCCGGCACCTTCATCAGAGTTAACACGCGCGCGATGTGCGCCTGGTACTGCGCACGGATCTCCACCATTTTTGGTGAGCGATCGAGGTAGTAATCGCGGTCGGGCATGGTAAGGCCGCCCTGCAGCAGAAACGCGGCATAGCGCGACGGATCGTCCAGGTCCTGCGCCACCCACAGGCCGAACAGATTGTCGGTGTCGACGCTCGTGGCGTTGAGAACGTCCACATCGGCACGCAGGGTGGTGCCGAGGACGCGCGCGAGATCCGCGCGGTTCGTGATGGCATTGATGCGTTGCAGGCCAGGCTCGAGCGGCTTGGTGCCGAGGGCCTCGATGCGGGTCTGGTCGAGGAAGCTCGCATAATAGTCGCCGATCTTGCGAGCTTCGGAACCCGGCGCGGCAGATGCGGCCGATTCGCGGATCAAGTCCGCAGTGCGCTTATCGGTTAGTTCGGCGACCTCCTCGCTCACACCCCAGCTACTGCGGTCGGACGGAATCCGCGTCGCTGTGAGCCAAGAGCCATTGGCGTACTGGAAGAAATTGTCCCCGGGCGCGACCGCGCGGTCGATCCATGCGAGCTCAATACCGTGCGACGCCGGTGCAGCGGCGATCCCCAACGCCGTACAGGTCAGTACCCCGCCAGCAACCAGTGACAGCTGGGTCCGTGATGCGAACGTGTGCAGGACACGAAACATAGTTACTGTCCCCTTGTCAGGCTGACGCGCAGGGCTGCGCCGCAAGATGCGGAGTCTACCTTCGCCTGAGTTTGGATTTCGCCGCATACGCGAAACGGGCGCAAAAGGAACTGATATCTGCCGTGACGCCCATCGCCTGAGCGCGCCGACCTCAATTAACGAGACAACTGCGATTTGCTATGGTGTGAACTGCAAGAACATAGAGAGAGAACGGCATATGCGCCGACTCCAGCTGATTTCGAGCGCCGTAATATTTGCCTGGTGTCTGAGCGCCGGGGCGCAGTCGAATAATGGCGTCACGGTCATCGACAATCCGGGAGGCGGTACTGTCGCCTATGCACAGCTGCCGGCACAGCACACCTTGCAAGGCGCGATGGGCAAAGTGCTTCAGTATGTCCACACCCGTTTTGGCGCACGGCCTGAAATCACTCACGTCATGCGAGGCTCGGACGGCAATTCGCTCGCCATCATCTTCACCGTGAGGCGGGGCAAAGCAGGCAGCCAAGAAATTGCAGGTCTCGCACTGGTTGCGGTATCACCTTCGGCACCCGCCAAAGGCGCGGTGTTGAGCGATCAGGCCGTCCGTTTCCGCTCCACCGTGGGACCGATTCTGAAGCGATTGCAAGCGGGCGCAGGCCTGTCGGGGACGGGGAGCAGCGCCGCGGGGGCTGCGGCGTATACGCCCGCGTCCCCGCCCGGATCGACGGAGGTAACGGTCCCAGCCAGCGCGACGTCCTTGGTGGGACCCTCAGCGGCTGTCAGCTCGCCGCCGGGCGACGCGGCGGGCGATGCCGCGACGCCGGCCGCGCCGCTGCAACAGACGCCATTCCCGGACGGATCGGGCAGCATCGGCTTGCCTGATGGCTGGACAATCACGGGCGCACATGCCGGGGAAGTCACCGCCAAGGGTCCAGCGGGGGCCGGCCTGCATTTTGATTGGCCGATCCCGGCCGTCGATCCTAACGATCTCCGATCGCGAGGCTTGAGGCGAGGCGGCGCGAGCAGCCTTGTCGCCATTCCGCATGGCACCGATGCGGCCAATGCGTTCAAATCGGCAATCGCGCAGCTCTACCAAAAGCGGGGCAAGGCGCCATCGACCATCGACATCGTCGACACGAAGCACTTGAGCCCGCAGGAAAGCGTGTTGGTGGTCCAATATCGGCGCGATCGACGGTCAAGGTCCGACTCGATCCTTGATCGACTTCGGCATTGGCCCTTTGGACAACTTTGGGGGCTATACGATCTTTCTGTACACGATCAGCTTCCCGCAGCCAATCGCGCAGCAGTCTCAGGCCACCGTCACGGCCATATTCCATAGTTACAAGGTCAACCAGGATGTGGCGCAGGCGGAAATCCGTGCCCACACCCAAAAGGTCCAGCAGTTCACGGACAGCACGGTGGGCGACATGCGTCGCCGCCAGGATGCCCAAGATCGCCAGTTCCAGGCATTCGATAATAATCTGCTGGACCGCACCGTCATTCGCGACACCGACTTAAACGGACATGGAACGGTGTCCAACGACCTTGCGGATGCGCTGGTCGAAGCAAATCCCAACCGTTTCCAGGAAGTCCCGCCCAGCGAGTACGTCAAGGGCATCGATTACTAGCCGGACTCTTGCGCTCATCTGTTAGCGGTGCAGGCGCACATGAGTCCGCGAGTCTCCGAGCCGGCAAAGCGAGCGCAGTGACCATGAGAATCTTTGAAGAAGTGCATGTGACCGACGAAGACGGCAGGGAGGTTGCCGCCTACACGCGCGGGCTGGACCCGCGCGCCTACGTGTCAATCAACATCCCGCTGGAAGCCGTGAGCGTTACGGGGGGCTAAAGCGGCGCTATGTCCAAGGCTTATATTCGCTAAGCTCCCGGCGCGGCACAAAGCTCAAAACGAACCGCACCGCTAGCAACCCGGCATATAGCATCAGCCCTGCGATGGATTTCATACGGTTCCCACCTCTCACGCCGCCTCGCATCCTGCGCCCCATATTATGGGGGGCTGACATGAACCGTTTATTACGGAACCCCGGTTACTCCGATCGTTTACTCGTCTAACAGGGGACGACAGAATCCCGGTAGTCGTAAAAATGCACGTCGAGTGCACCCGATGGTTGGTCGTCCGAAAGCTTTCAGTTTGCGAGCATATGTAGGACGACAACCGCCAGTATTCCCCCGGCTGCCACCGTTGTGACGATTACGAGGGGCGTTGGACTCCTGTCGCTTGTTGAGTTGCGCTCGGTGGATGTCCAGCTCAGTGAGGCCCAGTGCGTGCCGGACGGTAGTTCAATGCTCCGATTCCGGTGGCGCAGCGCCACGCAGCCGCTAACCAGCACCGTGAGCGGCAGAGCAACGAGCAGCACCCACAGCGTCCACATCCTCCCCGCATACCACAGCACGAGCTGCTGAGCGGTATGCGCCGGTTCGTATTGCAACGAGCCCAGATTGCGTACGACGAGCGCGGTCATGAAGAGTGCGGACGGCAAGATGAGCGCCAAATGCAGGACAGCGATGCTGCGCATGCGCATGTTTACTTTGTATCACAAAGTACGTGCTACCACACAGTAAATGCGTGCCACCGTGCTCTAAATCGGTTACGAGTGGTCGGGACGCTCAGCCCGTAGCAGCTTATCTAGGTGCGCGTACAGCTTCGCGTGGTGGGGCACGCTGGTCGGGTCGGCGCTCACGGTCGTGACCCGTACGTTCCAATCGCCTCACTGAAGCAGCCAGCGCGGCAGGAGGCGATCGGTTTCCTTCTTAACTACGGCATAACACTCGCAAGACAGCTGTTCCAGCTTGGGGCGATCGAGTACCGTGATGTGCCCACGGGCGTAGCGGATAACACCGAGCCTCTCCAGCTTGCCAGCGGCTTCGGTGACGCGTTCACGGCGTACGCCGAGCATGTTGGCAATGAGCTCCTGTGTCATGCTTAATTGGTTGGATGACAGCCGATCAAGACACAGCAGCAGCCAGCGGCACAGTTGCTCGTCCACCGAGTGATGGCGGTTGCACACGGCGGTCTGCGCCATCTGCGTGAGCAGGGCCTGTGTGTAGCGCAGCAGCAGAAGCCGCAGCGACCCATTTCGATGGAACTCGTCCTTGAACTGCGCTGCGATCAGCTGGTAAGCGTGGCCGGCGCTCTGCACGATGGCCCGACTCGGGGTGGTTTCACCGCCCATGAACAGCGCGATGCCGATGAGGCCTTCGTTGCCGATCACTGAAATTTCCGCCGACGCGCCGTTGAGCAGCACGTACAGCAGCGACACGATTGAGTCGGTCGGAAAGTAAACTTGGCGCAAGACATCGCCAGACTCG
>Ga0302324_100029986_pt1 | contig 10288 bp, 8 predicted proteins | sample Palsa_T0_1_FD_201949 | JGI IMG/M metagenome (GOLD analysis project Ga0302324, IMG submission 201949) | Peat permafrost microbial communities from Stordalen Mire near Abisko, Sweden - Palsa_T0_1 | ecosystem: Environmental > Terrestrial > Soil > Palsa > Peat permafrost | place: Sweden: Abisko... | reverse complement strand
ATTGAGAATTCGCTGGCCGGTTCGGTGGCCGAGCACTTCGACCTGCTGCTGACGCACGATGTGGTGGTGGAACAGGAGACGCTGCTGCGCATCCGCCACAACCTCATCGCCATCTCCGGCACTGCAATTGGCGAGATTGACCGCGTCTTTTCGCATCCGGTGGCGCTGGCGCAATGCAGGCGCTTCCTCGCATCACATCCGCGCATGGAGTCCTACGCCTTTTACGACACCGCCGGCAGCGTGAAACAGTTAGTCGAGCTGCGCGATCGCCACGCCGCCGCCATTGCCAGCGAGGCAGCCGCGCACTATTACGGCGCGCAGATTCTGGCCTCCGGCATCGAAGACAACCAGGAGAATTACACTCGTTTCTTCCTTGTGCGCCGTAAAGGCGAAGCCAAGCTCGACCCCCAATCGAACAAGATCAGCATCGCGTTTTCCGTCGAGAATCGCCCTGGCTCGCTGGTCTCCGCGCTACTCGAACTCTCGACCCTCGGCACCAACCTGACCAAGATCGAGTCCCGCCCCGTCCAAGGCAAGCCCTGGGAGTACATCTTCTACGTCGATTGCCAGATTCACACGCCCGAGGAAGGCACGCGCGCGCTCAATGCGCTGCGCCCCCATTGCTCCATGGTGAAGGAACTGGGCCGCTACCGCGAAGCCGAACGTCCCGCGCAATCCGGGAAATAGAGCGCACAGCAAAAAGGATGAGCCCCATGCCCATCCTTTTTGCCCATTGTTCATGCAGCCAGGCACCGCGCTGCTCTAGTGTCCTGAGTCTGAAATACGCAACACAAAATGGACTGTCATTCTGAGCGAAAGGGGCCCCGAACGTCTTTCAGTTCGGGGGTGGTGAGTCGAAGAATCTGCTGTTGTTCTTCGGCGAACTTCAGACTCACCACACTAGAAGTGATAAGCCACGCCCACAGATGGAACAAAGATGTTGTACCACTTGTTGGTGGTAAAAATCGTGTCGCCAAATGTGGGCACTTTGGTCACAAAGCCTCGGTACTCGGCGCGAATGTCAAAACTGGGGCTGATCTCGTACGCAATGCCGGCTCCGTAGACCGCACCGATCCCGGTCTGCCGCTTGGCGTCCAGCGTTTCGGTGCCCGTATTGCGGATGGGCAGAAAAATAAACGCGCCCGGACCAGCCTCGGCAAACGGATTGAATTTCTTGTAGTTGAAGCTGCGAACATAGGACACGGAAATGTCCTGCGTGCGGGCCAGCACCTGGACTCCGTTCTCCTCAAACGACGGCAGGTAATAGTGGATCTTGTTCTGGTAGTCGATCCCGTAGCTGGCTTGCAGCGCGCTCTGCGGGGTAAGCATGAATCGGTAGCTGGCTACAGCGCCCAATCCATAGCTGGAGTGGACCTGAACATCGGTTTGTGAGCCAATGAACGGCTCAATAATGCCCGTTCCGCTGATGCTGACATCCTGGCGGCTTTCCTGGGCGCGGCCTGCGGCCACGCATCCAGCCAACAGGAATGCAATGATGGCGATCTTCTTCATTCGGTCCTGAACCTCACGACTGCTTGCGCCGTCCGGCTGGCAACGAGCTTGTCGAACTCCGGCGCGCCGGTTGGATCCGGGCCCCGCTCTTTGCATTGTAACTGGCCAGGATGGGTCAACGACAGAAACCCACCCCGGCGCTCACTGCTCGACAACGGTCTTGGCCGTTAGACGCACCGCAATTCAAACCGTCGCTAACGAGAAAAGCGGGGACTAGGGAATAGGGACGCGCGGTACGAAAGATAAAGCGGTACGTGGGTAGTTCAATTCGCAGCCACTCGCAGATTCATCGCGACTCGCCGCCCCTCCTGATTGGATGCTGATCCCTAACCCCTAACCCCTGATCCCTCCGTCCCCATTCCCTGTTCCCTGTTCCCTGCCCCTTCACCCCACCCGCTCCACCTGGTAATAGAACGGCGCACCCCGCTCCTTCGCAAGCGCCCGCACCGTCCGCAAAAATGCTCTGGCCGCATACGAAAGCGTAGCCTGCCGCCGATGCACCAGCCTCAGCACGCGCTTCATCTCCAGCTCATCCACTGGCACCTGCACCAGGTCGCCGTTCTCCAGCTCCCGCGCCACCGTCAGGTGCGGCACCAGCGCCACTCCATTCCCCATCGCGACAAACCGCTTGATAGCCTCAATCGTCGGCAGCTCAATGGCCATATTCAGCGGCGTGCGGTAGCGCTGAAAGGCCTCAATCACCCTTTGCCGCAGCGGCGAGGTCACATTGTGCGCCACGAACAGCTCCTCGCCCAAATCAGCGATCGAAACCCGCGCCGCCCCGGCCAGCGGATGCCGCGGGCTGACAATGAACGCCAGGCTGTCCGCATACACCGCGATGGTGCGAAACTGCGCCGGATCGGGCCGGAACGAAATCATGCCCAGCTCAAACGTCCGCAGGTTCAGCTCTTCGGGAATGCGCGAGGCCAGCATCCGGTTCACCGCCACGCTCACATGCGGAAACTCCCTACGGAAGCGGTCGATGGCCGGCAGCAGGTACGTGCATGTGTACTCGTTTGCCGCCAGTTGCAGCCGTCCGCGCTCCAGGCTCTTCAACTCATCCAGCGCGCTGGTCGCCTCGCGCCGCAGCGCCATCAGCCGCAGCGCATAGTCGCGCAGCAAGCTTCCCGACGCAGTCAGCGATCCGTCCCGCGCCGCGCGATCAAACAGCGTCTCGCCCACCGAGGCCTCAAGTTTGCGAATCACCTGGCTAACCGCCGGCTGCGTCCGATGCAGCCGCACCGCCGCTCGCGAAAAACTGCGTTCCTCCGCCACCGCTAGAAAGGTTTCGAGTTGATTCAGTTCCATCGCGCCTCCATCGCTTTGCTCCCTCGGGCTCGACCTTGCCTCAAAGGAAATGCAAACAAATCAAGAGTGCCATCCTGCGTCCTCAATAGGCACCAAGCGGATTAAAACTCTATCCCGTCGCGTTCGCTCCCGGAGGGAGCGGCTGAAAATAGCCCAGGGCAAGGAAAGCGCAGCCCTGGGAGACCAGCCTGAACAGGCCCTTCAAGCCCCGTAGGGGCGCCCGAACTCCCGCAGCTCTTGTTTCCTCGACTCCACGTCGACAGATTCATCATAACGAATTCTAATCGACAACCCAAAAAGAATAACTTTGCGTTATATACGGCTTTTTTGAGACACTAACAGCGTTGGCAAGAAATCGCTTCCCTGGCAGGTACATTGATGACTGCAAATCACCTGTATTTTTTTGACACCACGCTGCGCGACGGCGAGCAATCGCCGGGCTGCAGCATGACTACGCAGGAAAAGCTGACCATGGCTCATGCGCTTGAAGATCTGGGCGTGGACATCATCGAGGCCGGTTTCGCCATGGCCTCCGAAGGCGACTTTGCGGCCATCGCAACCATCACCCAGGCCATCCGCAAGCCGCGCATCGCCTCCCTGGCCCGCGCCAAGAAGGAAGACATCGAAATGGCCGCCCGCTCGGTCCAGTTTGCCGACCGAGCCCGCATCCACGTCTTCCTCGCAGCGAGCGATCTGCACCTCGAATACAAACTCAAAATCGGCCGCCAGGAAGCCCTCGACCAGACCGCGGAGTCCGTGCGCCTGGCCCGCTCGCTGGTTGACGATGTCGAGTTCTCGCCGGAAGACGCAACCCGCTCCGACCGCGACTTCCTGGTCGAGATGGTGCGTGTAGCCGTCGAAGCCGGCGCCACCACCATCAACATGCCTGACACGGTTGGCTACTCCACTCCCGACGAATACGGCCAGATGTTCGCCGAAGTCCGCGCCCGCGTCCCGGCCATCGACGAGCAAGGCGTCATTCTTTCCTCGCACTGCCACGACGATCTCGGCCTCGCCGTCGCCAACTCCCTCGCCGCCGTCGAGAATGGCGCGCGCCAGGTGGAGTGCACCATTAACGGCATCGGTGAGCGTGCAGGCAATGCGGCTCTCGAAGAGATCGCCGCCGCCCTCTACGTTCGCGGCGACCGCTACGGCATTTCCACCAGCATCAAACTTGAAAATCTCTACCCCACCAGCCAGGTCCTCGGCCAGATCATCACCTTCAAGCCATCGCCCAACAAGGCCATCGTCGGCGACAACGCTTTTGCCCACGAGTCCGGCATTCACCAGCACGGCATGTTAGCCAATCCGCTCTGCTACGAAATCATGACGCCCGCGCTGGTCGGCGTCGCCAAAACTAATCTGGTCCTCGGCAAGCACAGCGGCCGCGCCGCCCTGCGCCACAGATTGGAGCACCTGGGCTTCGCCCTCACCCGCGATGAGCTGCAGCACATCTACTACAGTTTTGTAGCGTTAGCCGACCGCAAGAAAAACATCTACGACCAGGACCTGATCGGCCTGCTCCCCGACCAGATCCGCGAACGGCGGCATGAACCAGTCTCGGAGCTTGATTGAATCGCCAACGATGCTGTGATCGTTCGAACCAGCAAATGCTGTTTTCCTTCGCTCCCACAAAGAAAGACTGTCATCCTGAGCGAAGCGTACTTCAGCGGAGTCGAAGGACCTGCGGTTGTTCTTCGGCCTTGAGGATTCATCGGCGAGACAGTTTTGAAAGGGCACGACTTGAGTCGTGCCGAAGCCGCACCAAAATGAACCGGGGCTTTAGCCTCTGAGGAAAGAAACAGCAAATGCGCCTCAAGATCTTAATCACCGCCGGCGACGGCATCGGCCCCGAAGTAACCAATGAAGCCGTCTCCGTCCTCAAGGAAGTCGCCCACCTCGGCGGCCACACGCTCGAACTCGACGCAAAGCGCATCGGCGGCGTAGCCATCGTCAACGACGGCTCTCCGCTCCCCGCCGACACCCTCGCAGCAGCCCTCTCGTCCGACGCCGTCCTCCTCGGCGCAGTCGGCGGCAACGAATTCAATTCCCTTCCCCCCGACAAACGCCCCGAGGCCGGCCTGCTGCAACTCCGCGCCGCGCTTGGCGGCTTCGCCAACCTCCGCCCCGCCTTCGCCTTCAAGGAACTCGCAGTCAACAGCCCACTCCGTCCTGAGATCATCGACGGCGCAGACATACTTTTCGTCCGCGAGCTTCTCGGCGGCCTCTACTTTGGCCAGCCCCGTGAATGGAATCGCACCACAAACGAAGCCTGGAACACCATGCGCTACACGAAAGAAGAAGTCGTCCGCGTAGCCCGCATTGCTTTCCAGTTAGCCGCCAAGCGCCGCAACAAATTAACCAGCGTGGACAAAGCCAACGTGCTCGAAGTCTCTCAACTCTGGCGCGCGACAGTAACTGAAGTCGCGCAGGAATTTCCCAGCGTCACGCTCGAACATCAATACGTCGACGCAATGTCCATGCACCTGATGAACCAGCCAAAGAATTACGACGTAGTGCTCACCGAAAATCTCTTCGGCGACATCCTCTCCGACGAGTCCGCCGTAATCACCGGCTCGCTAGGCATGTTACCCTCGGCCACCATCGGCGGCAAGGTGAATTTATACGAGCCCGTCCACGGCAGCGCCCCCGACATTGCCGGCAAAGGCCTCGCCAATCCACTCGGCGCAATCCTCACCGGCGCACTGATCCTGCGCCACTCCGCCGGCCTCGAAGTCGAAGCCGCATCCATCGAGTCCGCTGTCCGCAAAGTGCTCGAGCAAGGCTTCCGCACACCGGATTTAGCGCGCACCAATCCACAAGGCTTTACCGTATTGTCGACAACCGAGATGGGCAAAAAAGTCCGCGAAACCGTAAAAACCATGCTAGTCAGCGCATAACGCGCCACAAATATTGGGTGCCCCATCCATCGCGCTATTGCGATGGGTGGGAAAGCACAAATGCCAGTAGCCGAGCTCAGGGAGCACAATGAACACCGCACCAAAAACGCTCTTCGAAAAAGTCTGGCAGCAGCACGTAGTGGTCGAACCAGCAGGCGAGCCAACCCTGCTCTACATCGACCTGCAACTGCTCCACGAGGTCACTTCCCCGCAAGCATTCGAAGGCCTGCGCCTCGCCGGCCGCAAGGTCCGCCGCCCCGACCGCTCTATCGCGACCGTCGACCACAACGTCCCCACCACCATTGAAGGCCGTCTCCACATCCTCGACCAGATCGCCGCCACGCAAATCGACGCGCTCCGCGACAACTGTGCCGACTTCGGCATCGAGCTCTACGACGTCGACTCGCGCGAACAAGGCATCGTCCACGTCATCGGCCCCGAGCTCGGCCTCACCAAGCCCGGCATGACTATCGTCTGCGGCGACTCGCACACCTCGACCCACGGCGCATTCGGTGCACTCGCATTCGGCATCGGCACCAGCGAAGTGGAGCACGTACTCGCCACGCAGACCCTGCCGCAATCGAAACCGAAGACATTCCGCATCGCCGTCGAAGGCGAGTTGCCCACCGGCGTCACCGCCAAGGACGTCATCCTCGCCATCATCGGACAAATTGGAACGGATGGCGCAACCGGCTGCGTGATCGAATACGCCGGCTCCGCCATTCGCGCGCTTTCCATGGAAGGCCGCATGACCATCTGCAACATGAGCATTGAAGCCGGAGCCCGCGCCGGCATGATCGCTCCCGACGCAACGACGTTTGCGTATCTCAAAGGCCGCCGCTTCTCTCCGCAAGGCGAGGCATGGGATCAAGCTGTGGCCGAATGGTCCAAGCTGCCCACTGAAGAAGGCGCAACATTCGATCGCGAACTCATCATCGACGCCGCGACGCTCGTCCCGTATGTCAGCTGGGGCACCAGTCCCGGCATGGTCGCGCCCATCACCGCCGCCGTGCCCAACCCCGCCGCCACCGCGAACGAACAGGATCGCAAAGGTCTCGAGCGCGCTCTCGAATACATGGGCCTCAAAGCCGGCACGCCGCTTGAAGAAGTCGAAATCGACCGCGTCTTCATCGGCTCCTGCACCAACTCGCGCATTGAAGATCTCCGCGCCGCCGCGCGCATCGCCGCCGGCTACAAGGTTTCAACGCATGTAAGCGCCATGGTCGTCCCCGGCTCGCAGGCCGTCAAGGCGCAGGCCGAAGCCGAGGGCCTCGACAAGGTCTTCATCGAAGCCGGCTTCGACTGGCGAGAGCCCGGATGCTCCATGTGTCTGGGCATGAACCCCGATATTCTCTCGCCCGGCGAGCGCTGCGCCTCCACTTCCAATCGCAACTTCGAAGGCCGCCAGGGCCGCGGCGGGCGCACCCATCTCGTCTCGCCCGAAATGGCCGCCGCAGCCGCCATAGCCGGTCACTTCGTCGACATCCGCAACTGGCACGTCCACGAAGAAGTAAAAGCGTGACTGGATCCCGTGCCCCATCCATTCGCCTTTTTTCTGGCGAATGGGTGGGAACCCTCAACTCTCAACCAGCCCCTTTCAAGGGGCGATGAAAGCGTAAATGGAACCCTTCCGCACACTTACATCGATCGCCGCGCCTCTCGACCGTTCCAATGTCGATACGGATCAGATCATCCCCAAGCAGTTCCTCAAGCGGATCGAGCGAACCGGCTACGGCGAATTTCTTTTCTTCGATTGGCGCCGCATGCCCAATGGCGATCCCAATCCTGACTTCGAGTTGAACAACCCGCTCTACAAAGGCGCACAGATTCTCATCGCCGGCAAAAACTTCGCCTGCGGATCGAGTCGCGAACATGCTGCATGGGCCCTCAGCGACTACGGCTTCCGCGCTGTCATCGCGCCCACCTTCGCCGACATCTTCTTCTCAAACGCCGGCAAAAACGGAATCGTCCTTGTCCGCCTCAGCGAAGAGCAAGTCGCGCAATTGCTCTCCAACGCCAAGACAATTCCCAACTATCAACTGACCGTCTCGCTTGAGGCGCAGACCGTCACCGACGCAAACGGTTTCCACGCCACGTTCGAAGTCGATCCCTTCCGCAAGTTCTGCCTGATAGAAGGACTCGACGACATCGGACTAACTTTGCGCCACGAACAAGCACTCGACAGTTATGAAGCAAAGCACGACGAAGCAAATTGGCTCAAGGCGAAAAGCACTGAGGCCGCCTGAACAACATGAGTGACCTAGAAGGAATACGCAAGAGCTTTCGGCCGGATCGCATCACGACTTTGTTCGTGGGCGAATCCGCGCCAGAGAGCGGTAGGTTCTTCTACAACAGCAACAGCAGCCTGTTTCACGCCATGAGGAAAGCATTCGGCGACCAGGCGACGTTCCTCGAAGATTTCAAGAGGAATGGGTTTTATCTGGATGATCTTGTGCTCGTGCCTATCAACAAGCTGACAGACAACGAGCGATCCAGGCTTCGATGGGAATCCGTTTCCAAGCTTGCTGACAGGTTGAAGGAATACGGGCCCGAAGCCATTGTAATTGTTATGCGCGCAATCAAACCAATGGTTCTTGAGGCGATGCGCATGGCCGGTATCTCCTATGAGCCCTATTCCATACCGCACCCCGCCTTCGGCAATTGGAACCGCTTCCATACCGCAATAACTGAAATCATTGACAGCCTGCCTATCAAAGGCGGCAACAATTGGAAGGACATTTCTTAAGTGACCATCGAAGGCAAGCGTCAAAGCATTCCATTAACTGAAGGCCCCAGCCGTGCTGCCGCGCGCTCTTATCTGCGCGGGTCGGGATTCAAGAAAGAAGATCTGCACAAGCCCATCATCGGCATCGCCAACACCTGGACCGAGATCGGCACCTGCAACGTGCACCTGCGCGATATAGCCGAAGCCCTGAAAGAAGGCATTCGCGAAGCCGGCGGAACACCGATGGAATTCAACACCATCACCATCTCCGACGGCATCACCATGGGAACCCAGGGCATGAAAGCTTCCTTGGTTAGCCGCGAAGTTATCGCCGACTCCATCGAGTTAGTCGCGCGCGGTAACTTGTTTGACGGCCTGGTTGGAATCGGCGGCTGCGACAAAAACATGCCTGGCATCATAATGGCTCTCTGCCGTCTCGACATTCCCGGCATGATGCTATACGGCGGATCTATCGCACCAGGAAAGCTAACCGGCCCCAACGGCGAAAAGATAGACATCACCATCCAGAATGTTTTCGAGGGCATCGGCTCGCATGCCGCCGGACGCATCGACGACGCAGGTCTTGAAGCGCTTGAAGCCAACGCCTGTCCCGGCGCAGGCGCGTGTGGCGGCCAGTTTACTGCCAACACCATGGCCATGTCCGGCGAAATCCTCGGCATCTCGCCCATCCAGCTTTCCGGCGTTCCCGCCACGTCGAAAGACAAACACGCCGCCACGCGCGAAGCCGGACACATCTTGATGGACGCAGTCCGCGCCAATCGACGTCCCTCGCAGATCATCACGCGCAAATCGATCGAGAACACCATCGCCAGCGTCGCTGCCAGCGGCGGTTCCACCAACGCCGTGCTTCACCTGCTCGCCATCGCCCGCGAAATCGGAATCGAGTTATCCATCGATGATTTCGATGTTATAAGCAAGCGCACGCCATTTATCTGCGATCTAACTCCGGCGGGTAAGTTCGTAGCTTCTGACTATCAGGCCGCCGGCGGCTCGCGCGTTCTCGCCAAGCGTCTCATCGAAGCCGGCCACGCCGACGGGTCCACACTCACCATCAGCGGCAAAACGCTAGCCGAAGAAGCTGCGCTCGCCAAAGAGACTCCAGGACAGGTCGTTATCCACACGTTTGAGAATCCCATCAAGCCCACCGGCGGTCTCGTCATCCTCAAAGGCAACCTCGCCCCCGAAGGCTCTGTCATGAAAGTCGCCGCCGCCAACCGGCTTGAGCATCGCGGTCCCGCACGCGTCTTCGAATGCGAGGAGGATTGTTTCGCGGCGGTGCAGTCCGGACAAATCAAGCCCGGCGATGTACTCGTTATCCGTTATGAAGGCCCAAAAGGCGGCCCAGGCATGCGCGAGATGCTGCAAGTCACCGCCGCCATCTCATCCAACGCCGAGCTAAGCGCAAATGTCGCTCTGCTCACCGACGGCCGCTTCTCCGGTGCAACGCGTGGCTTCACCGCAGGCCACGTCGCCCCCGAAGCCTTTGTCGGTGGACCCATCGCCGCCGTCCGCGAAGGCGACATAATTCACTTCGACATCCCTAATCGCACGCTGACCCTCGAGGTCGGCCAAGATGAAATCGCAGCGCGCTTGAAAGACTTCACTCCGCCCGCTCTACGCTGGCCGCGCGGCGTCTTTCGCAAGTATGTTGACCGCGTGACAAGTGCCTCTGAAGGTGCAACGACGTAGGAACAACCTCTAGCTGCTAGCTCTCAGCCACAAGCTGAAGCCAGTAACTAGAAAGGAACAGAGATCAACTTAGTTGAACAGGACAATGGCTGGCAGCCAGAAGCTAGTAGCTAGCAGCTAAGAAGGAGTTATC
>Ga0302324_100029984_pt1 | contig 10289 bp, 10 predicted proteins | sample Palsa_T0_1_FD_201949 | JGI IMG/M metagenome (GOLD analysis project Ga0302324, IMG submission 201949) | Peat permafrost microbial communities from Stordalen Mire near Abisko, Sweden - Palsa_T0_1 | ecosystem: Environmental > Terrestrial > Soil > Palsa > Peat permafrost | place: Sweden: Abisko... | reverse complement strand
ATCACATCGCCGGAACCTATAAATCCCCAGCAGCGGCTGTCAAGAGAATTATCCCGGTTGTCGCCTAGGACTAAATACTCTCCCGCCGGCACAACGATTTCTCCGTTCACTACTTGACGGGAAAGCATCTCATGACCTTCCGCGCAACCTGGCAGGCTCAAGTCATTTGGAAAGTCATTTGAATAGAAGTCTTGTTCATCGGCCTTGTATGTTGCATATTTTTCGTCGAGCACGGTTCCATTCAGAATCACAACTTTCCGCGAGATCCGGACGTGATCGCCCGGAATCGCAATGACCCGTTTTACGAGCACTACGCCGCGTTCCTGCGGCGACATGAAGAGCACAATCTTGCCTCGCTCTGGAGGCTGAAGCGGGAATCTTTGAGCCAAAATGCGGTCGCCTGGCAGCAGCGTTCCTTCCATTGACGCACTCGGAATTTCAAACGTCTGAACAAAGACAAATGGAACAGTAGTCAGTGCTGCTGCAACGATCCAGGGAAATGCTTTGCCTCTGATTCCGCCCGTCGCGGCCAACGAGCGACCTGCGAACAAATATAGGATTCCGAGCAGTAGGGAACTTACAGCGATGGAAACAATCTGATGCGCGCCACCGGACCCGGGCCGGAACAAAATAATCGGTATAACCAAAAGCTGCGCTAGCATGTACGTCGCGAATCCATAGGCGCTCCAGACTCGCCTGCGCAGGATACCGACCCCGGCACACAAAGGAACAATCGCCATGGGTAGGACGAGAACAGGTCCCAGGAGGGCCTCTAGAACGATAATTCCAGCGATGACGAATGCGACGATGGCCGCAAGTCGAGGCAATTTTCTCAAGGTTGGCATTGTTCAAGGATTATATTCTTCGGATTAATGGCGTCGAGATGTTGACGTTGCTCCGGGAGCAACTCAACGAAATCCCTCAAGCAGCAGATGTAGTCGCAGATAGGTCCAATGTAAACGCTACGCCGAGAGATGCTGAGCGGCCGTCGTTGCGATTAGGATTTGGCGCCGAGGGAGGCTGGGTTGATGGATAAAATGTCGTGCCTCGGGCTGCTGGGTTCTTCCTCGGCTTCCACTTTCTTTTTGCTGCGTCCCCATCCCAGGAAACCGAAGCCGCCCGCCTTCTTTTCTTCCTCGGGCAGGCCGCAAGCTTTGCGGGCCATACGACGGATGGCTCTGGAGATGGACGAGTCTTCCAGGGCAAGCGGGGTGGCTGCGTTCTGGGTGCGACGGGCCGTGGCGTAGTCGTCGGGAATTTTCCAGTCGATGGAACGCGTAAGCGCCTTCTCGATTTGCTTATCGTCGAGCAGCAGCGTCTGCGGCATATACCGGTTGACTACGACTTGCAGTTTGGCTCCTCTGGACGTGAAAAACTGACCGATCATGCGGTTTGAATTGCGCAGTTCGGTGACGCCCACCTGCGTAACGAGATAGAGGATTGCGGAATCATCGAAGAATCGCGCATCCTTCAAGTCCATTCTGGTACCGGCATCGACCACCACATAATCGAAGTTCTGGCGAGCGACTGCCATCAGCTTGTCGAGGGCATCGAGCGGGGCCTGGCTGGGCGGGAATTCGCTGGGAGCGGCGAGAACGGAGAGTCCTGAACTGTGACGCGCAAGCAATGTGGAAAGGAAGCTTGCATCGAGGCGGCCGAAATTCTCAAGGGCGTTAAACGTGGAATATTCGGCAGCCATGCCAAGGTTGAGCGCGGCATCGCCGAGTGGCAGGCCAAGGTCGATCAAGAGCGTACTTTGACGAGACTCCTGCGCTAAAGCGACGGCGAAGTTGGCGGCGAGGGTGGTGACTCCGCAACCGCCTTTTGCCCCCATGAAGACGAAGAGCTTTCTAGCGGTCTTGCGCGCGGGGTGATTCGAGGTTCCGCGAATCGAGATGCGGGCCAGCGCGTCGCCAATGGTGGCGGGATTGAGGGGCAGGGTGAGAAACTCGCGGGCGCCGGCACGCATGCTGCGAACCGCCAGATCGAGGTCGGCTTTGGCAGAACAAACCATCACCGTCGCCGAGCCGCAGGCGTAGATGCTTTCCACCACTTCAAGCGCATATTCCGGGTCGGAGTCCAGGTCGACAACTACCACATCGCATTGCTGTTGCATCATGCGGGGAAGGTCGTCCAGATCGGCAGGATAAGACGAATACTCGCGAATCACTCCGATGGGGCATCCAGACAAAGCATCGGCCACGGCCCTGCGGCGCGACTCATCCGGTCCGATAAGGAGGACGGAAAGCTGGCCAGGGCCCGAAGGGTCAGGACTTTGCGAGACTGGTGGCATGCAACACCCATGTCAATTTACTCACCACGTTGCCAAGCTGGTAAATGACACCTTAGGGTCATATCGGGAAAAGGCAACCGATGCATCTAAATCGTTTTCAGAATTTAGAACGAAAGTAATTGCTGGTGGCATAATCCCGGAAAACGGGGCGAGCTGGGAATTTGCCTACTTCCGCAAGCCGGTCCCGGCAATAGCGTCGAAAGTCAGGTCCTGGGCGGACGAGCCGTGCTGTTCGCGCCACTGGTCGAAGAGCCGGCCATAGCTAAGGGTGATGTACTGCGCGGGATCGACGCCCATCCGGGCCGCTACGCGATCGATCCACTCGGCTGGACCTTCAAGTTCGGCAAAGTCGCCGATGGGGGTTTCGTCCACTACGCAGTGGCCTTCTCCGTCTTGCCACTCGGCGCGCCATTTTTCATAGCGAAAGGCGGGGACCAAACCTACTGACCGAAAGACCGAAGCCAGGGCCTCGCCGTCTGAGATTTCGGTTTCCGTTTCAATACGGTGCTTGTGGGTATCTTCGCCGGGGCCTGTGTCGGGCAGGCGCTTGTGGGTCAGCAGCCATCGGCCGGCGTAGTTGCGGAGGCGCAAAATCTCGGTGCGGGCGCGCATACGGCGGTCGGGAGTGTCGTAGAGCACATTGCTCTCAAAGCTTCTGGGGGTCTGGACGCTGAATCCTGCCTGCTCGAGGCGCTGGCTCAGGCCGGCCAGGTTGTCCACGCGGAATTTGATTTCGGTCTCGACAGGCATGTTAAGCAGTGAGTATACGGCAGGTGGCATCATCCCAGCGCAAGAGACGACAATAGGAGCGTGAAGACCCTCCGCCTGGTTATAGATCCCAACCATCTTGAGACGCCCCACGCGCAGGAAGCGCTCAACCGGGCGGCGGAGATTTTGCGCGCCGGCGGGTTGGTGGCGCTGCCGACGGAGACGGTCTACGGTTTGGGCGCCAACGCACTAGACCGGGATGCGGTCGAGAAGATTTTTGAGGCCAAGAAGCGGCCAGCCTGGGATCCGGTGATTGTGCACATCGCGGAAGATTCGATGCTGGATGAACTGGTGATAGAGGTACCCGATGCTGCCCGCAAGCTGATGCAGGCGTTCTGGCCGGGGCCGCTGACGCTGTTGCTTCCGCGGAGCAGTTCGGTCCCCGATATCGTGACCGCAGGGCGTCCGCTGGTGGGCGTGCGCATGCCGGCGCACCGGGTGGCGATGGCGCTTATTCGCAAGGCTGGGGTTCCGGTGGCTGCTCCGAGCGCCAATACATTTGGGCACATCAGCCCCACCACGGCCGATCATGTGCTGGAAGACCTGGACGGACGCATCGACGCGGTACTCGATGCCGGACCGACGGCGCATGGAGTGGAATCGACGGTGCTTGATCCTGGTCAGAATCCCATGGTCATTTACCGGACGGGCGCCGTGACGGCTGTACAGATTCGAGACACTGCCGGGGCGGTCGAGGTTTTCCAGGGCCCACTAACGATGACGGAAATGCCCCAATCCGCAATGCCGTCACCGGGTGTGGGTCTGCGCCATTATGCGCCTCGTGCGCGGCTGATTCTGATTGAAGTGCCGGCGGGAGAATTGTCAGCTCGGCTGGGTGAGGCGGCGATGCGCTTTGCGGGAAAACGCATTGGCCTTATGTTGCCGACGGAGATTGCCTCACCAATCGAGAAGGCGGTCACATTTGCTTGGGGTAGCTGGTCGAATGTGGAAGAATTAGCGCGCAATCTCTATGCTGGGCTGCGCGCTCTCGATGCGCAGGGGTGCGCGGTAATTCTTTGTCCGGTGCCGCAGGAGGATGGTGTTGGAGCCGCTATTCGCGACCGCTTGCGCAAAGCGGCCTTTGCGGAATGAGGGATGGGGAGCAGGTTGGCTCAGCAGACTGACCGACTCGTAATTATCACTGACCGGCTCGTAATTACCCTTGCTCGCCCAGTTTGTACATGTACTTGATAGCCGATTTATAGACCAGCGTCTTGCTGCGCCCGCGGACTTTGAGGCTGTTGCGGTCGTACCACTCGATGCAGCCCTCGACATGCTCGCCGTCTTCCAGCACAATCACCATCGGTGTCTGCGACTGAATCTGCTTTTGCAGGTAGAACAGCTCCGCCTGGCGGTAACTGCCGTCTTCAATGAGAGACTGAGCGGGAAAGTGAAAGGGAATTGGCGCAGGTGCGCCTTTCCTGGATCGGACCTGCATGCCGCCGGGCTGTGGGGCGCGGTCGTGGCTCAGGATGGGGTCGAGGCCGGCGTGATTGCGAAATGGGGGAACGATAGGCTGAATGCTCATAGGAACAACCCTCCATCGGGAAAAAGTGAGACAAAAGGTACCGACTGCTGTTCGATCGGAAGTCAAGAATGGAAAGCAACACTCCATTTGCTTGTCCATTCGTTTATCTGTCCATTTGTTTATCGGGGCAGCGGCCTTGATTCCTTTCAGGAAAAACAAAACTTGTCCGTTGCAGGACGATACGTCCAATGGATTCCGGAGTTAAGAAAACAACCACGGAACTGACTTTCACAAAGTGGAAGAGTGCTTGTAACTCTAGAGATGCTGGAGGGGCCACGCGGGTTGCTCGATATTTTCGGGTGTGAAAATGCCGGGCCCTATGAGCCGTTGGCTTACAATTTGGCGGATCGGACGCCGCTAATTCCGGGCGGCTAATTCCGTTCCAGGCCGACAGCCATTGCATCCAGGGCGAGCGAGCGCAACAAGTTGCGCCGCATTCCGGACTCGACCTGCACCAGCGCGCGGGCTGCGCCGTCGATCCAGTCTACGGTCAGACCTTGCGCAAGGCGATCCAACTCCGCCGCCAGGTCGATGTTGCGGATAAACTGCGGCGTTCCAGCGACAACCAGCAACAGGTCCTCAATAAGGCTGCCCAGCGCGCGCAGCAGGTTGATGCTCTTCTCTTGGCCGTCGGCTCCGGCGCGGTAGCTTTCCGTGGCATGGAACAACTGGGTGTAGTCTGGTTCACGCAATGCGGTTTTCAGCAGTACCAACGCATCTTGTCTGCTAGCGACATAGACATCGAGGTCGATCGTCAGCGCGCGGCCGACGGCGCCTTCAGCCAGTCGAGCGGCGAGTGCGCGGTCCAGCTGCTTCAACCCGGGCCGGCGCCTGGCCAGCAGAGATTCGAGTTCCGCGGCCGGGAGCGCTCCAAGGCGGTGAACGACGGCGCGGGAGCGGATGGTCGGCAACAGCTCTTGCGGATTTTCTGTAAGCAAAATTAGCGATGTGTGTTCTGGCGGCTCTTCAAGCACTTTGAGCAGGGAGTTAGCTGCCTCGCGCATGAACGCTGAGGAAGTGAAGATCGTGAATGTGCGTTTCGACTCAACCGGCGGCCGGTAATAGGCCACATGAATCACCTGCCGCACCTGGCCAATCTTGATCTGCAATTGCGGTGGATCGGGAGGAACGATGAGCACATCTGGATGCGTCTGAATGAGGATGCGGGTTTCGCGTTTGTCGGTCTCGCGCAGGGCGTCGCGCGCTTCGACGGCCTCGGCCACGCGTTCTTCCAGGTTGGAGGCGTCGGCGATCCTCGTGCAATTGGAGCAGACTCCGCAGAAGTCGGGCAGACCGTCGGTTTCGGTTGGGTTGAGGCAGTTGACGGCGCGCGCCAGCATCAGGGCCAGCGTGTATTTGCCGGCTCCGCGTGGTCCGGCGAGGATGAGCGAATGCGGAAACCGCTCCGCACGAATGCTCTCGCGAAGGTGAGTTACGGTTTGTGTGTTGCCGAGAAAATCCTGAAAGCCCACGGTTTGAGTTTAGTGCATTGGCTCAGGAGGGATGTTGGATAGCTTGGATGCGTCGGTTACTTCGACCAAAGGTTCCAAAACATCAAAGCTGCAAGGAAGACGCGTGCTTCATCCGTGTTTCGCACGGCGTTCCAATCTCTAAAGACCCGATCTGCCTCTCGAATCAGTCCCTGCACGCGGCTTCGGTCAAACTGATCCGCGAGATCGTAATCGGCATTGTGCCGTTCATCCTGCAAATGTACGAAGCTGCGTGCGACCGAGACGAGTTGGGGTGGAAGTGGTCTCACCATCAGAGGAGCAATGCGGGCAGGGAAGTTGTTGGACTGGAACGCATTGGCTGCCTGCTTCATGGTAGCGTGCGCCAAAGACCGCCGCACTCGCTCACGGAGTCCAGCGGGGGCTGAAGGCGATGCCTGCGCCGTCGCGTCTGCGGAAAGCAAGTGGAACACCGCGTAATACGCTGTTGAGACCGCACGACGAAGACTGGCTTGCCGAGGACGTCCACGCCCCACCCCTGGTTGAGCCAGAAGGTGAGCTTGCTCCAACAGGTCTTGCGCAATCGGCATTATCGCTTTCTCCGCCACTCCCCAAGCTGAACATAGGGCAGCCTCCGAAGCCTAAGGTGCATCAACCTGTCCTGCACGAGGTGGGAGAAGTCAATCCAGCGGTCTACGGTGGCGTTGTCGGCCTCACCATGGGCGGGCTTGATCAGGATCTTTACGTACAGGGCGGGCTCCCCTGTCGAATCGCTGTCTATTGATACCTCATATCCCTTCACGAATTCCGGCAGCTCAGCATTTTGCTTCAAGACGCGAAACAGATCGTCAACAAGCATTTCCCAGAATTTCTTTGTGTCCTCATCGGTGTCGGGAAAGACGGCGCTCAGTCGCGTGAGAGTTTTCGGACCAACAAGACTCCCATCATCGGATCGGACTTGGAACTCGGCTTCCCAATTGGTCACGTCTACTCGCACCACTTCGAGGTCGCCGAAGTGGCGGGGGATTGAGACTTGAGGGCCTCTACCTGCGAAAACTGCTCGATTCGACGCCATTTGCCCCTCCACTGTGTCAATAGTGTATGCCGGATTCGTTGTGTTTCCCGAATTTCACCTCGCAGGGTGGTCACGAATCTCCAGCGGCAGAGAATTCGTACAGTGTTCGCGGCACCGGAACCGCCCGAATGCCGTTGCGCGGGCGCAGCGTGATCTTCGGCTGGAGATCAACTTTTTGGCCGGGGACAAGTGCGAGGCGCCAGCGCTGGGCTATTGTTGCGAGCGCCAATGTTGCTTCCATGAGCGCGAATGACTCGCCGATGCATTGGCGTCCGCCGCCGCCGAAAGGGAAGTATGCGAACTTGGGGCGCGCGGCTTTGGCTTCGGCGGTGAAGCGTTCGGGCGTAAATCGCTCGGGGTGAGGGAACCAGCGCGGATCGCGATGAACGATGTATTGGCTGAAGAAGACCATTGTGCCCTTGCAGAGGTGGTAGGGGCCAATGGATACGTCCTCGAGAACTTCGCGCCCCATGGCCCACGCCGGAGGGTAGAGCCGCATGGATTCAGCCAGTACCATGGCCGTGTATTCCAGACGCGGCAAGTCGTCGAGCGTGGGCAGGCGGCCGGCGAGAACGGCGTCCAGCTCTTCATGGAATCTCTCTTCGGCTATGGGGTTCTGGCCCAGAAGCAGCCACGTCCAGGCCAGCGCGTTGGCTACTGTTTCATACCCAGCTAAGAACAGCGTCAGCACCTGGTCGCGAAGCTCGTCCGCGTTCAACTTCAGCCCATCGCCCTCCTCCGGGTCGTCGCGCGCAGCCAGCAGCATGGAGAGCAGATCGTGCCGTTCCTGCAAACCACGCCCTTCGTTCCGCCGCGCCTTGATCATCCCGTCAACCACTTCATCCAATCGCGCCTTGGCATGGCGGAAACGCCGCATCACCGGCAGGGGTGAGTTCAGCAGCAGCTCCGCGCGTGGCAGCGCGACCAGCGCGTTGTAAAGATCCATCACGATGTTGACTTGTTCGTTGATGACATGAATCTCCGGCGTCACCTCGGTGTCGAAGAGCGTGCGCGCGGTGATGCGGAGCGCGAGGCGCATCATCTCCGCGGCAACGTCCATGGGCTCGCCCGGCTGCCATTCTGTGCTCAGGGCGGCTGAGAGATCCACAATCTGCGCCGCGTAGCGTTGAATTTTCTGACGATGAAAGGCGGGTGCGGCAATCCGGCGTCCACGCTTGTGAGCCTCTCCATCGGAGGTGATCAGCCCCTCGCCGAGCAGAATCTTCATGCGCTTCTGAGTGCGGTCTTTGCCGAAGGACGCAGCCTTGTCGATCAGCACTTCGCGGATGTCGGCGGGGTCGTGCAGCAGCACCACGTCGTGGAACAGGATGCGGTAATGGGCTGCGCGGCCGAAGCGGCGAAGGTGCTGAAACAGCAGAATCGGATTTCCCGGCTTGAAGAACTTGCGGAAGAGATAAAACGGCAGATTCATGCGCAGGCCCGGCGGGTAAATGTACCGGCCGCGGCGCACAAGTTGAGGGAGCTCAGTTTCTGCCGGCGCGTTGATGGGAACGTCTGGAGAGCTCACGCTTCGAGTCTAGAGCATCGGCGAAAGCGTCCGGGCGAGGCCAGAGACGGGAAATGCTTGAGATGGAATCAATTAGCGGCATCCTTTCCTGGCTGGAAAGAATCTCTCCATGGGTACGGGTCAAATTCATGCAGAGTGGCCGAAGCCGGTCCAGCGCTGGAAATTTAGAGGCCCGAAAAGGGAAGGTTTAGAATGCCAGACGACAGTGTGCTGCGCGAGCATTTGGTTAAGCTGCTGAAGGGTGGGGATGCCCACGTGGATTTCGAACATGCGATGGCGGATTTCCCGGCAGAACTACGCGGCAAGACGCCGAAGTGGGCGGAGCATTCTGCATGGCAATTGCTGGAGCACCTGAGGATTGCGCAGCAAGACATTCTGGACTTTTCAACTAATCCCGATTACAAGGCGAAAGAGTGGCCCAAAGAGTATTGGCCAAAGACCGAAGCGCCTCCCGACGCGAAGGCCTGGGACCGAAGCATCAACGGCTATTGCGAGGACTTGAAGGCGCTGTGCGAGTTGGTGGAAGACGAGAAGACCGACCTGTTTGCCAGGATCCCGCATGGCGATGGGCAGACGATTCTGCGCGAGGTGCTGGTTGTGGCCGATCACAATTCCTATCATCTGGGACAGATCGTGCTGCTGCGGCGGGAGCTGGGGGCGTGGAAGTAGCGCACCCAGCAGCTCACGGATGGATGCCGGCGAGCGCGATCATGCCGAGAAACTGGCGCTGAGTGCGCATGTCGATGGCCTCGGCCACCAGCTTGCCATCGCGGTCAATCACGAAGCTCTTGGGAATGGCGCCATCGACGTGGAACTTGGCGGCCACCTTACCTCCAGGATCGAGAAGCACCGGCGGATGATATCCCATCTGCCCAACAAAAGTTGGAACCTTGAAGGGATCGGATGTGGTGACGTCGTCGATATTGAGAGAGAGCACGACGAGCCCCTGGGCGTTGAGGTGTGTGTAGATGGCGTCCAGGTCGCCCATCTCCGCGCGGCACGGCTCGCACCACGTTGCCCAGAAATTCACCAGGACGACTTTTCCGCGGAATTGAGAAAGGGTGACTTTCTTCCCGTTCAGATCCTTGAGGGTGAAGTCGACCTTTTCGATATCAGCGTCATTCTGGGTGAGGGCCGCGGTGGCTTTGGCAAAGAGCGGGTCGGCGAGGGTGGCATTGACGTGTTCGTAGTGCACCAGCCTGGCCAGATCGAAGTAGAACATCGGCGGATAGTCGTTTTTGGCGGGCACCGGGGTCTCGGATAAAGCCTGTGAGAGCGTGTCGGCGACGGCCTGGAGCGCTTCCGCGCCGTTATCGCCCTCCGTCGAGAGGTGGGCGAGATTGTCGGCGAGCTTGAGTTTGGGCATTCCGGCAGGCAGCGCGCGGATGTCGGTGGCGAGCTTGATGATGGCGGCGGGTTTCTGGGCGGGGGGAACTGCGCGGAGCGTCGACATTTGTTTGGCGATGGCGTCTTCCGGGCCCTTGGCATGAAGAAGCGGAGCGGCAACAAGGATGGAAGCTACGAGCAGGGCGCAATGGAATCTGGACATGGGACTTCACAACTTTCAAGGAATAGGGTTCATTCCAGGTTGAGTAGATGTATTGGCGGAATTATATTCCTGTTCTCGACGGCCGGGGAGAGGGGGCCCT
>Ga0302324_100029982_pt1 | contig 10289 bp, 9 predicted proteins | sample Palsa_T0_1_FD_201949 | JGI IMG/M metagenome (GOLD analysis project Ga0302324, IMG submission 201949) | Peat permafrost microbial communities from Stordalen Mire near Abisko, Sweden - Palsa_T0_1 | ecosystem: Environmental > Terrestrial > Soil > Palsa > Peat permafrost | place: Sweden: Abisko... | reverse complement strand
CCAGAAGACGGGAGACGTCGTCGAGGGCTTCGATGCGAGTGGTCAGGTTCGACGGCCCCTCGACCTCGTGATCCATCGCGGCGGACATCAGCAGCCCGCTCTGGCGGGTGGCGTGGCTCAGCATCGCACGTGTCCCGTCGGCGACGGATTCCCGGGCGAGGAGGGGGGCGCGCAGTCCGGCGGCCGCGCGCGGGTCACCGCCGTCCACGTCCCCGCCCGCGTCCTCGTTGGCGATCAGCTCGGACTGCACGACGACCCGGGTGGGATCGTCGACCTCGACCTCATAGCGGATCGCGGCGATCGCGCGCTGCGTGAACGACACGAGGCGGGTCGAGGAGACCCGGACGCGCCGGCCCATTGGTGACTCCCAGTCCAGACGCCGTTCGAGCACGCCCCGGCGCAGATCGAGGGTCCGCCGATGGGAATGGAGGCGCCCGTACCGGACGTCGAGCAGCTCGTCGTCGACCAGCAGTCGAAGAAGCTTTCCGTTGGTCACGTTGATGACCGTCTGTCCGGCCTCGGGGTACCCGTAGCCGCCCTCGGCGTAGGGCAACGGCCGCTGCTCGTGAAAGCCGGCCAGATAAGTGCCGGGGAGCGCGCACGGGTCGCCCTCGTCGAGGTTGCCACGCAGGCCCAGGTGCCCGTTCGAGAGCGCGAACACCGACTCTGACTGGGCCAGCAGATCGAGTCGGAGCTCGCGCTCCGGCAGCGTCCACGGCTCGACTCCATATTGCGGCTGCTCGATCACAGCAGCTCGGCGAGGTCCTCGACCACGATGTCCGCACCATGGGCGAGTAGCCCCTCGCGCTGCCCGACGCGGTCGACGCCGACAACGAAGCCGAAGTCGCCGGCCCGCCCAGCCTGCACGCCGGCGAGCGCATCCTCGAACACCGCGCCCTGGCGTGGCTCGATGCCCAGCGCGCGGGCGCCTGCGAGGAACGTGTCGGGCGCCGGCTTGCCGTGCAAGCCCTCGCGCTTGGCCACGACGCCGTCGATCACGGCCTCGAACAGATCCTCGATCCCCGCTGCGCGCAGCACGTCGCGGCAGTTCGCGCTCGAAGAGACGACCACCCGCGGGTATCCGGCATCGCGTGCAGCGTGCGCGTATCGCACGGATCCCTCGTAGGCCTGGACGCCCTGCTCGTGGATCAGCTTGAGCACCAGCTCATTCTTGCGGTTGCCGAGCCCGTCGACGGTTTCAGCTCCTGGTGGATCGTCGGGCGTGCCCTGCGGCAGCTCGATGCCACGCGACTCGAGGAATGAGCGCACACCGTCGTAGCGGGGCTTGCCATCGACGTAGGCGTCGTAATCGTCGAGCCGATCGAACTCGCGGAACGGCTCGCCGGTGCGCTCGGCGCGTGCGTGCAGGAAGGCGTCGAACATCTCCTTCCACGCCGCGGCGTGAACCTTCGCGGTCTGCGTGAGCACGCCGTCGAGATCGAACAGGCACGCGTTCACGCCGGCAGGCAGGCCCAGCATCCGGCGCTCCCTTCCCGTGCTTCGATACGGTCAGCCTAGACCGACGGTCCGGTTGTCGTCAAGTCAGACTGACAAGACCCCGCACGACTGCTTGCGCCCTCAACTGTTTGCTAAGCTCTCTGCATGGAACTTGGACTCGCAACTTTTGCGGACCTCGCCGGCGGTATGTCGCCCGAGCAGCGCATGCGCGACCTGCTCGAGGAAGTCGAGCTGGCCGACCAGCTCGGTCTCGACGTGTTCGCGATCGGTGAGCATCACCGCCCTGACTTCCTCGTGTCCTCGCCGGCGGTCGTGCTCGGCGCGGCAGCCGTGCGGACCCGGAACATCCGCCTCTCGAGCGCTGTCACGGTCCTCAGCTCGGATGACCCCGTGCGCGTGTTCCAGCAGTTCGCCGAGGTCGACCTGCTGTCAGGCGGTCGCGCCGAGATCATGGCCGGGCGTGGCTCGTTCACTGAGTCGTTTCCGCTGTTCGGCTACGACCTCGACGACTATGACGAGCTGTACGCGGAGAAGCTCGAGCTGCTGTTACAGATCCGTGACCAGGCGCACACCACCTGGTCGGGCCGCCACCGGGCGCCGCTAGCCGACGCGGGAGTGTGGCCCCGGCCGGTGCAGGACCCGCTGCCGGTGTGGGTTGCCGTCGGCGGGACGCCACAGTCGGTCGTACGAGCGGCGGTACTCGGGCTTCCCCTTACGATCGCGATCATCGGTGGCCAGCCTGATCGCTTCGTGCCGCTCGTTGAGCTATACCGTGAAGCCGCCCGTCGCTCGGACCACGATCCGGCGCGGCTGCGTGTCGCCATCAACACGCATGCGTTCGTGGCGGAGACCTCCGCTCAGGCCGACGCCGCGTTCGCGGCGCCGTATCTCGCGATGATGAACCGCATCGGCCGCGAGCGTGGCTGGCCGGCGTCCGGTCGCGATGCCTACGAAGCGCTGCGCTCCCCACACGGCGCGCTCGCCGTCGGCTCGCCTGAGCAGGTAGCCGAGAAGCTCCTCTACGAGCACGAGTTGTTCGGCCATCAGCGCTACATCGCGCAGATGAGCGTGGGCGCTGTCGCGCACCGGGACGTCCTTCGGTCGATGGAGCTGTTCGGCACCGAAGTGGCCCCCGTGGTCCGTGCCGAGGTGGCGCGCCGCGAGGGCGCGGGCAGCGGCGCGGGCGAGGGCAACGGCGCGGGCGAGGGCAACGGCGCGGGCGAGCGCAACGGCGCGGGCGAGGGCAACGGCGCGGGCGAGGGCAACGCGGACACGACCGCCGAGCCCGAAACGGCCCAGCTCGTCGATTAACTGTTCAACGCGTCGGCGACGATCGATCCGGCCCCGGGGCTAAAGCAGTTCGCGCTGGTGGCGCAGGATCGCCTGCAGGCGGTCGCGTTCATGGCGAAGCTTCCGGGCCTCCTTGTGAGCCTGCTCGTTGCGCTGGGCAACGTCCTTCTTGATCTCGTTGAATGCCGCGTCGGACGTCGACCGCCCCGGTCCGGGTTCATGGTTCTGCTTGGGCACGGTTCCACTCCTCGTCGCCCCCTGGAAAAGTGAGCCACAGAACGATGCGGGAGCACGACACTGGGCGGTGGAGTCTGCTCCACCACTCTACGGGACCCGCGCCTGGCGCGCTCGGCGGACCTGGCGCGCCGGCGGGAATTACTCCAGCGGCCGAGACACCCCACCTGACCGCGCAAGCAGTCACAGGAGGCTCGGTCGCTGGAGGGTCCTCAGGCGCTCGCTCAACGACCGTCAATCGACAGCCAACACCAGGACTTGAGCGGCCTCACGACCCCCGCCCGGCATGGTTCACTACCCCATCTGACGGCGGATCCAGTCGATCCCGTCGCTCAAGCCCGGCGAGCGCTCAGTGCACGGATTCCAGCCACCGCAGCAAATGCTGGGTGATCACGTCCGGGGCCTGCTGCTGCAGCCAATGCCCGGCGCCTGGGATCACCTCGTTCACACGTAGGCAGGTCACCCAGCCGTCCATCACGGCCGCCGGCATGAAGCGGCGGACAGGATCTCGCTCCCCAGTGAGGAACAACGCGGGCTGGGTGATGCGGCGCTCGGCCACGCGAGCGGTCCGCTCCCAGTTGCGGTCCAGGTTCCGGTAGTAGTTCAGCCCGCCGCGGAAGCCGGTTCGCGTGTAGGCATCGACGTAGACCTGAAGCTCGGCCTCAGTGAGGAACGTGGGCGTCGGGGGGTTCTCCTGCAGGTCCGCCGCCCAGGCTGCGTCCCACACCCGCGGTGTGGCCAGAGTCCGCCGGGCATCACGCTCGAGCGCCGCCTCGGCCACGCCCGGCTCCTGGAACCAGACCATGTAGAAGTCGGCGCCGAGGTGATCACGCATCAGACCGAGCGGCGGCGCCGGCGCTCTCGGCGCGAAGGGGACAGAGAGCCCCCCGACTGCGAGTACCCGCTCGGGGTGCAGCCATGCCGTCTTCCAAGCCAGGTCGGCACCCCAGTCGTGCCCGATCACCGTTCCCTGCTCCGCGTCGGCGTGATCGAGCAGCCCGAGCACGTCGCGCGCGAGGACGTCGATCGCGTACTCCTCCACCGCGCCTGGTGCGTCGGAGTCTCCAAAGCCGCGGAGATCGGGCACCAGCAACCGGTACCCCGCGGCCACGAGCGGCCCGATCTGGTGGCGCCACGAGAACCCGAGCTCAGGAAAGCCGTGGAGCAGTACTACCACCGGGCCGTCCGCCGGGCCGTACTCGGAGACCGCAAGCTGAACGCCGTTGACCCGCACAACGAGAACCTATCGGACTGACCTCAGCCCGACTGCGACAGCAGACGGAACTAGACCAACGTGCGGGTGTCTTGGGTTGGTGGTCCGGACGATACGAATGTGTGACACCAATCCGACCGCGACGGGGGTGGCTTCAAGTGAGGCCGCAGCGACTGATGGGACCGCTTGGTTACGGCTTGGTCGGCGGCCGAAAATGGTGTTGGATCGCGGCACAGTTGAGCGTGTTGGCGGCGCTGATCATCGTCTACGCGGTGGCGCATCACGGAAGCGTCGTGATTGATTTCAAGGGCGGGTTCTACGATTCCGGCCGCGCGATCCTTACCGACCATAACCCGTACCACGCGGGGTTTCTGGCCCACCAGGCGCAAGTGATGCGCTCGGGTGGTGTCGCGATTGGGGAGAACAACGGGTCGGCGTTCTCGGTCTCCCTTTACCCCGCTGCGACGATCCTGACTCTGGTGCCGTTGAGCTTGCTGCCGTTCTCGGTGGCGGCGGCGATCTACACGCTGTTGTCCGTCCTCGCGCTCATTGCCGGCTTGCGGCTGCTCGGAGTTCGCGACAACCGATGCCTGATGATTGCGGTCGGTAGCTGGCCGTTTCTGTTTGGCGTTTTGCTCGGCGCGGTCGGGCCATGGGTCGTGCTCGGTGCAGGGATTGCGTGGCGGTGGAGAGACCGGCTGTGGCGACCGGCGGTCGCGATCGCCGGTGTTGTGCTGCTAAAGCTGTTTCCATGGCCGCTCGCGGCGTGGCTGCTGATCACCAAGCGGTGGCGGGCTTTTCTTGCAGCAGCGGCGATCGGGCTGATCGCGGTGATCGCAGGATGGGCGCTGCTCGGGTTTGAAGGCATGGCTCAATACCCGCAGATGCTCGCGAACGCGTCCTACATCCAGGAGGGGCGAACACTGTCGCTGGTCAAGATCCTCACGGCGATCGGAATGTCGACGGACGCCGCGACCGCACTCGCGATCCTTTCCGCCCTCGTGGTGCTCGGGGTCTCCTGGCAGCTGGCTCGCCGGCCCGACGGAGAGCGGCAGGCGTTTGCGCTGGCGATGCTCGCCGCACTGATCGGCACCCCAATCGTGTGGACGCACGACCTCGTGCTGCTACTCGTGCCAATCGCGCTTATCTCGCCGCGGCTGTCGCCGATCTGGTTCCTGCCATTGCTATCTCCCGTCCTCGTCGGACTTGTCGAATCGTTCGTGCCCGGCGCCAACCAAAACGCGGCGTATCCGGCCGCGGTCTGGCTAGCGATCGAGTTAATCGTCGGCGTGGTGGTCTACCGATCGAATCCCAAGCCCAACCTAGCCGCCAGCGCAAAACCCGACTCGGTACCCCATCTAGACAAACCGTGCGTCGTCGCCGGTCCATCACCGAGAAGTGTTGTCACGGATGGCTTGGGCTCACGTGCTCGCGTCGATCGTAAGGACGTCGTAATCGGCGATGCGCACGTCAGCAGTCACGATCGTCACCTGCTCGGAACGGGCTTGCGCAATTAGGAGCCGATCGAACGGGTCGCGATGGTGCATGGGGAGACGGGCGACTTCGAGCCCGTGGTTGGGAGCGAGTCCAAGGATCCGTACTCCGCTGTGCATGATGTGGTCCTGGATCTGGTCGGGAACGACGAGCTTCCCGATCTTGGAGCCGGTCGTGTAGATGGTGCCGACCTGCGCGATCCCGAACACGTCCGGGTGGTGCGGGTCGGAGTTCGCGACGCCGAAGAAGTTCGCCGACTCCCGGCCGGCGAAGATCCGCGACAGGCCGGAGTGCTGCACGGTGATCGTCTGGCCCGCGTAGTTCACCGCTGGGGCGCTGTGCGTCCACAGGTAGTTCTTGACGAACTCAGTCGCCTCCTGGGAGCGGTCCGACAGCCACCACAGCAGTCCGTGGCGTTCGAGATATGGCGGTCGAGGTCGAGCTGCGGACCGGTGCAGCGGTGACCTTGCCTTGGGTCATGCACCCTTCGGCCGTGGATCACTGAACCACTGCGGGTCGTCGAACTTCGGCAATGAAGGCGGCACAGCGTGGGGCGCTCACGGTGGCCAGCACTCAACGCCGACTTCCGATACGCAACAAGAACGGGCCCGCTGCGTCGAAGTCGCTGGGCTGAGTCGTGGCGACCCGCTGCCCTCGGTGCCGCGGTGGTGCTCCGGGATCTCGCGGATGTTGGCGCCGATGACGCTGGATCCAAGAGACTCGCGCGTCCGCCGGTTACCGCGTCTCCGGTGGTGTAGTCCCACCGCCCGATCGTTCGGGGCGGGCACTCAGGTACCGGATCACGGCGAGCACCCGCCGGTGATCCTCGGCGTGCGCGGGCAGGGCGAGCTCGTCGTAGATCCGGGAGACGTGCGCCACGACTGACTTCTCGGTGATCGACAGCCGCTGGGCGATCGCCGCGTTGCTGCGACCTTCCGCCACGAGCATGAGCACGTCACGTTGCCGAGCGGTCAACCGGTGAACAGGATCGTCGCTTCGGTCGCTCGCCGTAGCGAGGACCTCCGCCACGGTGCGATCGATCACGATGCCGCCGGCACAGATACGCTTGAGGTCTTGCGTGAAACGCTCGACGTCGGCCACTCGCTGCTTGAGCAGGTAGCCGAGCCCGCCGCGGCTCGGCTCGAGGAGTTCGAGCGCATAGGTGATCTGGACGTGATGAGACAACAGGAGCACGGCCATGCCGTCGAGATGTTCGGCGCGTATCGCCCGGGCGGCGCGAAGCCCCTCGTCGGTGTGCCCCGGGGGCATCCGGATGTCGGTGATGACGAGATCGGGACGGTGGGCCCGGGCCTTACGCACGAGATCCGGTCCGTCGGCGGCAGTTGCCGCGACGGTGAAGCCCGCGCGCTCGAGCAACAGCTCGAGCCCGTGACGCAGCAGCGCCTCGTCCTCGGCCAGGACTACGCGCACGGGAGTTCGGCGACGAACCGGGTCCCCGTCCCGGCCGCACTGTCGATCCGCACCTGCCCGCCGATCAGCTCGACCCGTTCGGTCATCCCGCGGATTCCAGCACCGGGCGGGGCAGCGCTCCCGCCGATGCCATCGTCGCCGACCTCGAGGAGCAGCGACCCGCCCAGCGAGCTGATCCGCAGCCGTAGCTCCCGCGCGCCCGCGTGCTTGACAGCGTTGGTCACGGCCTCGGAGATCACGAAGTAGGCGGTACTCTCGACCGCGGGCGCGAGCGGCGGGAGCTCGTCATCGATCTCGAGCCTCACCGGAAGGGGGAGTCGCCGGACGAGGTCATCGACCGCGCTGCACAGCCCGCGCTCGGCCAAGAGGGACGGTATCGACCCCTCGGCCAGCGCCCGGAGTTCGTCGATCGCGGTGTCGAGACCCCGGCGGAGTTCATCGTGGCCGAGCAGTCCGGCTTGGAGCGCGAGCAGGACCAGGCGAGACTGCAGGCCGTCATGGAGATCCTGTCCGATCCTTCGTCGCGTCCGGTCGACGGCTTCGGCGACCTGGCCACGGGCGAGGTCCAGCGCCGCCTCGCTGCGCGTGAGCTCGGTGCTCAAGAGCTCCCGCTCGAGCGCGATCGCGACGACCTGGCCCGCGGCTCGGACCAGCTCAGGCTCGGCGATCAGAGTCGCGTCGTAGACGATCGCCGCGAGCCGCAGGCCCCCACTCTCGATCTCGACTGCGGCGCGGCGCGCACCGAGGCCCGGGAGCTCGACGGCTTGACCGGCACCGTCGACGTAGCCGCTATGCCCAGGAGACCACAGCGCGAGTTGCACGGATCGGTCGCCGAGCGCCTCGGCGAGCGCCTGGTTCAGCCCGCCCGCTCCGGGGCGCTCGGCGCTGAGCCAACTGCCGAGCTGCTCGATCTCGGCTGTCCGCGCGAACTCACCGAGCAGGATGCTCGGCACGAAGACGAGCGGCGCCCCGGCGAGCGCCGCCAGCTGCAAGGTCAGGAGCGTGGTGTCGGCGCCGGGTTGCGGGAAGAGATGGGCGCTGACGGGCAGGAACAGGATCGCCACGATCCCGTACGCGTAAAGGGGCCCGAGCAGGCGTCGGCTCCGGGGCGGCACCGCCCGCAGCCGCCGGCCCAGGACGAGCACGATCGCCAGCACGAGCGCCGCGCCGGACCAGGTCTGGGCCAGGTACGCGAGGTGCGCGAGGTGAGGGTCGGAGCGCACCGCCAGCGGGGCGTACGGCGGCGGTGACTCGGTGAACAGGTACTGCGGAGCCTGGAGCAGGAGCGCGATCGCATAGCCGAATCCGGTGAGGCAGCGAGCGAGGGTGGTGCGCAGGCGTCCTGACGGGAAGGCCAGCAGCAGGTGCAGAACGATCACGATCGGCAGGCTGGCGACGATCTGGCCGGCGGCGATCAGGGCGCTCGAGCCCGTGTTGGCGAGCCCAGCGCCGAAGTAGGTGAGCGCGCCGAAGACGAGCAGCGCGCCGACCCGATTCGCCGGGCGCCGGCGCCAGGCGAGCAGCCCGGTGGCGAGGTAGATCGTCCCGACCAGCGGGAACAGCAGCAGCAGCCCGATCGGGCGCAGGGGCCCGTCGATCAGCAGCCCGATCTCCGCCCCGGCGAGCACGAGCCCGGTGAGGAGCAGTTCGAGTAGCGCAAGGTCGAGCGGCCGCCCCGGCGGCATGCGAGTCATTTCGACCCATCATGGCGGATCGTCAGCGGCGGAGCGACGTGTTCGGGTGAGCGCTGGCATTGCCGGGCCGGGATCGCAGACGCGACCTAGGTCCCTAGCCGACCACGGTGTCGTCCGGGAGCCTTCGTCTCCTGCGCGGTTGCCGCTGCGCGTTCAAGCGAGTTGTCGACCCAAGGGGGCGGGATGTTCGATCCATTCAGACGTGTGGCCAGACGGCGCGGTTGGTGGTTGGCGGTGGCGGGTGTCGCGAGTGCCGGGTGCGCGCTGTTCCTATACGCGCCGGCCGCGCTCGCTAAACGGGCCATCCCACCGACGGTGATGCTCTATACCGACGGGGGCACCTTCAGCCTCGGCGAGGTGGAGCAGACGATCTTCGGGTGCTATAGCAGCAACAGCATGGTCGCGCCGCTGGTTTCGTGCGTCGACTCCAACGGGGTGGCGGGGACCGGATCGCCGAGCTCGATGGTCGGGTCTGGACAGCTCGACACCTCCGTGCTCGGCCGGTTCAAGTACACGGTCACGGCAACGGATGCCAGCAGCGACCCGGGTAAGACCGGCGCGACGGCCACCGCCAGCTTCACCTACGCGGTCGCCGCACCGCCGACCGCGACGATCAAGGTCCCGGCCGACGGCGGCATCTACAACGCGACGCAGGTGCTCGACGCGAGCTACAAGTGCGCCGAGGGCAAATTCGGTCCCGGTCTCTCGACCTCGAACGGCTGTGCCGGCCCGGTCGCCGATGGCGCGCAGATCGACACCAACACGGTGGGTCAATACTCGTTCTCGGTGAACGCGACGAGTCAGGATCTGCAGACCGGGGCGGCGACGTCGACGTACACGGTCGTCTACCCGACGGGGACAGCAGTCGTGTGCGATCCAGACTCGGTCGCGGTCAACCAGGCGACGACATGCACGGCGACGCTCACCACGCAGCCGCACGCCGGAGCGCCGACGGGAACGGTGGGCTTCAGCTCGTCGAAGGCCGGCAGCTTCACGCCCGCCTCGTGCACGCTCTCGCCCGACACCGGGCTCGGGGCCGACGTGTCGACCTGCTCGGTGAGCTTCACCCCGACGGTCGCCGGCTCGCAGAAGATCACCGCCGCCTACGGTGGCGATTCCGTCTACCACGGCACCAGCTCAGGGACGACGAAGGTGACCACGTAGCCACAGAGTCGTGGCTGGCGTGAGGTTGCGATCCACGACGCGCCCTGGGGGTCACGGTAGGATCGACGGGAGGAAACCAGCGCCAGTCGGCCATGCCGCACGGCGCGGGGCGCCTCCCATCGGCGGAACGACGCGGGAGGCTTCGGGCACAAAAAAGCCCCGCCGGTGAGCGGGGCTTTCCCAGTGCGCCCGAGAAGACTCGAACTTCCACGGACCAATCGGTCCACAAGGCCCTCAACCTTGCGCGTCTACCAATTCCGCCACAGGCGCGTGGGCGGCGAGTATAGCCGTGCGCGGCAGACCCGCGTCCG
>Ga0302324_100029977_pt1 | contig 10290 bp, 7 predicted proteins | sample Palsa_T0_1_FD_201949 | JGI IMG/M metagenome (GOLD analysis project Ga0302324, IMG submission 201949) | Peat permafrost microbial communities from Stordalen Mire near Abisko, Sweden - Palsa_T0_1 | ecosystem: Environmental > Terrestrial > Soil > Palsa > Peat permafrost | place: Sweden: Abisko... | reverse complement strand
GGTAGGAATGCAGCGTGCCATCGGCGATGGCGGGTGAAAAGGAGAATGCCGATGGGTAGAGTTCGGGCAACTGTACGTGAAAATCGACGGTATAAATGTCTCCTGCGGCCATGGGCGGAAGATCGAAGGCTTCGCGCGAAGTGTTCGTGCCGGCGAAATCCAGGCCGATGTGGTTGCGCATCATGAATCCCACGATCGGCAGCGTAAGATCCTCGATCGCGCGGACGCTGATGCGGACCACGATGGTGGAAGACGTCTCCAGAACGTAAACGGGCTGTCCCGCGGCATCCTGGATCGCGATGCCGATTATTTCCGCACGTCCATCGCCGAAGCGATGATCGATGTTCGGGATGGTTTCGACAATCTCCGGCGCCTTTACCGGTTCATGGGGAGAGTCTTGCACTCTGCGATGCGTGCCGGCCAGGTAGACATTGTCTTTCTCTACCATCGCCGCCATGTATCGGGTGACCACCGCGTCCGTGCTACCGATGTCCTTGATGCGGCCCGCCTCAAGCCACATCGCGCGGTCTCCCAGCGCTTTCACTTCGGCGATGGCGTGCGACACGAACAAAATGGTCACGCCCGCGTCGCGCAACTCGTGCACCTTGCGCATGCAACGCTGCCGGAAATAGATGTCGCCCACCGAAAGCGCTTCGTCCACCAGCAGGATCTCCGGCTCGACGTGAATGGCTACAGAAAATGCCAGGCGCACCGCCATTCCGCTAGAATAGGTCTTTACCGGCTGATCGATGAACGCGCCAATCTCGGCGTACTCTTCAATCTGAGAAAACTTGGCGTCGATTTCCTGGCGCGAGAGGCCGAGAATCGCGGCATTCATATACACATTTTGGCGCCCGGTGAATTCCGGATTGAAGCCGGTGCCTAGTTCGAGCAGAGCTGCCACGCGGCCCCGGACGGTAACATCGCCTTTCGAGGGATGAAGGATGCCCGCGACAATCTGCAGCAGCGTGCTTTTGCCGGAGCCGTTTTCACCGACGATACAGAATGTTTCCCCGCGCTGAATTTCGAAGCTAATGTTATCCAGCGCCGCGAAGTCATGATGGAACGAGACACGGTTCAGGCACAGGAGCTCCTTTAAACGCGCGCTGGGAGAGGCGTAGATCGGATAGTTCTTCGATACACCCCGGAACTCGACGATCGATTGCGCCACTAAATCGAATCTACTGGAGCGAAAAAGGAAGTGTCAAATGGAAGCCGACATGGTTCAGGGCGACTGCCAACCCCTGCTTGCCGGCCTGAACGCTGGTGATGCGGTGAATCCGCCGCAAACTGGTGAGGCAACTTCTCTCACCCTGCGTTTTCGTCTCAGGCCAAGCACGTCGAGGAAGCCGGGAGCCGCCCTGCTAGGTAATCGCGGTCGATAAGATACCTCCTGGACCTACTTCAAAGTTGGTTGGCTCTGACATCCGCCAACTCTCGATTATTAAGTAACTCTAATCTCGGTCTATTGTCAAGCTTTTTAATCATTTAGCCCACGCCGGTTGACAGGCTACTGCACCTCCGCCTACCCTGAAAAGGCGTTGCCGGTGTAGCTCAGGTGGTTAGAGCGGCGGTCTCATAATCCGCAGGTCGCAGGTTCGAGTCCTGCCGCCGGCACCATCAGGTCGACGCACCTCCCGATCCCCTTGAAATAATCGACTCGTAAATTCTCTGGAGCTCATCCTGGGAATAGTATTCGATTTCGATGCGGCCGCGCTGATCTGATTTCTCGACAATTCTTACGCGGGTTCCAAGCGCTGCTTCGAGATCCCCGACCGCAGCTTTGATGTTCGGGTCCTGGAGAGGATCCTGCGATGGCACCTTCGGCTCATTTACCTTCTTGACCAACCGTTCGACTTGCCGGACCGAGAAACCCTGTGCGGCGGCTTTCTCCGCAACCTGGGTTTGGAGCTCGGGGCTCACTAAGCCTAGGATCGCGCGAGCGTGTCCCATAGAGAGACGGCGTTCCGCGACCAAGAGCTGAACGTCTCGCGGGAGCTTTAGTAGCCGGATCATATTGGTTATCGTCGTACGATCCTTGCCGGTTCTCGTGGCGATCTCTTCGTGGCTGAGGTTCATCTCCGTGTGCAGCCGTTCCAGCGCCTGAGCGGTTTCCATGGGGTTGAGGTCTTCGCGCTGGATGTTCTCAATGAGCGCGATCTCGAGGATTCGTTCGTCAGCGTAGTCCTGAACAATGGCTGGCACTTCTACGAGACCAGCCAGCTTAGCTGCTCGGAGGCGCCGTTCACCTGCAATCAATTCATAGCTGGAGCCTTTGCGGCGAACCAGAAGCGGTTGGATTATTCCATGTGTTTCTATAGAGTTAGAGAGTTCTTCCAGACGGGTTGCGTCGAATATCGAGCGTGGCTGCAAGGGGTTTGGCAGGATATTCGAGATTGGTAAGGACGCTATTTGAGGCCCGGCTGCGGGTAGTTCCGATGCTGGCGGCACCGCAGTTGAGGCAGGCCGCTGGGGGAGTAGTGCGGAGAGTCCCCTACCCAAGGCTTTGCGTTGCTTGTCCGGCGTTAAGTTCACGAGCCAGGACCTCCTTTGCGAGTTGGATATAGCTCTCGGCGCCTCGCGAGCGGACGTCGTAGGCGATGATTGGCTTCCCGTAACTGGGTGCCTCCGCGAGCCGGATGCTGCGGGGAATAACGGTGTCGAATACAGACGCTTCAAAGAAGCCGCGGAGATCTAATTCCACTTGGCGGGTTAAATTGGTGCGGTCGTCGTACATGGTGAGCAGAACGCCTTCGATCTTGAGGGCACTGCCGAACGATTGGCGCACTCGATCAATTGTGTCCATCAATTGCGAAATGCCTTCTAGGGCGAAGAACTCGCATTGGATTGGTATAAGGATGGAGTCGGCAGCGACCATCGCGTTCAAGGTCAGCAGATCCAGTGCTGGTGGGCAATCGATCAGGATGAAGTGATATCGTCCACGAACGGTCTGTAACCTCTCACGGAGTCTGAACTCGCGGCTGTCCAGTTCCACCAGCTCCAGGTTGGCTGCAACTAAGTTCTTGTCGGACGGCAGGATATCCAGGCCGTCGAACTCCGTTGGAATGATCGCAGCGGAAATCTCGGCATCCCCCAGAAGAACCTGGTAAAGGGTCGGGCGATCCTCGCCTTTGGCAATGCCAAGGCCAGTAGTCGCGTTTCCTTGTGGATCTGAATCAATCAGCAGGACTCGAAGATCGTTGGCCGCTAAGGAAGCAGCGAGATTAATGGCAGTCGTGGTTTTGCCCACACCGCCCTTTTGGTTTGTGATCGCTATAACTTTTCCCACTTGGATGTTTCACGTGGAACATTCCACGTTGTTTCACGTGGAACGACCAAACACACACAGTTTTCGGTCTCCCCAAGGTAACCGAACTGGCGCAGCCCACGCAATGCGAGAATCCTGCTGGATCCCGGAAAAATCTCCTTCGCCAAGCATAATGCCCACATTTTGAGCTAGACGGGGAACCTGGCGGAGAACTTCCGCTGGGTCTACTGCGCGTGCGACCACCCAATCGACGTGTGCCGTAGCTGCCTCTATTCGATCGGCCAGCACGGAGATGTTGCGAATGTCACGACTCGATTCTCGGAGAAAAACCGCTTTTCTTTGGCTGGATTCAACGAGCGTCACATGCCAGTCCGGTCTTAGAACCGCCATAGGAACGCCCGGAAAGCCGGCTCCGGAGCCCAAGTCCATGACCGAAATGTTTTCGTGCGCAGGCAACTGCGCAGCAAAAAAAAGTGACTCGCAATAATGCCGGATCACATTCTCAGGCCCCGGCTTCACCGTCGTCAGATTCATCTTCTGATTCCAACGCAGCAGGAGACTGTAGTGCTGGAAGAGGTGGTCGATTTGGGGCTCGGAGAGCAGTACCAAGGAACCTAGTTCACGAGCGAGCAGCTCAGAGAACCAGGGGGGGATTTGCTCAGACGTGTGCACCGAGGCTTAGGTAAACATCAAGGACGGCGATAGCCGCGGGCGTAATGCCAGGAATACGGCCAGCTTGCCCGAGCGTTTGCGGCCGGACGCGTTCCAACTTCTGCCGGGCTTCGTTCGAGAGCCCTGGGATCCCCGCAAACTCGAATCCCGACGGTATGCGGCGAAGCTCCGAATCGCGCAGCCGATCCATCTGTCGCTGTTGCTGGGAGACATAGCCGGCATACTTCGTCTCGGTCTGGATCGTCGCCAGCAATCCGTGAACCGGTTCCTCACCTAGAGCCTCGGACATCGATTCCAAGAGCGATGAGATTGTATTTTCGGGACGTCTAAGCCAGGGTAACAGACGTTTCGCTTCAAGGTACGACGTCAGTTTGACCCTCTGTCGCTGCTTGCGCAAATACAGGTTCCAGCGGTCATCGCTGACCAGCCCAACCTCGCGCCCGATCGGAGTCAGCCGTTCGTCGGCGTTGTCAATCCGCAGATGCAGCCTAAATTCTGCGCGCGATGTGAACATCCGATACGGTTCGTCGGTGCCCTTGCTAATCAAATCGTCGATCAGAATCCCGGTGTATCCTTGCGTCCGTCCGATGATGACCGGCTCTTGCTTGCCAATACGGCGTACGACATTGATGCCGGCCATCAAACCCTGGCAGCCGGCTTCTTCGTAGCCCGAAGTCCCGTTGATTTGGCCAGCGAGGAACAAGCCTTCGATGGACTTTACCTCCAGGCTGTGCTTCAGCTCGCGAGGATCGAGGGCGTCGTATTCAATCGCGTACCCAGGGCGGATCATCTCGGCATTTTCGAGACCTGGAACGGAGGCAATCATCGCCGACTGCACGTCAATCGGCATACTGGTCGACATGCCGTTGACGTAGACTTCGTTGGTGTCCAGACCTTCGGGCTCCAGGAAAATCTGGTGCCGGTCCTTATCCGGGAACTTGACCACCTTGTCTTCGATGGATGGGCAGTATCGGGGCCCAACGCCCTCGATCTGGCCACTATAAAGTGGCGAGCGGGCGATGCTATCTCGCAGAATTCGAAGCGTTTCTTCTGAAGTGTATGATATATAACATTTGATTTGCTCCCGTACGATCTTTTCAGTCATGAACGAGAACGGTGTTGGTTCTGCGTCGCCGCTTTGCGCTTCAAAACGCGACCAGTCTATGGTTCGGCCGTCCAGGCGCGGCGGTGTACCGGTCTTCAGCCTCATCCAGGCCAGACCGAGCGTTCGCAACTGGTCGCCGAGCAAGTTGGATGGCGCCTCACCGTTTCGGCCGCAACTGTATTGCATCTCGCCGACGTGCGCCAAGCCGTTCAGAAACGTTCCCGTGGTAACAACAACAGAATCGCTCGAAATTGTTCTACCGTCGCGGAGCAAGACGCCCGTCACTCGAGACTGATCAATCACCAACTGCGCCACTTCAGCTTGCAGGATGCGAAGATTGGGCTCGCGCTCCAGCACAGCGCGCATCTGGATGCGATATTGCTTTTTGTCGCATTGAGCCCGCGGCGACCATACGGCGGGCCCGCGGCTGGTGTTCAGCAGCCGAAATTGAATACCGACCGCGTCGGTCACTTCGCCCATCACGCCGCCCAGTGCGTCAATCTCGCGAACCAGGTGCCCCTTCGCGATGCCTCCGATCGCCGGATTGCACGACATCTGCGCGATCAGATCCAGGTTCATCGTGATCATGGCGGTGCGCAGGCCCATGCGAGCACACGCACGCGCGGCTTCGCAACCGGCGTGGCCGGCGCCCACCACAACGACGTCATAGCGCGAGGACTTCATGGAGTTATGTTTTCAGTGTGGCATACTTAGCTTTCGATTGGCCCAAAATGAAGATCCTGGTGGTGGGTTCGGGCGGACGCGAACACGCCCTCTGCTGGAAACTCGCGCAAAGCCCGAAGACCTCCGCGCTGTACGCAGCGCCTGGGAATCCGGGGATGGCTCAGGTGGCGGCTTGTCTTGCGACGACGGACTATCTTGCCGCCGCTGAATCGATCGATGCCGATCTGACCATCGTCGGGCCGGAAACTCCACTGGCGGCCGGCATTGTGGATCAATTTCGCGTCAAAGGGCACCGGATCGTTGGTCCAACGGCAACGGCGGCGCGTCTGGAAGCGAGCAAAGCATTTGCCAAGGAGCTGATGCTGCGTGCCGGGATTCCAACCGCACGCTTTGCCACCGCGACCAGTGCAGAAGAAGCCCGCGACGCACTGCTCGAGTTCGATCTTCCGGTGGTGATCAAAGCTGACGGCCTTGCGGCGGGCAAGGGTGTCATCGTCGCCAACACGCACCAGGAGGCGAATAGGGCCATCGACCAATTGATGACGCTAGGCTCAACACTGGTGATCGAAGAATTTCTGGCGGGCGAAGAGGTTAGCTTCATTGTGCTCAGCGACGGCGTCAACGTGCTCGCACTCGAGCCGACGCAGGATCATAAGACCGTAGACGATGGCGACCAGGGTCCGAACACCGGCGGCATGGGCGCCTACTGTGACGGACGCATCTTGGACACATTCCGGCAGGAGCTTGTGATGGCCCAGGTGATCCGGCCGGCCATCGGCCAAATGCGGGCGGAGGGCACGCCATTCACGGGTTTTCTCTACGCAGGTTTGATGATGACCGCCCAGGGTCCGAAAGTGGTGGAGTTTAACGCGCGTCTGGGCGATCCAGAAACGCAGGCGCTGATGCATCGCATGGCGTCCGATTTTGTGGAGCCTCTGTTCGCGGCCGCGCACGGCACTCTGGATGAAACACCTTTGGATTGGAAGGCCGATCCATCGGTATGCGTGGTGCTGGCGGCGGCGGGATATCCGCTTTCCGTCCGCACCGGCGATGCAATCACCGGCCTGGATCAAGTTCATCAGGCTACGGCGTTCCACGCTGGAACAAAAATGGATAAAAATGTCTTGACCACAGCCGGCGGCCGCGTTCTTGGTGTCACCGCAAGCGGCGCTACTCTCGCGGTGGCGATGCGCAACGCCTATGAAGAGGCTTCCAAGATCCACTTCGAGGGCGTGCACTATCGCAAGGACATCGGGCAAAAGGGTCTCAAGCGCTGGTAAGATCGGGCATGAACAAACGGCGTTTTGCGGTCCTACTTCTTCTGGGCTCCCTAGCAGCCGCGCCGCTTGATGACGCAACGCGCAAACTTGCCCACGACATCTTCCAGCAGCTAATCGAAATCAACACAACGGATTCAGTGGGCAGTACGACCGTCGCGGCCGAAGCCATGGCCAAACGGCTGCTCGATGCCGGGTTTGTGGCCCAGGATGTCCAAGTTCTAGGCCCGAACGGCCGCAAGGGCAATCTGGTGGCGCGCTATCGCGGGACAGGGTCCGCGGGCCTGAAGCCGATCTTGATCATCGGTCATTTGGATGTGGTGGAAGCGCGCCGCGAAGATTGGACCACGGATCCATTTCAGTTCGTCGAGAAAGACGGCTACTTCTACGGCCGCGGTACCCAGGACATGAAAGTCAACGACGCCGTCCTGGTAACCACGTTCATTCGCTTCAAACGCGAGGGATACCGGCCGGATCGGGACATAATCCTCGCTCTGACGGCTGATGAAGAGGGCGGCAAATCGAACGGAGTGGATTGGTTGCTCAAGAATCATCGCGACCTGGTGGACGCCGTGTTCGCCCTGAACGCCGATGCCGGCGGTGTCACCACAGTGAAGGGTAAGCCCTTGAACGTCGACTTAGAGGCGAACGAGAAGCTTTACGCCGATTTCGAGCTGGACGCCAGCAACCCGGGCGGCCATAGTTCGCTCCCGGTTCCCGACAATGCGATCTACCATATCGCGGACGCTCTTGCGCGCCTGGAGCACGCACCGTTCCCGTTCGAATTGAACCCGATCACGCGGACCTATTTCGAAAAGCGCGCCGCGCTCGAAGCGGGGCAGACTGCTTCCGATATGAAAGCGATTCTGCGAACTCCGCCGGATCCGAAAGCCATCGCCCGGCTATCCAGCGACGCCCGGTTCAACTCGCTTCTGCGGACCACCTGCGTGGCAACCCGCTTGAACGCCGGCCATGCAAACAACGCTCTGCCGCAGCAAGCCCAAGCCATTGTGAACTGTCGCATCCTGCCCGGTCATACGATGGAAGAAGTGCGGCTGGAGTTGATCCGGATCTTCGCCGATCCGAAAATTACGGTGAAGTATGTGGACAATGCCTACCAGGCTTCTGATCGCGCACCCGAGACAAAAGCGTTTGCGGCCGTTTTGCCGCCGGCTGAAGTGATGCAGCCGCTGGAGCGCGTGGCGGATGCGATGTGGCCTAGCGCACCGGTGATTCCGGAAATGGAGACGGGCGCGTCCGATAGCGTTTATACAATCGCGGCGGGTATACCGAGTTACGGCATTTCGGGGGTCGCGCTGGACCAGGACGATGTGAGAGCGCACGGCAAGGACGAGCGCGTGCGAATCGGATCGTTCTATGATGGGGTGGAATTTTACTACCGGTATTTGAAGGCGCTGACCGGAGCGCCGTAAGGCGCCTCAGCCCGGTATCCGGCGGAGCTCTAAGAACCCGGCCTAAGTTCATCCCAGTTGGTGATCACGTTTAGCGTTGGCAACGTAGCGTCGGGCAGGATCTTCATCAGGAAACGCTGGCCGTCAGTGGACGGACTGTAGATGAATTGATTGGCCTCCGGAATGATAAAACGCGTTTGCACCTCAAACAGGGCCTTGGGGACTCCAGCCTGGAGCAGCCCGCCCGGTCGCGATTGTACGGAAACCGCCATTAATCCCGGGCGGCTTAAAAAGCTTAAATAATAGAGTTCCTTTCCATCGGCACGCCAGTGCGGATTGGTCGCGCCGCTGCTCGAGATCCTCACTGGACCGCCGCCGGAAGGAAACGGGCGAACGTATACTTCGGGGGATCCTGATTCATTCGAAACGTAGGCGACCCAACGCCCATCCGGCGAGAACTGGCCCATGCTCTCGTTGAACTCGGTCTTAAGAAACGCGACCGGCGCGCCCAGCTCGCCGGAGGGATCGAGCGGGAGATACCAGATATCTCCATGAGTCTTCGGATCGATTTCGGTATAGAGCAAGTATTTCCCATCTCGCGACCAATCGGAGGGGGCCATTGGGTTACCGCTTTGAAGCAGGAGCTGCTCCGGCCCCCCACTCGCGTTCTTCACATCGAGGGCGTTCGGGCCGGAGAACGCGATCCGGCTGCTGTCCGGCGACCAGACGGCCGGGCCCGAAAAAGGAGGCAGTGCGAAGCGGGATTCCACGTCGCGGGCTAATTCGCGCAGCCAAACGCCTGGCCGGGAGCCGCTCTCGGAATACGTAAGCGCGACAGACTTCTGGTCCGGGGAAAGAGTGAGCCCGCGTAGATCTTCCAGTGGTCCCACTTTCCCCAATTCCTTTCCGGATCGATCCAACCAGATGGCTTGGAAGTCCGTGAAAGAAGATCCTGCCAGGTAGATCAAGGTGCCGTCTCCCGCTGCGGACGCGGCCACTTGATCGAAGGTCGAGGTGCGGGCGAGCTGAGGCGCAATAGAGAAGGGATCCCCCGCAAGCTGCAACGTTTCCACATCGAAGGGCAGGGCCATCAGTGTGTTCTCGCGCTGGAACAGAAGATGATCGTGGCCTGCGCCCTTCCTCCGTGGAACGAAAATCGCGTTGGTCCGGTCCGGCAGGAGTCTGCGGCCAGCCGGCTGATCCAGAGCGGCAAGGTACAGACCCGCTTTGCCCGGATCGTCACTTCGGACGTTGTAGAGAAAGTGCCTGCCATCGGGAAGGAACGTGGGCAGGCGGTGAACCATGCCAGGCTCGATCCGGGTGACCGGCGTGCAGGCGCCGCCAGCCGCGTTCACGCGCTCAATGGGGCCCTTATCGGCCCCAAAAAGAATCACGCCCTCGCGGTTCCATGTTGCGCCGCCGCCGGTGCCCGCATCGCACAGAGCCGTTGCCGGACCGCCGGTGATCGACACGATTCTCAGTTTCCCATTGGAAGAGAATCCGAGGGAGCGGCCGTCGGGAGACCAGAAAGGATGTCTTGCAAAGTCGGTGTTCGAAAGAGGCCGCAGTTCAAACGAATCGAGGGCGCGAAGCCAAAGCTTGCCTTCTCCGGTGATCGCCACCGTGCGACCGTCCGGGGACAGCGCAAGATAGCTGACCCCAAATTTGTCCGGAAGAGGAACCGACAGGCGTAGAGCGGTCTCCTGTGGCGGCGTCTCGCGGAAGTGGAGGAAAGACAACGCTGCCGCGACTAGCGCAAACACCCCCGCCGCAACCCACCCGATCATGCCGAGCCGTGACTGTGACGCCCTGTTCAGGGCCAAGGGAGCGGTTGTTGCGGGTTCGCTCTCAGCCAACAACAGCCCCACATCG
>Ga0302324_100029976_pt1 | contig 10291 bp, 7 predicted proteins | sample Palsa_T0_1_FD_201949 | JGI IMG/M metagenome (GOLD analysis project Ga0302324, IMG submission 201949) | Peat permafrost microbial communities from Stordalen Mire near Abisko, Sweden - Palsa_T0_1 | ecosystem: Environmental > Terrestrial > Soil > Palsa > Peat permafrost | place: Sweden: Abisko... | reverse complement strand
CGCGAAAAAACCGAGGAATTCGGCTCACCCGGCGGGTGAGATCCCAGAGGCGCTGTTTGCCATGGCATGACCCAAGAAAATCAAGGCCGCGTAACCCCGGCCAGCTTTTTCAACTGCTGTTTTTAGGGTAAATTCTCGGTTGGCTTTACACTTTTGATCCGTGTAAGGTTTTCCCTCGTAAACACTCGATAACTCCCTGATGCTCTGTCGAATTGGCTTACAAAATGCGACTTTCGGCGATTGCCGATGATACATCGCAAGCTGCTTATCACTAAAGACTTGCACACGACTGCTCTCTTTCTCGAAACGTGGCCCGTCAGATGCTACGGAAATGGTTGAGTTTAAGGAACTTGAGTAATTCTGTGAATATAATAGCCGTTATTTGGGAGTGTCCCACTTCCTCCAGAGGGGCCAGACTCGCGGTGTTCGTGAACACGTTGCGCGTGCCTTGTCCTTCATAGGCAGTTTCGTCGCGCTTTTGTAGCTATGCATCTCTCCTGTGCATAGTCACATTTTTTATGCGCGCCCTGCCGCTCCGGCCAAAAACTCCTGTCCATTTCCCCGCGCTTGTGGCAGATTCAATGCGCCATCGGCATGAAGATCCATTTAGCTTACGGCCAAGGCCACCTGGCTGTCGTTTTACCCGATGGCCGCGCCACAATCATTGAGCCTGCCCATCGTCCCGGTTTGCCCGATGAGCGCGCCGCCGTCATCGCCGCCCTCGACCAACCCATCGCCGCCCGCCCCTTGCGCCAATGGATCAAGCCCGGCGACCGCGTTTGCATCACCTTCACCGACCTGACGCGAGCCACCCCTAATGACCGCCTGATCCCCTGGCTCCTGGATTATTTGTCCGGCGTGCCGCGCGATCAGATCACGCTGCTGAACCAGCTCGGCACGCACCGCCCCAACACGCCGGCGGAATTGGACAAACTGCTCACCCCCGAAGTCACTCGCCGCTACCGCGTCCTCAATCACGAGCCAGAAAACCCCGCCGTTCTGGTGCAATTCGGCTCGATGCGCGACGGCGCGCCGGCCTTGATCAATCGCCACTTGGCCGAGGCCGATGTCCGCATCATCACCGGCTTCATCGAACCGCATTTCTTCGCCGGCTTCAGCGGCGGCATCAAAGGGATCATACCTGGCTGCGGCGGATTGCAAAGCGTGATGAGCAATCACGGCTTTAAAAACATCAGCGATGACAGGGCTACGTTCGGTGTCACTTTCGGCAACCCATTGTGGGAGGAATTGCGCGAGGTCGCCTTACGCGTCGGAACGAGCTTTCTTCTTAATGTCAGCCTCAACGAACAACGCCAGATTACCGGCGTTTTTGCCGGCGACTTGATCGAAGCCCATCGTGTCGGATGCGAATTTGTGCGCCAATCCGCCATGCAAAAAGTCAAGACACCCTTTGACATCGTCGTCACCACCAACAGCGGCTACCCGCTCGATTTGAATCTCTATCAGGGAGTCAAAGGCATGAGCGCAGGGGCGCGCGTCTTGGTCAAGGGCGGCCTGCTGATCCTGGCCTGCGAATGCCGCGAAGGAATCCCGCCAGGCAGTCCTCTGGATAAACTTCTGCTCAGCGCCCGCGATCCGGCGGAGATACTGGCCATGTTGAGCATGCCCGGTTTCGTGCGGCCCGAACAATGGCAGGCTCAAATCCAAGCCCTTATCCAGCGCGAGGCGGAAGTTCTATTATACAGCTCGTTGCCGGATGAAATGGCGCGTCGCGCGCTCTTGAATCCGTGCCATGACATTGGCGCCGCGGTGGCGCGGCGTTTGGAGCAATTAGGCCCGCAGGCGCGCGTGGCGGTCCTGCCGCAAGGCCCGCTGACCATTCCCTACCTGGCTTAATGGGTCAAGCTGGTGTTTCGGGAGCTGGCGGTTCCGCATTCGGAACCTGGGATGGACGCGGGTTTTTGGCGCGCTTGTTGCGAGGCAGCGGACTTATCAGGACATTGAGGTCGCGATCACCCACCATCTTCGGTGGAGAATCCGCCAGACCATAAGCAGCAACGTCTCCGACGAATTGGTTCATCACATTAAAACCGATTTCCTTGTGCGCCTTTTGCCGCCCGCGAAAACGCAGCTTGATGCGGACCTTCATGTCATCGCAAAGAAATTGAATGGCATGGTCCCGCTTGACCGCCAAATCGTGAGGGTCAATGGTGGGAGAAATCTGAAGCTCCTTCATGCGGTTGGCGGGCTGGCGGGAATCCTTGTTCCGTTTTGCTTCCTCGTAGAGGAATTTGCCGTAGTCCACAATGCGGCAAACCGGCGGTGTCGCGTTCGCCGCGATCTCAATCAGATCCAGGCCTTTGGAGCGGGCTAATTGCAAGGCGTCGCTCAGGGACATGATGCCCCGTTGTTCCTTCAGATCGTCAATGACCCGCACTTCGCGGGCGCGAATCTTCCCATTTCTACGATGCAAAGGTTCACGGGAATGAAAAGAGCGGGAGGGAAACGGACGGCTCAATGCGGCCTCCCCAGTTGAGAGTTTTTCCTGCGCCAAATCGGGCGATGAGGGTCCGGCTTCAACTTCAAAAAATCAGTGGCTGAACGGCAAATTCTGTGTGATTCGATAAGCGTCCGTGGGTCCGACTTGCCTCGCTTTTCCGAGTGAGCGCCGCCGCGATGGACTCTTGCCTTGCAGCAAATGGCGCCGGCCCGCTCCCCGATACAATATCTTGCCGGTGCCCGTGATTTTGAAACGCTTGGAGACGGACTTTCTGGTCTTGATGCCTTTGGGACGTCGCATAATGGTTCATTCGGAAAGGAATCGAGGCCCGGCGAAACCGGGCCTCGAACCTGTTCCCAAAAGGAATCAATAGCGGCTGCGTGCGCCACTAAACTGACGGCGCTCTCCGCCGCCGCCACCCGGTGCGCGTTCTTCGCGCGGCCTGGCGATGTTGACGGTGAGGGCGCGTCCGTCAATGGATTTGCCGTTCATCGCCTCGACGGCTTTTTGGGCCTCTTCGGGCGAGCTCATGGTGACGAAACCGAAACCGCGCGGGCGGCCGGTGGATCGGTCCATCATAAGGTTGGTCTCGGTGACGGTGCCGAAGGCGGCAAACGCGTCCTGCAGGTCGTTTTCTGTGGTGTTGAAGGAAAGATTTCCAACAAACAATTTATTATTCATGTGATTTTACACTGTCGTGACTCATACTTTTCCAGACTGTTCCCGAACGTCGGGTTTAAAATCATCACTGAACCAGGTTCACCTGAGGATTCACCATATCTTGAAATTGACAAGCTATCGAACAGGGGGCAACCTTAACCGTTGCCACGCGAATGTCAAAATAAATTTGCAACTATTTTCCGACGGATCGGATAAATGTCTCGCAACCACTTGGTGGAGAATGCTTTCGGCATGGGCCGCGCCGCCCCAATTCATTCGATTTCCCACTCGGTTCCGTCCCCGTCGAGATTCTCCGGGGTTATTCCAAGGAAGGACTTGGCTTCGCGAATGGCCCTTTCGTAGGTCGGCGCGTCCAAACGCATCGTGTTTTTCTGCCCTAAGTTGTTGTCGTATTCGAGGCCAAAACTGTCGTCCTCTTCGTTCAATATTCTGGCGGTTTTCATGGCCGCGCCTCGACGGGAACCGAGGACGCGGGAATGCACGCGTCCGCGCGTTGATTGCCTTCGACCACTTGGGCCAGCGTCAAGCCGATAAGGATGTCATCCCGGAAGGTGTCGGCTGCCCTGTAGCCTTGCGCCGCCGCCAGGCGAAACCATTTGTAGGCTTCGAGATTGGATTCAAGAGCGTCTTTGGGCAGCCCTTCGAAACTGGCGCGGCGATGCCTCATCCCCAGATGGTGTTGCGCGCCGGCGTCTCCCTGTTGCGCCGCCATGCGCATCCACATCACAGCCTTGGCCTCGTCTTGAGCGACGCCCTGTCCGCCAGCGAACATCAGTCCGAGATTAAATTGCGCCAGGGCGTGGTTCTGGTTCGCCGCCTTGAGATACCAGTGGGCGGCCTTGGGATAATCCGGCGTCTCGCCGCCGCTGCTGGCGAATTTTAAACCAAGGCTGAATTGCGCCTCGGCATCCCCCTGGTCGGCCTTGGTTTGCGTGTTTTCTAAAGCAGCGCTTTGCGAGCGGTTGAACAAATGTCGGAGCCAGGATGTAGCCATGATTCCAACGGTACTGTGTTTGGCGACAAACGCAAGACATGCTTTCGGATTGTTTTGGATTGTGGCACGATCGGCCAGCGCATAGCTGTTCATGCAAATCTCAAGCATTCAGACGCAGTCATCGGTTTTGCGGCTCTTAGCGCAAAGGTCGCGGACAAAGCGCGTCAATATTTTCCGATATACTTTTTGACGCCAGAATGCGCTTAATCCAATAGATGAGTGAATCAGATCGCAGCATGAAGCCGGAACCGCACCGTGAGGAAAGCCTGTTTCAGGCCGCCGGACAACTAACCGGCGCCGAGCGCGCCGCCTTCTTGAATGGCGCCTGCCACGGCGACCCCGCCTTGCGCCAGCGCCTTGAATCTTTGCTTGTCGCGCTCGACGAGAAGGATTCATTCCTCGAACCCGAAGTGCCCAAGCCTGCAAACAAACCCGTCAAGACGATCAAAATCGAGGCGCCGGAGGAACCGGATGACGATGCCCTCGGAACGAAGATCGGCCGTTACAAGGTGTTGGAGAAAGTGGGCGAAGGCGGTTGCGGCGTGGTTTATGTCGCGGAACAATTCGAACCGGTGCGCCGCCGCGTAGCGCTGAAGGTCATCAAGCTGGGCATGGACACCAAGGCCGTCGTCGCGCGTTTCGAAGCAGAGCGCCAAGCGCTGGCGATGATGGATCATCCCAACATCGCCAAGGTGCTCGATGCTGGAACAACCGAGATTGGCCGTCCATTCTTTGTCATGGAACTGGTGCGCGGCATTCGCATCACGGAATATTGCGATCAGAATAATCTTACCACCAAAGAACGTCTGAACCTGTTCATCAAGGTCTGTCAAGCGATCCAGCACGCGCACCAGAAGGGTATTATTCACCGCGACATTAAACCCTCGAACATCCTCGTTACACTCCACGACGGCGTGCCAGTGCCCAAGGTGATTGATTTCGGCATCGCCAAAGCGATTGAAGGCAGGCTTACAGACGCAACAGTTTATACGCAGTTGCACCAATTCATAGGCACACCCGCTTACATGAGCCCGGAGCAAGCGGAAATGAGCGGCTTGGACGTGGATACCCGCAGCGACATTTACAGTTTAGGCGTTCTTCTCTACGAGTTGCTGGCGGGCAGCACGCCGTTCGACCCGAAGGAACTGATGGCCTCGGGCATCGACCAAATGCGCAAGACCATTCGCGAAAAAGAACCTGTTCGCCCCAGCACACGCTTCGCCACACTCAAGGGTGAGGAGTTGACAACCACAGCCAAGAGGCGGTCCGTCGATACTTCAAAGCTGCTCCATCAACTCAAAGGCGATCTGGATTGGATCGTGATGAAATGCCTGGAGAAGGATCGGACGCGGCGTTACGAAACGGCCAACGGACTGGCCTTCGATCTCAATCGCCACTTGAACAATGAGCCAGTCCTGGCTCGGCCACCCAGCGCAGCCTACAAGTTCCAGAAGGCCTTTCGCCGGAACAAGCTGGTCTATGGTGCGGGCGTCGTGGTTCTTCTGACGTTGGTGGTCGGCCTGGGTTCAGCGACTTTGATGTTCCTCCGGGAACGTGATGCGCTCAGCGGCGAGCAGCAGCAACGATTGGAGGCGCAAGCCAGCGAACGAAAGGCCAGAGAAGCGGAGGCCGGGCAAAACCGGTTGCGCGAACAGGCGCAAGCCCAGGAATTGGCCGCCCGCCGCCTTGCCTACGCCGCGGACATGAACGCCGCCAAGCAGGCGCTGGACAGGGATAAATTGGGCCGCGCTCTCGATTTGCTCAACCGCCAAAGGCCCCAATCCGGCCAGAAAGACCTGCGCGACTGGGAATGGCGTTATCTCTGGCAGCAAACCCGCAGCGGCGCCCTGTTCACACTTTGCCAGGAAACCAACGGGATTATGACGCTCGCCGTCTCCGCCGATGGCGACTTGCTGGCGGAGGGCGACTTCCTCGGCCGCCTTTCCGTGCGCGACCTGCGGACGCGGCAGGAGTTGATTTGTTTGACAGCGAATCAAGACTACTGGGGTTTTCGTGCCTCTTTCTCGCCCGTTGAGCCTCTGCTGGCCTTCGCCACCATCAAGCTTGAGTCCGGAAGCAAAGCGGAATCAATCCTGCATTTGTGGAATACCTCAACGCGGCAAATGACCGCTGAAGCCCCGTTTACGGGCGCCTGCATGGGTCTGGCTTTCTCCGCCGACGGACGGACTTTGCTGACTTCCACCTCTTCCGGCACGGAAGGGAAGATGGCTCTCTGGCGTGTGTCGAACCCGACTGAAATAACCAATTATAATGTTGGACAACCCATCCTGGGTCCACAAGCGCATCCTTTTGCAGCCACCTCCGACTTGCATCTGGTGGCTTACAGTTCTCCTGGCGGGACGATTCATGTAATGGATTTGCGCAGTGGAAAGGATCTTTGGAAAGCTCAGGGATCGAAACTGCGCATCACGGCCCTGGCCTTCTCGCCTGACCAAAAGCTCCTGGCTTCCGCGGCGGGATATGAGGAGAAGGACATTCGTCTTTGGGATGTCGCGGCCGCTCAGGAAATCGGGCGTCTGGAGGGCCATGCCTCCTTCGTCGCTTCCCTTCTCTTTTGGCCCGATGGCAAACGGCTGGCCTCTAGCAGCACCGATCAGACTATTCGCATCTGGGATGTGGCCAGTCGCAAATGTCTGGATATCTTGCGCGGTTCGCGCAAGGAGGTATTTGATCTGGCGTTGCTGCCGGATCAGAAGACGCTGGTCAGTGGCTGCGCGGACGGCGCCATTTGCGTCTGGGATGCGGCCGCCGCCCACCCGAAAGAGCCGCAGTTGACCTTGGCGGAGAATGTGGCCGACCTTTGTTTTGCGCCGGACAGCCAATCGCTGGTGACCCTGGACCAAGTCGGACAGGTGACGCAATGGTCGGGCGCGGGATTTGAGCAAAAGGAACAGTTATTCAACGTCGGCGGCAATTTGACCCGCGGCTCCGGGATCGCGTGGGAGGAGGTCTTTTCCCGCGACGGTCAGCTTCTGGCCGTCGGCTCCACCAACGGCCTGCTGCAGGTTTGGAACCTGCCGCGCCGGGCCATTTTGTGTCAATTGACTAACGACGCCACGAGCGATTTCGTCCCGATAGCGTTCCTGGATGGCGGACGGAAGTTGCTGGCCTCCGGCAACAATTCAATTGGCGAATGGGACCTCCGCACAGGTTTGAGAATACGGTCCTGGCCAGTGGATTTGCCATCGGCGGGCGGCGTGTCGCCGGACGAGCGTTTTTGTCTGGCCAGCGGCACGGAAAATCATCGCTTCATGGTTCTAGATCTTGCCGGGCAGAAAAATGTGCAACTTGAGTTTAAATCCGGGGGCACGGCCGGTGCCGCGTTTTCACCGGATGGGACACATGTGGTCCTCGCCGATCTTTATGGCTCCGTCCATGTGTTCGAGACGGTACGGTGGCAGGAAGTGACCGCGCTGCGCAGCGAAATGTTCGCAGGTTACGCGTTGAGATTTTCGCCAGATGGCAGGCGGTTGGTCATGGGCGGCATCGGCCAGCACACGGTTCAACTGTGGGACACTGAAAGGTGGGAGGACGTTCTTACTCTCCAAGGCAAGGGCGCGAGTTACATCAAATCGGCGTTTTCCGCGGATGGCAACACCATCGCGTCCTTGGATGCGACGGGGCTTTTGCAACTCTGGCACGCGCCTTCGTGGCAGGAAATCGCCGCCACCGAGGCGAAAGAGAAAGGCGAGAGTCAACAACCATGAACCCTTCCCGCGAAGAAACCTTGTTTGCGTTGGCCCTGCAGAAACCGGTGGAGAACCGACGCGCGTTTCTGGACGCCGTCTGCGAAGGCGAACCCGCCTTGCGCCAGCGCCTCGACTCCTTGCTCGCCGCGCTCGACGAAAGGGATTCGTTCCTCGAACCCGAAGCTCCCAAGCCTAAGAGCAAACCCGTCAAGACCATCAAAATCGAGGCGCCCGAGGAACCGGACGACGATGCCGTCGGAACGAAAATCGGGCGTTACAAGGTATTGGAGAAAGTGGGCGAAGGCGGCTGCGGCGTGGTCTATGTCGCCGAACAAACCGAGCCGGTGCGCCGCCGCGTGGCGCTGAAAGTCATCAAGCTGGGCATGGACACCAAGGCCGTTGTCGCGCGCTTTGAAGCCGAGCGTCAAGCATTGGCCATGATGGATCATCCCAACATCGCCAAGGTGCTCGATGCCGGAACGACCGAGACTGGCCGTCCATTCTTTGTCATGGAGCTGGTTCGCGGCATCCGTATCACCGAGTATTGCGATCAGAATAATCTTACCACCAAGGAACGTCTCGACCTGTTCATCAAGGTCTGTCAAGCGATCCAGCACGCGCACCAGAAGGGCATCATCCATCGTGATATAAAACCGTCGAATATTCTCGTAATGCTGCACGACGGCGTGCCTGTGCCCAAGGTGATCGATTTCGGCATCGCCAAGGCGATCGAGGGGCGGTTGACCGACGCGACGGTTTACACCCAACTGCACCAGTTCATCGGGACGCCAGCTTACATGAGTCCGGAACAGGCGGAAATGAGCGGTTTGGACGTGGATACACGCAGCGACATTTACAGTTTGGGTGTGCTCCTCTACGAACTGCTGGCCGGCAGCACGCCGTTCGACCCGAAGGAACTGATGGCCTCGGGCATCGACCAAATGCGCAAGACCATCCGCGAAATAGAACCGGTGCGGCCAAGCACACGGTTCGCCACACTCAAGGGTGAGGAGTTGACGACTACCGCCAAGCGCCGGTCTGTTGATACTTCAAAGCTGCTTCACCAACTCAAGGGCGATCTGGATTGGATCGTGATGAAGTGCTTGGAGAAGGACCGCACGCGGCGCTACGAGACGGCCAATGGCATCGTGGCCGATGTCCGCCGGCATTTGAACTCTGAGCCGGTTGTCGCCCGACCGCCCAGTGTGACCTACAAGTTTCAGAAAGCCGTTCGGCGCAACAAACTGGCATTTGCCGCCGCGGCCGCAGTGGCGGTTGCTCTCCTGATTGGCATGGGCGTCAGCACCTGGCAGTCGGTGCGGGCTTCGCGGGCGCGCAACCGTGAAATCGAGGCCAACGGGCTTTTGCGCAACTCAATCGCCGAGACGGAGAAGGCGAAACAGCTTGCCGACCAGGCGGCGCGGGCGGAATCCGAACAACGGCGCCGGGTCGAAGGCATGCTCCAACAAATGCAAATTCAGAAGTCGGAGGAATTGTTTTCGGCGCAGCAGCCCTCTCTGGCGATCGACTATCTGGGCCAGATGCTGCGGGACAATCCGTCGAATGAAACGGCCGCGGCTCGCCTGGCATCGGCGGTTCTTCAACCGTTTGCCGCGCCGCTGACCGAACTGCTGCAGCATGAGGGATTGGTTCGTGATGCTCAATTCAGCCCGGATGGTTCGCGGGTGGTGACAGCTTCCTACGACAAAACGGCCCGGGTTTGGGACTCTCGAACCGGTGTCGCCCTGAGCAGGCCGATGCAGCATGATGGCTGGGTGATGTCTGCGCGGTTCAGTCCGGATGGTTTGCGCGTGGTCACTGCTTCCTTCGACAAGACCGCGCGGGTATGGGATGCGGCCACCGGCCTCCCCCTGACCGGGCCACTGGAGCATCAGGAAGAGCTTTACTCGGCCCGGTTCAGCCCGGATGGGTTGAAAGTGGTGACGGCTTCGTTTGATAAAACGGCCCGGGTTTGGGATGCGCGCACTGGCCTTCCCCTGACAGGACCGCTTCAGCATGGGGACCGAGTGCGGTCGGCGCAGTTCAGCCCGGACGGTTCGCGGGTGGTCACAGCTTCGTATGACAAGACGGCCCGGATTTGGGACGCGATCACCGGCCTCCCGCTGACCGAACCTCTGGAACATCAGGACGTTGTTTTCTCAGCTTCTTTCAGCCCGGATGGTTCGCGGGTGGTAACAACCTCCGGCGACAAAACGGCCCGGATTTGGGATGGGACCACGGGCCAGCCCTTGACCAAGCCACTTCGCCACGGGAAATCCGTTGAGGACGCGGAGTTCAGTCCGGATGGTTTGCGGGTTGTGACGGCGTCCGATGACAAGACGGCCCAAATTTGGGACGCAACCACCGGCGTGCCGCTCCTGTCCGAGCCGCTCCGGAACCTGGGCCTCGTGTACTCGGCGCAATTCAGTCCGGATGGATTGCGGG
>Ga0302324_100029973_pt1 | contig 10291 bp, 7 predicted proteins | sample Palsa_T0_1_FD_201949 | JGI IMG/M metagenome (GOLD analysis project Ga0302324, IMG submission 201949) | Peat permafrost microbial communities from Stordalen Mire near Abisko, Sweden - Palsa_T0_1 | ecosystem: Environmental > Terrestrial > Soil > Palsa > Peat permafrost | place: Sweden: Abisko... | reverse complement strand
TTGTTACGGTCGGGCCGGCCGACCTGATCCTGCTCGAGGGAGTGTTCTCCGCCTCGCCTGAGCTTTCCGACCTCGTCGACCGGTCCGTTTTCGTCGATACGCCCGAGCATGAACGGCTGCGCCGACTGCGTGTTCAGGTGACGCCGGAGAACTGGGATGCGGACTGGCTGATCGCGCAGCAGGCCTATTTCGACCTGACCCGGCCGCCTTCTTCGTTCGATCTCATCGTATCCGGTACCAGTTCAGTCCGAGCTGGCCTACAGGGAGGCACACCTTGACATCCGTCCGGGTCATGCTTGACTACGTCCACCCCTGGCCGAACGCGGCAGGTTTCTACGTGGCCCGTGACCGGGGGTGGTACCGGGACGCCGGACTCGAGGTGGAACTGACCACGCACGACTACGGCCGTGGCGACACGCTCGCGCACCTGAGCCGCTTCGAGGTCGACTTCGCCGTGTTCCCCTCGAACCGGCTGCTCGTCCGCCGGGAGAAAGGCGAGCCGCTGATCGGCGTCGCGGCCATCAGCCAGACCGGCCTCGAGACGATCCAGGCGATCCGCGGCACAGGCATCTCCCGGCCGCGTGACCTGGCGGGCCACCGCGTTGGCTACGGCCCGACGCCCCGGGGAAAGGCGATGGTCAGCCACCTGGTCGCCGTAGACGGCGGTGATCCGTCGCAGGTCATTACCGTCGACTCGGCGTCAAACGAGCTGACGCCCGACTACCTCGTCTCCAGCGACCTCGACGCGATCTTCGGTGGCTACTGGTGCTGGGACGTGCTGTCGAAGGGCGTCCCCGAGGACGAGCTGATCACCTGGCGAGTGTCTGACATCGGGGCGCCTGGCTACCACAGCTACCTGCTCGGCACCCAGGAGTGGACTGTGCAGAGCAATCCCGAGCTGGTGCGCAGCTTCGTGGCAGCAACCTCCCGCGGCTTTCACGCCGCCGCGACCGAGCAGGAGGCTACCCTCGCGCTATTCCAGCGCGTCGTCCGCTACCAGCCGAGCTGGCGGCTTGCGCGCTCGCTTGAGCTGGTCGCGACGAGCTGGTTCCACGATGGGCGGTGGGGAGTTCAGCGCGAGAATGACCTAGTAGCCGGATACGCCAAGTGGCTAGCTGATTACGGCGTCCTGACCAGCGCCGACGTATGGCGCGGCGCTACTACCAATGAGTTCGTCCCGGACGCGGCGAGGTGAGCGAGGTGAGCGGGGTGAGCGGGGTGAGCAAGATGAGCATTCGCGGCCGCCGCACGAGACTCGCGGCCCTGGCGCTCGCGGCCGCCGCGGCCCTGGGCCTGGCGGCCTGCAGCTCGGGCACAACGACCAGCAGCTCCGGCGGCGGCCAGCCGCTGCAGGGCGGCACCGCGTACTTCGCCGAACAGCCGCTGGATACCCCGAACTACATCTTCCCGCTGGTGTCCGGCGAGTACTACAGCGGCGCCAACACGGCCGACCTGCAGACCCTGCTCTACCAGCCGCTCTACTGGTACGGGGACAAGGGGAACACCTCGATCGACTACCCGCTGTCGATCGGCAACGCGCCGGTCTACAGCGACGGCAACCGCGTGGTGACCATTACGCTCAAGCATTACCTCTGGTCGGACGGCGAGGCGGTCAGCGCCCGCGACGTCGGGTTCTGGATCAACCTGCTCAAGGCCAACAAGCAGGACTGGGCGTCCTATGTCCCCGGCGGCTTCCCCGATAACGTGGTCTCGTGGCAGGCGCTCGGCCCGACCACGCTGCAGCTGCAGCTGAACGCGAGCTACAACCCGACCTGGTTCACCTACAACGAGCTGTCCCAGATCACCCCCCTGCCGATCGCCTGGGACCGGACGTCGCTGACCGTGCCGGCTCCCTCGCCGACCGCGGCGAACCTGCCTGACACCACCACGGCAGGCGCCACGGCCGTGTACAACTTCCTGAACGGCCAGGCCAAGAAGATCTCCGGTTACCCGTCCAGCCCGGTCTGGTCGGTCGTGGACGGCCCGTGGAAGCTGGCCAGCCTGACCAGCGACGGCACCGCGACCTTCGTGCCCGACAAGAGCTACTCCGGCCCGGCCAAGCCGCATCTGGCCAAGTTCGTCGAGCTGCCGTTCACCAGCACCACAGCTGAATTCTCCGTCGTGAGGGCGGGCTCGGCCACCGGCGGGCCTGGCAGTTCCGGCGAGCAGATCTCCGTCGGGTACGTGCCAGACAACGACCTGCCCCAGCAGCCGGCCCTGCAATCGCAGGGCTATCAGCTGGTCAAGGACTTCCCGTTCGGCTTTGACTACTTCGAGCCGAACTTCAACAACCCGAAGGTGGGGCCGATACTCAAGCAGCTGTACTTCCGCCAGGCCTTCCAGCATCTCGTCGACCAGACCGGGTGGATCCACGCCTACTACGCTGGACTCGGCGTGCCCACCTACAGCCCGGTGCCCGCCAGCCCGGCGAATCCCTACTCAGATGCCAACGCATCGGTGAACCCGTACCCCTTCAGCGTGCCGGCCGCTGAGAGCCTGCTGACCGCACACGGCTGGAAGATCGTCCCCAACGGGGTCACCACCTGCGTCCGTCCTGGAACCGCGGCCAGCGATTGCGGTACGGGCATCAAGTCCGGCGAGCCGCTGAACTTTACCCTGATGTATCCGAGCGGTACTCCCTACACCGACGGCGCGATGACCGACCTGCAGTCGGTCGCCAAGGAGGTCGGGATCGAGATCTCACTAGATGAGGTGACGTCCGCCACCATCGATCAGACGATTGAGCCGTGTGCGGCGTCATCTGCCGCCTGCAGCTGGGAGCTCGGCAATTACGGCGGCAGCTGGATCTTCGAGCCCGACCACTATCCGAGTGGCGAGGAGATCTTCCAGACCGGCGCGCTCGGCAACGTCAACAACTATTCTGACCCGGCCATCGATAAGCTGATCGTCGCCACGACGACCACATCAGCGGCCAACGCCCAGACCGCGCTCAACGCCTACGCCGACGCGGTCAGGCTCCAGCTGCCGAACTTCTGGCAGCCGAGCCCCGGCACCCTGGAAACTGTCCAGTCGAACCTGCACGGCTTCTCGCTGAACGTCTACGGCTTCATCAACCCGGAGGAGTGGTACTTCACGAAGGGCTAGGACGGCGCGAATGAAAGGCACGAGCCGACGTGATCGGATACATTATCCGGCGGATCGCCCAGGCCCTCCTGGTCGTGTTCGGGGTGACCGCGGTGACGTTCACCCTGGAGCACCTGATCCCTGGCAACCTGGCCAGGGCTATTCTCGGCCCCCGCGCCAGCGGGGCCGAGATCGCGGCATTCGATCGCGCCAACGGCCTGAACCGCCCGGTCGCCGAGCAGTACCTCACCTTTGTCAGCCGCCTGGTCCGCGGGAATCTCGGCTACTCCTACCGGCTGAACCAGAGCGTCGACTCGCTCGTGCTTCATCAGCTGCCGAACGACGTCGTCCTGGTGGGCGCGGCGCTCGCGCTCGCGCTCGTCATCGCCATCCCGCTGGGCATCGCGCAGGCCGTGCACAGGGACCGGCCGGTTGATCATCTCGCCACCTCGGCGGCATTTACCTTGTACTCGATGCCGTCCTACTGGCTGGCGATCCTCCTGATCGCGGGGCTCTCCACCGCCCTGCACGTGCTCCCGCCCGAGGCACCACAGGCATCGACCGTGGGCGGGCTGCTGGCCGACCCCAGGGCACTGGTGCTGCCCGTGCTCACCCTGACCCTGGTCAACATCGCGCTGTTCAGCCGGTATATGCGGTCCGCGAGCATCGACACCCTGGCTGAAGACTACGTGCGGGTGGCCAGGGCCAAGGGGCTGTCGAGCCGGCTGGTGCTGAGCCGCCACGTGCTCCGCAACTCACTCGCCTCGGTGACGACGCTGGTCGGGCTGTCCATCCCCGCCGTGCTCACCGCCGGTCTCATCACCGAGTACGTCTTCAACGTCCCCGGAGTGGGGCTCACCTATTACACCGCCGCCGTGAACGACGATTACCCCGTCGAGCTCGGCATCACGGTGCTGATCGGCGTCGTCACCGTGCTCGGCAACCTGTTTGCTGACATTGCCTACGCGGTCCTCGATCCGAGGATCCGGTACCGGCATGAGTGACGCGGCGCGCGTTCCCGGCCGGGTGGCCGGGAACTCGGCGCTTCGTACCTTCGCCGGTCACCGCCTCGGCATGATCGGCCTGGCCGGCATCGTGACGCTGGTCATCTTCTGCTTCCTCGGGCCGCTCCTTTACCATACCGATCAGGTGCACGCCAACATTCAGCTGACGAACCTCCCGCCTGCCGCAGGCCGGCCGCTCGGCACGGACAACAACGGCTACGACATACTCGGCCGGCTGATGGTCGGCGGCCAGAGCACCCTGGAGATCGGCTTCGCCGTCGCGATACTCGCCACGATCTTCGGCGTCGTATGGGGCGCCGTCGCTGGCTACACCGGCGGCCTGGCCGACGCCGTCATGATGCGGATTGTAGACATTGGCCTGGCCATTCCGGCGATCTTCCTGCTCATCTATCTCTCGTCAGTATTCCGGCCGACGATCCTGCTGGTGATCGGTGTTTTGTCGGTGCTGTCCTGGCTCGGGCCCGCGCGGCTGGTGCGCGGTGAGACGCTGTCGCTTCGCACGCGTGAGTTCATCGAGGCGGTCCGGATGATGGGCGGCCGCCGGACGCGCATCGTAGTGCGCCATCTCATCCCGAACACCCTCGGGACTATCGTCGTGAGCGCCACCTTCCAGGTGGCCGACGCCATCATCTTGCTCGCGACGCTGAGCTTCCTCGGCTTCGGGCTGCCGCCCCCGACGGCCACCTGGGGCGGAATGCTCTCTCAGGGCACCACGTACCTGCTCGATGGCTACTGGTGGGAGGTTTACCCAGCCGGGTTCGTCATCACGCTCACCGTCATCGCGTTCAACCTGCTCGGCGACGCAATAAGGGATTCACTCGACACCCGTCTCCGTCAGCGCTGAGGCGTGCTCTCACACACCGTCTAGAAGCATTGGATGGCGGCCGAATAGCCCATGGCGCGCCAATCCGGACGCGGTGCCCGGCCGGGCCGGAGTGCGGCTCTCGGACCGGTGCACCACCGGTCGTTAGCACCAAGGATCTTGAAATCTCTAGCCGAACGAGCGGTGCTGCGTGCGCCCGGACATGCGACACGCGGACGGGAGGCCGCAGCGCCGGCCGTCAGACGGCGCGCGGCACGTATTTCCCTGCTCACGCCGCACAGACGCCGGGTCCGCCGACACGCGCCAGCGCAGTTTGCGCAGACGATAGGAGCGACCTTCCGGCTCTCACTCCAGCGCGTGCGGAATACGCTCCGGCGGGTACGAGGTTGGCGCATGCGTTGCGGACGGGGACAGCGGAGCAATCCTGGAGGCATTTCGATGAAGACGTGGTTTTATCACCGGCACGTCACGGGGCTTCGGCCACCAGTGGGCGATCGCGGCCCTGGACCGCGGCGAGCTGATGAACGCCGAGACGCCGCCGATCGAGCCGCCCGAACCGCTCCTGCGCCTGCCGGACCGCGGCGAACGCCGCGTCCCGGTCGGTGACGTCCAACCTGGTGCCGGACCTGACCCGGCGAGGGGCGCTGAGCAGCTGGTCCCGGAACTGGTGCGAGCGCACGGGGGCAGCTGGGTGGCCGCTGGCTGGGCGGAGCGGCCGGCCGACTCGTCAGAGGGAAGACAGCGAGAGATGAGGACGTGCCCAACACGAGGTTCGACCGAGCTGCGCCGGTGATTCGATCTGCCGGTGCAGTACGACGGAGCACGGCTGCCTCGGAGGTGTCGCGGTGAGCGAGCAGCAGGTACTGGGTCTTCAAGAGGTTGACGAGATGCAGGTCGCGGTCGTTGGCGGCAAGGGCGCGCAGCTGGGGGAGTTGTCGCGGATCGACGGCGTCCGGGTGCCGGCTGGCTTTTGCGTGACGACGGACGCCTTCCGGCGGATCATGGCGAAAGCGCCGTCGATCGACGATCGGCTCGATCAGCTGTCCCGCCTGAACCCGGATGACCACGAGGTGATCCGCACGCTCTGCGCGGAGATCCGCCGGACCATCGAAGGGATCGCCATCCCTGACGATCTCGCGGTGGCGATCACCCGGGCTCTCGCCCGGCTCGGCGAGCAGGCCGCCTACGCCGTCCGGTCCAGCGCGACGGCAGAGGACCTGCCGGCGGCCTCCTTCGCCGGCCAGCAGGACACCTACCTGAACGTCGTGGGGCCGGCGGCGATCCTCCAGCACGTCAGCCGGTGCTGGGCATCGCTGTTCACCGAGCGGGCCGTGACCTACCGCCTGCGGAACGGCTTCGACCACCGGAAGATCCACATGGCCGTGGTCGTGCAGCAGATGGTCTTCCCGCAGGCGGCCGGCGTCGTGTTCACGGCCGACCCCGTCACGGGCAACCGGAAGGTCGCCACCGTGGAGGCCAGCTTCGGCCTCGGTGAGGCCCTGGTCTCCGGCCTGGTGAACCCGGACGTCTACGAGGTGCGAGACGGCGAGGTCGTCACCAAGGCGGTCGCCGCCAAGCTGCCGGCGCTGACGGATGCGCAGGTCGTGCGGCTCGTGCAGCTCGGCCGGCGGATCGAAACACACTTCGGCCGCCCGCAGGACATCGAATGGTGCCTGGTCAATGATGACTTCCAGATCGTCCAGAGCCGGCCGATCACCACGCTGTTCCCCATCCCCGAGTCCGGCGACCGGGAGAACCATGTCTATGTTTCCGTCGGTCATCAGCAGATGATGACCGACGCCATGAAGCCCCTCGGGCTGTCCTTCTGGCAGATGACGACCCCCGCGCCCATGGCCGAGGCCGGCGGCCGCCTGTTCGTCGACGTCACCCAGAGGCTGGCCTCGCCGGCCAGCCGGGCCGGCCTCCTGGAGGCCCTAGGCAGATCCGATCCGCTGACCGGGGACGCGCTGCAGACCATCCTCGAGCGCGACGGCTTCGTCCGGCTGCTCCCCGACGAGGGTCCGCCCGGGCCACTGTTTGGCGGCGTGCCAGCTCCGATCGAGACCGATCCGGCCATCGTCACCGAGCTGATCGGGCGCAGCCAGGCATCAATCGCCGCCCTGGAACGCGACATCGAGGCGAAGTCCGGAGAGGCGCTGCTCGACTTCATCCAGGCGGACATCCAGGAGCTGAAGCGGATCTTGTTCGATCCGCAGAGCCATCAGGTGTTCATGTCGGCGATGGAGGCGGCGTGGTGGCTCAACGATCAGCTGCAGGCGTGGCTAGGCGAGAAGAACGTGGCTGACACGCTCACGCAGTCCGTTCCCCATAACGTCACATCGGAGATGGGGCTGGCGCTCTTGGACGTCGCGGACGTGATCCGCCCGCATCCGGACGTGGTGGCGTTTCTGCACCACGTCGAGGACGAGGGTTTCACCGGCGAGCTGGCCAAGCTCTCGGGCGGGCGGGAAGCGCGAGACGCCATCGAGGCGTGGCTCGGAAAGTACGGCATGCGCTGCGTCGGCGAGATCGACATCACGCGGCCGCGTTGGAGCGAGCGCCCCTCCACGCTCGTGCCCGTGATCCTCGGCAACATCAAGAACTTCGAGCCGGGCGCCGGCCCGCGGCGCTTCGAGCAAGGCCGGCAGGAGGCGTGGGCGAAGGAACAGGACGTGCTGGAGCGCTTGCGGGCCCTGCCGGAGGGGGAGCGGAAGTCCGAAGAGGCCAAGCGGATGATCGACCGGGTGCGGACCTTCATCGGGTACCGCGAGTACCCGAAGTACGGCATGGTCAGCCGCTACTTCGTGTACAAGCAGGCCCTGCTGAAAGAGGCCGAGCGCCTCGTGCAGGCCGACGTGCTTCGTGAGAAGGAAGACATCTTCTACCTGAGGTTCCCAGAGCTCCACGACGTCGCGCGCACGAACCACGTGGATGACCAGCTCATCTGCCGGCGCAAGGACGCGTTCAGGTCGTACCAAGCGCTCACGCCGCCCCGGGTGCTCACATCGGACGGTGAGGTCATCACCGGGGCGTACCGACGCGACGACGTGCCGACCGGTGCCCTGGGCGGCCTGCCGGTCTCCGCCGGGGTCATCGAAGGGCGGGCCCGCGTCATCCTGGATATGGCGCAGGCCGACCTCGAAGCGGGCGACATCCTGGTCACGGCCTACACGGACCCCAGCTGGACGCCGCTGTTCGTGGCGATCGCGGGCCTGGTCACGGAGGTGGGAGGCCTGATGACCCATGGCGCGGTGATCGCACGGGAGTACGGCCTGCCGGCCGTCGTCGGTGTGGTGGATGCCACCCGGCTGATCCCCGATGGGCAGCGGATCCGCGTGCACGGAACCGATGGGTACGTCGAGATTCTGCCTTGACTGATCACACCGAGAAAGGGTCCTCGGCGGGCTAATCCACGAGTACGAAGCGGCGCAGGTCACAGCGGGAGGGAGCGCCGGTGCCTGGAGTCAGCGGGGTTCGCTCGGCGCCGGGGGCCGGGTGCGGAGCATGACGATCGCCGCGATCCCGCAGGCCGCGCACCCTGCGATGGAATCCAGCGCACCGATGTTCGGATACCACGACACCTGCACGCCTGACTGTTCAGTGACGCCCGCGACGCCGGCCAGGGTAAAGAGGCAATAGCCGGCCAACCCCAGCAGGCTCACGACGAGTGAGGCGATCGCGATTCCCCGGCGGTAGGCCGGCCGGTAGCGGGTCCATAGTGCCAGCCCGGCCAGCAGGAGCCCGAAAAAGAGCGAAAGAAACCGGTCCCCAGCGCCGATCAAGGATCCGGCAGCGAACGGGCTTCCGTCGACCTGGACGTGGTAGACGAAGGGCACCAAAGCGCCGATGGCAATGCCTATGCCTCCCCACAGCGCCAGCACGAAGCCGTTCTCTCGCATCGCTATCTCCTTGAGCTGCGGAGGCACGACATCAGACCAGGAGAATGACCCGCTGCCGGTTTCCGGGGCGGCCGCCGGCTGCTCGGATGAGGGCCTTTGCGTTCCGCCGTCAGAAAGGCCGGGGAATGCCGAGTTGCTGCCGGACAATCCCGCGTTCCTTTGTGAGTACTCCATCAGTGCGCTCCGTTCTGTGCAGGGCCAGGAACTTCTTGTCCCACCGCTTGGCCAGGTCGAAGTCAGACACGATTGCCACTTGACCTGCCTGCCGTCGCTCTGTCGTGGGCGCTTCACTTACGGAAGGCAGCAGCCGATCGGTTCGCTCGGTTGGCAATGTTTTCTGGGCAGGCTCTCCGAGTGAAATCACCGGCCCCCGGAAGTCCGCGCCAAGAGCTACCGCCCCTGCAGACGCCCCGGACCCGGGGTCCGGCTTGGCCGGCGGTTAGAGCGTCTGGCCGGTGAGAATCACCGTTCCGCGGATGGCGCCGTTGCCCGGCGCCTCGGCTGTGATCTCCATGATGCGGAACTGCCGGGGGTCCACGCCGGTCGTCATCGTGACGGTGGTCGAGCCGGAGTTGTTCACGACGAACGTGCCGCCGCTGACCAGCCGAGGACGGAGCTGGGTACTGCCCGAGGCGGCATACCAGCACTCATAAACGTCATTCCCGGGCAGCACCTTGAGTCCCTGCACGGTCAAAACGTACGTCCAGCTTGGGCCAGCCGGTCGCGCTGTCGCTTGCCCGGTGGCCGCGCCGTCGCCGATCAGCTTGGCCGCAGCGGTGGCATGGAGCGGGATCGCGACTGTGACCGAGGCCCCGCCCAGGCTGAGCGGAACGACGATGGCGGCAGTGATGATGGCAGCGGCGACGGCAACGACAGCAGCGAGGCGGCCTCGATAACGTCGCCACGCAGCCAGCTGAGTGACCACCGGGCGGGCCTGCGCCTCGGCCGGAGGCCGGGCCTGCGACTCGGCCGGAGGCTGGGGCTCCGACTCGGCCGGAGGCTGGGGCTCGGCAATCGGGTAGACCGAGGTGGCAGCCTCATCTTCGGGGTCCGAGCCGTAATCGCCCTGGGCCCGCTGGCCGGCGAGCGCTGCGACCATTGCGGCGACGGTCCGGTCTTCAAGGTCGGGTGGCGGCTGGACGTGCGGGGGAAGGTTCCTGATGATCTGGCCGATGTCGCTGTACTCCTCGACCACGCCTTGGCAGTAGCGGCAGCCGGCCAGATGGCGGTTGAAGTCGGCCCGGCTGGCGGCGGGGAGGTTGCCCCAGACGAAGTCGAAGGCCTCCGGGTGGGCGAGCTCGATGTCCCGTTCAGAAAGCATCGTCGCCGCCTCGCAGGCTGGCCAGCTCGGCTCGCAGCGTGTCGGCTGCCTTGGCCATCCGGGATTTGACGGTGCCGATCGGGATGCCGAGGCGCCCGGCGATCTCGGAATGGGTGAAGCCGTCTCGGACCAGGCGCAT
>Ga0302324_100029971_pt1 | contig 10292 bp, 7 predicted proteins | sample Palsa_T0_1_FD_201949 | JGI IMG/M metagenome (GOLD analysis project Ga0302324, IMG submission 201949) | Peat permafrost microbial communities from Stordalen Mire near Abisko, Sweden - Palsa_T0_1 | ecosystem: Environmental > Terrestrial > Soil > Palsa > Peat permafrost | place: Sweden: Abisko... | reverse complement strand
GCTGAGCAGAGACGGCGAGCGGTAAAGAAGATCGCGGCATATCTGAGTATGCCGCAACCCAATTCCAATTGTCCAGCTATTTGTTGGACACTACACTAGAGAACGCGCCAAACTCCGCTCAGGATGACAGATTTGTTTTGCCAGAGCTTTAGACTTACGACACTCGATGTCTTTGAGGGACTTGGCGAGGTTCTGCTACAAGACGGCCGCTAGGGTTGCCTTCACCGGCCGAAAGAGCCAGAGCAGCAGGAGGGTGAACAGCAGGCCGCCGAGCGAGAACTTCAGCCACACGGGGACCTGCGATGGAGAGAAAAAGCCCTCCAGGCAGCCGGCGATGACCAGCAGCGGAATGATGCCGGAGACCAGGCGGGTGGCTTCGATGCCGCCCTGGGCCACCGAGTCCTTCCAGCGCAGGGTGCCGGGGAAGAGCATGGCGTAGCCGAGCCGGAAGCCCGCGCCGCCGGCAATGATGATGGAGGGCAGCTCCAGCGACCCGTGACCGGCCACGAAACTCCACAGCGCCACCGACATGCCATATTGGTGGCAGGCCGCGCCGATCACGCCCAGCATCATGCCGTTGAAGAGCAGATACCAGAAGGTGCCGATGCCGAAGACGATGCCGCTGGCAAAGGTGATGAAGCTGACCGAGAGGTTGTTGGTCATGATGGCGCTGGTAGCCATGGGCGCCACGCTGACAATGGAGTGGGTCCACATCTCGTGGCGCTCCATGGTGGCGATCATGCCAGGGCCGACGAAGTGGCGCATGAACTCAGGCCGCGCGGTGGTGAGCGCCACGCCAATGAGGCCCCACGCCACAGAGACGATCAGCGAGGCAGCCACAAATCCGATCTGGCGCTGGAAGATCGCCGGATACTCGTCGCGCAGGAAGCGGAACAGGGTCATCAGATTCGTCTTGCGGCGGGAATAGATGATATGGTGGGCGCGAGCCAGCAACTGATTCACATGCTGCGCGTAGGTGCGGGAAGTGGCGTCCTGGCGCAGCACGGACAGGTCCGCGGCGACCTGGCGATAGAGCAGGGCCGTTTCCTGCAACTCGGCGCGGGAGAGCTGGCCGAGGCCGCTCTGATCGGCTTGCGAAAGTAGTGCCGCCAGCCGTTCCCAGTGGGGCCGGCGCTTGCGAATCCACTGGTTGGAGAGAATTTGCGCCATGGATATTGGTTCAGACCAGCTTAACATTGAAACGCCCGAGCTGGTAGCCATCGAAATGCCGCTTGCGGGCATCGGCAGCCGCTTCATCGCCCTGCTGGTGGACTATTTGATCTGGTTCGCCGGGTTCCTGGTGCTGGTGGTGCTGGCGACGTTTCTCATTACCGCGCTGCACGCCTTTAACCATCTCTCGGCGCAATGGGCCGTCGCTATCGTTATTTTCATCGTATTCCTGGTCCACTGGGGCTACTTTACGCTGTTTGAGGCTTTCTGGAACGGGCGCACCCCGGGTAAACATGTGGCCAAAATCCGGGTGATCCAGCGCTCTGGCCGTCCCATCGGGCTGTTTGAATCGATGGCGCGCAACCTCATCCGTTATGTGGACCAGTTCCCCTTCTTCTACGCGGTCGGCGTGATCACCATGTTTGTCACCAAAGATCATCAGCGGCTGGGCGACCTTGCCGCGGGCACCCTGGTAGTCCGGGACCGCCAGGATGAAGCCCCGCTGTGGGGCGAGTCCGGCGCCAGGACCTTTACCGCGCAGGTATTCGCGTCGCAGGCTCCCACGCCCGAACCCCACGCCGCAGTTACGCTGCCATCTTCCGGAATCGCCCGCCTCTCCCCTGCTGACCTGGAAGTAATGGAGGGATTCTTTGCGCGGCGGCTCGATATGAGCCTCGCAACCCGGCAGATTCTGGCCGGACGCATCGCATCGGCGATCCAGGCAAAATCGGGTCTCGAAGTTCCACCCGGCGCCAGCGTCGAGACATTCCTGGAGGCCACGGCCCGCCAGCTTCGCGATCTCGCCCGGCTGCAATGACCGGAGGCAGACGAGAGTTCACATAAATAGCCGACGATATTTCGTCACGAAAGGGCCGGATGCCATCGACCGAATGGCTGTTGCCTATTTCGCAGAATAATTTCCAATCTTCGCGTTCGATGCCGGCTGCAAAGCGAAACAGGCCTCAAAGGAGTATCGCCGGACGGCCCAGCCACGGGGATGGATCTTTTATGTTTTCAGCTGGATACGGATGGCATGGTGGCGGAGGCCTCAAAAACCTGAATTCCTCCCCTAAAACCGTGTTGGCGGTACTTGACAAGTGTGCATCAACGGGCATTTAATACGCGGCGGCTCAGAGAAACAACGCTCTTGCTCATCCAGCTTAATCGTTTGAGTTGAGAGATTCCATTAATTGGAGATGCAGCGTTTTTCGTCTCCCATTGTATGGAGAAACAGGCCATTCCGGGGCTCGCGGGGCACTTCAGCAGCGGCCCGGAACGGCAGAGCTTAAGGGATTACCGGGGTTCTGAGGAGCGCTCCGGTAGAGCAGCAAAATTAAGACGGTATCCCGCAAACCGGCAGTCTGAAACGCCGGCGGCCCGCGATCGAAAGCGAGCCGGAAAAGACGGGCTGAGCGAATTGAAGGATCGTGAAGTAAATTGATTTTCTTCTTGACAATTCTCAATTCGCGCGCGTTAAATGGCTCGGTCGCCAACTCCATGGATTCAGGTAAATCGGTGTATTTGAGCGAATCTGATGCAGATCGCCGGCAGCCGCTCGGGCGCTTCCTTTCAACAGAGGATTCCCGGATGGCTTTCGTCTGTTCTTGATGCAGCACCACCGGTCCGGCCGGGAAAAAACTGCCGGATCTCCGTCAAGCCACAGGCGTCGGCAGAGCGATTCGTTGCATCGGGTTCAAACCTGGCTCACGGTGAAGCGACAGAGAACAGAGACAAAAGCAGCACAAACTTTGAAAAGGATGGTCACATGAGACAAGCGAGATACAGGTACTTCCTGTTGCCGTTGTTCCTGGTGCTGGCCTGCGCAGGGGCTTTTGCGCAAGCTAACTCCGAGGTCACCGGCATTGTGACGGACCAGACAGGCGCAGTGGTGGCTGGAGCAACAGTCACGCTCACCAATCCGGCCACCAACGAAGTGAAGACAACTGCCAGCGGCGGCACCGGCCTGTACGATATTTCCGGCCTGAACCCCGGCACCTACAACCTGAAGGTTTCGGCCAAGGGCTTTGAGGGCTACGCCGAGAACGGCGTGGTTGTCAACGTTTCGGCCACCTTCCGCGAAGACGTCAAGCTGACCGTCGGCGCAGGCAATGAAACCGTGACCGTCGAGGCTGACGCCCTGGCAGTGCAGACCGACTCCAACGTGGTCAGCACCCTGATCAGCCAGGAACAGATCAGCGAAATCGCCACCGAGAACCGCAACTTCGCGGCTCTGGCGGCCCTGGGCCTGGGCGTAAGCTCGGCTCTGCCCGACTCCAACACGCCCACCTCTGTTGCGGCCAGTTTCACCATCAGCGTGAACGGCCTTCGGCAGAGCCACAACATCTGGCTGATCGACGGCGGCGAGGCTGACGATCGCGGCGGCGCCGGCGGCATGGACATCATGCCTTCGCAGGACGCCATCGCCGAGTTCTCGATGCTGACCTCGAACTATCCTCCGGACTACGGCATCTCGTCCGGCGCGACCATGAGCCTCTCGCTCAAGAGCGGCACGCAGAAGTATCACGGCGAAGTCTGGGAGTTCAACCGCAATACGGACTACGACGCCAACAACTACTTCAACAAGCTGTCCACCCCTGCCACCGCGAGAACCTCCACGCATTACAACATCTTCGGCGCCAACGCGGGCGGCCCTCTGTTCATTCCGCACGTTTACAACCAGAACAAGCAGCACACCTTCTTCTTCTGGAATGAAGAGTGGCGCAAGATTCTCACCGGCGCCGGCACCAACGAAGAGCCGACCATCGATTCGGCGGACATTCCGAAGTCGGGCCAGAACCTGAATTATGTAGCCCCCTTATTTGTCGGCAAGGGCGGGTCCAATCCTCCTTTGGGCATCAACCTCGTTGTTCCCAAAGTCAGCGATCCGACATACATCAAGAAGCTGGCCGGCTATGGCCTGACTCCCGGTGGATGCTTCAGCAAGCAGACGGACGGCAGCGGCAATTGCATTGGCACACAGACAGTTCCCGCCGGGCTGTTCGATCCGAACGCAGTGATCTATTTGAATTCCGGCATCCTTCCCCCGGCGAACGTGGCCGGCCAGGACAAGAACATCACCAACGTGTCCAACCCGATCAACGTGCGCGACGATATTGTCCGCGTCGATCACCGCTGGAATGACAAGTGGGCCATCCTGGGCCACTATATGCACGACTCGGTTACGCAGGGCTACGCGCAGCCGGAACTGGGCTGGCTGTGGGCAAGCTACAACACGGTCACCAGCACCCTGTCCAACCCCTCCAACAGCGCTGCCCTCAAGTTGAGCGGCACCATCACACCCAATCTGCTGGTCGAGTCCAGCATCAACTACGACGGCAACATCATCAATATCACGGACAGTTCTCTGGCCAACCTGCCTTCCGGCTGGGCGCAGAACAAGTTCTTCAGCAACGGCAACCCGTACCTGCCGGGCATTACCGGCTTCGGCGGTCCGTACTACACGGCAGAGGACATGGGTTCCGCGCCATGGCACAACGCGGCTGAGGACTTCGAGCCCAAGGTGGACGTTTCCTACACCATGGGCCGTCACGCCATGAAGTTCGGCTTCAGCTACAACCGCTACACGAAGAACCAGCAGTTGTTCGGCGACGCCGAAGGGGATATCGGCCAGGGCAACCTCTCAAATGACGGCCTGATCGATATGCTCCTTGGCATATCGGGCAGCTTCTCTCAGTACCAGGCCACCCCCATCCGCCACTACGTAAACCAGACGCCTTCGGCTTACGCGATGGACAACTGGCACGTAACACCACGCCTCAGCTTGCAGCTCGGTCTCCGTTATGACGCTCTGCCGCACGCCTGGGAGCGCAGCAACGACGTTTCGAACTTCAACCCCGCCAACTATCTGCAAAGTGAAGCGGTGCAGTGGAACTCCGACGGCTCGCAGAACTCCAAGGGTCCCGGCTATCAGGTTGTCAACGGAACTCCTTTCTACCTCAACGGCATGGGCCTGGCAGGCAAGAACGGATTCCCGCGCGGTTTGGTCACCAACGACTACCGGACGCTGCAACCGCGCGTTGGGTTCTCTGAGGACCTCTTCGGCAACGGCAAAACCGTTCTCCGCGGCGGATTCGGAACCTTCTTTGAGCGCATGCAGGGCAACGACATTTACGACGCGGCAACCAACGCGCCCTTTGCCTTCGACCCCGGAGCCACGAACGTCTACTTCAGCAACCCGAGCACCAGCTGGGTAACCGGAGAAACGGCTGCTCTTCCGTTCTATGCCCAGGGCGTCACCGACCTGGCGCAGAACTATCGCGCACCTGCCGTGGCCCAGTTCAGCCTGGGCGTTCAGCACGAAGTGAAACCGTCGGTCATCTGGGTTGTCCAGTACGTTGGCAACATCGCCTGGCACCAGAACGTCGACCGCAACATCAACACCTTCCCGCTGGGTGAAGACCTTGCGGTTCGCTGCAACGCGGGCGATGGCGGCGACAAAATACCGGGAGACACCTGCCCCGCCACAACGCTCACCGGTGTCGGCACTCTCGGCCCCAACACGCCCCCGCCGTCAGGCGCGGGCGGCGCACCAAGCAGCCTGCCCAACGCCAACATCTACCGGACCTACGATGGCTATGGTGGCATCACACAGGAAGAGAACTCCACCAATGGAAACTATAATGGTTTCCAGACGGGTCTTCGTGTTCAGAACAAGTGGGGCCTGAGCGGCGAGCTCGATTACACGTGGTCGCACGAAATCGATCTCACCAGCTACGACCTGACCACCGTCAGCAATCCCTTCAACCTGAAGTACGACAAGGGATCGGGCGATCTCGATCGTCGCCAGATGCTGAATGCCAACTACGTATACAAGCTCCCCATCTTTGCCAAGAGCCAGGGACTTGTTCACTCCATAGCAGGTGGCTGGGAAGTTGCCGGTACGTTTATCGATGAGACCGGCCTGGTTTCGGCAGGCAACAACCAGGGTCCGGAAATGTCGATCAGCTACGACACGGTCGGCCTTGATGGCGGCTACACCAACCGTCCAAACGTCAGCGGGAAGATGAGCTACCCGAAGAAGTTTGGCGAGTGGTTTGACACCAGCAAGTTCTCCATTCCGACCGCTGCCTGGCTTGGCGGACCTAACCAAGGCTTCGGCAACGCCAGCAAAGATATCGTTGTCGGACCTGGCCGCGTGAACTTCACGACTTCGCTTTACAAGTCGTTTGCGATCACCGAGCGGGCTCATTTCGAGCTTCGTTTCGAGTCGTTCAACACGTTCAATCACACCGAGTTCAACAACCTCAACGACAACCTGGGAGCCAGCCAGTTCGGGCAGATCACCAGTGTTTGGGATCCGCGCGTACTTGAGCTGGGCGCCAAGTTCGTGTTCTAATCAACCCTCAACCGGGGCGCGGCAGGCAATCCCTGCCGCGCCCTTTTTCTTTGCCCGCCATTGATTGCCCCTCAGTTTGCCTCAGGACCTTGTGCGGAGCGAAAATCGAATGGCGGCCTGCGGCGCCGGTGTGCCTTGACTTGGCCATCCACGAGCGGCAGCGAACGAAAAGGGGACCAGGTGAATCGGGTAAAAAGAGTGGGAGCGGCTCTGGCACTGGCTGCGGCTGCGGCCTGGGGACAGGCCAATGCGGCGCCGGACAATTTGCGGCAAAACGCGCTGACCCTGGAGCAGCAGGGCAAGAACACCGAGGCCGAAGCCGCCTGGAGACAATACCTGAAGGCGCATCCCGCCGACTCAGAGCCCTATGCCCAAATGGGGCTGATCGAGGCGCGCCAGCAACACTACAAAGACGCGGTGCCGCTCTACCGCAAGGCTCTCGCCCTCAATCCAAAGGTCGCCAGCGTGCGGCTGGACCTCGGCCTTGCACTCTTCAAGGATGGAGACTCGAAAGCCGCCATCCAGCAGTTCGACATTCTCCTGAAGAGCAGGCCTGACGACTTTCAGCTGAACGCCCTGAACGGCATGGCCCACTATGGCCTTGCGGAATACGCCGCCGCAGTACCTTATCTCAAAGCGGCCGCCGCGCATGACGCGTCTAATTTGCCGCTGCGCCTGGCGCTGGCTCACAGCTGCCTGTGGTCGAGGCAGTTCGATTGCGTGATGGATGCCTATCATCGGATTCTCGACCTGAACGCCGAATCCGCCGAGGCCGACATGCTGGCCGGCGAGGCGCTCGACGAGATGAAGGACAATGAGGGCTCGACGAAGATGTTTCGCGCGGCCGCGCAGGCAAACCCCAAAGAGCCGAATGTGCATTTCGGCCTGGGCTACCTCCTGTGGACACAGAAGCAATACGGCGAAGCGGCAAGCGAGTTTCATGCCGAATTGGCCAACGATCCCGATCATATCCAGGCCATGCTTTACCTCGCCGACACCGACATCCAGGTGAACCGTATCGAAGATGCCCGGCCACTGCTCGAAAAGGTGGAGAAGATGAACCGGGCCATTCCGCTGGACCATCTGGACCTGGGCATTGTGTATTCTGAGGCTGACGAGAAGGAGAACGCGCTGCGCGAGCTCACCGCCGCCGCCCAACTCGCCCCCAACGACGTCAACGTGCATTGGCGCCTGGCGCGTCTCTATCAGAAAATGGGCAGGAAGGAAGAGGCTCGCGCCGAGTTCGATAAGGCAGGCAAGCTGAACAAAGCAGCCGACGACGATCTCTACAAGAAGATTGCCAATGGCAAGCCGCAGACACCCGATACGGCGACGGCTCCCCCGCCCAACCAGTGAGTCTGGCCTGTCTGCCATGGAAAGCTCATGGCCTCAAAGCGTCGTGGTCTGGTTGACATTTCGCCTGAGCTGCCAGCAAGGGCTCAGTCCTCCCTGGGGAAACAGCGAACGCGAGCAAGGCACCTCCGCCGTGCCCAGGTAGTCGTACTCGATCTTGTTGCCCTTGAGCGGAACGGTGAGGTAGCGATTGACCGTGACCGTGGATACCGGCGACCCGCGCAGCTTGAAGATAGCCAGGTCGCCCAGATAAGTGAGCACCGCAGCCGCCAAAACGGCAAACACTACCCGCTCGATCCAACGCCTCATTGCGACGGACCTTTCTCGGGCCAACTGGACTCGAGCCGGTGGGACTCTTCTTTGAGGGCTACGCCGGTCAGGCGGCGGCGGCGCGCCTCGGTGAGATAAAAGCCGAGTTGGGCTGCGGCTTCGCGTGAGCTCAAGCCCTCCGCGCGAATGTTGGAGACGCAGTTGCGCTCGGCGTCGGTGCGGCCCAGCCGTGGCTGCCATGTGATGTAGGCGCCCAGCGAATCGGGGGAACTCAACCCTGGGCGCTCTCCGATCAGCACCACGGAGAGCTGCGCACCCAGCGCCGCGCCAATCTCGTCGCCAATGGCCACGCGGCCCTGCTCGACAATGCAGACCGGGGCCAGGACCCAGCCGTCGAGAAGCGGAAAAAGCGCCCGCAGCAGCGGCGTTACATGGCGCTCCACTGCGAGCGCGGAAAGCCCGTCGGCCACGACCAGCGCCAGATCCGCCCCCGCGGTGGCGCGGCCGGCCAGCCATCTGCCGCTGCCTTCATCGAGCTTGCGGCCCAGGTCCGGGCGCTGCAGATAGGTGGCGCGATCCGCCGCCGCCGAATGCAGCCGAAGCACCTCAGCCGGCGCGCGCCCGCACTCCGCCAGCACCGCGCCGATAGCGCCAGCCAGCGCGCCAACCTCGAGCCGCGCATGGACAGCGTCACGCGCTTGCGCATGAGCGCGCTGAAAGTCCAGCAGATCGCGCGTCTCAAGGCTCACGCCGGTGCGTCCCAGCGCCACGCGGGCCGGGGTCAGCGCGCGCAACCGCGCGGCCAATCCAGCGGCTTCCACATCGCGCCGTGCCAGGTCGCTCATGCCGTCAGCAGCCTTTCCGGATGGCTCGCCTCAATCGCCAGCCGGCTGAATCCGTCGCCCGCCAGCCAGGCCTCAAACTCCGGCGCCGGCCTCAAGCCCAGCACGCGCCGCAGATAGAGCGCATCGTGAAAGCTGGTGCTTTGATAGTTCAGCATCACGTCGTCGGCGCCGGGCACGCCCATGATGTAATTCACACCGGCCGCGCCCAGCAGCGTGAGCAGCGCGTCCATGTCGTCCTGGCCGGCCTCCGCGTGGTTGGTATAGCAGACGTCGCAGCCCATCGGCAGTCCGAGCAGCTTGCCGCAGAAGTGATCCTCCAGCCCCGCGCGCGTAATCTGCTTGCCGTCAAACAAATACTCCGGCCCGATGAAGCCCACCACCGTGTTCACCAGCATGGGCTCAAAATGCCGCGCCACCGCGTAAGCGCGCGCCTCCAGCGTTTGCTGATCCACGCCGTGGTGCGCGTTGGCAGAGAGCGCCGAGCCCTGTCCGGTTTCAAAATACATGATATTTTTGCCCATCTGGCCGTCCGCGCATATTGCGCCGCGGCCCAGCGACTTGCCGGCGTCGCATGCCTCGTGAAGGAGCGCGAGGTTCACACCAAAGCTGGCGTTGGCGGCCTCGGTTCCGGCGATCGACTGAAAGAGCAGGTCCACAGGCGCGCCCTGTTCCAGCGCCTGCAGCTGCGTGGTGATGTGAGCCAGCACGCAGCTCTGCACGGGAATCTCAAACCGCTGCCGCAGCGCGTCGATCATGCGCAGCAACCGCGCGGTCACGGCCACATTATCGCCCGCGGGATTGATGCCGATCACCGCGTCGCCCGAGCCGAGCAGCAGGCCGTCGAGAATGGCGGCGGCAATGCCGGCTGCGTCATCCGTGGGGTGGTTAGGCTGCAGGCGCGCGCTCAGCCGCCCCGGCAAACCCACCGTGGTCCGGAAGCGCGTGACGACGCTGATCTTGCGAGCGGCGGCGATCAGATCCTGGACGCGCATCAGCTTGCTCACGGCCGCGGCCATCTCCGGCGTGAGCCCGCGGGCGAGCGCAGCCAGCCGCTCGCCGGTGGCCTCGTCTGATAGCAGCCAGTTGCGCACCTCGCCCACGGTCAACGACCGCACGGGCGCAAAGGCCGCGGCGTCGTGCTTGTCCACGATCAGGCGCGTGACTTCGTCGATCTCGTACGGCACCACCTGCTCGGAGAGGAAATGCGTCAGCGGCAGGTCGGCCAGCGCGAACTGTGCCGCCACGCGCTCCTCGGCTGAATCCGCGGCCACGCCGGCCAGCACGTCGCCGCTGCGCGG
>Ga0302324_100029967_pt1 | contig 10293 bp, 14 predicted proteins | sample Palsa_T0_1_FD_201949 | JGI IMG/M metagenome (GOLD analysis project Ga0302324, IMG submission 201949) | Peat permafrost microbial communities from Stordalen Mire near Abisko, Sweden - Palsa_T0_1 | ecosystem: Environmental > Terrestrial > Soil > Palsa > Peat permafrost | place: Sweden: Abisko... | reverse complement strand
ATATAAATTCAGAGATGCATATCCGCGTCTAATCTAGCTGGTCGTGACCCCGCAGTCAAATCCGCGGGCACTGCTTATCAATCACGAAAGCCATCGAACCGCCGCTGGCCACGTACACCCTCCCGGTCCCGCTGGTCGACGAATCCATCTCATGAATCGTGACCGACGGCTTCACAATTTGTAGCGACCTGCCCGGTAGAAAGCGACTTCGATAAAAGCTGCCATGCGCTTGCGCCCCGGAGCATCACTTTTGAAATAGTACGCCCAGAGGTTCAAGTCAACTGGTAGCATTCGGAACATCCCACATCTTCTTCAGTTCCAGAGGGTCAATCGTGGGTCGTTCACACATCCGCTGAGAGAAGAGGCGAACTCAGACACCGTGGGGACAAGCTTGAGCACGATCTCCCGTCCTCTCATCTCGACGTAAAGGTCCTGGTTAGCCCTTAGGTCGAGCTTGTCGCGAATCTGCTTAGGTACGGTTACCGTGCCCCTATCATCGATCTTGGTGGTTTCGCCCATTCTGAGTTCCATCCCACTGTAAGTCCCACTTATCCATAAAGGACGATTAATCAGGAACGGATGAGGTCGTTCCATCCCTTGGCGAGCTGCCAGGCCTGCTTGACGAAACCGCCCTGGGGGCCGCGCTCCGGTATCAACTGAAGCTTCAACTGGTACACCGACTGGGTCTTCTTCCTCTTGTCGTCCCAAATGAGTACGTCCTTCTCGATGAACCCCATGTCGAGCAGCTTCCTGAGGAGCTTCATGTAGAAGTTGTGGTAGCTGTACTTCACTCCCAGCTTTCCTGTTTCGAGGTCCTTGGCGAAGAACCGCATCTCGCGCTTGGTCATCGACAGGTTGGCGTTTGATTTCATCCTCGCAAGCAGCGTCTTCGCGGCGTCTACGGTCTCCTTCCTTTCCCCGAAGAGCACAGCCAGTGTGTCGCCGTTGTTGATCAGCTTCTCGTTCCAGTGTAGTTTGATGCTCTTGACGGGCATGCTGCGCCCGGTAGTCCCTCCTTCCCGAGGAAAAGGATTCCCATTTGCAGTCCCACGCTAAGTGGCTGATTCCGCGTCTGCAATCCTTATCAACCTACAAAATATTTCCTCTGCCCAGATGAACAGTCGGAACCTCGCGCTCAGTGCTGTTACAATAGCTCTCCTTGCGGTTGGTCTGGTGGTGATCCCGGCGGCGACGACGGCGAGGGCCGAGACCCCTGGGGCCTGGACCGCAGAGACCAGCTATCCGTATGCCTTCTTCGTCGGCTCATGCGCCGTCTCACAGGGCTACATCTACTGTGTCGGAGGCGTCTTTCCTTACAACTCTGCCAACCAGGTTTGGTACGCCCCCATCTCAAACGGAGTAGTGGGGACCTGGACCCAGACTGCCAACTATACGACCCCCGACGGTACCATCGACAACCTTTCGTGTGTCGCCTCGGGTGCCTACATCACCTGCGTGGGCGGGTTCGTCGCTCCATACACCGCGACGAGCGCCGTGTACACGGCCCACACTTCATCATCGGGCGGTATAATCGGCGGCTGGACCGCAGAGACTTCCTACCCCGTCCCCATAGAAGCCACTTCATGCGTAGTCTCTGGGGGATACATCACCTGCGTGGCAGGCCTGTCATACCCCGGCAGCTCAAGTGGTGACACGAGCGCCGTCTACTCTGCTCCCGACAGCTCCGGAACCATAGGCACTTGGGTGCAGCAGACCAATTATGACGCGACCGGAGGGAACCCGGCTGGCGTGGCCATCGAGCTCGACGAGTGCGTCGTCTCCGGCGGCTACATCACGTGCATAGGAGGCCAGCTCAACCCTGTAATAAGCGGCGACAGCGTCGGAGTCTATTCAGCGACCCTGTCCTCAGGCAGCGTAGGGACGTGGAGCTCGACCACGGCTTATCCAGTCGGAATCTCGGCGACAGAGTGCGCGGTATATTCTGGCTACATCTACTGCATAGGTGGGTACACGGGGGCCGGATCCCAGATCGTCTACTACGCCTCGGTCACCTCCGGCGTCGTGGGCACCTGGCAGGCGAGCACTAACTACCCCACCTACGGAGAGGCGGGGACCTGCGTAAATGATGGGGCCTACATCACCTGTGTAGCTGGCGCAGAAGAAACTGGGGTGTACTCCTCCTTGATCGGCTCGGGGACGAGTTCGAGCTCCAGCAGTTCAAGTTCCAGCTCATCCACGACATCTTCCAGCAGCACTACCTCCAGTACCAGTTCGAGCACTACTACTTCCTCGAGTAGCACTACATCGACCACTACCTCCAGCAGCACGACGAGCAGTTCGACTACTACTTTGAGCACCACGACACTGGCCACTCTCGCCTGCCCGAGCACCTTCGGCGGCGTCTACATGCCGGTCGGGTCCACTTTCACCGACACCTCCGGGAACGTCTGGGTGGCTCCGGGTGGCAGCTTCGGCGGCCTGGTCATCAGCAGCTACTTCTTCCAGGGACCGATTAGCAACATACCTCCACCAATGTGGAGTGGCTGGGGCGGGGTCTATGGCACCTACAACGGCCACCAGGGCTGGATAATCACCTTCTTCTGCTCCTGAGCGCCCTGCTATATCGGCCTGAGCTCGGCCAGCTCTTTCAGGTTCTTAAGGAACCCGCCGAGTGAGCCCGCTATCGCGTTCTCGAGCAATGCGATGTTGAGGGCATCGTGAATGTACTCCAGGGAAACCACATACTCGAAGTCAGCCTTGACCTCGGTCGCAGTACCCGTACCCGAGAGCCTGAAGTCCTCCGTGTACACGGTGAACAGCGCCCCTGGCATCTGCCTGAGGACGAACTTCTCTGGGCGTGTCGCCTCCGTCACTATGCCGCGGATCTCGATCTTCGTCCTGCCCGCCCTCGCCATCGCCGTCCTCTTCTGCCCCACCCTGCCCTTGCCCAAGGGACTGACCTCCATGAACAGCACGTCGCGATAGAGCTTGGGTGCGTAGAGCGGGTCGACGAGCACGTCCCACACGGTTTCAGGGTCAGCCGAGATGAGGACGCTTGAGTGAAGCTTCGGCAGTGCGGCTCCGCCCGGTTGGGGGCGCTTGTCTATTTAAGCAGAAAGTGGGTTGCGCGTGTTACTAGGAAGGGAGGGGCAGAAGCTCCGAGAGGTCTTTGAGGTTCTGCGCGTAGCCGCGCAGGTTGGTGCCAGCCGTCCTCTCTGCGGTCGCGACGTCGGGTATCTTAGCTGTGTACGAACTCGAGAACGTGTACTCGAACGTGATGTCGACCTTCGTCTCCCACGCGTTCGGCGTCAGGACCACCGTATGCCGAAAAGTCTCGAATAGCCCCCCGGGAGTACCGCGGCTCGACAAGACCTTCTCCTTCTCGACTCGCGTGATCACGACGAACACCTCTGTCCTCAAGTCTCCGACCCTGTTCAGTACCTTGTACCTCTGGCCAACGGCTACCGGACCCGGCGGGTTCATCTCTACCGTCAGAGCGTCCCTGTAGAGCCTTGGGATGTAAGTGGGGTCGGCCAGCACGCGCCACACAGTCTCTGCAGGCGCCAGGATGACTATCGAGTCGACTATGCGGGGCAAGACCTCTAGCCTACTTTGCGAAGCTCCGACAGCTCTTTCAGGTTCTTGATGTATACCTCCTGATTCCTCACGACCATCTGCTCGAGAGTGAAGAGGTCGAACTCGGGCCCGAAATAATCCTCGGAGACTTTGAACACGAACGTTATCTTGACCTGCGTCCCGCCTTTCACCTGCGAGAGCTCGAGCACCTCCGAGAACTCTTCCAGTGCGCCGCCTGGCCGTCCTCCGACCTCGAACTTCTGCAGGGGAACGAGGTCTAGCACGACTGTGCGGAGCTCTATGAGCCGCTTCCCGGCCTTCCCTCCCACCGTCCTTTTCTGGCCCACGACCGCCCTCCCCGGAGGGTCCACCATAATGTTCAGAATGTCTGGGTAGAGCTTGGGCGTGTAATACGGGTCCATCAGGACCTCCCAGACAGACTCCGGCGTCGCCTGGACGAGCACACTCTCCCGTACTGTTCGCATGGCCGCCCGCTACGTCATCAGACTATTTAGGGTAAATACCGTTCATCAACACTGAAAATTCCTATTTTGGGAGTGGCTGCAGCTCGCAGACGTCTTTGAGGTTCTTCGAGTACGCCTTGAGGTTGTCATTCACGAGACGCTCCAGCGCGATCATGTTGAGGACCTTACCGACGTACCCCATCGACAACTCGTACTGGAATGTCGTCTGGACGGACGTGGTAGCGCCACGGGGCTCCAGCAGGATCTCAGACCTGAACGACTTGAACAGCCCGCCCGGCCTGTTCGTGGTCCCTACCTTCTTCTCCGTCACCAGCTCGGTGGTCTCGGCGAATATCTCCAGCTTCCTCCTGCCTGCCCTGCCGGTGATATGGAACTTCTGGCCGACCACATTCCGACCAGGCGGGTCGACAACGACGGCGATCACGTCGGGATAGAGCTTGGGGACGAAAGAGGACTCCATCAGGACCTCCCAGATGGTCTTCACTGGGGCGAGGACTTCGGTAACGACCTGCAGCTTGGGCACGACAAGACCAGCCTGTCCAACGGACAATATTAAGGTGAACCGTGACGCATGAAACGCACCCCTAAGCGTTCTCGCCAGCAGGAAGTGGGACAAGCTCCGCGAGTGACTTGACCGCTGTCGAGTACGAGCTCAGGTTCTCCCTGATCAGCTTCTCGACGAGAACGGAGTTCAGGACCCGCCCGATGTACCCGAGTGACAGCTCGTATTCGAACGTCGTCTCGGCCACCGCCCCTCCTGGCCGCTCGAGCAGGGTAGTGCACTGCCTGAACGACTTGAAGAGGCCCCCTGGCCGCTGCGTTGTGACCACTTTCTGGTCCGGAACGAGCTCTGTCACCTCGAGGAAGATGTCGATCTTGCGCCTGCCGGCCGCGCTGACTAGGTGGTACTTCTGTCCCAAAACAGAGCGCCCGGGAGGGTCTACCTCCACCGAGACTGCGTCCCTGAAGATCTTGATGATGTACGCAGTGTTTGTCAGCACGTCATAGACCTGTTTTGGCGTCGCGGAAATCTCCACGACGCTCCGCAGCGTCGTCAACCCGCGACGGCGAACTTTCACGATTATATAAACTCGGGCTGCCCCTCGGTAGAAATGCCGCACGTTCGACCCCGGCTTGGAACCCCGGGACTCGGATTTGGAGGATCAACGCGTAACAGGCTTTCCCGGCCTGGGTAACATCAAGGGCGACCGAATGTCGTCTTGTCCAAAGTAAGCAGTGGGCCGGTCCTGTCGCCACGGTCGTTGCCGAGGCAGTCCTACAAAGGAGAAAAGTAAGACGGAGAATGCTATCGCGCGAGGATCTATAGCAACTGGTCGTCCGCAAGTGCGGGGGAAGGTGTGGACACAGTCGGGAAAAAGTAGAAGAGGAGCTCGCGGACTCAGGCCTTCTTCTTGATCTTCTGGCCCGCTTTCTTCAGGTCCTTAGCTCCCTTCCCAACGGCCTTCTCGACACCCTTTCCTGCCTTCTTGATGTCGCTACCTGCCTTCTTCACGTCGGCCTTTGCCTTCTTACTGATTCCTGGCATATGCAGGTGTTACAGATAAGCGGTATCTATTAAGAATGACCAAGAAAACGGAGCGGTGCGCTGCATCACCAGTCTTCTTGCGAGTCCGGCGAGGATGTTTTCGACTGCAGAGGGTGGTGTTGGCGCGCCTGAAAGCACGGCACTTTTTCGCCTCAAACGAGAACTGAGTGTTAGACTTATCATCGTAAATTTTGGACGGATGGTCCTACCAAGTTTAATAGCAGAGTTCTGAGACCGAGCCCGTTTGACAGTAAGGATCTCTAGATCGAAATCAGTCGGGATCGGTGTTGTCGCGATCATCTTCGTACTTTTGCTCGGCATCTCGCCTGAGGTGATGGCGTTCACCAACGGGCAGACCGCGATCACGGTGATAGGGCAGTCCAATTTTACTTCAGGGGTCGAGAATAACGGGGGAGGTTATGCAGCCCCTGCCGCGAACGCGCAGTTCGAAGCGCGCGGCATCGCGTTCAATTCACAGGGTGACCTCTGGGTTGCGGATACGAACAACAACAGGGTCGTAGAGTATGTGCCCGGGACCAGCGGATGCTCAGCCGGCGTGCTGTGCACCGATATGGCCGCCAGCATCGTGATCGGACAGAAGACCTTTGGCGCCAACGGCTTCAACGAAGGGTTGGGCGGCACGGCGAACTCTTCAAGCCTGTACTGGCCATTCGCCATCGCTTTCGACTTGAGCGGAAACCTCTGGGTCGCGGACGCTTTCAACAACAGGATCCTCGAGTTCACGACTCCGTTCTCCGACGGCGAAGCAGCCAGCGTCGTGATAGGACAGTCCAGCTTCGCAGGGCATACTGCAGACGAGGGAGGTAGCATCTCCGCGGCCGGTCTTAGTACTCCCTCAGCGCTCGTCTTCGACTCGAGCGGCGACTTGTGGGTCGCAGACGAGGATAACAGCAGGGTTCTTGAGTACGTTCCCGGGAGCAGCGGGTGCTCGGCCGGCCACCTGTGTACGGGCATGGGCGCCAGCCTCGTGATAGGACAGTCCTCCTTCACTACGGGAAGCCCCGGTTACTTCACGGCAAAGGGAATGTACGAGCCCTACGCGCTCGCCATCGCGCCAAATGGCGGTCTATGGGTAGCTGACAGCGACGACGCAAGAGTCCTCGGGTACGCGTACCCGTTCTCCACATATGAATCGGCGACAGTTGTGCTGGGCGAGCCGAATTTTACGAGCCAGTCGGGTAGTCTTTGCGGCGGGACCGTCAACGCCACGGGCATGTGCGGGAGCCAGGGCATGACGTTCGACTCCAGCGGGGACCTCTGGGTCTCAGACTCGTTCAATAACAGAGTCCTGGAATTCGTTCCTGGTACGAGCGGCTGCGCGGCCAACACGATCTGCACGCACATGGCTGCCAGCGTTGTGATAGGCCAGTCAACCTTCACGACGAGCGGCGCGGCCACCACCGCGACAGGAATCCACGACCCCGACGGCGTGGCCTTCGACCCGAACGGAAACCTGTGGGTCTCAGACGATATGAACAACAGGGTCCTTGAGTACCAGGGCTCCGGCTCCACCAGCAGCTCGTCGACCACGTCCTCTTCAACTACTTCTTCGACTTCGTCAACGACAAGCTCATCCTCCACTACGAGCTCAACTACCACTAGCTCGAGCTCATCCACTACCTCGACCACCACGTCCACCTCGTCTTCAGGCGGCCAGATCGCAGGGCCTCCTGTTTGTCCGAGCACCTCCGGGGGGACTTACATCCCTGTGGGCGCCACCTTCACCGACCAGGCAGGGAACACCTGGACGATACCCGGCGGCGTCATCAACGGCGGCACAGTGAGCAGCTACTTCTTCCCAGGGCCGATCAGCAACGTGCCTCCGCCCATGTGGCAGGGATGGGGCGGTAGCTACGGGACTTACGCCGGACAGCAGGGATGGATAATCACCTTCTACTGCTCCGGAGTCGCGTAAGCAAAGTCGCCGGGAGGGCCTGGCTCCGCGCAAGTCCAGCTCGATATCGAGCTTGACGCAGGCCCAGCCTGAGCCACAAAGAGGAAAGGTACGGCTTTCTCTGGATGTGACACCATCCCCTCTTCGGCCCAAAAGGCTCCTCGGTGAGCCCGCGACGACAGCGACATCACGGAATGGCCGGTAACACTTTCCAGCCAAGTCCCTTCTAGGAGCTGTCTCGCCTCACTTCACAAGCGAGATATACCGAAGCCAACGAACGAAGCACAGGAGAGACCGCGACTGCCCTACCCACGCATCCTGACGGCCGACGAGAAGCAGACGATCACTCCGCACCAGGGAAGGATGGAGCAGGTCATGGCTACCACATCCGGAGCCGTCGAAGCAGGCTGGGCGTGGTACGAGAGGAGCCAGGGCGTAATCGCATGGGCCTTCCGAAACGCCGATTCGGCGCAGCACAGCGTCCTCTTGCTAAGAAACGGCTACTACTTCGGCGACGCCTTCTGGGCGGTCTACTGCTCCAACCCCGGGTTCCAGACCACCTTCCTCGACGGGAACGCCGCGCCGCAGCCTCTTGCGGAGACCGGCATCACCCAGAACACGGCGCCCCTTGGGCTCGCCCAGTTCGGGTCTTCCGACCAGGCGGTCGCCTGTTTCGTCATCACTCTGTTCCCTGGGCAGGCGTGGGCGATGCTCGAGCGCGGTTATGGCCGCGTCGGCGGACCCTCAGGAATCGGCGTCTACGAAGCGTCGCCGCTCGCCGGGACGGACTTTTGTCTCGGATACGACCGCAGGGCCGTGGTCGAGTGGGAGGGGCAGACAAAGACGGGCCTCTCCGCTTACCGGCCGAACCCCTCTACCTTCAACACGTGGCTCTTCCAGGCAGAAGGCACCGCCCCGCACCGCAAGCTGTTTCCGGGTGACTCGGTCGTCCAGGGAAGGTGTGCACCCCCTGCCCAGGAAGCGCCCGTCGTCCAGCAGGTCGAGCAGCCGCAGCAGACAGGAGGGTACAGAGAGATGTTCCCTCCGGTCTTCCCGGACGTCCTCTCGCCACCGCTCAACCCTTGAGACCTTAGCAGGCTTGCAACAGCGCTCATCGAGCTTGATATCAACCTTGAGGGGCGCCCCCGGCAGACCGGGGCTCAGTGGTTGAATGACTCGAGAGTGATTCGTTTCAGCTCAGGCACCTTTTCAAAGTCCACGTCGTCGCTGATGACCGAACCGATGCCCTTGAGCAGTGCCGACGCGCAGTGGATTGAGTCCCGCGGGTCCAGTCCGAGAGACTCTGAGATCACCTGGGCTCTTGCAACGGTCGACGAAGTGACATCAAGAAACCTCAGTCCCGGGTAGCTCAGGAGCTTGCGCCCGACTTGGTCACCATTCGCCTTTCCCAGCACTCTTGAGACGATCCACACGACCTCGTCCCACGTCAACGCGGACGTGTAGCCTACGAACCCTCCTCCCTCCATGAGCTCCAGTGCCCTTGCTGCCCCGGCCGCCCTGCGCGACTTTTCTCCCAAGACAGGGAGGATGAACGTGTTAGAATCAACGTACGAGATGTCTGGCAAGATGTTCCTCCTCGATTAGCTTCTCTATGTCGACCTTTCCCTTGACCTTCTCGCCGTAAGTGGAAGTGAAGTATTCGAGGTAGCTCTTTGTGGACGGCGCTGGCCGTCTGAGGACGACCTCTCCATTGCGAAGCTCGATGGTGACCTCGACCCCCTCCGTCATCCCGGCTTCGTCCCTGATTTCCTTGGGGATGACCACCTGGCCCTTCGGGCCGATGGTCCGCGTCATCTTGGTCATACTCATTGTTTGGTATAACTCTAATTTATACTTAAGGACCGCCTGGAATTGAGGAAGGCATGCCGAGTCTTCAAGGCGCCGGGTAGTTCTGTTCCCGCAATCGTTCACCGACGGTATCTCGGTGGGTGTTAAGCTCCTGAAATAAAACTCACAGGCAGGGAAGGCGAAAGCTCCTAAGACGAGGCGTCTTTAGTGGGCCAGCATGAATTATGCCGCCAAAGCGAACGGGAATTGGAACGCCAAGACCACATGGTCGCCAGAGGGCATTCCCGGTCCAAAGGATGCTGTCACGATTCCAGACGGCTTCAAGGTAACCCTTTCTCCCCGCAGATGCTCAGATCACCATATCGGAGGGCGCTAGCCTCACAGTCCAGGACTTTGTCTCATTCACAAACCAGGGAACCATCTCGAACTCCGGCACACTGACGGTTCAGATGGTGGGAAGCGCTCCTTCCCAAAGTTGGGGGCAGATTTCCAACGGGGGTTCAATATCCAACACGTCCACCGGCGCCATAAACAACAATGGCTACATATCTGACGCCCCAGGCGGCAGCGTAGACGTAGACGGCGGAGCATACAACGGCACTCCAGTAAATCAAGAACCGTAGCATTATACGACAAAAGCGCTCCGTCTTCTCGCGCTGCTAAGTGTGCTAAGCCAGAAGTGGTTTGACATAGCGGAGGATGGGCTGGCAGAGCTTGCGAACCTGAAGTTCAGGTGCTGCCCCTCGTGGGACGTTAGGCAACAGCTCATCGAGCTCGATATCGAGCTGGATTCTCGCTGGACGCCGCCAGTCAGGAGATTGTAACAGGTCGGGGTCCACGCCGAAGTAGTCCCGCACCGATGTCCTTGCTAAGCATCCTATGATCAGCGCGTTCACGATCGAGGGGAAGACCGACTCCACTTTCCCTGACGAAACCGGGTCGGCCGTCCCTAAGATAGTAAGGACGGTCAGGCGTCGGAATCAGGGTAGCGCGTTTCTGCC
>Ga0302324_100029966_pt1 | contig 10293 bp, 8 predicted proteins | sample Palsa_T0_1_FD_201949 | JGI IMG/M metagenome (GOLD analysis project Ga0302324, IMG submission 201949) | Peat permafrost microbial communities from Stordalen Mire near Abisko, Sweden - Palsa_T0_1 | ecosystem: Environmental > Terrestrial > Soil > Palsa > Peat permafrost | place: Sweden: Abisko... | reverse complement strand
GCTCGTTTGCTCCGCGTAGTCGAGACGGTGTATGACGGGCACTTCGACAAACCCAAAACGAAGCGCAGTACGCGAACCATTCCGATTGGGACGGAGACGGCAGAAATTCTCGCCGGCATCTGTTCCACCACTGTTGACCCAAAGGCCCTAGTATTCGCAACACGCGAGGGATTGCCGCTAGATCGCTGGAATCTCTTGCGCAAGCACCTGAAGCCTGCCGCGAAGAAGCTAGGGCTTCCTGGTGTCACCTGGCACCTTCTGAGGCATAGCCACGCAACAATGCTCGATGTTGTAGGCACGCCGCTAGGGACGATGCAATCGCTTCTAGGGCATTCCACACCGGATATCACGCGCGAGATTTATTTGCACGCGATACCGGAAGAACAGCGTCGCGCAGTGGAAAGCGTCGAGAGGCTCGTATTTGGACCCAAATGGACCCAAGTTCAGGTTCCGACACAGACCACGTCAGGCAGAGTAAATTGAAAACAAAGAAGTAAGTGGTCGGGGCGCGCGGATTTGAACCGCGGACCTCCTGCGCCCAAGGCAAGGGCTCCTCTCCCGTTGGGTCTTCCGCCCCAGGGTGTACCAAAACACATGGTTTGATACGGCCGATTTCGAGTGGAACTCACCTCGACTTTTGTATCCTTTGCGGCCACCGCGCCGACACCCTTTTGGTACACGTGGCACTCGGATGCTCCGGCCACGCGCCTTACATCAAATCCTCAAATCCTGATTTCTGTTTTAAGGAGAGTCTACTTGAGCTTGTCGGCAACCTTGGCCAAGCCAGCCCTTGCGCAAGCGGCGTCCTGTTCGCCGTCGTGCGCTCCGCTGACAGAGATTGCGCCGAGGAGGTCGTCGCCGACTTTGATCGGGATGCCGCCCTTCGCGAATACCGAGTCGCTCATGGGGACCGGTGTTGCGGTTCCGGGGGGAGGGTTTGCCGCCGGGGGGCCCGATGGAAATCCGAAATGCATCACGCTATTGGTCTTCATGCGGCCAATCTGGACACTCCCAAGTCCGGCGCCATCGTCCCTCAGAAGCGCTTTGAGTTCATTCCCTCGGTCAACAACGGTGACCGTGACTTTGTAGCCCTTTGCGCGACACTGGAGCATGGCTTCTTGCGCCATGGTCTGCGCCACCTCGATGGTCAGTACTTTCTCAGTCGGTAGCCCTTGTGCCGACGCTAATACAACGGTAGCCGCGATCCATACTAGAAGGGAACTGAGTTTCATGCCGGACCTTTCTGCTGCTCATAGTGTGGCAGCGCCGAAAGAGAACCGCTCTGCCGTGTTTGTATTCATTAGACCTATCCACGGCAGTGTTCTTGTTTGACTTAACGCTCGCCAATGTTCTCCTTGCTGACTTGGCGAGCGGATCTGGCCGAAGTGGGAAATGCACCATCTGAGCGTTGGGCTTTTGCCGCCTTCCGCATGCCAGAATGACTCGCGTCTCGGTTGATGCCCAAGGCCGACGGCCCTTCTAGCAAGACATTAATATTTTCCGTCGCCACTTGCCTTTAACTGCTCACTTAGCAAGTGGGTCAGGCCGAATCTGGAAGTGAACCATTTGCGGGGTTTGTCCCTTGCCACGCTCCGAATGCCAGATGACGCGTGTCTCAGTTGATGCCCAAAGCCCACGCCCTTTCCACCCGGTTTTGGGATCGTCAATGCGCCCGTCCATGTCACGAGTGTAAAACCCCATGGGATAGGGGACGCGAAACGTAAACCACTCTTTTGTATCAGGCTTGAAAACCTTCAAAGAGTCGGAGTCGGTCCCGAGCACTACCGAGACGTTATTGCCCAAGCCCAAAGTGTTGTAGCGATCCACCCAATTGAGATAATGCCAATCCGTGCGGATGTCAGTCCCCTTGAACACTGGGCCTGGCACCGGATAGATCGTCCAGCCTTCCGGGCAGTGCTGTCCGGTTGCAGTCGGACCATTCAGCACCTTGCATTTGCGCCGGTCGAAGCTCGCCAGTTCGCTGCTGCCAGCCAGCGCCGTCCACACCACGCCGTTGGTATCCACGTCGATGCCGTGCGACGCGTAATGCATCTCGTTGGGAAACTTCGGATTGTTGAACGGCGGCTCGTAAACCTCCGTCGCACAGGTCGCGGGGGGATTCGGGCCCGGTACCGCCCGCACGATTCTTCCCGGCAGAGGGAAAGGTCCCGCGTACCACACGCTGCCATCCACCGGGTTCACCGAGATACCGTAGCCGTCGGGCGTCCCAATGCGATCCAGCTTTGGATCGGGCGGCTCATTGAGCATGGTAAACGCGCCGGTCTTCCCGTCCCCGTTATAGTCGATCACCGGGGCACACCAGCCCTGCGCTTTGGCTGCATCGTGCGTCTCATCCCACACGCGCGTCTTGAACCACCCCAGGCCGCCGCGGCGCAGCGAGAAATAAATGGTCTCGTCCTTGTCGTTGGCGAATGCCGCATGGCTCTGCCCGAAGCAGAGGTCCACTGCTTCGATTTTTTCCGTCTTGGGATCGTAGATGTCCACGCCCCACCCGGGAGGATTTTCCCAGGGCTTCAGGACGCGGCCCGCGCTCTGGCGCAGGTCCAGGCCGATCCGCTGAATGTCTCCGTTTCTGGGATTCCCGTCCTCCCAGGTTTTCGCAAACACGTTCCCGGAGATGGACTTGCAGAAATCAGGGGCTTCCGGCTTGCGATTCTGCATGTTGATCCAGAGCCGGCCTTTGCTATCCATCTGCGTGTTCGCCGGGTTCACGACATCTTCCTTCCAGACGATTTGATTGCCCCAATAGGGCGACCGCGCCGTTACCTGTTGCGGGGACCACGGCGGCATGGATTTTCGGTCGGCTTCGTTGCGCAACGGCAGCTTGATGGTGCTGGCGGAGTTTTCCTGCGGGTCAACGAAAACGAGCGTGCCCCTTTCCCAGTCGGCCTCGAAAGCGGGCCCGTTCGCGTTCACGTGGGGATTCCATTTATTCGTAGTGACCAGGCCATGGAAGAAAGACTCCGGCGCGCCCAAGTCCCACAGTGTAAGCACCACATTGCGTTCCAAACCTTGCGGCCGCGGAGGTGCGGGAGGAACTTCTCCCGCCGTAATGCGCGAAGTCCAGTCCGCAAACATGGCGATACCCTGGTTATACCCAAACTGGCTCATGGTATCGACCATCTCGCCGCCTGTCTGGCCCGATCGTATCCGGCGATCCCAGGCGGCAGTGGCGGACGGGAACGTGCCCAGATTCCGCGGCATTTCCCGGATTGTCTTGGTCCCCATCTGGTGGCAGGCTTGACAGCCTGACTTCACCAAATCGACCCAGTGCGCCTGAGTAGGAATCACGCCATGAACTCCATAGAGCACACTGTCGGCACCAGGAGCCGGCATGGGAAAGGCGCTCTTCGGAGGGATCTTTAACAAGGACACCCAATAGTTGGGTGGGTAGTATTGTGCAGCGGCAACAGGACTTGGGGCTATCACCGCGTGAAGCGCCAAGGTCCTGCCCGGTAGTGCATCGACCGGGGTTGAGTCTACGAGGCCGTAGCCCCGCACCCAAACTTTATAGCTGGCCTTGGGCAAATCCGGCAGCAGAAACCTTCCCTGATCATCGGTGACCACGATTTTGCGCAGCTTGGTCTCAAAATCCCTGGTCTCCGCTATCACCCAGACGCCGGCCTCAGCGCCGTGGGAACTGGTCACCACGCCGCCAATGTCGTCAGTGCCCACAGCTACCTCGCGGGCCAGCGCGGCGAGCCCTTCTTCCCGAGGCATGGCTTCGATGCGAACCATACCAGGGCGGCTGAAGGCTGCACAGATCAGAAGCCCCAAAACTACAAGCCGGACGATCAACCGTTTCTCCATCAGGATGTCCCTGTCACAAACGTCTTGCGTCTCACGGCAAAGGTTAGAAAATGATCTTCAGTGCGAACTGAATCTGCCGCGCCGTGGTCGAAGTAGTGGTGATCTGGCCCGCCGTTCCAACCGGGGCTTCTGAGTAGGATCCAATATCGGATGTGCTGCCGGGAAAAACAGTTCCGGAAGGCATGCCAAAGTTTGAGCGATTTAGAATATTAAAGAACTCGGCGCGGAACTGAAAAGCTCCCGCTTCTCCTAAGAAGTGCGCAGCGGTGTCTTTCACGAGAGAAAAGTCCCAGGTCCCCAGACCTGGTCCCCGAAGAAGACCACGTGAAGCATTACCGAGGATGCCGCAAGTTTGCCCCGCGTTCCCCGCTCCTGGACACGGCACCATCGGCTGTAATGTAAACATCAGCGGATTAAACCACTGAGCTGGATTCCCTGTTATTACGGTGTTGGCATAGAATGGAACGAAAGTCTTTGTCGTACTATTGGGATGCCCGTCCGGACCGATCTGCCCAGGCGCCACCGTAGCGGTTCCTACGTCCACCTTTTCACTGAGGGCATTTTCTATAACTCCCGAATTCGATCGATTGATGCTATCAAGAGGAGTGAAAGGGTACCCGCTCTGCACTGACACGATCGTTCCGATCCACCAGCCGTTTGAAAGTTTGGTTAGGAAGCCATTCCATCTGGGGTTTGGAAAATGGTAGAGCAGGTTGAATCGCAAGTTGTGCCGAAGGTCAAAACACGAAGGCCCAGCGTCCCTTCTCAGAAAATTCGGGTCGCTGCTTTCGTCCATGCCCGGAGCATTGCAGTCCGAGACCGCTAGGTTACCCTCGGTGGTATCTATGGAGTGGGCGAACGTGTAGTTCCCCTGGAACTCCAACCCTCTGCTTACCCGCTTGTTCAGGGTGATCTCAAACGCGTTGTACCAGGAATCCCCCACGGTGCTGGTAATCTGATCGTTCAGATAATTCGGATTGATCCTGCAAGATGGCACGGTGTTCTCGCAGGCCACGAGATTGTCGGACCAGTACTCTACGTTTCCAGGACCAACGTAGGTGGGAATGCCCGGATTACCTTCCCGAACTGTAAATAAGTGAGCACCGCGTGTATGTACATACGCGGCCGTTAACGCCATGTTCGCAGGCAATCGCTGTTCTATGCTCAGGTTATACTGCAGCATGTGCGGCTGGTAGGAGTTGTAATCGACATTCTCGGACAGCGTCTTGCCATACTGCGCTGGTGTGAACACAAACGGGAATGTGATGACCGCGTTTGCGGTCTGATTGTTAATCTGGGTTGTGCTGGAAATCGGTGGCGAATTGGCTGAGTTCTGGGTGAAAAGGTTCCCGTAATTTCCAACATCATAGTAGATTCCAAAGGCGCTTCTAACTGAAGTCTTTCCGTTTCCGAATACATCCCACGCAAGGCCGAGCCGAGGGCTGAAGTTCAAGAGGGTTGGATTGACAAAAATCGGGCCCTGGGTCGGTGTTGGGTCCAGTCCATGGTCTCGAATTGCGTACCCGTTATTGTTCAGTTCCCAGGGCGTCGTTATGAATTCGTAACGCAGTCCCAAATTAAGAGTCAATCTCGACGCCGCGCGCCACTCGTCCTGCGCGTAAAATCCAAACGTGTTGAAAATGAAATCCCGGTTCGAATTAGAGCCCGGGGTGGGTGCGGTGTATTTCGAAGGAATAGCCTTCAAGAGCCCGGCCAAACTGGCGTACGTTATCGATCCCGCGAGCTGCTGGCCAGTAAGAGCCTCGTTGTATCGGTTAATCAGAACACCAAACTTGAAACCGTTCTTACCCTTGTCATAGTAGACATCGTCGCTCAGCGTGTAGATGTTCTGAAGGTGGAAAAGCGTGAGGGTGCCGGTATTGCCGATGGTGGAAAGGCCCGTGACCGACACTTGTCCCATCGGCTGCCCCGGCACAAAGGAGGGAACTCCTGGCGTCGCCTCAAGATAAAGCGGCATTGTATTAAAGTTCGTCCGTGCAAAGGAAAGACGAACCGTGTTCAGTAGAGTGGGAGAGAAAATATGAGTCTCTGATAAGGTCAGATATTGGTCGCGACTGGTCCCCGCGCTTCCCCACTGTGGGAAAGCCGCTCCGCCCGTCGCGCTGGCAGAAAAACTCGCCAGAGGGTCGTTTACGTTGCTCGCGTCGGACGTATAGCGCCCGAAAAGAGAATTCTTGTCCGAAAAATTCTGGTCTATCCGCATCTGTCCGTAATACACGTGCTGCGAATCGGGCGCAGAGAACGAAAAGGTAGGAGTCGTGAGAGTCCCTGCTGTCGGACTTGGATACAGCGCCAGAAAAGGCGCGGTAATTGGACTGACTGCCAGCGAATTCGTGCCCGCACCTGCCGGGTTGCTCCCCAGTTGGGAACACGGCCCCGTGGATCCCGCCGGCTGAACACCTTGGCCATTCCAAACGGCCTGACCGGTAAAAGTCGGATGGCACGCAGCCGCCGGCACATTGGAGAGTACGGTGAATCCCAGCTTTACATTCAGCTGCTCGTAAACCCCATAAAAGAAAGTCTTATCTTTCTTAATAGGGCCACCCATGGATCCCCCAAAATTGTTCTTTTCGAATTGTGCGATTTTCGGGCCGTCGAAATAATTCCGGGCGTCCAAGGCGCTGTTTCGGAGATATTCGAATGCATCTCCATGGTATTGGTTGGTTCCCCCCTTGCTGACGATCAACATCTGGCTGCCCATTGTCATTCCATACTCGGCGCCATAGGCATCCGTAATGACTTTGTACTCCTTGATTCCATCAACACCTAATGTTGTTGACGCAATGGACGAGCCTGTCCAGCCGGATTGATTCACGATGGAAGTTCCGTCCAGCAGGAAGTTATTCGAGATAGTTGGGGATCCGTTGCTGCTGAAAATTGTGCCGGTCATTCCACCCAGGCTGTTATTGTTTTTGTTTTGCGATACGCCCGGTTGCATCAAGCTAAGATCGATATAGTTCCGTCCGTTCAGCGGGAGGTCTGCCATTTTGGCGTCGTTGACGAGCCCACCCAAGGAACTGTTGGTTGTATCGATCATCGGCGCGCCAGCCTCGACGGTTACGCTCTGCGTGGTTGAGCCGACCTGGAGGGAGAAGTTTACATCGACAATGTCAGCCACGTGTAACTCGATACCGGGCTTGACAATACGTTCGAAGCCGCTCTTGTCAACGATCACTCTGTACTCGCCGGGAGAAAGCGCCGGAATGGTATACAGGCCAGATTCGTTGGTCTGAACCGTAGCGGCGGCGCTTGTATTCACGTTCACAGCCTGAACGGTCGCACCGGTGACTACGAGTCCCGAGGAGTCAGTAACCCGGCCGGTCAATGTGGCGGAACGTTCCTGGGAGAGTGCGGTCATCGCAAACAAGAACACAGAAAACCCAACCAATAGCGACACAGACAAAGGACGCCGCAAGCGCATCAACTGTTCTCCTCTCTTAATATCAACCGGGATGTGATTCCCTTATGTGGTATTCCGCTGAGAGGGACGAACTGTGCCACCCTAGGAAAAAAAAGGAGGCATCCGAGGATCAATCACACAGATGGGTATTCACGGGTGGTTCGGCTGGCCGGCAATGTATGCGTACATGACTTTTTTCCCGTGAGGCTCCTTGGAGTCGCGGAGTGACTCGGATGTAACGAAAACAGAATCGATCCCCGCGAGCAAGGCGGGATCGTTCACGGTAAGCACCCACCGACGCTGGTCGTGGTCATCAACCTCAAAAGTTCCTAGATTCCGAACAGATTGCGGCCCTGGTTCCCGTTGCCCCCAGGCTTGAAAGGTGTACTTCGCCGGAGTTAACCTTCCGTTCGGAAGGTCGAAGGCGTAAAAAACGAGGGATCTCCCCTCCGCGTAAAACACGCGTCCGAATGCCTTCGCGTCCTTCCCACCGCCTTCTACATCGTGTACGTCCAAGATGTGAAGGTTACGTGCACCCATGAGCTGACGCACGTCCTTTGTCGCTGCCATTAGCTGATTCTCGCGGTCCAACGCGGCGTTCTTTTCTCCAATCGATTCCGTTAAATCGCGGACTTGGGATTCAAGATTGACCATCGCACTCAGCATGTCTGCTCGTTCGAGGGAAAGGCTATCGCCCTGCGCACGAAGGTTGGCGATGGTAGCGGTTTCTTCTTGCCTCGCGCTCGCCAGTTCGCTCTTCTCGGCCTCTGTCTGCCGCAGAACAGTTGACAGCTTCTCCAGCTGCAGCCGTGCTTCATCGACGTTCTTCTGCAATGTTTGTCGCGATTCTAGGGAAACCGCGCTTTCTTTCTTCATCAGCTCGATCGTTGCGGTTTCCACTGCCACCGTTTTGCCGAGATTGGTCAACTGCGCGCGAAGAACTTCGTTCTCGCTCGCAATTTGTGCGGAACGTTCATCGACCGCGCCCTTCGTCAAATGAGGTGCGACCTTATATTCTCGGCCAACCCACGCTGCCAAAACCGCGACCACGGCAACAGTCGCGATCGCCAATCCGGGCCACATTTCCAATGCCCGCCAGGACGGAGAAGGTTTTGACGAGTTCGTGTCATGCAACCGCTCTACATCCGGTGTAAAGTTGATTCCGTTGGCCCGGGCCCTTGCTAGGAAGCGCGCGCGAACTTCCGTGTCCACTCGAGGCGTGGGAAGAGATGACTTAATCCGCCAGCGAATTACATCCGCTTGCGGCAACTGGTGCTGAATAACGCGAGCATACTCGAGGTGCACATCGCGGCAGATCGAACATTCCTTTAGATGATCTGCTAGCTCCCGATCCTCTTGAGGCGAAAGTTGCCCGGTTGCTGAAAGCGCGCTCAGCTCGCGAAAATATTCATGATTGAACATGGGGAATTGGCTCTTGGGAAGAAGATGATTTCTGACGGCCATCGGCTGCGCCGCACAATACCGACCGGAGCTTCTCCAATCCTCGGTAGTAGTGGTGTCTCACACTATCCAGTGACTCACCGGTTCTTTCTGCGATTTCATGCATGGTAAGGCCATCGTAATAGGCCAATTCCAGGGCCGTTCTTTGGGGCTTATTCAAATGACCCAGCGCCTGCTTCACAGCGCGTGCCGACTCCAAAGTATCAAGAGCTCCGCTGCGCCCGGTGGCTGGCTCGTTTTCTCGTGCAACAGACTCCTCCGGGCGCAAGTAAATACCTCGAAGATTCAAGTACTGCCTCCGATTAAAGCTGCGGTTGTAGACACACTGCAGCATCCAGACCTTTGTCGTGCCACGCGCAGGATCAAATTGAGAAGCCGAACGGAGAACTTCGAGAAACACCGATTGCATCAGATCCTCTGCCTCACCGGCGTCTCGAAGAATACGTATCGCAATCTTCATCACCAGGCGATGGTAGCGGTCGAATAGCACCGCCAAGGCATCTCCATTGCCCCCTTTCAATTGGACCATGAGCACGTCATCCGGCATCAAGACAAGCTCTGCGTAAGAAGGTTGTGAGCCCGTGACATCCGTTGCCCCGAGTTTCAACGTTGCGCCCCGGCCTTTGAGTGCTGTTCCGTTAATAGGTCTGCCCACAAATCACCCTATTGGCGGGGTATATAACATATGTTCCTGAAATTCGTAAGGACTAATTACAGAAGTATTTTGATCCTTTGTTGGCACAACATGGAGGGCTCGTCTGTATCGAGCGACTGCGATTTAACCAACGTCGGCCCCGTCGGCGGGGAGACTTTGGTCCATACTTTTCATTCGGAAAGACTCTTTCAGTCGTTCGGACTCCCATCGCATTTCCGGCTTCGCCCAGAGCTTTTGCTTTGTATTTTCGGCAACGCTAAGCGAGTAGCCGGCCGCAACAGCGGCCTCTTTGTCGTTCATGCCCAGCACCTTCTCTCGTAAGAACGCATGCTGTCGGCGGGTGGTCAATCCGCGAATTCGAATTGCTTTTTTCCGTGACCTCGCCCGACCTTTTCTCATAATCACTCCTCGGGAAAATCACCTGGCGTACTCTTGTGCGTTGCCTGATCCGATTCCCCGTTAGCAGGGAATCAGGGCTGGTTGGGATCGGAGTGTTTTCGAGTCACCAGAATCGTTACCGGATTCGATTCGAGTCGCCCAGGCGTGCATCCGACCTTTGCAGAGGAGCTGCAGCGGTATCCAGCGTATGCGTTCCAAAAGGTCGAAACAGGCCTTTGGAACGGCCGGTTCGCAATTGTTGTAGTCCTCTGGAGGTAGGGGGGCCGAAAGGGCGGCATTCGCGTTTCTTGAGACCTATCGGCGTAGGGACCAAAAGCGGACCGTCATTGCCTGGACAGGATAGGATTCGCATCATGAGGGTCAGCGAAGACATACGGGTACCACGGTTCGGGGCGTGGGCTGTCAATTCCGGTTGAAAAATCCCCGTTGTGCCGGTCGAAAATTCCCCACCCTGAGCTTCATTGATGGGCCTCCTTGGCCTCGGACGGAGTGGAGCCCAGCGCCGTCTTTTGGCGCGTTTTGGGCG